>Ga0209051_1001136_pt1 | contig 24323 bp, 25 predicted proteins | sample AraplaCvi_mMS_r2_2_FD_184286 | JGI IMG/M metagenome (GOLD analysis project Ga0209051, IMG submission 184286) | Arabidopsis root microbial communities from North Carolina, USA - plate scrape MF_Cvi_mMS_r2 (SPAdes) (version 2) | ecosystem: Host-associated > Plants > Roots > Endosphere | place...
GCCGTCTCCGCGTTGCGGCGCGGCGACGGGCGCCGGACCCGTGCCGTGGGGTGCGAGGCCGGCGACGGCGTGGTCGAGCGGAGGCCGAGCCTCCCTGCTGGCCCGCTCCTCGCGTTCCCGCTCCGCGCGTTCCCGCTCCTCGCGCTCGCGCTGCTCGGGTGACGGCTCTTGGCCCGCGGCTGCATCGTCTCTGGCCTGCTGCGGCGGTGCGGCGCCCGCCCCTCCCGCTCCCTGACCGGCCGACGGCTGGCCACCGCCGGACTGACCACCCGAGCTGCCCTGAGAACCGCCACCACCCTGGGCCGACTGCATGGCCTGCTGAATCATCGAACCGAATTGGCCTGCCTGCTGGCCGAGTTGCTGCGCGGGTCCACCGGCCTGCTGGGCCATCTGCCCCACCTGACCCAGCATCTGGCCGAGCTGACCGACCGACTGGCCGCCCTGGTCGTCGGCGTTCTCATAGGCGCTCTGAGCCGACGTCAGCTTGCCGGCGAACATGGTCTCCTTGGCCTGCAGCGCAGTCACGCTCGTCGCCATCGTCGCCGCCAAGGTCGGCAGCACTCCGGCGATGGTCATGCTCATTGCGTCCTCGCCGGGAGGAAGGTTCGGAATCGGGGGCAACTCGACGCTCGCGGGATCCCAATTCAGGTTGTCCGGTGTCTGCATAGGGCTACCACTCATCGTCGACCTCCTCTTCTCCGTAGTCCAGCGGCGGCGGAGCGGACAGCGTCGAGCCGGTGCCTCCGCTTTCGCCACGCTGCTGGCCCATCATGCCCATGCCGCCACCCATGCCGCCCGCGCCCGCGGCGACGGGCGCCAGGCCCGCGATCCCCCCGCCACTTGCTCCCGCCGGCCGTACCGCCACGTCACCGGAGCTGCCGACCAGACTGGCCAGCGCCGGAGACTGTGGCGAAAGGCCGCCAGACCCAGGCAGACCCGCCGCCTTCACCAGGCCGCCTCCGGCACCCGCACCCGAGCCGCCTGCCAAGGGGTGGTTGGAGAACGCCGAGAAGGGCGACGATCCCGCGCCGGTGCCGCCCTTGCCTCCCGCGGACATCAGCTGCTGCAGTGGCTGCATGATCTGCTGCAGCGGCTGCATCAGCTGCTGGGGAGCCTGGGTCAACATGCCGCCGATCTGCTGCGGCAACTGCATCGCCATCTGACCCATTTGCATCATCATCTGCATGGCCTGCTGCGAGCCCTTGTCCGCGGCTTGCGTCGCCTGCGAAGTCCCTGGCGGGGCGCCGGGATTGGGAATGTTGGGCGGCACGCCGAGACCGGACGCCAGCTCGGCCGAGTTGGCGTTGACCATGGCGATGTTCTGCGACAGACCCATCTTGATCCGGCTCTGCACCAGCTCCTGGGCATTGGCGAAGGGCATCGCCGACAACGCCTCGCATTCGTGCTGAACCTCTTGGGCGGTGACGTTGACCAACATCTTCGTCTTCGCGACGGTGGCCTCCATGGTCCGCAGCTTCAAGGCGATCGCCGCGGCCTGGGCGGCATTTGCCTCGTGACCGGCAACGATCGTGGTCGCCTCCCCACCGGCGGCGACGCCACCGGCCCCCAAGAACTGGTCGGCCATCTTCATCACCTGACCCTGCTGCTGGGGCACCACCGAGCCGGATATCTTGGCAGCCAGCGCCTCATACTGCGCCGCGGCGGCCGCCAGGGACTCCTCGTCGACGTTCGGCCAGCCAGGCCCAGTCACCGTTTGTGAACCAAACGGGGTGCTGTCGGGTGGAACACCCACGACACGACTCCCTCCCGCGAGATGTTGCTACGTAGGTCGAGATTACCGCCGATTCGGACCCCCCGGGTGCACCACTAACCGAGGATGAGCCCCGAGGTCGGCACGCCGGTGCCCGCCGTAACCAGGACGTGCTCCACGTCGGGCACCGGGTTCACCGAGGTTCCCCGCAACTGCCGCACCCCTTCGGCGATGCCGTTCATGCCGTGAATGTAGGCCTCGCCGAGCTGGCCCCCGTGGGTGTTGATCGGGAGCCGTCCGCCGATCTCGATGGCGCCGTCGGCGATGAAGTCCTTCGCCTCACCCCAGCCGCAGAACCCGAGCTCCTCGAGCTGGATCAGGGTGAACGGAGTGAAGTGGTCATAGAGGATCGCCGTCTGAATGTCGGTCGGCTTCAGACCGGACTGCGCCCACATCTGCTTGCCGACCAAACCCATTTCGGGAAGGCCGTCGAGTTCCGGGCGGTAGTAGCTGACCATCGAATACTGATCCGGGCTGGCGCCCTGGGCGGCGGCCTCGATGACTGCCGGCCTGTTCTTCAGGTCCTTCGCCCGCTCGGCCGAGACGATCACCAGCGCCACTCCGCCGTCAGTCTCCTGGCAGCAGTCCAGGAGGCGCAGCGGTTCGGCGATGAACCGTGAGGCCTGGTGCTCCTCGATGGTGATCGGCTTTTCGTAGAAGTAGGCCTTCGGGTTCTTGGCGGCATGCTTGCGGTCGGCGACCGAGATCGCGCCGAAGTCCCTGCTCGTCGCGCCGGACAGATGCATGTACCGCTTGGCGATCATCGCCACTTGCGCTGCGGGAGTGGACAATCCGTGTGGATAGGAGAACGAGTTGTCCACGCCGGTCGAGTCGGCGTTCTCCACCAAGCGCATCTGCACCTGACCGAACCGCATGCCGGAGCGTTCGTTGAAGGCCCGGTAGGCCACCACGCAGTCCGCAACCCCGGTCGCGACAGCCATCGCGGCCTGCTGCACGGTGGCACAAGCCGCCCCACCGCCGTGATGAATCTTGGAGAAGAACTTCAGATCCCCGATGCCCGTGGCGCGTGCGACCGCGACCTCGGTGTTGGAGTCCATCGTGAACGTGGTCATGCCGTCGACGTCGGCGGGCGTCAGCCCCGCGTCGTCCAACGCGTCGAGAACCGCCTCGGCCGCGAGCCGCAGCTCACTGCGGCCGGAGTTCTTCGAGAAGTCGGTGGCGCCGATTCCGACGATCGCCGCCTTGCCGGACAGGCTCACGCGTCTGCTCCCATCACGAGGGTCGCGTTGGCTATGACGTGATCGCCAAGGCTGTTGGCGCCCAGGATCTTCAACGTGATCAGGTCGTCCTCCACTGCGGTGACCTCACCGGAGAACGTCACCGTGTCGTAGGCGTACCACGGCACGCCGAGCCGCAACCCGATCGACTTGATCCTCGCGTTGGGGCCGGCCCAGTCGGTGATGAAGCGCTCGACCAGACCGGTGTCGGTGAGGATGTTGACGAAGATGTCCTTGGACCCCTTCGCCTGCGCCTTGTCGCGGTCGTGGTGGACGTCCTGGTAGTCCCGCGTCGCAATGGCGGTCGAGACGATGAACGTCGGGTCGCCGTAGAGCTTGAGCTCGGGCAGCTTGGCTCCCACTTGGACAGCGGGCGCGGCGCTCACGTGACGGGCTCCCATGCGTAGTTGGTCCAGGCCGGCCCGACGTCGTTGGCCGGGAAGTCGATGTACATGGCGCGCACGGGCATTCCGATCTCCACACTGGCGTGGTCGACGTTGCGAAGCTCGCCGAGCATGCGGACGCCCTCCTCGAGCTCGACCAGTGCGATGACGAACGGCGGGGTCCGGCCGGGCACCTTCGGCGCGTGGTGCACGACGAAGCTGAACACCGTGCCCTTGCCGCTGGCGACCTGGTAATCGGTCTCTTGGTCCTTGTCGAGCCACAGGGCCGGGACCGGCGGGTGCTGCAGCGTGCCGTCGGAGCGCTTCTGCAGCCGCAACTCGTGGGCGTTGACGCCGTCCCAGAAGAACTTGGTGTCCTTCGACGACGCGGGCCGCATGGCGTTGTCGGCGTCCAGGTCGTCGGGCACCGCGCTCGGCGTCGGTGCAGTCTCTCTGTCCGCGGGGATGAACTTCATTATCCGCCACATCATTTCGGCGACGTCCTCGTCGCCGACCGACCAGGTGATGGTCTGCGTGATGAAGTACGCCTCGCCCAGTGCCGTCCGCTTGGGGCCGACGACGTCGGTCAGCTCGGCGGTCACGCTGACCTCCTCGCCGGGACGCAGGTAGCGATGGTAGGTCTGCTCGCAGTTGGTCGCCACGACGCCGACATAGCCTGCATCGTCGAACAATTCGAGGATCTTGCCAAGCGGGTCGTCGTCGGGGCGGACGCCGCCCAAGCCCATCATCGTCCACACCTGGATCATCGCGGGCGGCGCGACGACGCCGGGGTGACCGGCGGCCTTCGCCGCGTCCTCGTCTCGGTAGATCGGGTTAGTGTCGCCGAGGGCGTCGGTCCAATGGTCGATCATCGGTTGGTTGACCGGATGACGGCCGACCCTCGGCTTGCTCTTGCCCTCGGCCTTGACGCGTTCGGCCGCAGCCCTGATGTCGTCGACGGTGCCCACTAGCTGCACTCTTTGCTCTTCGCGCGAGCGCTCATCGCGGCACCCGGGGAACGTTCAGACCCGACGCGGCGATCATCTCCCGCATCACCTCGTTGACCCCACCACCGAAGGTGATGACCAGGTTGCGCTTGGTCTGGCTGTCCAGCCATTCGAGCAACTCGGCCGTCGCCGATTCGGCGGGGTTGCCGTACTTTCCGACGATCTCTTCGGCGAGCCGGCCGACTCGCTGAATGCGTTCGGTGCCAAAGACCTTCGTGGCAGCGGCGTCGGCGACGTTGATCTCCTCACCGCCGGCGGCGACCTGCCAGTTGAGCAGCTCGTTGATCCGCCAGATCGCCTTGATCTCACCGATCAGGCGGAGGACGTCGTCGTGCTCGATCGGGGTGACGCCGTTGCCGCCCGGCTTGGACGCCCACGCGTGCACCTTGTCGTAGATCGCCGCGACCTTGCCTGCGGGTCCGAGCATCACGCGCTCGTGGTTGAGCTGGGTGGTGATGAGGCGCCACCCGGCGTTCTCCTCACCGACCAGCATCTCAACGGGCACGCGGACGTCGTTGAAGTACGTCGCGTTGGTGTGGTGCGCGCCGTCGGACAGGATGATCGGCGTCCAGGAGTAGCCGGGATCGGACGTGTCGACGATGAGAATCGAGATGCCCTTGTGCTTTACGGCTTCCGGGTCGGTCCGGACGGCCAGCCAAAGATAGTCGGCGTCGTGCCCACCGGTGGTCCAGATATTCTGGCCGTTGACGATGTACTCGTCGCCGTGGCGGACGGCGCTGGTGCGCAACGACGCGAGGTCGGTGCCCGCCTCGGGCTCGGAGTATCCGATGGCGAAGTGCACGTCACCGGAAAGGATGCCGGGCAGGAACTTCTTCTTCTGCAGGTCGGTGCCGTACTTCTGCAGCGTGGGACCGACCGTCTGCAACGTCACCGCGGGCAGTGGAACGTCCGCCCGCGCCGCCTCGTTGACGAAGATCTGCTGCTCGATCGGGCCGAAACCGTGACCGCCGAACTCCTTTGGCCACCCGACGCCCAACTTGCCGTCGGAGCCCATCCGCTTGATGACCGCGCGGTAGGCCTTGCCGTGCCGATCGGTCTCCATCTCGGCGGCTTCGTCCGCCGAGATGAGATTGCTGAAGTACTGACGCATTTCGGCCTGCAGCTGACGCTGCTCGGGGGTCAGTTCGATGTACATGTCGCTCCCACCAGTTCGAGCCGATGTGCGGGACCACCCAACAACCGGGTCAGATCCTTGATCGTGGAGTAGTAGCGGTTCATGGGATAGGTGATGTCCATGCCCATGCCGCCGTGCAGGTGGTGACAGGTCTGCATCACCGGTGGCGCCTGCGAGGACAGCCAGTACCCGAGGACGTCGAGGTCGTCGTCCGCGTCCCGTCCCTCCGAGAGCCGCCAGATCGCCGAGGTCGCGGCCAACGAGATCGTGCGAGAGGCGATGTAGACCTCGGCCAACTGCGCCGCCACGGTCTGGAACGTCGACAATGGTCTGCCGAACTGTTCGCGCTTGGCCACGTAGTCGGCCGTGAGCCGAAGGGCGCCGGCCACCAGCCCGGCCGCAAAGGCTCCGGTCGACGCCAAAACCAACTGGTTGACGCGATGCACGGTGTCCGGGCCGGTCAGCACGTCCGATTCCGGCGCGATGACGTCGACGAACGTCACGGCGTATTCGTCGGAGCCGTTCGCGGTCGGGGTCTTGGTCAGCGTCACGCCGTCTGCCGTCGCCGACACGACCACGACACCGCTGTCCGTCGTGACGACGATCCAATCAGCCTGTCCCGCATAGGGAACGCCAATCTTGGTACCGGAAAGCTTGCCGCCGGACAGGTTGGTCGACGGCCGTTCCGGCAGTGACGACCCCGGCTCGTTGAGCGCCGCGGTAAGCACGCCACCGGCCGCAACACCCGTCAGGTAGCGGTCCTGCTGCTCGTCGGATGCCAACGCCAGCAGCGGAATCAGGCCGTACCCGAGCGTCGCGAGGGCGGGGCTCACGGTGCCGTGCCGACCAATCTCGGTCAACGCGGTCGTGACCTCGGGTAGCCCCAGTCCGTCGCCCCCGAGCCGGTCCGGAACGCCGAAGGCGATGACACCGCCGGCGACGAGCGCGTCCCAGGTGTTGTCCCTGTCGAGCGCAGAGGTCACCACGTCGGCAACGGCTTGCTGTCCTTCGTCAGGACTGAAGTCCACCCGAATCCTCCTTGATTCCTTGGGGAATACCGCCGGTCGGAACTAGCCGATCGGACTAGGCGCTCGCGCCGGTGTAGTCGACCTGCCAGTGCTTGATTCCGTTGAGCCATCCCGACCGTAGCCGCTCGGGCTCACCGGCGGACTTGAGATCCGGCATGTGGTCGGCGACGGCGTTGAAGATCAGGTTGATCGTCATCCGCGCCAGATTGGCGCCGATGCAGAAGTGCGCACCCGTGCCGCCGAAGCCCACGTGCGGGTTCGGGTCACGCAACACGTTGAACGTGTGCGGATCCTCGAAGACGTCTTCGTCGAAGTTGGCCGAGCGGTACGACATGACCAACCGCTGGCCCTTCTTGATCTGCACACCCGCGAGCTCGGTGTCCTCCAGTGCGGTCCGCTGGAACGCCGACACCGGGGTGGCCCACCGGATGATCTCGTCGGCGGCGGTCGACGGGCGCTCCCTCTTGTAGAGCTCCCACTGATCCGGGTGGTTCGCCATCGCGATCATGCCGTGGGTGATCGAGTTGCGGGTCGTCTCGTTGCCCGCCACCGCCAGCATGATCACGAAGAAGCCGAATTCGTCGTCGGAGAGCTTCTCGCCGTCGATGTCCGCCTGGACGAGGGTGGTGACGATGTCGTCGGTGGGGTTCTTGCCCCGCTCGTCGGCCATCGCCATGGCGTACATGATCAGCTCCATGGACGACTGCGCCGGGTCGACGTCGGCGTACTCCGGGTCTTCACCGGCGGTCATCTCGTTGGACCAGCGGAACAGCTTGTCGCGGTCTTCCTGCGGCACCCCGAGCAATCCGGCGATCGCCTGCAGCGGCAGCTCGCACGACACCTGTTCGACGAAGTCACCGCCGCCCTCTGCCGCGGCGGCCTTGACGATGTTCTGGGCCCGCTGTGCGAGCTCCTCCTCCAGCCGGCCGATCGCACGTGGGGTGAAGCCGCGGGAGATGATCTTGCGCAGCCGGGTGTGTTGTGGCGCATCCATGTTGAGGAGCACCGCCCGCTGCATGTCGATCGCCTCGCGCGTCATGTCCTTCGGCCACACCGGAATGGCACCGTCGGGCGAGCTGCCGAAGACGTCGCTGCGACGCGACACCTCCTTTACGTCGGCGTGCTTGGCCACTAGCCAGTAACCCGAGTCGCCGAAGCCCCCGGTGCCACCGGGTACGTCGACCCAGTGAACGGGGTCGGTCTTGCGGATCTCGGCGAGCTCTGCGACGGGAAGGCGCTCGAGATTCAGCGCAGAGTCCAGGAAGTCGAAGTCAGCGGGAAGATTGAGGGGTGCCATGTGTGTGCGCTCCTAATTGCAACGTGTTCTAGTGCCAGTAAAACATGGCTTCACCGCAGATCAAAGGCGCGGGGGCATCACGGCTTGTCAGAGTAATGAAACGTGTTCTAGCCTGACGGAATGGGTAACCCTGTCATCGTCGAAGCCACCCGCAGCCCGATCGGCAAGCGCAACGGCTGGCTGTCCGGACTCCACGCCACCGAGCTGCTCGGCCTCACGCAGAGAGCACTCGTCGAGAAGGCGGGCATCGACCCCGGGTTGGTCGAACAGGTCATCGGCGGCTGTGTCACGCAGTTCGGCGAGCAGTCCAACAACATCACCCGCGTGGGCTGGCTGACGGCGGGTCTGCCGGAACACGTCGGCGCCACCACGATCGACTGCCAGTGCGGCAGCGCCCAGCAGGCCAACCATCTGATCGCAGGCCTGATCTCCGTCGGCGCGATCGACGTCGGCATCGCCTGTGGGATCGAGGCGATGAGCCGGGTCGGCCTCGGCGCCAACGCCGGACCGGACCGTTCGATCATCCGGGCGTCGTCGTGGGACATCGACATGCCCGACCAGTTCAACGCCGCGGAGCGGATCGCCAAGCGGCGCGGCATCACCCGCGAGGACGTCGACGCCTTCGGGTTCGCCTCGCAGCAGAAGGCCAAGGTCGCGTGGGCCGAGGGCCGCTTCGACCGCGAGATCAGCCCGATCGTCGCGCCGGTGCTCGACGAGAACAAGCGCCCCACCGACGAGCGGGCGCCGGTCACCCGCGACCAGGGCCTTCGCGACACCACGCTCGAAGGCCTGGCTCAGCTGAAGCCGGTGATGGAGGGCGGCATTCACACCGCGGGCACGTCTTCGCAGATCTCCGACGGTGCGGCCGCAGTGCTGTGGATGGACGAGGACAAGGCGAAGGCCTTGGGCCTCAAGCCCCGCGCCCGCATCGTCAGCCAGGCGAACGTCGGCGCCGAGACGTACTACCACCTCGACGGCCCCGTGCAGTCCACCGCCAAGGTGCTGGAGAAGGCAGGCATGAAGATGGGCGACGTCGACGTCGTCGAGATCAACGAAGCCTTCGCGTCGGTGGTGCTGTCCTGGGCGCGCGTGCACAACCCCGACATGGACAAGGTCAACGTCAACGGTGGCGCCATCGCATTGGGGCACCCGGTCGGCAGCACGGGCGCCCGGCTCATCACCACGGCGCTGCACGAGCTGGAGCGCACCGACAAGACCACCGCGTTGATCACGATGTGCGCAGGCGGCGCGCTGTCGACCGGCACCATCATCGAGCGGATCTAGTGGAGCCTGATCCCGACCGCGTGGCGGCCGCTCAGGCCTACATCAGCGCGCTCGCCCACCACCGGGCCGACGACGTCCCGTTCGCGCCGGACTGCACCCGCGTCGAGGTCGGTCTCAAGACGGGATTCTCGGGAGAACACCTGCGGCGCAGCCTGAACCGCGGCCCGCAGTACCGAATCATCGAGACCACCACCACGCCGGAGTTCACCGTCGTCGGCGAGGGGCTACGGGCGAAGTTCGACGTCATCACCAAACCGTCGCTTGCCGGCAGACGTGTGTGCGCCCACGTCGACGAGACCTTCCTCTTCACCACCGAAGGCAAGATCCAACACATCAGGGCCAACATCCGGCCCTTCATCAAGCGATAGCGTGGCACCCGTGACCAGCCCGAAGCCGGATCCGTCCCGCCCACTGAGCGCCAAGCAGATCGAAGGTCTGAACTCGGCCAAGGTCGGCACCGCCATCAAGTGGATGTCCAAGGCGCAGACCTTCGTCTTCAAGAAGACCAAGGGCAAGATCGGCAACAAGTTCCTCAAGGGGACCGAGGTCGGGATCCTCACGACGATCGGCCGCAAATCGGGCGAACCCCGCGACAGCCCCCTGCTCTTCCTGCAGGAGGGCGAGCGCATCGTGCTGGTCGCGTCGCAGGGCGGCCGGGCGACCAACCCGATGTGGTACCTGAACCTGGTCGCCAACCCGAAGGTCACGTTCCAGACCAAGAGCGGGGTCCACGCGCTCACCGCGCGGGACGCAACGGAGGAGGAACGAACGGAGTACTGGCCGAAGCTCGACGCGATGTATCCGGACTTCGTCAACTACCGTTCCTACACCGACCGCGAGATCCCGATCGTCATCTGCGACCCCTAGTCAGGTTTGCGACAGGTCGCTCCCGGCTAAGTACAGCCCGTGGTCGACCTAGCCGAGAAGATCCGCAATTCAGGCGCACTCGCGCTCGCACTGAAGTACTTTTCCCGCGCCCACGTCGCGGTGTACCAACGCACCAACGGCAAGCTGGGCGCGCAGCTGCTGTGGTTTCCCGCGGCGCTGCTCACCACCACCGGCCGCAAGTCGGGTGAATCGCGAACCACGGCCACGCTGTGCCTGCGCGACGGCGAGAAGGTGGTCCTCCCCGCGTCGTTCGGCGGTCGCGACGGCAATCCCGCGTGGTACCTCAACCTGAAGGCCAATCCCGCAGTGCAAGTGCAAGTTCGCGACGAACACCTGTCGATGACGGCGCGGGACGCGACCGACGAGGAGCGGCGACGCTACTGGCCCGTGCTCGTCAAGATGTACCCGCCGTACAAGGGTTACCGCGACGCCGCCGACCGGGTGATCCCGCTGGTGGTGTGCGAACCCGATCAGGCCCCGTAGACCGGGACCGACGGCCGCGCCTTCGCGAGCAGGTCGGTGACGACGGGGGCCAGCTCGGCGGGATCCCACCGGGCACCCTTGTCGACCTGTGGTCCGTGCGCCCAGCCCTCCGCGACCCGGATGTTGCCGCCCTCGACCTCGAAGACCCGACCGGTGACGTCGCGGGATTCCTTGCTGCCCAACCACACCACCAACGGTGAGACGTTCTCCGGGGCCATCGCGTCGAAGGCGGCGTCCTGAGTCGACATCATCTCGGCGAACACGGTCTCCGTCATCCGGGTGCGCGCCGACGGGGCGATGGCGTTGACGGTGACGCCGTAGCGGCCCATCTCGGCCGACGCCACCAGGGTCAGCGCCGCGATGCCAGCCTTGGCCGCGCTGTAATTGGCCTGTCCCACACTGCCTTGCAAGCCGGCGCCCGAGCTGGTGTTGATGATCCGGGCGTCCACGGTCTCCCCCGCCTTGGACTTGGCCCGCCAGTACGCGGCCGCGTGCTTCATCGTCGCGAAGTGCCCCTTGAGGTGCACGGCGGTGACGGCGTCGAACTCCTCTTCGCTGGTGTTGGCGAACATCCGGTCGCGGACGATGCCGGCGTTGTTGACCAAGACGTCGAGCCCGCCGAAGGCGTCGACCGCGGTCTGGATGAGACCCTCGGCCTGCGACCAATCGGCGACGTTGGCCCCGCTGGTGACGGCTTCGCCTCCAGCGGCGGTGATTTCGTCGACCACGCTCTGAGCGGCGCTGCCGCCGCCCGCGGGGGAACCGTCGAGCCCGACCCCGATGTCGTTGACCACGACGCGCGCGCCTTCGGCGGCGAACGCCAGCGCGTGCGCCCGTCCGATACCGCCGCCAGATCCCGTGACGATGACCACCCGGCCGTCAAGCAAGCCCATGTACGTTGTCTCCTCGGTTATTTGATTGCAGTGGTGGTGGCGAGGTAGTGCGGCGGCTCTCCGCCGCCGTGCACCTCCAGTGATGCTCCGCTGATGTAGGACGCCAGGTCGCTGGACAGGAACGCGGCCGCCCAGCCGACGTCGGCGGGCTTGGCGAGCCGGCCCAACGGGACGTTGGCCGAGATGGCGGCGACGGACTCCGCGTCACCGTAGAAGAGTTCGGACTGCTCGGTCTCCACCATGCCGACGACGAGCGAGTTCACCCGGACCTTGGGCGCCCATTCCACCGCCAGTGTGGCCGTGAGGCTTTCGACGCCGGCCTTGGCTGCGCCGTAGGCGGCCGTCCCCGGCGTGGGCCGACGGGCACTCACGCTTGAGACGTTGACGATGCAGCCGCCGTTCTCCTGGTTCTGCATGTGCTCGTTCGCATGGTGCGACACCGACAGCGGCCCTAGCAGATTGAGTTCGATGATCTTCGTGCTGAATCTGGCCGACGCGTCGGCGGCGAGCACGTATGGCGAGCCGCCCGCGTTGTTGACCACCACGTCGAGCTGGCCGTGGCGCTCGACGATCCCGTCGACGAGGGCCTTGACGGAGTCGTCGTCGCGGACGTCGCAGGGGATGAACTCATAGGGCAAGCCGTCGACCGGGCGGCGGGCGCAGGTGACGACCGTGGCCCCCTGACCCGCGAATACGGCACTGATGCCAGCGCCAACTCCGCGCACGCCGCCGGTCACCAGAACCACGCGGCCGGCGAGTCGCAGATTGATTCCAGCCGCATCCGTCACTGTGCTAGCGTACCAAGCAAGTGCTTGCTTAGGTAGCCACCCCAGGAGTTGGTATGACGATCACCACCAAGACCGTGGAACCGGGCATCGTCTCGGTCACCGTCGACTACCCGCCCGTGAACGCCATCCCCTCGCGCGGGTGGTTCGAACTCGGCGACGCCATCACCGCCGCCGGGCGCGACATGGACACCCACGTGGTGATCCTTCGCGCCGAGGGCCGCGGCTTCAACGCAGGCGTCGACATCAAGGAAATGCAGAAGACCGAGGGGTTCACCGCACTCATCGACGCCAACCGCGGATGCTTCCACGCCTTCCGCGCGGTGTACGAGTGCGAAGTTCCCGTGGTCGCGGCCGTCAACGGGTTCTGCGTCGGCGGCGGCATCGGACTGGTCGGCAACTCCGACGTGATCGTCGCATCGGACGACGCGAAGTTCGGCCTGCCAGAGGTGGAGCGCGGCGCACTCGGCGCGGCCACCCATCTGTCGCGACTCGTCCCGCAACACATGATGCGCCGGCTGTTCTTCACCGCCGCCACGGTCGACGCCGCGACCCTGCACCAGTTCGGCTCCGTGCACGAGGTGGTGCCCCGCGCCGAACTCGACGAGTCCGCGCTGCGCGTCGCACGCGACATCGCCGTCAAGGACACCCGCGTGATTCGCGCGGCCAAGGAGGCGTTGAATCTGATCGACGTCCAACGGGTCAACGCCAGTTACCGCATGGAGCAGGGCTTTACGTTCGAACTCAACCTCGCGGGCGTGGCCGACGAGCACCGGGACGCGTTCGCAGGAACTTCGAAGGGGAAAGAGTGACCGACAAGACAACGTCGTTGGACGAGGCCGTCTCCTCGATCGAGAGCGGCATGACCATCGGCATCGGCGGCTGGGGGTCGCGGCGCAAGCCGATGGCGCTCGTCCGCGCCCTGTTGCGCACCGACGTCACCGACCTGACCGTCGTCGCCTACGGCGGACCCGACCTCGGCCTGCTGTGCTCGGCGGGCAAGGTCAAGCGCGCCTACTACGGCTTCGTCTCGCTGGACTCGCCGCCGTTCTACGATCCGTGGTTCGCCAAGGCCAGGACCACCGGTGCGATCGAGGCACGCGAGATGGACGAGGGCATGCTGCGCTGTGGGCTACAGGCTGCCGCGCAACGACTTCCGTTCCTGCCCATCCGGGCGGGCCTCGGCAGTGACGTGCGCACGTTCTGGGGTGACGAGCTGAAGACCGTGCGCTCGCCGTATCCGACCGACGGTGCGTTCGAAGAACTCGTCGCCATGCCTGCCCTCAACCTCGACGTCGCGCTGGTGCACCTCAATCTCGGTGACGCGCACGGCAACGCGGCCTACACCGGCATCGACCCGTACTTCGACGACCTGTTTCTGATGTCGGCGACGAAGCGGTTGATGAGCGTCGAGCGGGTGGTCTCGACCGAGGAACTGGTCGCATCCGTTCCGCCACAGGCACTCCTGGTCAACCGGATGATGGTCGACAGCGTGATCGAAGCGCCCAACGGGGCACACTTCACCACCGCCGAACCGGACTACCGCCGCGACGAGAAGTTCCAGCGTCACTACGCCGAAGCCGCCGCGTCCGAGGAAACCTGGGCGCAGTTCGTCGACGTCTACCTCTCGGGCAGCGAGGACGACTACCAGGCCGCCGTCCTTGAATTCGCCGAACAGCAGGGAGATGCGCGATGACCGCCGAAACTACTGCCGCCACCCGCGCCGAGGTGTGCGCCGTCGCCTGCGCCGAATTGTTCCGTGACGCAGGCGAAATCATGGTCAGTCCGATGGCGAACATGGTGTCCGTCGGGGCGCGCCTCGCTCGGCTCACCTTCTCCCCCGACATCCTGCTGACCGACGGCGAGGCCCGCATCCTGGCCGACACGCCCGCGCTGGGAGCCACCGGCGCCATCGAGGGCTGGATGCCGTTCGGTCGCGTCTTCGAGACCCTCACCTGGGGCCGGCGCCACGTCGTGATGGGCGCCAACCAGATCGACCGCTACGGCAACCAGAACCTCTCGGCGTTCGGCCCCATTCAGCAGCCCAAGCGTCAAATGTTCGGCGTGCGAGGCGCTCCCGGCAACACCGTCAACCACGCCACCAGCTACTGGGTGGGCGCGCACTCGGCGCGGGTCTTCGGAGACTCGGTGGACATCGTCTCCGGCATCGGCTGGGACAAGGTCGACGCCGACAACCCCGCCTTCCGGTTCACGAACGTCTACCGCGTGGTGAGCAACCTCGGCGTCTTCGACTTCAACGGACCCGACCATCAGATGCGCGCGCTGTCCCTGCATCCCGGCGTGGAGGCCGACCAGGTCGCCGAGAACACGTCGTTCGAGGTCCACGGACTGGCCGAGGCCGAGGTGTCCCGCGTGCCGTCGGACGAGGAACTGCGCCTGATCCGCGAGGTGATCGACCCGAAATCGTTGCGCGATCGCGAGATTCGATCGTGAGCCACCTCAAGACACCGCTCACCGAGCTGATCGGTATCGAGCATCCCGTCGTGCAGACCGGCATGGGCTGGGTGGCCGGTGCCCGGCTCGTCGCGGCGACGTCGAATGCGGGCGGGCTCGGCATCCTCGCTTCGGCGACGATGACGCTCGAGGAACTGGCGACCGCCGTGACGAAGGTCAAGGCCACCACCGACAAACCATTCGGCATCAACATGCGTGCCGATGCTGGCGACGCCGGAGACCGCGTCGACCTCCTGATCCGCGAAGGAGTCAAAGTCGCCTCCTTCGCCTTAGCACCAAAGCCCGACCTGATCGCGAAGCTCAAAGACGCCGGCGTGGTGGTCATCCCGTCGGTCGGGGCGGCCAAGCACGCGAAGAAGGTCGCCGGCTGGGGCGCCGACGCGGTGATCGTGCAGGGCGGCGAGGGCGGTGGCCACACCGGCCCGGTCGCGACGACGCTGCTGCTGCCGTCGGTGCTCGACGCGGTTGACATCCCGGTCATCGCGGCGGGCGGGTTCTTCGACGGCCGAGGCCTGGCTGCCGCACTCTCGTACGGCGCCGCGGGCGTGGCGATGGGCACCCGCTTCCTGCTGACGTCGGACTCGACCGTGCCCGACGAAGTCAAGCGGCGCTACCTCGACTCCGCCTTCGACGCGACCGTCGTGTCCAAGCGGGTCGACGGTATGCCCCACCGCGTACTGCGGACGGGGCTCGTCGAGAAGCTCGAAAGCGGTTCGCCGGTGCGTGGTTTCACCGCGGCGGTGCTCAATGCTCAGAAGTTCAAGAACATGTCCGGCATGACGTGGCGCTCGATCGTGAAGGACGGGCTCGCCATGCGCCGCGGCAAGGAACTGACCTGGTCGCAGATCGTGATGGCGGCCAACACGCCGATGCTGCTGAAGGCCGGGCTGGTCGAGGGCAACACCGACGCCGGCGTGCTGGCGTCGGGTCAGGTGGCGGGCATCCTCGACGACCTGCCGTCGTGCGCGGAGCTCGTCGCCTCGATAGTCGACGACGCGGTGACGCACCTGCGCGCGGCTGCGGCCCACGTCGTCGACTGACGCGGCTCATCCACAGTCGGCAAACCATCCACAGCTGCGTGGCCGACCCGCGCATCGTTGAGGATGGCGTCGCACCAGGTCGCCACCATCCGAGGAATGAGACATGGAGACCGTCCCTTCCTCGGGCAACAGGCGGTGCAACGCGGCGAGCTGACTGCACGAAGCTTGCAGAAGGACTACACCGCGCTCTACCGCAATACGTACGTGTCCAAGCGCGCAGTCGTCGATGCCGCGATGAGAGCTCGAGCGGCCTGGCTGTGGGCCGGTGGCGAGTGCGTTCTCACGGGCCTCTCGGCGGCCGCGGTGCTCGGCACGAAGTGGATCGACGCAGACCTGCCTGCCGAGATCTGCCGCGACGACCGGCACTCGCCGAGCGGGATCGTCGTACACACCTACCGACTGTTCCCTGACGAGGTCTGCACCGTCGACCGGATGCGAATGACTACACCGGCGCGCACCGCCTTCGACATTGGGCGCACGATGTCGGAGGACGTTTCCATGGTCCATCTCGATGCGTTGGCACGGGCAACGCGACTCAAGGCTGCTGACGTAGTGGCCATCGCCGAGTCCCGGCCCGGTATGCGCGGCATCCGCCGACTGCAGAACACACTGCGACACATGGACGAAGGCGCCGAGTCGCCGCAGGAGACCAGGCTCCGCATGACGCTGATTCGGGCTGGCCTCCCGCGTCCGGAGACACAGATCGCGTTGAAGGATCGCCACGGCCGTGTGCGCGTCAGGCTGGACATGGGTTGGCGCGAATGGAAGGTTGCCGTCGAATACGACGGCGCGCAGCACTGGGTCGACAAGGAACAACGCGCGTGGGACATCGACCGAATGGCGATGCTCGAGGCTTCGGGCTGGGTCGTCGTCCGGGTCAGCGCGGGCATGCTCGGCCGCCCGGGCGTCGTCATCCGCCGCGTGCTCGAGAAGCTACGTGCCGCCGGCTGCCCGATTTGAGCGCCGAGTGTGTGGGTTGTCGACATCCCGTGTCGCAGTTTGCATTCAGAACCCACACACTCGGCGAAGGCGGGCGAAGAGGAAGAGGCGCTAGAGCCGCTCGATGATCGTCACGTTGGCCGTGCCGCCGCCCTCGCACATCGTCTGCAGGCCGTAGCGACCGCCGGTGCGCTCGAGCGTGTTGAGCATCGTCGCGAAGAGCTTGGCGCCCGTCGCACCCAACGGGTGCCCGAGCGCAATGGCTCCGCCGCTCGGGTTGACCTTCGCGGGGTCGGCGCCGGTGTCCTTCAGCCACGCCATCACGACCGGCGCGAACGCCTCGTTGATCTCGACGGTGTCGATGTCCTCGATCGTCAGCCCGGTCTTCTCCAGCGCATAGTGCGTCGCCGGGATCGGGCCGGTCAGCATGTACACCGGGTCGGCTCCGCGGGCGCTGACGTGATGAATTCGGGCCCGCGGCGTCAACCCGTGGTCCTTGACCGCCTGCTCAGAGGCGATCAGAACCGCGCTGGCGCCGTCCGATATCTGGCTGGCCATCGCCGCGGTCAGCCGCCCGCCGTCGACGAGGGTCTTGAGCCCGGCCATCTTCTCCAGGGTGGTGTCGCGCGGGCCTTCGTCGGTGACGAAGCCGTCCACCGGGATGATCTCGTTCTCGAAGTACCCCGCACGGATCGCCTCCTGCGCGCGCTGGTGACTCGTCAGCGCGAACTGCTCCATCTCCTCGCGCGAGATGTTCCACTTCTCGGCGATCATCTCCGAGCCGCGGAACTGGGAGATCTCCTGGTCGCCGTAGCGGTGCAACCAGCTCTTCGACTCGTTGGTCGGCGAGGTGAAGCCGAACTGCTCGCCGACGATCATCGCGGAGCTGATCGGAATCTGGCTCATGTTCTGCATGCCGCCCGCGACGATCAGATCGGCGGTGCCGGACATGATCGCCTGTGCGCCAAAGGAAATGGCTTGCTGACTGGAGCCGCACTGCCGGTCGACGGTGACGCCGGGCACTTCCTCGGGGAAGCCCGCGGCCAACCACGACAGGCGCGCGATGTTGCCGGCCTGGCCGCCGATGGCGTCGACGCATCCGGCGATCACGTCGGTGACGGCCCCCGGGTCGACGTCGTTGCGGTCGAAGAGGCCGCGCCAGGCGGCGGCACCGAGGTCGACGGGGTGAACACCGGAGAGACCTCCGTTGCGCTTGCCGACCGCGGTTCTGACGGCGTCGACGATGTAGGCCTCACCCATGTGTTCAATCTCCTTCGTTGGTGATTCCGCCGAGCACGATGGCGAGGTACTGCCTGCCCACCTGCTCGGCGGTGAGTGGTCCACCGGGTTGGTACCAGCGGACGGACACCCAGGTCGTGTCGCGGATGAATCGGTACACCAGGTCGACGTCGAGGTCGGCGCTGAAGCAGCCCTCGGCGACGCCCTGCTTGAGCACGTTCACCCACATGGTTCGTTGTTCGCGGTTGCGTTCGTCGACGAAGGCGAACTGCGGCAGCGAGGACAGCCGCTTGGCTTCGTCCTGATAGATGACGACCTGCGCATGCCGGTCTTCGATGGCCTCGAACGACGCCATGAAGAGTCCCTCGACGCACTTGCGCGGATCGGTCTCGCTCTCGACGATCTCCTGGTAGCGGCCGAAGAGCCAGTCCAGGAAGTCGCGAAGGACCTCCTCGACCATCTGCTCCTTGGACTTGAAGTGGTGATAGAGGCTGCCGGAGAGGATTCCCGCGGAATCCGCGATGTCGCGAACGGTCGTGGCCCGCAGTCCGCGTTCGGCGAACATGGCCGCGGCGAGCTCGAGAAGTTCGTCGCGGCGACTCGGAAGCGCCTTGTCCACGTGATCAGACTATCAACCAAGCGCTTGCTCGGCTAGCTGGTACTCCAGTACCGCGCGCATTCCTCCCACGGCAGGGTGCCGTCGTGAGACGCCATGGCGCGGGACAGGTTGAACGCGTACCAGGGGTCTGGCGCCTCGTCACGGTATCGCGCGCACTCTCGCATCGGTTCGGGCAGCCGCGCCAGCGCCGGCTCGACGTCGGTCGAGAGCGACAGCAGATAGTCCGAGTCCAGTGAACCGGTCCGTTCCCAGCGGTCGACGTTGCGATCGGCGATCAGCCGCTCTGGGTTGACCGCCGCCACCACGAGCAGCGTCATCGCCCCGGTGAACAGCACTGCGCGGGGCAGCCACCGGCCGGTCATCCCGATGCCCGCCACCGCGACGAGGACGAACACCACGCCGAGCCACGACTCGATGGCGACGACCATGACGCGCTGCACGCTGAAGCCGTACGCCTGCTGGTATAGCCACATTCGGTGGATGGCCGAGATCACCACCACCACGGACGTGACGCACGTCGTGCCTACCAGGATGCGGAGCAGTCGTCGGTCGGCGCTGGAGGCGCGGCCCGCCACGCGAACGACCACGCTGATCACCAGCAGCGTCAACGCCGAAACCCAGAGCAGCTGCCAGAAACCCTGCCTCGCGTATTCGGCGTAGGTCAGACCCTCGGTCTCCAAGACGTGGTCGTGGCCCCCGAAGAGCACGGCCGCCTGGACGACGACGAAGGTCACGAACAACGCGTCGAGCACACCAAGCGGTATCGCCCATTCCCACCTCGGAACGGGCCGCCTCCGCGCCGGAGCCATGGCGTCGATCCGCGGTGCGAACCGGACGAGGTAGCCGCCGCCGAGGACGAAGGCGACGACCAGCCCGAAGACCAGCACGCGGGAGACCACGTCGTCGACGGCGAAGGACGGCACGACGTTGCCGACGACGTGAGCGAAGGCGGGGTCCGCCGCGGCGAACAGACCGCCGAAGACCACCAGAAGCGCCACCGTGATGGCCAGCACCGCGGCGACTCGGCCCAGCTTCGGCGCGGACGACCCTTTGGGAATGAGCTCCGGGGTCGCCCGCCCCGCCCACGCCGACACCCGGGCGGGCAGCAACCACGGCACGAACGGTGCGACGGCCACCGCGGTCCAGGTGCGCCCGCCGACGAGCGTGCACCACCCCACCAGCCAAGCCGCGACGAGGCAGAGCACCCCGAGCCACTGCGCCGCCAGCACGGCGGGCACCGCGAGCAGCGCAAGGGTGAGCCCCATGCCCAGCCATTCCACCCGGGTGGGACGACGCTCGCCGGTGCCGAAGACGACGGCGAAGATCATCACGCCCGCAACCAGATAGCCGATGCTCAGCACGGTCGGACGCCACAGCGCCGAGCCGAGCACACCGACGACGAGCGCGGCCACGACGACGCGGCGTGGCGCCCGTGCCAGCGGGTCGAGCGGCCACACCCGATGCGACCACATCGTCCAGCCGGGCTCGCCGTGCCGAGGCGGCAACGGGCCAAGCAGCGGCGGAAGGCCTGGTGGCTGGTGCGTACCGTGCCAGCCCTGGTTCGTCATCGTCACGCGACCTGCTCCTTCGACTGGGGGATCGTCACACCAATGCGGCAACCCGTGCCACCGTCCATCACTTCTATTGTCCCGCCGTGTAATTCGACCGCCCAGCGGGCGATCGCCAACCCGAGGCCGGTGCCACCGGCCGACGTCGCACCTCGGGTGAACCGCTCGAAGACCCGTTCACGTTCGGCGGCTGGAATGCCAGGGCCCTCGTCGGCGACCTCGATTCGTAGCCCGGAGTCGCCAGACGACGCGAGAACCGACACCCGACCGCCGGTCGGGCTGTGTCGAATCGCGTTCTCCACCAGGTTGACCACCACCTGACGCAGGCGGGCGGGATCGGCGACCGCGGCCAGGTTGACTGGTGTCGCCGAGACCACCACGTCGATGCCGTCGGTCGAAACCGATGCGTGGGCGACGGCGTCAGCGAGAAACTCGACAACTCGAAATACGCTGAGCTGCAGCGGAATGACTCCGCTTTCCACGCGGGAGAGGTCCAACAGATTCGCGACTAGTTCACCGAGGCGCTCGGTCTGCGCCAACGCGACCCGCATCGTCTCGGTGTCGGGTTCGACGACGCCGTCGACGACGTTCTCCAACACGGCGTGCAGTGCGGTGATCGGCGTGCGTAGCTCGTGGGAGACGTTGGCGATCAGCCCGCGGCGGTACTCGTCCTCGGCACCGAGGTCGGCGGCCATCTGGTTGAATGCCGTTGCCAGCTGACCGATCTCGTCTCGCGACGTCGCGCGCACTCGCCGGCTGTAGTCGCCGCGCGCCATCGCTCTTGCAGCGGCGGTCATCTGACGAAGAGGGGACGTCATGCCGTGCGCGAGGAACTGCGTGAGGATCAGCGACGTCGCAAGGGCGGCCAGCAGCGCGTAGCGGAACTGCCAACTGGCGCCGATCCAGAAGGTGAAGGCCGCCAACGTGATGGCACCACCCACCAACAATCCCATCTTCACCTTGAACGACCCGAACGGGTCGAGTGGCCTGGGCAAGCGGTCCCACCAGTTGGCGGCGGATCCGCTCACCGCGGCGTCTCCAACGAGTAGCCGACGCCGTGGACCGTGCGGATCAGCTCCGTTCCGAGCTTGCGCCGCAACGCCTTCACGTGGCTGTCCACGGTGCGCGTCTCGACACCGGAAGCCCAGCCCCAGACGTGTTCGAGCAGCGTTTCCCTCGGCACCGCGGCGCGCGGACGGCCGGCCAGGAACGCAAGCAGGTCGAATTCGATTCTGGTGAGGTGAACTTCCTCGTCACCGCGGTGGACGCGGCGCGCCTGCAGGTCGATTCGGCAGTCCCCCACCGCGAGTGGCTGCACGTCGGCCGCGCGTTCCACGCGGCGCAGCAGAACCCGGACGCGGGCGACGAGTTCGCGCATGCTGAACGGTTTGGTCAGGTAGTCGTCGGCGCCGATGCCGAGCCCGATCAACATGTCGGTCTCGTCGCTGCGGGCGGTCAGCATCAGCACCGGGACCGACCGTTCGGCCTGGATGCGCCTGCACACCTCGAGGCCGTCGAATCCGGGCAGCATGACGTCGAGCACGACGAGATCCGGTGCGGTCGCCGCAGCCGTTGCGACTGCCGACGGCCCGTCGACCGCCGTCTCGACCAGGAACGCCTCGGCGCGCAGTCGGGTCGCCACGGCGGCGAGGATGGTCGGCTCGTCGTCGACCACCAGGATTCGCTTCACACACCTGACTGTATGTGCCGGTCGTGGTGCTTTCGGGCAGCGAATGTGAAGAAACGGTGCAGATGTCCGCCGCTAGGCGCGTTGGCTCGACACCGAGATCACTTCACCGGTCAGGTAGCTCGAGTAGTCGCTGGCCAGAAAGGCCATGGTGGCAGCCACTTCCCACGGTTCGGCGGCCCGACCGAACGCTTCGTCGGACGACAGTTGGTCCAGAAGTTCCGAGCTGCTGGTCTTCTCGAGGAACTTGTGCCTGGCGATGCTGGGCGACACGGCGTTGATGCGAACGCCGTACTCGGCGGCTTCGATTGCGCTGCAACGTGTCAGCGCCATCACGCCGGCCTTCGCCGCGGCATAGTGCGACTGCGAGTGCTGCGCCCGCCAGCCGAGAACGCTCGCGTTGTTGACGATGACACCGCCGTGCTCGACGTCGCGAAAGTAGCGCAGCGCCGCCCGGGTCGCGCGCATGACCGAGGTCAGCGTCACGTTGAGCACGCGGTCCCACTCGTCGTCGGTCATGTCGACCAGCGGCGTTTGACCGCCCAGCCCGGCGTTGTTGACGAGGACGTCGAGGCGGCCCATCTTGGCCACCGTGTCGGTGATCAGCGCGTCGACCGCCGCGGTCGACGTCACGTCGCAGACGACGGCGTCGACCCGACCCTGTCCGAGTGCGGCCAGTTCGTCGCGGGTCTCGCCGAGTCGGCGCTCGTGGAAGTCGGAGACGACGACGTCGGCGCCCTCGGCCAGTGCGCGCCTGGCGGCAGCCGATCCGATGCCGGTGCCGGCCGCGGCCGTCACGAGGACGACCTTGCCTACCAGCAATCCGTGACCGTCGATCTCCTTGGGTGCAGTCGAAAGATCCATCAGTTCCGTCCCCTCTTCGCGCGAGCGCTCATCAGCCGCCCCTCGCTTCCCGCGGTAGGCCGAGGACTCGCTCGGCGATGATGTTGCGTTGGATTTCGTTGGAACCGCCGTAGATGGTGTCCGAGCGGGAGAAGAGGTAAAGCCGCTGCCACTCGTCGAATTCGCCACCGTCGAGCAGCAGTCCGGCCTTGCCCTGCACGTCCATCGCGATCTCGCCGAGTTCACGGTGCCAGTTGGCCCACAACAACTTCGACACCGAATCCTGCCCTGGCCGCTCGACGTCCATGGTCGCCATCGCGTAGGAGCGCATGCTCTTCAAGCCGACCCATGATCGCGTCAGCTTCTCGCGGATGACCGGATCGTCGATCGCACCGGTCTTCTTGGCCAGCTCGACGATGCCCGACAGCTCTCGCGCATAACGGATCTGCTGGCCGAGGGTGGAGACGCCGCGCTCGAAGGTGAGCGTCGCCATCGCGACGCGCCACCCGTCACCGGGCTCGCCCACCACCAGGTCCGCGTCGGTGCGGGCGTCGTCGAAGAAGACCTCGTTGAACTCCGAGTCGCCGGTCAGCTGGACGATGGGACGGATCTCGACGCCGGGTTGGTCGAGCGGGATGAGTAGGTAGGACAGTCCGGCGTGACGCTTTGAGCCCTTCTCACTGCGGGCGATGACGAAACACCACTGCGCCCAGTGGGCCAGCGACGTCCACACCTTCTGCCCGTTGACCACCCAGTGTTGCTTCTCCGTCGCTTCGCTCGCCTGGGGATCGCCTCTGAGCTCCGCGGTGGTCGACACGTTGGCAAGGTCGCTGCCCGCGCCAGGCTCCGAATACCCCTGGCTCCACAGCTCGGTGACGTCGAGGATCTTGGGCAGAAAGCGCTGCTGCTGCTCGGGGGTGCCGTACGCGATGAGCGTCGGCCCGACCAGCTCCTCACCGAGGTGGTTCACCTTGTCGGGCGCGTTGGCGAGCGCGTACTCCTCGTAGAACGCGACACGGTGCGCCACGGTCAGCCCGCGCCCGCCGTGCTCTTCCGGCCACCCGAGACACGTCAGCCCGGCCGCGGCCAGGTGCTGATTCCACGCTCGACGTTGGTCGAACGCCTCGTGTTCTCGACCCGGCCCTCCGAGCCCCTTGAGCGCGGCGTATTCGCCGACGAGATTGTCGGCGAGCCACTGCCGGACCTCGGCCCGGAACTCCTGGACCTCTATCACCCCTGTAGGCTAACCTACCAAGCACTTGCTTTGTTAGAGGAGTCTCGATGGAGAGCCAGCCGAGGACCATTCCCGGCGAACTGAACCGGGTCACGGGCGAGTTCTCCGATCACGAAGCACTGGTCACCGACGACCGGACGCTGACCTACGCCGACCTCAGAGCCGAGGTGAGGCAGGCCGCCGCAGCCATCGTCGACCTCGGCGTGCACGCCGGAGACCGCGTGGCGATCTGGTCTCCGAACACGTGGCACTGGGTGGTCGCGTGCCTGGCGGTCCAGTACGCCGGCGCGGTCGTCGTCCCCCTCAACACGCGCTACACCGCCAGCGAGGCCACCGACATCCTGGCCCGCACCGCGGCGCCACTGCTGATCGGCATGGGCCGGTTCCTCGGGGCCGACAAGACCGCCGAACTCGACCGCGCGGCACTGCCCGCCCTGCGGCACGTCGTCCGGGTGCCCGTTGAAGAAGGAGATACGGTGGCGTCCGC
>Ga0209051_1001137_pt1 | contig 24320 bp, 22 predicted proteins | sample AraplaCvi_mMS_r2_2_FD_184286 | JGI IMG/M metagenome (GOLD analysis project Ga0209051, IMG submission 184286) | Arabidopsis root microbial communities from North Carolina, USA - plate scrape MF_Cvi_mMS_r2 (SPAdes) (version 2) | ecosystem: Host-associated > Plants > Roots > Endosphere | place...
TTGAGCACCGTCACGCGCAGGTTCAACAAGGCATCGGCCTGGGCCCTGTACTTCGCATTCCGGACGCGCGTGACATCGTCCGTCGTGCCGCCGTCCTCGTAGAACGGATTCAGGTTGAGGTAGAGCTGCCGGGTGATCGCGTCCTTGCTCGCATGGTTCATCGCGCCGATCCGCGCCGCCATGAAGGTCGCGTGATTGAGCTGCAGCTTGGCCATGTAGATCAGGCCGAACTGGATGATCGCGAGAACGAAGAGGGCCGCCAGCGGGAAGACGATGACGAACTCGACCAGCGTGGCTCCGGCCTGACGACGAATGCGGTGCTTCATGCGAGAGCCTCCCTGGTGCGGCGCTCATCGCGCGCGCGAGCCACCAGCGCGAGAAGCGCGCCGGCGCACGCGATCGCCAGGGCGAGGATCGGCGAGGCGAGGAACAGTGCGCCGGCGTGACGCGTGTGGAAGGTCGTGCCCTGGTACGAATCCACCTGCCAGAGCGCCGCGGCTTCCTGCCCGTTCGCGGCCGACGCCAGGACGCGGCCCCGGCCGTCGATCAACGCGGACGATCCTCCATTCGCCACGCGCAGCAGGGGCAGGCCCGCCTCCAGTGCGCGGGCGCGGGCCGTCGCTCTCATCGCCCTCCGGTAGGCTTCGCTGCGAAGCCAGCCGTCCTCGGAGACGTTGACGAGCCATCCCGCCTCGCGGGCGCGATCCGCCATGAGCAGCTCGAACGCCAGCTCGTGGCAGATCGAGACGCCCACGGCGTCCTCGCCGACGAACAGCGGCTGGCGCCAGGCCTCGGGCGACGCCTCCTCGAGCATCCTGCCGCGCCCGAACAGCCGGTCGCTCAACCCGGCGAACGGCAGCCATCGGGGCACGTATTCGGAGCCGGGAACGAGCTGTTCCTTCCCGTAGATCGAGATGCGGCCGGGTGCGAACTCGACGACGGCGTTCGACACGACGGGGTCGCCCTCCGAGCCCCGACGCACGACGGGCATCCCGACGAGGGCGTGACGGCGGCCGTCGGTGGTCGCGTCGTCGAACGCATTCCAGAACGCGCGGCGCGACGGCTCACCCGTGCGGGGTGAAGCGAAGTACGTCTCCGGCGTGATGAGGACGCCGCCTTCGGGCAGCGACCGCAAGGACGACAGCAGGCGCGCCTGCGCATGCTCGAGCCGCGCGGCATCGAACGGAATGCGCTTGTCGATGGCGGTCTGCAGCGCGAGCACCGGGATCGACCTGCCCGTCGCGACCGGGGCGTCGTCGTCGACGAGCGTCCCGATGCGGAGGAACGCGACGACGCCTGCCAGCAGGATCGCGCCGGCGGCCCACGAAGCCCGGGAGCGCAGGTTCGTCACGGCCATGGCGACGAGCCACCCGGCTCCGAAAAGCAGTGCACCGGTCGTGGTCAGGCCGAAGATCGGGAGCAGCGCCGGCACGCCCGGTGCATCGACGAATGCGATACCTGCCTGGGCATAGGCGTTTCCGGTCCACCCGATCTGTCGCAGGGCGTCCGCGCAGCCCCACGCGGCCGCCCAGGCGAGGCATTCGGCGATCGCGCGGGTGGACGTCCCAGGCCTGAACGCGCGGACGGCGTAAAGGAGGATGGCGCGACATCCGGCGAACCAGGACACCTGCAACAGCAAGGTGGCCGCCAGGATCAGGGCGCCCCAGGGCAGCCCGCTCGCGTCCCCGTCCCTCGGTCCGGCAAGGAGCCAGCACTGGCCGACCGCGTGGAGACCCAGGATGCCTCCCGCGAAGGAGGCCGTGCGGGCGGTGACGTCGTCGGGACGGCGCCGTGACGACGCGAGGTCGGCCGCCGCCCAGAGCGACAGCGCGCCCGCCGCCAGGGGCCACGTCCGCGCGGATGGCAGGCATCCGCCCAGCACCAGGCCACAGGCGATCGGCGTGAGCGCATGCCGCACGGCGGACGAGCGCGCGCCCGCGAAGATGGATCCGGCGATCCGGCCGGATGGCAAGGACGGCGCCCCCGCGCTTCCGGTTGCCGACGTCATGAGACTCCCTGATCGTTCATTTGCGCTCTCCCGAGACGCGACGGGAGGCGGCCGGATTGTGCCGATCGGGCATGCCACTCGCAATACGGCAGGGGGGTACTTTTGCGCGACGTTTCGCGCAGTGACTGATTGACACAAAAACGCGGACCCGCATCGAACCCGACTGCTAGCATCGCGCCGCGCTCAGGGGAAGACGCCAACGAATAAGGCGTGCTGTCACGTAGGCGTTGAAGCTGAAGACGCGTCAAGAAGTCTTAATTCAACCGAGGAAAAGCAATGAGCATCACCAGCAGATTCGCGCGCATCCAGCGCGGCCAGGGCATGACGGAATACATCATCATCGTCGCCCTCATCTCCATCGCGGCCATCGGCGTGTACAACATGTTCGGCAAGACCGTGCGCGAGCAGACCTCCGCCATGGCCTTCGGCCTCGCCGGCAACGACTCCAAGTCCACCGGCGAGTCGACCACGGCCGGCAAGATGGCCGACAGCGCCCAGAAGGCCGCCGAAGCGAACAAGGGCCTGAGCAACTTCGGCCAGGACTCGGGCAACAAGTAATCGCTTCGCCGGTGCGGCGGCGCGAGCCGTCCGCATCGCGACCTCGCGGCGGGCGCATCGATGCGCCCGCCGTCGTCGGAGAGCCGCGGCAGCGCATGACCGGGGCCCCGGCGTCTCGTGACCCAGGGGAGTTGCCATGTCGTTCCGGCGCCGTCATGTTCGGGCCACCGCGCGCGCGCAAAGAGGCCAGGCCCTCATCTGGCTGATCGGCGTCATGGGCGCGGCCATCGCCGTCCTCTACGGCATCTACAACGTGACCCAGGTCTCCGTGGGCAAGGAGAAGGCGGTCAATGCGGCGGATACCGCGGCGTTGGCGGGCGCCAAGGTCGAGGCCCGGATGCTGAACCTGATGGCCTACAACAATCGCAGCATGATCGCGAACGAGGTCGCCCTCGTCCAGTTCGCGAGCATGGACGCCTGGCTGGGCTACTTCGCGAAGACGGCGCAGAACATCGGCGGTGTCCTGGAATGGATCCCGTACGTCAACGAGATCGGTGTCCTGCTGAAGGAGTTCGGCGACGCCGCGCAATACGCGCGCGACTATGTCACCACCTACGCGCTCGACGCCGTGATCGTCGCCACCGAGTTCGAGAAGGACGCGCTCGGCATCGCCCATGGATTGATTCGCACGGGGGGCTGGATGGTGGCGCGGGACGCGGCCAAGGCGACGGTCGCCGCCAATCGCGCGAATTTCAATGGCCACGACGATGCGGGCGTCGCCCTGGAGTCGACCGCGACCGACCTCCTGGTCGGCAAGCACTCCTACGACTGGTGGAACCTGACCCAGATGTACAGCGGGTCCCAGAGAGACGAGGTGGCGAAGGTCATCCAGGATTCGCGCGACTCGTGGAGCACCAATCGCCCCGGCCAGTGGTACATGAATTTCACGGTGCCCCTTCTGCCGCCCCAGGGCGTGAAGAAACTGGGGCCGACGGTGCTGGCCGATTTCGATCACTGGCAGACCGAGGACACCTGGGAGCACTGGATCTGGACCCCGAGCGGCAACAAGTGGTCGACGATCGGCGACGGTCGCACCAACGTCACGACCGACGGCAACGACAAGGGCAGGATGGCCCCCGGGCATGCCGGCCAGAAGGATGCGCAGAAGGACGAGAAGACGCACCGGTACTGGACGGGCATGCCGTCGCTCTACGACCTGCCGCGCTACAAGACGCTCAAGGAAAAGCAGGCCGCTGGCGTGGACTTCGCCGTCGTGGTCGTGCGCGACCAGTCCGCCAACCTGACCACCTCCAGGCTGCAGATGGGGCACGACCCCGGTGTCTCGCCCATCGGGGCGTCGAACATGGACGAGCGCCTCGCCGGCGACAGGGTGGCCGCGATCGGCAATGCCAAGACCTTCTTCGAGCGTCCGGCCGCGACCTCGGGCGACAAGACGGGCAAGTCCCTGTTCCGCAGCGACACCTCGAAGGAATACGGATCCCTGTACAGCCCCTATTGGGAGGCGCGCCTCCTGACGGTCGACTCCGGTCTGAAGCTGTCGGTGTACACCGCCCTGAAGATCACTCCGAAGCTTTCCTTCTGGACGCCTTGAGCCGGCCGGCGAGTCGCGTCGAACCGCACTTCATCGCATGAACCATCGCATGAATTCTGGATACCGGATCGGCGCGGGGACGTCTTCCCGGCGCGGTGCCTCCATCGGGTACAAGCTCGTCGTGATGTCGCTGGCGATGCACGCCGTGTTCGCCGAAGCCGCGGACAGCCTGCCGCCGACCCTCCGGGTGCGACGGGTCAACGACGTCGATGCGGCGTCGCTCGCCGCCGTGCGCGAGAAGGCGCGCAACGAAGTCTGGTCGTGCCGCAAGATGATGAACATGCCGGACGCGCCGCCGCCCGAGCTTCCCGACGCCCAGTTGGCGAAGATCGTCTTCTTCGACGAAGTCGGCCTCTATCAGCCCCAGGCCGCCGCGACGTACTCGATCGAGCGCAGCGTGCATGCCGACGATCAGTCGAAATGCGAGCCGTTCGTCTGGGCCACGCGCACGGCCACCGTCCTCAGCGACTGCGACGCGCGGATCAGCGGACACGGCGTGATGATCCCGGGGACGCTCATGCCGGGCCTCGCCGGCCGGCTGCCGCCCGCGGAAACGGTCGCGCGTCCGCGCAGCCCCGGCTGCACCGTTCCCGCGCGCCAGGCGTGGAACACGGCCGGCGCGACACCCACGGAGGCCGGCAATGGCGTGCCCTGCGTCTGGCTGAGCGCCGTGATGAAGGACAGCCTCGGCCCCGGATGGAACTCGACGCGCCAGCAAGCCGGTGCCCCGCCGTCCGACGGCAGGAACCCGGCGCCCAGCGGCGACCAGTGCGTCCTCGCGAAGTGGCCGCTCTACAGCTCCCCGTATTTCAAGCCCACGCCGCTCGTGCTCAAGGCGGTCGCGCCGCACAAGGGCCACGTCCTCGGCACGAAGACCGGGGGAGATCTCGGCGATGCGTGGCTCTACGCGAACAGCCATCTGGTGGAGTTCCAGGAGGGCGGGACCCTCCCTGATTCCCAATTCACGCAGGACGCGGTCTCGACTTTCGTGAAGCAGAACTCCCGGGAGGCCTTGCCGGCCGCTCGTTGAGGTTCCATCCATGACGCCATTCCAAGAGGGTGAGAAGCCCATGCATCGAATCGGTCCCCCCAGCGCGATGGCCGCGAACCAGCGCGGTCAGTCCATGGCGGAATTCCTCGTCGCGCTGGCCGTCCTGTTGCCGTTGTTCCTGGCCGTGACCTACGCGGGCAGATACGGCGACCTGATGCAGCAGTCGACGGCAGCCAGCCGATACGCCGCGTTCCAGCGCGTCATGCAGCCCGATCGCGCCGCCCTGACCGATGCGCGCATCCAGAGCACGACACGGGCGCGCTTCTTCGTCCGCGGCGACGCCGTTCACGGGGGTCGCCTGCAATCCGACGACGGGGACGCCGACGTGACCGGCAAGAACATGTCGCCGATGTGGCGCGACATGTCCGGCAATGCCCTCCTGGCGTCGCCGAACGACGTGTCGGTCACGCTCGCCGGGTCGCCGGTCGGGTCGAGCGGCATATCGAAAGCCATGGGCGCGGTATCCATGTTCGCCGGGAAGGACAAGTCATGGACGGGCGCGAATGCGCTCCAGCAGACGGCGCGGGTCGAGGTGAAGCTGGCCAACAAGCTCGACCTGTCGAAGGGATCGCCTTCACCGCTCGTGATCGCGGCCGCGACGGCATCGGTGACCAATGATCTCGGCAGCTCGGGGAACGACGATACCCGGGAGGCCGCGGAATCGGCGAACGTCCGGGGCCTGGTGAGCGGGGCCATCGGCAAGGGTGTTCAGGTCGTGCTCGATGTCGTCCTGTACATGTTCGAGCCTTGCGCTCCGGTGTTCGACTACGACCCGGTCGACGTCGTGCCCGCGGAGCGCCTGGATGTCTACAAGGCGCCGGACAAGCCATGCCATTGAGGCTCGTCGCGGCGCGCTCGACTCGCACCGGATTCGCGGCGCTCATGCTGGCGCATGCGGCGTCGACGCACGCCGCGACGACGCCCTGGCCGGAGATACCGACGCTGCCGCGGTCGAACCTCGAGTGGTCCCTGCACGACGCCCTCGTCGACGGCATTCCCACGCGTGCCCAGACCTTCGAATCGGAACTCACGGCCAGCGAGGTGCTGCAGTTCTATTCGGCGCACTGGTCGCACCTGCCGGGCGGGGCGCCGGTGCGCAAGCGCGTCGGCGAGTGGGAGACCGTCTCCGCGGTGTTCGGGCCCTTCCAGATGGTCGTGCAGGCCCGGTCGAACGATCCGCAGGGCTCGCGCGGCAACATCAGCGTCATGAACCTCGGCGAGCAGCAGGCGGACTGGAAGCCCAGGTCCTGGCCGCAATGGAGCGACACCTCCCTCGTGCAGGTGACCGAGACGGATGATGGCCCCAGGCACAACCAGGCCGTCGAGATGATCAGCCGGGCGAGCCTCGACGTCGTCGCGCAGCGCTGGCGCGACGACTGGGCCCGGCGCGGATACCGCATCGCCGAGGAGCACAAGCTCGCCGCCGGCGGCCAGCGCGGCTGGATCTTCCTCATGAACGGCGAGGAGACCACTCTCGACGCGACCCTCACCGAGATGGCCGGCGGCCACGTCGTCGCCATCCACGCCAACCGCCTCGGCCGCAACGCGGGGGCCGGCCGATGATCCGCCGCCGCCACATGCACGGGCAGGCGCTGACGGAATACCTGGTCGTCGGCGCGATCCTCGTCGCGGTCTTCTTCGTGATCCCGATGGACGACGGACGCACGTTGTCCCAATTGCTGTCGGACATGGTTCGCCTGTTCTGCCGCAACCTCACCTATTTCATCTCGCTGCCCTAGCCGCGCCTTCGCGACGTCATCATGGCCCTCCCTCGCATCAACAAGAACTGGCTCTTCTTCGGCCTGGCCGTCGTGCTCGGCATCGGCGCGATCTACTTCAGCAACTCCCTGCTCCAGCAGCGGATGCAGGACATCGAGGCCGCGTCGCGCAAGGGCCAGCGGACGGAGAAGGTCATCGTCGCCAGCCACGACCTGAAGGCGGGCGACGCACTGACCGACAAGGACCTCGCGATTCGCGCGGTGCCCGAGCAATGGGTGCACAGCACCGCATTGCATCCCGACGACTTCGCAGAGGTGGAGAACCAGCGCCTGGCATCGCCGCTCAAGCGCGGGGAGACCCTGCTGCAGAGCCACCTCGAGGGCAAGGGCACGACGGTCTTCTCGGCCACGCTGCAGAAGGGCTGGCGTGCGCTGACCTTCGAAGTCGACGACGTCAATTCGATCAACGGCATGCTGCGACCCGGCGACCGCGTCGACCTCATCTACACCGGCAAGCCGCCGAGCGCGGGGGGCTCGGGAGGGATGCTGAATCCCGCCGCGCAGCAGGACGTGACCCTGCCGCTGCTGTCGAACGTGCGCGTCCTCGCGACCGGCACCAGCCTCACGAAGCGCGACGCCCAGGGCCAGACCAAGGACTTTTCCACGATCACGCTGGAGGTATCGCCGCTGGATGCCGATCGCGTCATCGTCGCCAAGGCGGGCGGGCACGTGACGGCGCTCCTGCGCGAGCCCAGGGACGAGGCGAGGAACGATACGCGCCCGCTGACGGCGGACAGCCTGGTCGCCGGCTCGTCGGGCAACGGGCCCGGCCGCTACGTGGAATACATCGTCGGCGGCGGTGGCGGCGGCATCGCCTCGACCACCGTGACGCAACTGGCCCAGGGGGCGAACGCCGCGTCCATCCATTGAGTGCATCGAGCCGGTCGCGTTCACCGGCCACTACAACGATTTCCAGGGGGAGAGTTTCATGTCGAAGGGTTTGCGTTTCCGCGCATGCGCAGGCGCGGTCGCGAGCATGGCCATGCATCTGGCCGCACACGCCCAGGCGGCGCCCGCGGGGACGGGCGGTGTCGCGACGGCCGGCGGCGGCAACGCGCAAAGCGTGTTCGTTCCGGTCGCGCCGCCGACGGCCTCCGGGCGAGCCTCGAGGCGGCCCATCGTCATCGAGAACGGGCCACACCGCACCATGGTGGTCGGCGAGGTGAGCACCATCGAGCTGCAGAGCGTCGCGCGCGTGGCCCTCGGCAACGGCGCCATCGTCAAGGCCTCCGTGGTCGACGATCGCCAGGTCGTCCTCATCGCGGAGGCGGCGGGCGACACCACGATGCGCGTCTGGCTCAAGGACGGCCGCCAGATCAACTTCGACCTCACGGTGCGGGCGTATCGCAGCGACGTGCTCGTGCAGCAGCTCCAGGCGCTCGTCTCCGACATGCCGGGCGTGCGCGTGCAGATGGTCGGCGACAAGGTGGTGATGGACGGTCACTACCCTAGCCAGGCCGCGGCGACCCGGGTCAAGACGGTGGTCGAGGCGTTCCCGAACGTCCTGAACCTCATCCCGGAAGCGCCGGTCGAGCCCGAGAGGATCGTCGTCAATCCGACGATACAGCTCCACCTGCGCGTCATCGAGGTCAAGAAGAGCGCGCTCGACCAGGTCGGCGTCAACTGGGCATCCACGGCACTGGGCCCCACGTTCGCGACCAACATGCTCGGCTACTCCAATTCGCCGTGGCATCCGATCGACCCGGGCGCGACCAAGATCATTCCGGCGGTGCCGCTGGTCACGACGGGCCATCCGATCGCCACGTTCTTCGGCATGGCCACCCAGCTCACGTCGGCGCTGAACATCCTCGAGCAGAACGGGGACGCGTGGACGCTCGCCGAGCCGCACCTGAGCTGCAAGAGCGGCGGCTCCTCGAAATTCCTGGCCGGTGGCGAGATCCCCATCCCCGTCTCCGAGGGCTTCGGCGCCGTCAGCGTCGTCTACAAGCAGTACGGCACGGTCATCGAGTTCAAGCCGGTCTCGGACAGCCAGGGCAACGTCGACTCCTCGATCACCGTCGAGGTCAGCGCGCCCGACCCGCGCAACTCGAACCAGGGCTACGTGGCCTTCTCGACGAACCGCGCCGAGACGCAGATCGCGCTGCACGAGGGCGAGCCCTTCGTGATCGCGGGCCTGATGCAGCAGTCGGTCGATCTCTCCTCCAACGGGCTGCCGCTGCTCGGGCGCCTGCCGTTCCTCGGCTCGACGCTGTTCGGCGCACGGGACAACAAGCACGACAAGACGGAGATCGTCGTCGTCGTGACACCGCACCTGATCTCGTCGTCCGACGACGCCAACCGGAAGGCGGTCGAGGAATCCAACGAGACCAGCATCGACATCGGCCGGCGCAGCGCCGAGCGGTTGAACCAGAATCGCCCCGAGTGAGACGGCCATGCTGACCCTGTCCTACAAGAGTCCCGGCGGGGCGGTGCAGTCGCTGCAGTTGCCGAACAGGCGCTGCATCATCGGGCGCGCCACCGAGAGCGACCTGCCGCTGGCGGGATGGCGCGTCAGCCGCCGTCATGCGGAGATCTTCGTCTCCAACGACCGGCCGTTCGTGCGCGATCTCGGCTCCGCGTTCGGAACGTTCGTGAACGAGACGAAGATCGACGACACGCACCCGATCGGAAGCGAGGACGAGATCCGCGTGGGCACGCACGTCGTCCAGGTGAGCTGGCAGTCGGCGGGCGCCCAGGCCCCCGAGGCCGAACGGCCCGTGGCCGCGCCGACGGCGATGGTCTCCGCGCCGAGGCCATCGCCGGCCGCGGGCCCTTCGCACGAGCAACGGCGCCCTGCCCAGGCGTCGACCGCCCAAGCCGTTCCGGCGAGCGGCAGGCCCGGTCTCGAGCCGGGTGCTCCGGCCGCGCCGGAACCCGTGCAGGACGACACCTTCCGGTACCGCCGCCTCCTCCAGGAACGCCTGCTCGAGGCCTTCGACGTCCGCCGCACGGATACCCACCGGATGGCCGACGACGACCTGCGCTCGTTGGCGGAGCGGCTCATCGGCGAGCAGATGGAGAAGCTGGAGCTGCCTCCGGGCATCGATCGCGCCAAGCTGCTGACCGAGGTGCGGGACGAGGCGATCGGCCTCGGCCCCCTCGAGCCGATGCTGGCCGATCCGTCGATCACCGAGATCATGGTGAACAGGGCGGACGAGGTCTTCGTCGAGCGCGCGGGGCAGCTCCAGCAATGGCCGGTGAACTTCACCAGCGACCGCGCGGTGCAGGCGATCATCGAGCGCATCGTCGCGCCGCTGGGTCGGCGCATCGACGAGAGCTCCCCGATGGTCGACGCGCGCCTGAAGGACGGCTCCCGCGTGAACGCGGTCATTCCGCCGCTCGCGCTCAAGGGCCCCTCGATCACCATCCGGAAGTTCTCCAAGCGCAAGCTCGTCTCCGACGACCTGCTGCGCTTCGGCTCCGCGAGCCCCGCGATGGTGGAGTTCATGCGGATCTGCGTCGAGCACCGGAAGAACGTCCTGATCTCCGGGGGAACGGGCTCCGGGAAGACGACGCTGCTCAACATCCTGTCGAACTTCATCCCCGAGGACGAGCGCATCGTCACGATCGAGGACGCCGCCGAGCTGCAGCTCCACCACCCCAACATCGTGTCGCTCGAGGCGCGACCGGCCAACATCGAGGGCAAGGGGCAGGTGTCGATCCGGGATCTCGTCCGCAACTCGCTGCGGATGCGGCCGGACCGCATCGTGGTCGGCGAGTGCCGCGGCGGCGAGGCGCTCGACATGCTGCAGGCCATGAACACGGGGCACGACGGCTCGCTGACCACGGCGCACGCCAACAGCCCGCGCGACATGCTGGCGCGCCTGGAGGTCATGGTGCTGATGGCCGGCATGGACCTGCCCGTCACCGCCATCCGGGAACAGGTCGCCTCGGCGATCGACATCATCGTGCAGCAGACGCGCTTCCCCTGCGGCACGCGCAAGGTGACGAACATCGTGGAAGTGACGGGCGTGGAGAGCGGCAAGATCCAGCTGCAGCAGGTCTTCTCCTTCGTGCAGACGGGCATCGGCTCCGATGGCAAGACCCAGGGCGACTTCCGGGGCCACGGCTTCGTGCCCGAGTTCTATGAAGAGCTCTCGGCCGTCGGGGTGCCGCTCGACCTGGCCGTCTTCGATGACGGCATGCCGGCGGATGCGCAGGCGGGCGCCGGCCGTGCCCGCGCTTCCGAGGGCCAGTGATGGGAGCCGACACATGGGCGACCTGAACCCGCAGATCGGCCGACTGATCGTCGCGACGCTCGTCTTCGCCTGCGTCCTGGTCTCGGCGTGGGCGGCCCGCTCGGCCTACCTGGCCTGGAAGTCGAGCTTCACGGAGGTCGCGCGCGTGTCCATGCGCGACCTGTTCCTCTTCGTCGACCCGAGCTCGGTCTTCCGGGTCAACGTCGCGATCTTCCTGCTGCTGCCGATCCTCGTGCTGATCGTGAGCGGATCGCCACCCCTCACGGGGTTGGCCGCCATCGCCGGCGCGATCCTGCCCCGCCTCGTCTGGCGCCGGTTGCGCAACCGGCGCAGGGATCGCCTGATCCAGCAGTTGCCCGACGGCCTCGCCATGATGAGCGGCTCGCTGCGGGCGGGAGCCGGCCTGCAGGCCGCGCTGGGGCTGGTCGTGCGGGAGATGAAGGCGCCCTTGAGCCAGGAGTTCTCCCTGCTGCTGCGCGAGCAGCGCCTGGGCCTGGCCCTCGAGGACTCCCTGCGCGGGATGGCCGAGCGCCTGGTCCTCGAGGAGATCGACCTGTTCGTCTCCGCGGTGACGATCGCGAAGGAGGTCGGCGGCAACCTCAGCGAGATCCTCGAGCGACTGGCGAGCACGCTGCGGGCCAAGGCGACGATGGAAGGCAAGATCAAGGCGCTGACGGCGCAGGGCAAGCTGCAGGGGCTCATCGTCGGCGCGCTCCCGATCTTCCTCGGCGTGGCGCTGTACTTCATGGATCCGGTCGCGATGGCGCCGATCCTCACCACGCCCTACGGCTGGGGCGTCATGGCCGTCATCGCGGTGCTGCTGACGCTCGGCGGCTTCTTCATCAAGAAGATCGTGACCATCGACGTATGAACATCCTGCTCGTCTCGACCGTCGCGGGCATCGCCCTCGCCCTGGGGCTGGTGGCCATCCACGGGCTCATGAAGGAACTCGGCACCGCCGACACGACGTACCGCGACCGCCCGCCCCCCGGCTTCAAGCTCGCCTGGCCGCTGGTCAACGTGATGGGCAATACCTTCGGCGGCCTGCTCGGGGAGGAGCGGCTCCAGCAGATCACGCAGCGCCTCAACCAGGGCGGCCAGTCGTATGCCCTGACCCCTCGGCAGTTCTTCGGGGGGAAGATCGTGTCGATGCTCGTGGCCTGCGGCGCGGCCTGGTGGGCCTCCTCGGGCTCGTGGACGTGGACGCTGGGCGCGATGGCGTTCGGGTTCATGTATCCGGACCTCTGGCTGCGCGATCACACGAAGGCGCGCAACCTCAAGATCCTCAAGGCGTTGCCGTTCATGCTGGACATCGTCACGCTCTCGATCGAGTCGGGCCTGAACCTGACGAGCGGCCTGGCGCAGGCCGTGGACAAGTCCAAGCCGGGCCCGCTGACCGTCGAGATCAATCGCGTGCTGCGCGACGTCCGCGCGGGCAAGCAGCGCGTGGAGGCCTTGCGGGACTTCGCGGACCGCCTGGACTACGCGCCGATCAGCAGCCTCGTCAGCGCCCTGGTGCAGGGGGAGCTCATGGGGTCCAGCCTCGGGCCGGTGCTGAGGGCGCAATCCGACCAGCGCCGCATCGAGCGCTTCCAGCGCGCGGAGAAGCTGGCGATGGAGGCGCCGGTCAAGATGCTCGGGCCGCTGATCATGTTCATCTTCCCCTGCACCTTCATCGTCCTCGGCTTCCCGATCGTCATGAAGTACCTCCAGTCGGGGCTATGACGAAGGTCTTCGCGCTGCGGATCCCCGGCCAGGCCAGGGTGCTCTCCATCCGCCTGGCCGCGACCTGGCTCAGCCGCGCGATCGGCCTGCTCGCCACGGCGCGGCTCGACGATCCGTGCGGGTTGTGGATCGCGCCCTGCCGCTCCATCCACACGTTCTGGATGCGCTATGCGATCGACGCCGTCTTCGTCGGCGCGGACGGCGCGGTCACGAAGGTCGTTCCCGGGCTGCGCCCCTGGCGCATGGCGAGCTGCCGCCACGCGCGCACGACGCTCGAGTTGCGCGCCGGCCTGGCGCGCGAGCTGGGGATCGTGCGCGGGATGATTCTCGAGCTGCCCGCCTGAAACGTCCTGCTCAGGCTTGCGGCACGTTCTCGCTCGCCGAGAGCTGCTGGGGCCAGTGACGGGCGAAGATCATCGCGACCGCGGGATGCGCGTCGATCCGGTCGAGCAGGGCGGAGAAGCCTGGCCGCGCCGACTTCAGGTGCTTGCGCGTGCCCGACCACTTCGAGACGACCGCCGCGAGCAGGTCGAGGGCGCCGGGCTCGTTGCCGCCGAGGAAGAACTCGGCCGGATGCAGGTCGGCGAAGATCTCCCAGTGCCGATGCAGGCGCGCGCGCGCGCCGGCGCGGACGGCCTCGAGCGAGGCCTCGTCGGTGGCGGTGGTGTAGCGCTCGGGGTAGTCGATCACGCTGATGCACGAGTAGCAGTTCGCCGCGATGTACACGAGGCCGCGCAATGCAAGGTCGCGCGCGACCGGGTCGTCGGGCAGCAGACCCGACTGCGGGTACGCGAGCCCGAGGTGCATCAGGATGGCGGCGCTCTCGGTCAGCACCTGGCCGCCCGGGAGCAGCAGCGTGGGGATCTGGCGCAGCGGGTTGACGCGCGCGAGCTCGTCGAGCTCGGCGCTCGGCTCCCACGAAGCGGCCTGCACGATGCGGTAGGACGCGCCCGTCATCTCGAGCGCGCACTCGGCGGCAGCCGATCCCGAGCCGCTGAATCCGAACAAGGTGTACATGGGTCGCTCCTGTACCGACGAAAGCGACACATCCTACGCCGCTTCGGTGCCAGGTCACCGACCTGGCAACGGCATTCGGCTGTTCGAAGCGAGGGGGTCAGGTCTGAAGACCTGACCCCGTATTCGGCGGGTCACCGGCAGCCAATGCGGGGTCAGGTCTGAAGACCCGACCCCCTCCCTCTAGCCGGCGATCAGCCGCAGGTCGAAGACGCGCTGCACGAACCACAGCCCCGCGACGGCGGCGATGCCCGCCGAGCCGCCGGCGAATGCGCCGCGATACGTGCGCGTGCCGCGCAGCGCCCACGCGAGCGGGAGGACGAGCGCGACGATGCAGAGCTGGCCGATCTCGACGCCGACGTTGAACCCGACGAGCGGCGCGACGAGGGCGCCTTGCGCGAGCCCTGCATCCTTGAGCGCCGACGCGAAGCCGAAGCCGTGGACGAGGCCGAAGACGAAGGTGAGCTTCCAGCGCGACTCGCTGATCACCGGCCGCAGGTTGTTCAGCGCCGCGAGGACGACGCTGGCGGCGATCGCCGACTCGATCCAGCGCGGAGGCGGGTTCACGAGGTCGAAGACGGCGAGCGCGAGCGTGATCGAGTGCGCCACCGTGAAGGCCGTGACCACTTTCAGCACGTTCGCGAGCGCGGGGCGCAGCGCCTCGGCCGGCCGCCAGGCGGCCCCCGCGCCCGTCGTGCCGCCGGCACCGGCCGTGGCGGCGCGCCGCACCCACACCGCGGGCAGCAGCAGCGACAGCAGGAACAGGATGTGGTCGTATCCGATGAGGATGTGGTGGATGCCCTCGCGCACGAAGCCGGCGAATCCCGAGTCCGGGGTGTCCGAGGCGTTGGCGTCGGGCGTCGCGGCCGGCGGGGCCGCCGTATCGGCACCCTTGGCGAACACGGCCCGAGGCGCCGCGGCATCCGACATGGGCGCGCTCGCCGCGGCAGGCAGCGCGGGCGCCGCGGGCGGCAAAGTGAAACGGTGCCAGCCCGCGCCCGGGCTCAGCACCGCGAGTTGCGGCGCGGGGTTCGAACCCCTCGGCGCCGGCGCGGCGGCGTCGTCCGCGAGGCGGCCCACGCGGACGATGCCGCGGTGCGTCGGATCGGTGCGGGCGAAGAGGTCGTAGGCCACCGCCAGCCGCTGCACCGGCGCCGCGCAGTGCCAGCGCGCGCGCACGACGGCGTAGCGCCCGTCGCTGTGCGCGGTGAGGGCCGGGGCGTCGGGCGCGGAGGTGGAAGCCTCGGCCGGCGCGGGCGTGCAGCGCGTGCCGTCCGCCTCCAGGCGCAGGCTCGCGCGGGCGAGCACCGAGATGTCGTTCCAGCGCGTGCGCACTTCCTTCCACGTCAGCGCATCGTCGGCGTCGGCGTCGAGATCGAGGTCGCGATCGAGGTCGCGCAGGGCGATGTCCATGCGCGCGACGACGTCGCCGGCGTCGACCTGGAGCGAGACGTATGCGTCGCTCGCCTTGTGCGCCTGCGCCATGGCGCAGGCGAGGAGGAGGGCGGAGGCCAGGGCGGTTCGCCAGCGCGTCATGACGGACTCCGGAGCAGGGCGAGGGGAAGGGAAGGCGCCGCGGAGGCCGCGGCCGCGGGGGGCACAGGTGCGGGATCGGGGCCGAGCCGCGCGTCCGCGCCGCCGGTCTGGCGCAGGAACTGCCACACCGCCTCGGCCGCGTCGTCGCGATGCGCGGCGCGCGCGGCGCGCACGAGGGCGAGCGCGTCGGCCGGCTCGTGTTGCACGCGCCAGTTGGCGGCGGCGAGGGTGAGCGCCGCGCGCGTGTCGCCGCGCAGGTCCAGCGCGTAGCGCGACTGCTCGCGGCCGTGGCTGCGGTCGCCGCGCAGCAGGGCCGCATCGAAGCGTTCGCCGAGCGTGCGGGTGGCGGCGACGGTCAGCGCGTGGCGCGGGCCGTGCAGTTGCCGGTAGGCGAGGGCGAGGCGCAGCAGCACGGGGTCGGCGGCCTCGTGGCCCAGCAGCAGGCGCACCGCCTGCGCCGGCTCGTGCTGCTCCAGCAGCCAGTCGGCATACGCGCACCGGGTATAGACATCCGGATTGGCCGCGAGGGCGGCGGCGAACAGGGCTCCGGCCGCGGCATCGCCGCGACGCTGGGCGAGCTCGGCGCGCATCAGGTCGAGCCAGGCGGGGGGCGGCTCGCCGGCGGTCGGTGCCACGCTGCCGGGGTCGGGCGCGCCCGCGAGGCGGGCGAGCGTCGCCGCGGCGGCGTCGGCACGGCCTTGCAGGCTGGCGAGTTCGGCGAGGCAGGCGAGGGCCGACAGCCGCGTCGACGACCCGAGCGCCGCGAACTCCGGCCCCGCGAGACGCCGGCAGCCGGCCTCGGCCTGCGCGAAGTGGCCCAGCACCTGGTGCACGCCGCTGCGCGTGAGCTCGGCCTGCGCGCGCAGCGGCAGCGGGGCCGCGGGGCTCGCGGCGAGGAGCGCGTCCAGGTCGGCGAGCGCGAGCGCGAAGTCGTGCTGGCTCTGGTGCACCGTGGCGCGCGCGAGGCGGACGGCGGGCGGGGGTTCGGCGAGCTTCCACCACGGGGCGAGTGCCGCCTCCACGGTGCCGAGCTCGCGTGGGTCACCGTGCAGGCGGGCCCGGGCCAGGGCCTGCTGCGCGGCCTCGAGGGCGAGGCCGAGTTCATCGGGGTGCTGCTGCAACTCCAGGCGCTGCGCGCGCTCGGCCGCGCGCTGGGCGCGGCGCTCCGCCGCGTCGCCGGGATGGGCGGGGAGGTGCTCGACGACGATGTCGTCGCGCGCGGGCACCTCCAGGGCCGTGGACTGCGCGAAGGCGGGGCCCGCGAGGGCGATGGCGGCGCCGGCGACCGCGAGGCCGTCGACGATCCAGCGCAGCAGGCGGGCGGGCCGGAGCGCCTTCCGTGTCTCGGGCGCGGAGGGCGATGCGGGCGCGCCTGTCGTCGCCGGGAGGGCCGTCAGGACGCGCGCCCCTGTCGCCGTGCGCGGCCGCGGAGGGAGATCCGCGCGCTCGCGCACGGAGGGACAGGGTCGCGTGATCATGATGCCGTCCCTCCTCGTCTCAGCGCTTGCCGGCGGCCGCGGCCTGCTTCTTCGCCATCTCCGACCCCGGGCCCGTGCCGGGCACCGGCGTGTTGATGTACGGGAAGCCGGGCAGGAAGGTGCTCGCCGCCTGGTCGACCGTGTCGTTCAGGTTGAACGCGGTGGTGCCGAGCGGCACGGCGTTCGGGTTGCACGCCGCGCCCAGGTGGAGCGCGTCGTTCGTGCCGTTGGCCACGCACAGCCCGCCTTCCGCGGCGATCAGCGTGATGTCGACGATGTCGTCCTTCGGGCGCCGGCCGTTGGGGTAGCCCGCGTTGTCGTCGCCGCCCGCGAGGATGTTGCCGACGATGCCCAGGCGGTTCTGCTTGTTGTAGGGAACGGCCGGGATCGCGGTGTTGAGCCGCAGCATCTCCGAAGGCGAGACATGCGCCGGCTGGTTCACGCCGGGCAGGCCCGTGAGGAAGGTCGTCACGAGGTCGTTGCGCGGGATGTTCGTGGGCGACGAGCCGGGCAGCGCGAGGTAGGTCTCGAGCAGCTTCGGGTACGACGGGTTCGTCACGTAGGTGAGGAACTGGGCGTCGTCTTTCGGCTCGGAGCCGTTGAAGTGGTCCTTGTCCTTCAGGCCGATGACGAGCTCGTTGACGAGGGGCATGCCCAGGCGCGAGACCTGCACCCACGGGCCGCTCGCGTGGTCGGTGTTGGCGAGGCCCGCGTGAGGCTCCTTGTCGAGCCAGTGATTCATGCGCAGGCTCGCGGTGGTCCAGCCGCCGATCACCGGATCGCTGCCCTTCGTGAGGCACTTCTTGGCCACCTCGAGCGCGATGGTCGTGACGTTCTTGTCCGCGAGGATGTTGGGCGTGGCACCGAAGTTCGCGGGATCGGTGATGACGGAGACGGGCGCGTCCACCATGTCGAACACGACGCCCAGGTTCACCGCGAAGGGATCCTGGCGCTGGCCGACGAAGAGGCGGCCGTTCTTGCTGCAGCCGGGGATGGCGATGTCGTAGACGTGCTGCGCGGCGTAGCCCACGTAGTCGGGGATGGTCTTCTCGCCGATGTTGTCGACGGGCTTGTCGAACGTCACCGAGCCCGTGCGCGCCTCGCGCACCGGGTTCCAGTCGCCGGTGCGGCGATCGCCGCGCACCAGCCGCACCTGGTAGGTCTCGTTGACCTGCACGTGCGAATCGCGCGGCATGGAGACGACGCCGTTCTGCATCGGCGCGATCTCGACCATCTGGTCGCCGACCGGCACCGTCAGGCCGTCACCCCCGTTGCGCAGCGTGCTCGTGAAGCGGAACTGGTAGGTGATGTCCTCCTTGCCGTCGCCGTCGTTGTCGATGCTGATCTCGTAGACCGCCTTCGGGTCGAGCGCGAAGTAGTTCGGGCCGCCGTAGGCGTCCTGCAGCGGCTCGTAGTTCGCGATCAGCGTGACGTAGTCCGAGCGGCCCGGCTCGTAGCTGTTGAACATGTAGAAGTCGGTCGCGTCGACCTTCGGAGCCGTGGCGATGAAGGGCGCCTCGCGATGGCTCGAGGCGTGGCTCGCGCCGGCGACGGCGAGCAGGGCGGCGGCGACGAGGGGCGCCGTGCGGAAGGGAAGGGTGCGTGTCTTGCGCATGTCTGGACTCCTGGTGCTTTCGAGTGGCCGTGCGATGCCGCGATGGGCGGGCGCTCCGGACCGCCGCGCGCCGCCCGGGAGGCGGGCGCGTGGCTGGCATCAGGCGTTACGGGGCGCGCGGCCCGCGTGGATGCGCGACGTGAGGAATCCACGCGAACCGCGATGGCATGGCTCGGCCGTGAATCCGATCGGGCGGCGCGCTCGTAGGCAGGCGCCGCGCAGGCGCGGGGGGCCTCGAAGGCGCGAGGGCCGCGAACGCGGCCCGGGTCTCGATCGATGGAGGCGTCGTCGCCCGTGAAGGGCTGATCCGCCAGGCTGAGTCTCGCGGGTGCGCCGACTCAGTTCGCGGCGCGGGCCGCGCCCGGCGCCGGCACGCCCAGCATCGCGGCCCCCAGCGCCTCGGCCACCTCGATGCCGTCGACGCCGGCCGACATGATGCCGCCGGCGTAGCCCGCGCCCTCGCCGGCCGGATAGAGGCCGCGCACGTTCAGGCTCTGGTAGTCCTTGCCGCGCGGGATGCGCAGCGGCGAGGAGGTGCGCGTCTCGACGCCCGTGAGCACGGCATCGGGCATGGAGAAGCCCTTGATCTGCCGCTCGAAGGCGGGCAGGGCCTCGCGGATCGCGTCGAGCGCGTAATCGGGCAGGCTGCCGCGGCCCGGCTCGGCGAGGTCGGTGAGGCGCACGCCCGGCTTGTACGAGGGCATCACGCCGCCGAACTCGCTCGAGCGCTGCCGCTTCACGAAATCGCCCACCAGGGCGCCGGGGGCGTGGTAATCGCCTTCGCCGAGCTCGTAGGCGCGCGACTCCCAGAAGCGCTGGAAGGCGATGCCGTCGAGCGGGCTCACCGGCCCTTCGCGGCGGCCGTCCTGGCGGTAGTCCTGCGGGTCGACGTTGACGACGATGCCGGCGTTCGCGTTGCGCTCGTTGCGCGAGTACTGGCTCATGCCGTTGGTGACGACGCGCATCGGCTCGGAGGTGGCCGCGACGACGGTGCCGCCCGGGCACATGCAGAAGCTGTAGACCGCGCGCCCGTTGCTCGCGTGGTGGACGAGCTTGTAGTCGGCGGCGCCCAGGATCTCGTTGCCCGCGTTCGGGCCGAAGCGCGCGCGGTCGATCAGGCTCTGCGGATGCTCGATGCGGTAGCCGATCGAGAAGGGCTTGGCGTCCATGCGCACGCCGCGCCCGTGCAGCATCGCGAAGGTGTCGCGCGAGCTGTGGCCCAGGGCGAGCACGACGTGGTCGGCGCGCAGTTCCTCGCCGGAGTCGAGCACGAGGCCGCGCACCCGGCGCGCCTCGTCGCGGCCCTCGATCAGCAGGTCGGCGACGCGCTGCCCGAAGCGGATCTCGCCGCCCAGCGCCTCGATCTCGGCACGCATCTTCTCGATCATGCTCACGAGGCGGAAGGTGCCGATGTGAGGCTTGCTGACGAAGAGGATCTCCTCGGGCGCACCGGCCTTCACGAATTCCTCGAGCACCTTGCGCGTGAGATGGCGCGGGTCGCTGATCTGGCTGTACAGCTTGCCGTCCGAAAACGTGCCCGCGCCGCCTTCGCCGAACTGCACGTTCGACTCCGGGTCGAGCTCGCTGCGGCGCCACAGGCCCCAGGTGTCCTTCGTGCGCTCGCGCACGGGCTTGCCGCGCTCGAGGACGATGGGCGCGAGGCCCATCTGCGCGAGGATCAGCGCCGCGAACAGCCCGCACGGGCCGAAGCCGACGACGACGGGACGCAGGCGCTGCCCGTCGGAGGCGCCGTTCGAAGGCGTCGCGGAGGCATAGAAGCCGGCGCCCGCGCGGCCCACGAAGCGGTAGCTCGTGTCGGGCGACGGGCGCACGTGCGGATCGCCCGCGAGGCGCGCGAGGACGGGCGCCTCGTCGATCGCGAGCGTGCAGTCGACGGTGTAGATGAGCTGGATCGCCGACTTCTTGCGCGCGTCATAGCTGCGCTTGAAGACGGTGAACCCGGCGAGCTCGCCATCGCGCAGCCCGAGCCGGGCCGCGATCGCGGGGCGCAGCGCGCCCTCGGCGTGAGCTAGCGGCAGGCGCAGTTCGGTGATTCGCAGCATGGGAGCCGGGGACTGCGGGCCGGGGGCCTCAAGAACGCGGGGTCAGGTCTTGCGGTGCAAGACCTGACCCCGATCAAACGCGTCGAGTGCCGGCGCGGTGCCGGCAGCGGGCCTCAGCCCTGGCGCGCGCGCTTGCCCGGGTTCTTCTTGCTACGGGTGTGCGAACCGCGCTCGAGGCTGACCTTCTGGCCCTTGCCCGTGGTCGCGGTCTGGCCCTTCGGCATCGCCGGACGCGGCGTGGCCCTCTTGTCGGCTTCGGTAACGATCTTGTTGCCCATGATTGGATCCGGTCTGAATTGGGGTCGAACCCAGCATTATATGGGAAGGCTTGCCGATTCGGGAAGCGATTCGGGCGCCGCGGACGGGCCGCGGGCGTGCGGAAATCAGCGTCCGCCGAAGGCCGGATAGAAGGCGCGGGCGCGGTCGGACATGCGGCGCTCGAGGTCGTAGATGTCGACGGCGCCGGCCAGGTAGCGCTCTTCGGCGTCGGCATTGGCGTCGAAGTTCCAGGCGGCGACGAGGGCGTTCCAGAGGGATCGGAGGAGGGGGACGAGGCTCATGATGTTTCTCTCTTCTAGGGTTAACCCTATATCGGCCATTCTGCGCCCGAAACAAGGACCGTGCTGGAGAGGGCTCCCCAATCCCGGTCTTCGGGGTCGGGTCTGCGACCCGACCCCGGCATTCCTTCACGGGGTTCCCGAAGCCACATGCCGGGGTCAGGTCAAAGACCTGACCCCGAATACGGTCTCGGTCCCTCCGTTCCGCCTATCCTCGGTTCCGACATGGACGCCCTCGCGCCGATCGTGCCCGCCCCTGTCGTGTTGGCTCCCGCGGGCACGCCCTGGCCCGCCAACCGCCCGCGCCCCCACGACGCGTTGCCCGAAGCGCTGCACGCGCAGCCCGAACCGCTGGGGCTGTACCTGCAGGGGCTGTCGCTCGCCGACGCGGCAGCCGCGCTCGCCCAATGGCGGGCCGGGCCGCACTGGTTCCGGCCCGCGCACGTCGACCCCGGCTCGCCCGTGCCCGACCTCGCCGACGGCGCCGCGCCCTGGGAGGAGGCCCTGCGCGTGGCGCAGCACGCCGACGCGATCGCGCGCAGCCTCACCCTCGACCCCGGCGCGCTGCGTTTCGACGAGCGGCTCCTGTACTACCTCTACCTGCGCGAGCCGGCCGAGCTCGCGCCCGTGCGGGACCGCAACGCGAAGTACCTCTACCGCTACCCGATCGTCGAGGCGCTGGAGCAGGCGCAGGAAGACAGCGGCGCCTGGCTCGGCGCGCTGGTGCGGCGCAACCTCCTGCAGCCGAGCACGCTGGTCGACCGCACGCGCCACTGCCGCCACTGCGCCAGCGCCCACCTGCACTTCCTGGACGTGTGCCCGCACTGCTCCTCGATCGAGATCCACAAGGGCGCTTCGCTGCACTGCTTCGCGTGCGGCCACGTCGCGCCCGAGGCCGACTTCCACGGCGACCTCGGCCTCGTCTGCCCGAAGTGCAATGCGCACCTGCGCCACATCGGCGTCGACTACGACCGGCCGCTGACCCAGTTCGCCTGCGCCCGCTGCCACCACGCCTTCATCGAGGCGGCGGTGATCGTGCGCTGCCTCGATTGCAGCGCGGAGGACGACCCCTCGGCCCTCGACGTGCGCGAGGTGAGCGTGCTGCGCCTGTCGCCCCACGGCCGCGCCGCGCTGCGCGCGGGGCAGCTCCAGGAATCCTTCGCGGTGCTGGAGACGAGCAACCACGTCGTGCCCAACTTCTTCCGCCGCATGCTCGACTGGGCCCTGGCGACGCAGGGGCGGCACAAGGAGCTGCGCTTCGGGCTGGTGCTCATCGAGTTCCTCAATGCCACCGCGCTCATCGACGCGCAGGGCGCGACCCGCACGTTCCTGATGCTCGACGAGCTCGCCCGCCGGCTCCGCGAGCTCCTGCGCTCCTCCGACCTCACCACGCGCACGAGCGAGCAGGTGCTCTGGGTGTTCCTGCCGTTCTCGTCGGGCGAGGGTTTCGCCGCGCGCGTGCGCAGGGCGCTGGACGAGGCGCAGACGCCCGAGGGCGCGCGCCTGGAAGCGCGCCTGGCCTGGGTGCAGGCGCCCGAGGAGCTCCAAGGAAACGTGGACGCCGACGCGCTCATGGCCCGCCTGCAGCGCTGGGACACGGAGTAGGAGCCCGATGCTGCAGGAGCTCTCCGCCACCTTCTTCACCCTGTTCGGCGCGATCGGCGAGACCGGGTGGCTGGACGTCGCCCTCAAGTTCTTCCCCTTCGCCCTCGTCGTCGAGCTGCCGCTGTACCTGCTGGTGCTGCTCGGCGTGGTGCGCTACGGGCTGCGCCAGCGCCAGCCGTATCGCCAGCGCGAAGCCTATCCCTCGGTGTCGTGCGTCATCACCTGCTACTCCGAGGGCGAGGACGTCCGCAAGACCATCGCCTCGCTGGCCTGGCAGGAGTACCCGGGGTTCATCGAGATCATCCCCATCGTCGACGGCGCGGTGCAGAACGCGGCGACCTACGCGGCCGCCCGGCGCGCCGCCGCGGACGTGCGCGGCGTGCCGCGCCGGCGCGTGCTCGTGGTGCCCAAGTGGCAGCGCGGCGGCCGCGTGTCGGCCCTCAATACGGGCCTGCAGTTCGCCACCGGCGAGGTCGTGATGGCGCTCGACGGCGACACCTCGTTCGACAACGACATGGTGCGGCAGGCCACCCGGCACTTCGACGATCCGAACGTGGTGGGCGTCGCCGGTTGCCTGCGCGTGCGCAACGCCGCGGCATCGCTCGCCGCGCGCCTGCAGGCGCTCGAGTACCTGCTGTCGATCGGCGCGGGCAAGACCGGGCTGTCCGAGTTCAACATCGTCAACAACATCTCGGGCGCCTTCGGCGTCTTCCGCACCGCCTTCGTCCGCCACCTGGGCGGATGGGACGCGGGGACGGCGGAGGATCTCGACATCACGATGCGCATCAAGCAGTACTTCGGCCGCCACCCGGGGCTGCGCATCGTCTTCGAGCCGCACGCGGTGGGACACACCGACGCGCCGGACACCTTCGCGGGATTCTTCAGGCAGCGCCTGCGCTGGGAGGGCGACCTGTTCTACGTCTTCATCCGCAAGTACCGCTTCAACCTGCGGCCGGGCCTGCTCGGGTGGCGCAACTTCCTGTTCGTGATGCTCACCGGGCTGTTCCACCAGCTCGTGATGCCTTTCGTCATCGTCGTCTACACCGGCGTGCTGCTGTGGGCGCTGCCGCTCGGCGCGGCGCTGGGCATCCTCGCGTTCGTCTACGTGTTCTACCTCGCGGCGCTGGTGATCTACTTCCTCGCCTACCTGCTCTCGGTGTCCGAGCGGCCGCGCGAAGACGCGGCGACCGTTCCCTACCTCCCCCTGTATCCCCTGTTCGCGTTCGCGGCGCGCCTTCACAGCGCGTACGCGGTGGTTTCCGAGATGTTCCTGAAGAGCCATCTCGATTCCTCCATGGCACCGTGGTGGGTGCTGCGGCGGACCAAGTTCTGAAAGCCGGGAAGCCGTGATGCCCGCCCAGTCGCCCGCCACGCGTCCCTGCCTTCGCCGCGCCGGAGCGCCCGGTGTCCTGGTGCGCCGCGCGTGGAAGGGGCTGCTGGCGGCGTCGCTCGCCGGCGCGCTGGCCCAGGGCGCGGCGGCGCAGTCGCTGGGCGACGTGGAGGCCGCGGCGCTCGAGCATGCGCCGGCGCTGCGCCTGGCGGAAATGGAAGGCGAGCTGGCGGTGCAGCAGCTCGCCGCGG
>Ga0209051_1001140_pt1 | contig 24266 bp, 20 predicted proteins | sample AraplaCvi_mMS_r2_2_FD_184286 | JGI IMG/M metagenome (GOLD analysis project Ga0209051, IMG submission 184286) | Arabidopsis root microbial communities from North Carolina, USA - plate scrape MF_Cvi_mMS_r2 (SPAdes) (version 2) | ecosystem: Host-associated > Plants > Roots > Endosphere | place...
CTGAAGCGCATCCCGCTCACCGAGGAGGACCGCATGCTGTCCTACCTGCCGCTGGCGCACGTGGTCGAGCGCGCGCTGGTCGAGCACGGCTGGCTGCACACCGGTATGACGGTCTACTTCGCCGAAAGCCTGGACACCTTCGCCGCCGACCTGCAGCGTGCGCGGCCGACGGTGTTCTTCTCGGTGCCGCGGCTGTGGACCAAGTTCCAGCAGGGCGTGCAGGCCAAGCTGCCGCAGCCGCGCCTGGACCTGCTGCTGGGGCTGCCGGTCATCGGCAAGCTGGTGCGCAGGAAGATCCTCAAGGCGCTGGGCCTGAACGAGTGCAAGTTCGCCGCCGGCGGCGCCGCGCCGATGCCGGTGGCGCTGCTGAAGTGGTACCGCACGCTGGGCCTGCCGATCAACGAGGGCTACGGCATGACCGAGAACCTGGCGCTGTCGCACATCACCGTGCCGGGCCACGACCAGACCGGCAGCGTCGGTCCCGCCTACGACGGCGTGCAGGTGCGCCTGGACCCGATCACCGGCGAGCTGCAGATGAAGAGCCAGGCGCTGATGCTGGGCTACTACAAGCAGCCGGAGCTGACCGCCGAGACCCTCACCGCCGATGGCTGGCTCAAGACCGGCGACAAGGCGGAGATCTCCGACAAGGGCGCGCTGGCGGGCTGTGTGCGCATCACCGGCCGGGTGAAGGACCTGTTCAAGACCAGCAAGGGCAAGTACGTGTCGCCGGCGCCGATCGAGGACCGGCTCGGCGCGCATCTCGCCATCGAGGCCTGCGTGGTGACCGGCGCCAACCTGGCGCAGCCGGTGGGCATCGCGATGCTGTCGCCCGAGGCCGCCAGGCGCGACCGCGCCGGCCTGGAGCAGGAACTCGCCGCGCACCTGGCCAAGGTCAATGGGCGCCTCGATCCGCACGAGCAGCTCGAGTGCCTGATCGTCACCGCCTCGCCCTGGACCGTCGACAACGGCCTGATCACGCCGACCTTCAAGGTCCGGCGCAACCGCGTCGATGAGGTCTACGGTCCGAAGCTGGAAAACTGGATCGCGCAGCGCCGGAAAGTCGTCTGGGCCGATTGAGCCGCGTCATGGCGCCTGGCGCATGATGCGCGGATGAAACGCGGATCCCTCAAGCGCTGGGCCGCCCTGCTCAAGGGCGAGCTGCTGACCGTCTACTTCGCGGCGCGCGACCCCGAGGCGCCCTGGCTGGCGCGCTGCGTCGCCATCGCGGTCGCGGCCTACGCGCTCAGCCCCATCGACCTGATCCCGGACTTCATCCCCGTGCTGGGCCTGCTGGACGACATCATCCTGGTGCCGCTGGGCTTCTGGCTGGTGCTGAAGCTGATGCCGCCGCCGGTGCTGGCGCGCGCGCGGCTGCGAGCCGCCGAGCAGCGCGGCCGCTTGCCGCGCAACCTCAAGGTGGGGGCGGCGATCGTCGTCGCCTGGGTGCTGGTGCTCGTGCTGGCCGTGGTCTGGCTGGTGGGCCGTACGGGCGGCGGGGCGCCGCCGGGCCCGGTCTGACGCGGCCGCTGGGCCGGGTCGCGCTCAGTCCGGCCCGAGCCCCTTCTTGGCCAGCGTCTCCACGACCCACTCGATGAATACGCGCATGCGCGCCGACACGAAGCGGTTGGGCGAATAGACCAGGTAGACCGGCACGGCGTTGTGGTGCCACTCGGGAAACAGCGGCACCAGTTCACCGCGGTCGAGCTGCTCCTTCACCGCGTACTTCGCCAATTGCACGACCCCCAGCCCCGCCAGGCCCGCGGCGACATAGGCATTGCTGTCGTTGACGTCGAGCCGCCGGCGCCCTTCGATCTCCAGGCGCTCGCCGCCGCGATGGAACACGAACGGGAACACGCGGCCCGTGCGCGACGAGAAGTAGCCCACCGCCTGATGCGGCTCGCGATCGAGGTCGCCGGGCGCCTGCGGCGTGCCATGCGCCGCCAGGTAGGCGGGCGAGGCGCAGGTGCAGAACTGGATCTGGCCGACGCGCCGGGCGACCAGGCCGGCGTCCTGCACCGGGCCGACGCGCAGCACGAAGTCGACGTTGTCGACCAGCAGGTCGATGGCGCGGTCGCTGACGCCGAGCGCGATCTGGATGTCGGGATAGCGCGCTTGGAAGTCGCCCAGCGCCGGGATCAGCACCCGCGAGCCGGTCAGCGTCGTGACGTCGACGCGCAGGCGGCCGCGCGGCTTGCTCTGGTCGTGGAGCATCCCCTGGTCGATGGCCTCGAGCTCGTTGAGCAGGGCCACGGTGCGCTCGTAATAGGCCGCGCCGTCCTGCGTGACGGTCACCTTGCGGGTGGTGCGCGTCAGCAGCTGCACGCGCAGGCGGGCCTCCAGCGCCTGCACCAGCCGTGTCAGGCTGGCCTTGGGCAGGTCCATCGAGTCGGCCGCCTTGGTGAAGCTGCCGGTTTCCACCACCCGGGCGAAGGCCCGCATTTGCACGATCCGGTCCATCCGATGTCCTCGATCCGGCGGCCCGAAAGGGGGGAAGCTCACCGCGGGTCACTGCTGCGGGCCGACGGGCGATTCTCATGGATTCCGCACGGCCGTGCGCGCCGCGGCCAGGATTCAGCGCTTTTGCACTGCCAAGGGGCACGCCGGGCGAATATCGGATGAATATGAAGTGGACCCGCGACGAATATCGGGAGCGGCCCGCCTGTTGATATGCCTGCCGAAAAAAGAAAACCCCTCGGCGAGCGTGAACTCATCCGAGGGGATATAGGCGGCCGGTGACGGACAGGAGGAGGGGGGAGTGCGGAGAACCGCCACCGACCGGGGCCGGAGCCCCTGACCTTGCAAATGCTCTCTCAGGACATCTGGCGCTGTTGTTCGAGTTCTTTCAGGGTTTCAGGAGGGAAGCGGTGAAAACCGGTGATGCCGGATCAGCGGCCCGCCACGGCGGTGGCGGGGGCGCTGCCGCCGAAGCGCTTGACCAGGGTCGCGTAGTAGGGCGAGCTGCGCAGCTCGGCATAGCGGGCCTTGGCGGCGTCGCGGCGGGCGCTGTCGTAGCCGTAGGTCTCCGATTGCTCGACGGCGGCCAGGCCCGATTCGCGATAGATCTGCAGATCGGCCAGCACTTCGGCACGGCTCACGGCGCTCGGGGTATTGACCGGTTGCTCATGCGGGTTGTCATTGGCCATCGCGTTGCCGGCCAGCAGGGCGGCGGAAGCAAACAGGACGGAAGCGACGATGTTCTTGCTCATGATCATTCCTTTCGGTTTCGGTCCCAGGGCGATCAGCGAAGGGGCGCGGGTTGAATATTCGACCCGTCGATCCGTATTTCTGGGGGAGATTCCCGGAAGCGGTATCGGTGTGTCGATGGGATGAACTATGGCGCATAAGGGTTGACCCTTAAATCCATTCCACCGCAACAGACCGTTGAAAAGATCGGAACAATCGACGCTCAGGCGTGGTCCTGCATCCCCAGGTGGTGGGAGAGATACACCCGCCCGTGGAACCACGACTCCCAGCCGCTGGCCTTGAGCCGATCCAGCACCGGCCCCTTGACCTCGCTGAGGTCCAGTCGCCGTCCCTGCCGCTCTAGCGTCTCGTGGAGTTCCTTCAACGCGCTCAGCCCACTGAAGTCGATGCTGTTCACCGGTGACATGAGCAGCAGCACGCGGCGCGTCGTCGGATGGGTATCCAGGTGGGCCTGCACCACGTCCGCCAGGCTCCGCCCGTTGAGGAACAGCAGGCTCTCGTCGATGCGCAGCCCCAGCACCAGCGGATCCAGTTCCACCTGATAGCGCTCGACGTTGCGGTAATGCTCGGTCCCTGGAATGCGCCCGATCAGCGCCACATGCGGCCGCGCGCTGCGCTGCAGCAGCAGCGCGATCGCCCCCGCGACGCCCAGTCCCAGCGCCGCCGTGATGCCGACGAAGATCACCAGCAGCGTCACTGCCGCCATCAACAGCGCCTCGGCGCGCGCATAGCGCCAGGCATCGGCATAGGGACCGAACTTCAGTCCCGACAGCACCGCCACCATGATGCTGGCCGCGAGCACCGGCTTGGGCACCCAGGCCAGCAGCGGCGCCATCGTCAGCAGCGTCACGCCCATCATCCCGGCGACGAACACGCCGGTCATGCGCGTGCGGCTGCCCGCGTCGCTCATCAGCACGCTGCGCGAGAAGCTGGCCGCGGCCGGCATGCCGCCGGAAATCGCCGCGGCCAGGTTGGCCGCCGCCAGCCCCATCAGCTCCCGTCGCGCATCCACGCGCTGCCCGACGCGCCGCGCCAGCGACTCCGCCACCGCCAGGCTCGACACATAGCCGAGCAGCCCGATCAACGCGGCGCCTGGCAGCATCGCCATCCACAACTCGGGATCGAGCCGCGGCAGCGTGAAGACCAGGGCCAGCGGCGGCAGTTCGCCCACGCGCGGCAGCCCTTGCGGATCCCAGGCCCACGCGACGGCGATGCCGCCCAGCAGCACCGCCAGCGGCGCAATGCGAGACACCAGGCCTTTGGGCAGCCGCCGCACCGCGACCAGCGCCAGCAGCGCCACCACGCCGAACAGCGCCGCGATGCCGCGCCAGTCGAAGTCATGCGTCACCAGCGAGCGCCACAGCTCGGGCAAGGTGCCGCCGGTCGCCGTGGAGCCGATCAGCACGGGGAGCTGGCTCGCGGCGATCGCGATGGTCGCGCCCGATTCGAAGCCATGCAGCACCGGCACCGACAGCAGTGCCGCCAGCGCATGCAGGCGCAGCAGCGCCGCGGCGCCGAGGAACAACCCCACCTCCGCCGCCAGCACCAGCGCCGCTTCGCTCGGACTGACGCCGGCCGGCGCGAGTTGCAGCGTCTGCATGATCATCAGCGCCAGCACCGCGACCGGCCCGATGTTCAGGAAGGGGCTGGACCCCAGCGCCGCGTACAGCAGCGGCGGCAGCAGGCTGGCGTAGAGGCCGACCTGCGGCGGCAGGCCCGCGAGCATCGCGTAGGCCAGGCTCTGGGGGATCAGGAGCACGCTGACCACCACGGCGGCGACGAGATCGTCGCGCAGGGCGTCGCGCAGATAGGGCCGCAAGGCGGCGAGGGACGGCAGGGTCGGCATGGGCGGCAGGCCGCGTCAGCAGCGCGGCGGGCGGCAGTATAGGAGCCGCCCCCCGCGCGCCTGTCCGCGGGCCGCCCTGGTCCACGCCCCCGTCATCGAGCGCGCCCTCAGAGGATCAGCGGTCCCGACGGCTTGTCCGGACGCACCACCGGCAGCGGCGGATCGCGGGGCTCGAGCAGGTCGATGCTCAAGCGCAGTGTCAGCTCCTCGCCGCGCGGCAGCGGCGTCGCGCGCGGTGAATCGGCGGTCATCAGCCGCAGCTGCACCACCGCGCGGCTGGCGTGGCGTTCATGGAGCAGCGTGTCGAGCGGCGGCGCTCCGCGCAGCAGCACCAGGCGGCCGCCCGCGCCGCTGATCGTCGCCAGCCCGCACCAGGGATCGCGCCGCTCCTCATGGCCGCGGTCCGGCTCGCGCAGCGCGTCCAGCGTGTCGTCCAGCCAGGCGGCCTCGGCGAAGTCGTCCGGAAACTGCAGCAGCCACCCCAGCCGCGCCAGCATCGGCATGCGGCTCAGATTGCACACCGACAGCTCCCACTCGAGGCGATGCTCGTCCAGCCGCAGGCTCTGGCTCGCCTGATAGCCCCACGAGCCCGGCGACGGACCGCGCGGGTGCAACATCATCGTGATCCGGTCCGAGGTCTGCAGCGTCACCTGCCAGGGCTCCTCGAAGGAACCCGGATCGGGGACGAAACGCGCCAGCGACTCCTCCACCACGGACGGCGGCGCCAGCCGCACGCCGCCGCCGCCCACCGGCACGCCCCGTTCGTTGATCAGCGGCCGCAGCCACGAGGCCTTGCCCGTGGGCGTCATCTCGCCCAGCCACTTCAGCCGGCCGCCGCGGTCCGGCGAGACCACCGCGCGCCAGCGCCCCGATTTCAGTTCAACCTCACGTCCCACTTGCATCCCCGTGATGGAAAGGGGCGGAGTCTGCGCGTGAGGGGAGGACCGGTGGCCCACTCGAAAAGAGGTGGTGCTCCGCAGCTGTGATGGATTGGAGTGGACGATCAGCAAGGGTTTGCGGACCGGTCCGGACGGCCGCGCTAGGCCCCGGCGATCAGCATCGCGATGCGCTCGTCCGAGAGGCGGATCGGCGAGGCATGGGGCGGCAGCAGCGCGACGATGGCGTGGTCGTCGCGGCTGCTGTCGCGCAGCACCGGCGACTGACGCGGCTCGCCGTTGGCATTGGTCAAGGCCGACACCATCGGCCGGTGCGCCTTGTCGCCGTTCTTCACCACCAGTCCGACCTCGCCGCTGGCCAGCCGCACCACGCTGCCCGGCGGGAAGATGCCGAAGGCCTTGATCAGCGCCGCCGCCAGCGGGCTCTGCGCCGCCATCTGATGCAACTCGCGGCCGGCCTGCGCGGCGCTCATCGCCGGCCGGTTGGCGCGGCTGCTCAGGCGCGCGGTGTAGACGTCGGCGTAGCGCAGCATCTCGGCCAGCTCGCCGATGTCGCTGATGCCGTGCGGATAGCCGCGGCCATCGGGCGTCTCGTGGTGCTGCAGCACGGCCTCGAGCCAGTCGTGGTCGTCGATGCCGGCGGCGCTGAGCATCTCGACGCTGCGGATCGGGTGCTCGTGGATGGCCTCGCGCTGCATCGAGGTCAGCGGCGAGACCTGGCTCGAGAGCCGCGCCTGCAGGTCCAGCATCCCCAGGTTCATCGTCAGCGCCGCCTGGAAGGCCCGGCGCTGATCGTCCGGCCCCCAGCCCAGATAACGCGCCGCGGCCTGGCACGCGGTGGCCGCATGCAAGGAATGGGTCACGCCATAGTGCCCGCTGCCTGATTCAGGCTGTCGGACCACCTGTGCGAGTGCCATCTCCGGCGAGCAGTCGATCAGCGACATGAGCAGCGCCGTCGCGCCGTCGAGCGCGTCCGCGAGCCGCTCGGGAGCGGCGGACAGCGCGTTGCGCACGTCCGCCAGGCCGCGGTCCCATTCCTCGGGCAGGCGATCGCGCAGAGAGGTGGCGGAGCTCGGGCGCCCGGGGCGCATCGCTTCGGTCAGCTCGTGGACTTCGACGAGCGCCCCGCGGCGCATCAGCGCGTCGAGCTGGGCGCCATCGGCGATCACCTGTCCGCGCGCGAGCAGCAGCGTCCGGTCGGCGTCCCGCACGCTGAAGGCGAGCGGCTGGCCCAGGACGATCCGGTTCTTGACCGATGACAGTGAACAAACACGCATGACAGGCGCGATGAGCGGAGGGAGAGCCGGCCGCGCCAGGACATGTCGGAAATATGTAACGCGGGCGGCTCGGACTCTACATCGTCCGCCAGACGATCGTTCTGAACCGTGCCGGCCTTCCCTCACCCCGAGGGGCGAGGGAAAGCGCCAACTCCGTCACGGCCGGGAAGGGAGCCTCAGGCGGCGGCTGCGGCCGGGTAGTCGCTGTAGCCCTTGGCGTTGCCGCCGAAGAGGGTGCCTCCGTCGAAGGCCGCGAGCGGCAGCCCGCGCTCCAGCCGGACCGGCAGGTCGGGGTTGGCGATGAACGGGCGGCCGAACGCGATCACATCGACCAGGCCGGAGGCCAGCAGCGCCTCGGCCCGCGCGCTGTCGTAACGGCCGGCGACGACGATCCGGCCCTGGAAGGCGGCGCGCAGCGCGCGGCGGAAGTCCTCGGGGATGCGGGGGGCGTCGTCCCAGTCCGCCTCCGCCAGATGGAGGTAGGCGATCCCCCGCAGCGAGAGCGCGCGGGCCCCTTCGAGGATGGTCGGGATGATGTCCGGACAGGCCATGTTGCGCGCGGTGATGTAGGGCGCCAGCCGTACGCCGATGCGGTCGGGGCCGATCTCGGCGGTGATGGCGTCCACCACGTCGAGCAGGAAGCGCAGCCGGTTCTCGCGCGAGCCGCCGTAGGCGTCGCCGCGCTGGTTGGAGGTGGTGCGCAGGAACTGGTCGATCAGGTAGCCGTTGGCCGCGTGGATCTCGACGCCGTCGAAGCCGGCGCGCATCGCATTGGCGGCGGCGCGGCGGAAATCAGCCACGACGCCGGGGATCTCCTCCAGCGTCAGGGCCCGGGGAACCGGGCAGTCGACCATGCGGCCGGTGCCCTGCTCGTCGGCGATCCAGACCTGCGCCTCGGGCGCCAGGGCGGACGGCGCGACCGGCGCCTGGCCGCCATGGAAGACCGGATGCGACATGCGGCCCACATGCCAGAGCTGCAGCACGATGCGGCCGCCGGCGCGATGCACGGCGCGCGTGACCAGCTGCCAGCCGGCGACCTGCGCCTCGCTGTGGATGCCGGGGGTGAAGCTGTAGCCCTGGCCTTGCGGCGAGATCTGCGTGGCCTCGCTGACGATCACCGCGGCGCTGGCGCGCTGCGCGTAGTAATCGGCCATCAGCGCGTTGGGCACGTTGCCCGGCTGGGTGCTGCGGGCGCGGGTCATCGGGGCCATCGCAATGCGGTGGGGCAGGGTCAGCGCGCCGAGGGTGATCGGAGAGAACAGAGCGGTCATGGAAACCTCGCGGAGGAAGGGGAACCCGGGGAAGGCCAGGGCTTGGCGGACATCACTGGATGAGCGAGCCGCCGTCGATGTCGATGACGGCGCCGGTGATGAACGGGTTGTCGATGAGGAACAGATAGCCGGCGGCCAGTTCCCGCGGATGGCCTACGCGCCCGGCCGGCAGCGTCGCGGCGGCCTTGGCGAGCATGGCGCCGCGGGCGTCGGGGGCCATGCCGGCATAGGCCTCGGTGTCGGTCAGCCCGGGGCTGACGACGTTGACGCGCAGCGGCGCCAGTTCGCGCGCCAGCAGCTTTGCGGAGGCCTCCAGGGCCGCGTTCATCGCTGTCTTCACGAAGGCGCCCGGGACGGTGCGGCGGGACAGGAAGCCGGAGGTCAGCGTCAGCGTGCCGCCCGGGCGCAGCTGGCGTGCCGCGGCCTGCGCCACGGCGATCGCGCCCCAGAACTTGACGTCGAACGCGGCCTTGGCGGCGTCCAGGTCGAGCGCCGCGACCGGACCGCCGGGCGCCTGCGAGCCGGCGGTGAAGACGACGTGATCCACCGGCCCGATCGATTCGAAGAACGCGGCCACCGCCGCCGGGTCGGACACATCGAGTCCGGTGGCCAGACTGGCCGTGATCACGCGGCCTGGGCGCGCCTGCAGCGCCTGGGCGACGGCGCGCCCGATGCCGGAGGTGCCGCCGATGACGGCGCTGACGGTTTCGGCCGTGAAGGAAGAGGGGATGAGATCCATGGCTGTGTTCCAGGCTGTTTGATGGATCGAAGTCTGAAGGCCGAGGTCTCGGGGTTGAACCGCCTCGCGGCGGAAGCTTTTTCAAAGAAAATCGAACGATGACCCGGATCGCCGACCTTGAATTGCTGGTGCGCATCGCCGATCTCGGCAATCTGACGGCGGCCGCCAAGGCGCTGGACTGGTCGCCTGCCGCGGCGAGCGCGGCGCTCAAGCGCCTGGAGGAACAACTGGGGTTCGCGCTGTTCGTGCGCAGCACGCGGAGCCTGCGGCTGTCGGGCGAGGGCCAGCGCTACCTGCCGCACGCGCGCGCCGCGCTGCGCGCGCTCACCGAAGGCCGCGACGAGGCGCTCGCCGGCCGCGAGGCGCTCAGCGGCGAGCTGCACCTGACGGTGCCGTCGGACCTCGGGCGCCATGTGCTGCTGCCCTGGCTGGAGCAGTTCCAGGAACGGCATCCGGCGCTGACGCTACGGCTGCAGTTGGGCGATCCGCTGACCGACCTGCTGCGCCGTCCCGTCGATGCCGCGATCCGCTACGGCCAGCCGGCGGGCGGCTCGCAGGTCGCGCTGCCCTTGCTCGCGGACTGCCGGCGCGTGCTGGTCGCCGCGCCGCATTACCTGGCCCTGCACGGCATGCCGGCCTCGCCGGACGACATGGCGCGCCACGAGGCGCTGCGCTACCTGCTGGACGGCGAGGTGCCCGCCCACTGGCCGGTCGAGATCGCCGGAGCGTCCGTGGCGCTGCCGTTGCAGGGACGCCGCGTCGCGGATGATGGCGAGGTCGTCAAACGCTGGGCTCTGGCGGGGCTGGGCATCGCGTTCAAGTCCTGGCCGGACGTGGCTCAGGAGCTGGCGAGCGGCCAGTTGGTCCACGTGAATCCGCATTGGCGCGGCGACCCGTCGCCGCTGCACCTGGTGGTGCCGGGGCGCCCCCAACTGTCGCCAGCGCTGCGGCAGCTGCGGGACGAACTGCGCCGCCGCCTTGAGGAGTTCGCGCGGACGATGCCGCGCTGAGGCCGGTTCAGCCGCTGGAATCCGGATGACAGGCGCAGGCCTCGCCATGCGCCGCGGACACCAGCTCTTCAAGGATGCCGCAGGCATGGTGGTCGTGGTCCGCGTCGCAGCGCTTCTGCAGCGCCACCAGCTGCGCCTCCAGCGCCTGCATGCTCTTGAGCCGGGCGCGGACCTTGCCGAGTTGCGACGCCACCAGCCCGTCCACCTTCGCCAGCGCCGCCGGATCACGGCTCTCGACACTGTCCAGCAGCAGCGCCACATCGGCCAGCGACATGTCCAGCGCCCGGCAATGCCGGATGAAGGCCAGCCGCTCCAGGTGCTCGTGGGCGTAGTCGCGATAGCCGTTCCCGCTGCGGGCGGGCGGGGGCAGCAGGCCGCTCTTCTCGTAGAAGCGGATGGTCTCGATGTCCACGCCGGTGGACTTGCTCAATTCGCCGATACGCATGAGGGCAGCATAGCCGCTTGACCTTGGAGCGGCTACAGACATTCCAATCCACCCCCATGGCACATCAGGAACACGCCCACGACCACGTCCACGGTCACGGTCACGATCACGGTCACCGCGAGGCGGATGCCCATGCCGGCCCCCACGCGCATGCCCATGGCCACGCCCATGCGGAAGGCGCCTGTTGCGGCAGCCACAGCGCGGCCCCGTCCGCGCCGGCGCCGAAGGTGTCCGCCGAGGAACTCGCCGGCACGACGCGCCAGCGCTACTTCATCGCGGGCATGGATTGCCCGACCGAGGAAGGGCTGCTGCGCCGCCAGCTCGGGAGCCAGCGCGGCGTCGTGGCGCTGGAGTTCGACCTGATCAACCGTCTGCTCGACGTCCATCACCGCCTCGCCGATGACGCGCCGCTGCGCGCCGCGATCCAGTCGGTGGGGATGACCGCAGAGCCCGTCGCGGCCGAGGCCCCGCCCCCCGCCCCACCCCCCGCGGTCCCGGCCGGCCTGCGCTGGCGCATGGCCGTGGCCGGCGTCGCCGCGATCGCGGCCGAGACGCTGGCCTTCTCCGGCTTCGACGAGTCCGGCCCGCTGGTGATCGCCCTGGCGCTGGCGACCATGCTGCTGGGCGGGCTGCCGACGCTGCGCAAAGGCTGGATCGCGCTCAAGCGCGTGACGCTCAACATCCATTTGCTGATGAGCCTGGCGGTGATCGGCGCGATCGTGCTGGGCCAGTGGCCCGAGGCGGCGATGGTGGTGTGGCTGTTCGGTCTGTCCGAAATGATGGAGAGCCTGAGCCTGGCCCGCGCCCGCGACGCGATCCGCGCGCTGACGCAGCTGGCGCCGGAGACGGCGTCGGTGCAGGGTGCCGATGGCCGCTGGAGCGCCGTCCCCGCCGCGCAGGTCGCGATCGGCGCGCGCGTGCGCGTTCCGCCGGGCGAGCGGGTGCCGCTCGACGGCCGCGTGCTGACCGGCCGCTCCAGCCTGAACGAGGCCGCGCTGACCGGCGAGGCGATGCCCGTCGACAAGGCGCCCGGCGACGCGCTGCTCGCCGGCAGCATCAACGGCGACGGGTTGCTGGAGATGGCGGTCACCGCCGCCAAGGGCCACACGCTGCTGGACCGCATGGCGGCGGCGGTGCAGCAGGCGCAGTCGCAGCGCGCGCCGACGCAGGCCTTCATCGATCGCTTCGCCCGCGTCTACACGCCGGCCGTGGTGCTGGCGGCCGTGGCGCTGGCGGTGCTGCCGCCGCTGCTGGGCCTGGGCGCGTGGAGCGACTGGATCTACAAGGGCCTGGTGCTGCTGGTGATCGCCTGCCCCTGCGCACTGGTCATCTCGACGCCGGTGACCGTGGTCAGCGGGCTGGCCGCGGCGGCGCGCCGCGGCATCCTGATCAAGGGCGGCCTCTATCTCGAGCGCGCCCGCCAGCTCAAGACCCTGGCCTTCGACAAGACCGGCACGCTGACCGAGGGCCGGCCGCAGCTGGCGGCGGTGCAGCCGCTGGATCCCTCCGTCGATGCCGACCAGGCCCTGCACCTGGCCGCGCGCCTGGATGCCGGGAGCGCGCACCCGCTGGCACAGGCCATCGTGGCGGCGCATGGGCAGCGGATCGGCACGGCGCTCGAGCCCGTCGAACACCTGCGGAACCTGCCCGGCCTGGGCCTGACCGCCGAGCTCGATGGACAGGATTTCGCCCTCGGCAACGAGCGCCTGGCCGAGCAGCGCGGCGCCGCCGACGACGCGGCCCGCGCCGCCGCCCGCGCGCTGCAGGCGCAGGGCCACACGCTGGTGTGGCTGACGCGCGGCCGCCGCACGCTGGCGCTGCTGGCGCTGTCGGACACGCCGCGCCCCGAGGCGGCCGAGGTCCTCGCCACGCTGCGCGCGCGCGGCCTGCGGCTGGCGATGCTCAGCGGCGACCAGCGCGCCAGCGCCGTCGCGATGGCGGGGCGGCTCGGCATGGCGGAGGACGCCGTGCGGGCGCCGCTGCTGCCGCAGGACAAGCTCGACGCGATCGCCCGGATGGCCGATGAACAGGGACCGGTCGCGATGATCGGCGACGGCGTCAACGACGCGCCGGCGCTGGCGCGCGCCGACATCGCCATCGCGATGGGCGCCGCCGGCAGCGCCACCGCGCTGGAGACCGCCGACATCGCGCTGATGCAGGACGACCTGCGCAAGCTGCCGGAGCTGATCGGGCTCTCCGAGCGCGTGGCGCGCGTGCTGACGCAGAACATCGTCGTGGCGCTGGGCCTGAAGGCGATCGTCGCGGCGCTGACGCTGGCGGGCATCGGCTCGCTGTGGCTGGCGGTGCTGGCCGACGCGGGCGCGAGCCTGCTGGTGGTGCTCAACGGTCTGCGGCTGCTGCGCGAGGAGCGCCCGTGAAGCGGCTGCGAACCGGCCGTGAAGCGCCGGGGCGATTGGGGCGCGGGGCTTGTCATGAGGCCGTCACCCTAGGGTGAGCCCTAATGCCCGCGAGGCGGCCGAAGCTGACCTTTCGCTGACAATGGCGCGCCTGCCGCTGGCGGGCCCACGGGATCGACCGATCCGGGGCCTGGACCAGCGGCAAGCGCGTTCTGACCACTCGGAACGCGCGACTTCCCGTGGCCCGGAGCGCCGGGTCACCCGATCCATCACGGAGCGTCGTTTGAACACAATTCAAACTCCCGGAGCGCGGCAGACCATCCTCGGCCAGCCCAACAGCCTGTTCGTCCTGTTCTTCACCGAAATGTGGGAACGGTTCTCCTATTACGGCATGCGGGCGCTGCTCGTGCTGTACCTGATCTCGGCCACGACCAAGGGCGGCTGGGGCTGGACGCGCGAGGAGGCCACCAGCCTCTATGGCTGGTACACGATGCTGGTCTACCTGACGCCGATCATCGGCGGCTACATCGCGGACCGGCTGCTGGGCACGCGCCGCGCGGTGGTGCTGGGCGGCTTCATCATCGCGGCGGGGCACATCTCGCTGTTCTTCGACACCCGCGTGAGCTTCTTCCTGGGCCTGGGCCTGGTGATCCTGGGCACGGGGCTGTTCAAGCCGAACATCTCGGCGATCGTGGGCCAGCTCTACAACAAGGACAACGAAGGCCAGCGCGACGGCGGCTACACACTGTTCTACATGGGCGTGAATGCGGGTGCGTTCTTCGGCATCTCGCTGTGCGGCTACATCGGCGAGAAGATCGGCTGGCACTACGGCTTCGGCCTGGCGGCGGTGTTCATGATCCTGGGCGCGCTGCAGTTCTGGTTCGGCCAGGGCATCTTCGGCGAGATCGGCGGCGCCCCGAACAAGAACGCGCCGCTGGTGGATGCGAGCCAGCCGCTGGACGACACGCCGTCGCACATCGTGCGCGACCGGCTGATCGCGATCGGCGTGTTCTCGTTCTTCACGATCTTCTTCTGGTTCGCGTTCGAGCAGGCTGGCGGGTCGATGACGATCTTCGCGGCGGACTACACCGACCGCGCGCTGGTGGGCACCAGCGGGCTGATCTTCAAGATCGTGAACTCGCTGATGACGCTGATCCCGGTGGCGATCCTGAGCTGGCTGCTGATCAAGCTGGCGCGCAGCACGGAGGGCCTGTACAAGCTCTCGAACCTGCTGCTGGCGGGCGCGCTGGCGCTGATCTGGGGCCTGTCGCTGTGGATGCTGGGCCGCGAGTTCCAGATGGAGCAATCGGAGATTCCGGCCACCTGGTTCGGGGTGCTGAACTCCTTCTTCCTGGTGATCCTGGCGCCGATGTTCAGCAAGCTGTGGGAGCGCCACTGGAACCCGAGCGGTCCGGTGAAGTTCGGCGTGGGCCTGGTGCTGCTGGGTCTGGGCTTCGCGGCGCTGTCGTATGGCGCGTCGGGCATTCCGGCGGGCGCGAAGACGGCGCAGGTGAGCATGATCTTCCTGACGCTGGCCTATCTGCTGCACACGATGGGCGAGCTGTGCCTGTCGCCGGTGGGACTGTCCTACATCTCGAAGCTGGCGCCGGCGCGGTTGCTGGGGCTGATGTTCGGGGTCTGGTTCGTGAACGCGGCGATCGCCAACAAGATCGCGGGCGCGACGGGCTCCTACATCGACGCCATCTCGTCGACCTATTCGATGTCGACCTTCTTCCTGATCTTCACCATCATCCCGGCCGCCGCCGGCGTGCTGCTGATGCTGCTGAGCCCGTGGATGAAGAAGCTGATGCACGGCGTGCATTGAGCGCCTGATCGCTCCCGCGGACCTCCGCGGAAACCTCCAGAACCCGGGCGTTGCCCGGGTTTTTTGTTGGCCGCGTGGCGGGAACGCCGCCTTGAGTGATGCATAAGAAATGGTTATTGTTTATGCATCACATCTCCCTATTCTCTGGAGCTGCCATGGCGACCGCATCGAGCCAACAAGCCCTGAAGCTGAACTTCAAGGAGGACACGCTGACGACGGTGTCGAGAGACGCCCTGAAGGCGATGTCGAAGAAGCTCGGCTTCAACGAGACCCAGACCGTCCTCTTCGCCCTCGCCCGGCTCCGGGACGAAGTGTTCAACGAACAGGAGATGGAGAAGTTCATGCCTCTGACCAAGAAACATCACGAAGCCATCGCCAAGGCGGAGCCTCGCCGTCGCGGCAAGGTGCTCGATTCGCTGCTGTGAGGCCGCATGTACTGGACGCCGCGTCCCAAGTCGGGCGACATCGTCCAGTGCCGATTCCCCGAGCATGTCGGCGTGCCGGGACCGAAGGAGCGACCGGCGCTGGTGCTACAGGTTGAAGAGGCCGCCGAAGACCCGCGCGGGAGTGTCGTCGTCGTGGCTTATGCGACCAGCCGCCGCACCGGCATGCTGTTCCCCGGGGAATTCGTCGTCGAGCCCGGCGGAAAGTCCGGCCTCGCGAAGCTGACGAAATTCGATCTGGTGAACCAGCGCGTCCTTCCTTTCGATACCGAATGGTTCGCGCCTGCACCCGGCCGGACGCCCGAGCATCCTCGCCGGGGCCGTCTGGATCTCACGAACGACCTGACCAAACGTCGGCTCCAGTCCGCCATCGGAGAAGCGAAGCGGCTGCGCAAGCGCTTGTCGTGAGGCGGGCGAGGGTTGCGCCGCACCCGCCTCGAACATCCGCTCCCGCCATCCCTAGCTTGATCCGCGGTGGTTACATCGCCGCGACATCCCGCGCGGCCGCGCCGTCCTGCTGACGCGCGGCGTCAGCAGCTCCCCCGAGACTTGCCCACACTCGCGACCGGGTCGTCAATGAAGCCCTCGGTCAAAGTGACAGGTATTGCCCACAGCACTGTGCGGACATTCGTGTACCGCGTACATTCCGCCGCACCTCACGGTGCAAAAGATGCCGTGGGGGTTTTGGGAGTGATGCATGGCTGGATCGAATCTCGCTCGCACGGCCGTCGCCGGCGCCATCGTGGCGCTGCTGCTGACCGCTTGCGGACAACCACAGGATCAACAACAACAGCACGGCGGTCCACCGCCCGTGACGGTCGCCGCCGCGGTCACGCGCGAGGTGCAGGACTTCGATGAGTTCACCGCGCGCCTGGAAGCGCCCGACACCGTCGAGATCCGCGCCCGCGTCGCCGGCACGCTCGACAAGGTCCACTTCCGCGAAGGCCAGGTCGTCAAGAAGGGCGAGCCGCTCTTCACCATCGACCCCCGCCCCTTCCAGGCCGAACTCAACCGCGCCGAGGCCCAGCTCGCCGCCGCCCGCACCGCCGGCGAGCTGAGCAAGTCGGACCTGGGCCGCGCCGAGAAGCTGGTCGCGATCCAGGGCGTCAGCCAGCAGGAGATCGACCAGCTCAAGGCCGCCGTCCGCAACAACGAGGCCAACATCCGCGCCGCCGAGGCCGCCGTCACCCAGGCCAGGCTCAACCTGGAGTTCACCCAGGTCCGCGCCCCGGTCACCGGCCGCTCCTCGCGCGCCAACGTCACGCCCGGCAACCTGGTCAACGTCGGCGAGCCGGTGCTGACCACCGTGGTCTCCAGCGACAAGGTCTACGCCTACTTCGACGCCAGCGAGGCCACCTTCCTGAAATATGCCGCCGCCGCGCGCGCCGGCGGCGCCAAGCGCGAGCAGGCCAGCAAGGTGCACCTGGGCCTGGCCAACGAGCAGGGCTACCCGCACGAGGGCCGCATGGACTTCGTCGACAACCGCCTGAATCCGGCCACCGCCACCATCCGCGGCCGCGCGGTCTTCGACAACAAGGACGGCACCTTCACACCCGGCCTGTTCGCCCGCGTCAAGCTCGAAGGCACCGGCAGCTACACCGCCACGCTCATCCCCGAGCGCGCCATCGGCACCGACCAGGCCAACAAGGTCGTCATGGTCGTCGGCCCCAACAACATCGTGGCGCCCCGCCCGGTGGTCGTCGGCGCCCAGTTCGACGGCTTGCGCGCCGTCCAGGGCATCAAGCCCGGGGAACTCGTCATCATCGACGGCCTCCAGCATGCGATGCCCGGCGCGCCGGTCACGCCGCAGCAGGCCAAGCTCGACGACAAGGGCCGCGTGGTCGCCCCGCCGCAGGGCGCCGCGCCGGCCGCCCCGGCCGCATCGAAGTAACCGGGCGCGAGGTCGTTCATGGATATCTCCCGCTTCTTCATCGAGCGGCCGCGCTTCGCGTCGGTCCTCTCGATCTTCATCTTCCTGGTGGGCCTGCTGGCGATCTTCCGGCTGCCCATCTCCGAGTATCCCGAGGTCGCGCCGCCGCAGGTCGTCGTGCGCGCCCAGTTCCCCGGCGCCAACCCGCGCGTGATCTCGGAGACGGTCGCCACGCCGCTCGAGGAGCAGATCAACGGGCTGGAAAACGTCCTGTACTTCGACAGCCAGGCCACCGCCGACGGCGGCATGACGCTGACGGTGACCTTCAAGATCGGCACCAATCCGGAAGCCGCGGAGACGGCGGTGCAGAACCGCATCAACCGCGCGCTGCCGCGCCTGCCCGACATCGTCCGGCAGATCGGCGTGACGACCGAGAAGTCCAGCCCCAACCTGACCATGGTGGTGCACATGGTCAGCCCGGACAACTCGCGCGACGCGCTGTACCTGCGCAACTACGCGCAGCTGCAGGTCCGCGACGAGCTGCTGCGCGTGCAGGGGATGGGCTCGGTGCAGGTGTTCGGCTCGGGCGACTACGCGATGCGCATCTGGCTGGATCCGGCCAAGCTCGCCGGCCGCGGCCTCACCGCCACCGACGTCACCAACGCGATCCGTGAGCAGAACACGCAGGTCGCGGCCGGTGTGGTCGGCGCGCCGCCCGCGCCCAAGGGCACCGACTTCCAGCTGCAGATCAACACGCAGGGGCGCCTGGTCACCGAGGAAGAGTTCGCCGACGTCATCATCCGCACCGACACCGCCACCGGCGGCCTGGTGCGGGTGCGCGATGTCGGCCGCGTCGAGATGGGCCCGGGCACCTATGCGCTGCGCAGCCTGCTCAACAACAAGGAAGCGGTCGGCATCGGCATCTTCCAGGCCCCGCAATCCAACGCGCTGAACATCTCCAAGGACGTGCGCGCGACGATGGAGCGGCTCAAGGCCAACTTCCCGGCCGGCGTCAGCTACGACATCGTCTACGACCCGACGCGCTTCGTCGCCACCTCCATCGAGAAGGTCATCCACACCCTGATCGAGGCGGTGCTGCTGGTCGTGCTGGTGGTGATCATCTTCCTGCAGACCTGGCGCGCGTCGATCATCCCGCTGCTGGCCGTGCCGGTGTCCATCGTGGGCACCTTCGCGGTCCTGTTGCTGCTGGGCTACTCGATCAACACGCTGACGCTGTTCGGGCTGGTGCTGGCCATCGGTATCGTGGTCGACGACGCGATCGTGGTGGTCGAGAACGTCGAGCGCAACCTGGAGGACGGCCTCACGCCGCACGCGGCCACCGTGAAGGCGATGCAGGAGGTCTCCGGGCCCATCATCGCGATCGCGCTGGTGCTGTGCGCGGTGTTCATCCCGCTGACCTTCGTCCCGGGCCTGTCGGGCCAGTTCTATCGCCAGTTCGCGGTCACGATCGCGATCTCGACGGTGATCTCGGCGTTCAACTCGCTGACCCTGTCGCCCGCGATGGCGGCCTTGCTGCTGCGTCCGCACGACGCGCCCAAGGACCCCATCATGAAGGTGATGGACAAGCTGTTCGGCCGGTTCTTCCACTGGTTCAACTGCTTCTTCCAGCGCCGCAGCGAGGGCTACAGCCGCGGCGTCACCGGCATCCTGCGCCGCAAGTCGGCCGCGCTGATCGTCTACGCCGTGCTGCTGGGGCTGACGGCGCTGCTGTTCACGCGCATCCCGTCGGGCTTCGTGCCGGCGCCGGACAAGCAGTACCTGATCGGCATCGCGCAGCTGCCGGCCGGCGCCACGCTGGACCGCACCGACGAGGTGATCCGCCGCATGAGCGACATCGCGCTGAAGGTGCCGGGCATCCGGGATTCGATCGCCTTCCCGGGGCTGTCGATCGCGGGCTTCTCGGCCGCGCCCAACGAAGGCATCGTGTTCTTCGGCCTGGACGACTTCGAGAAGCGCACCTCGGCCGACCTGTCCAAGGATGCGATCCTGGGCAAGGTCAACGGCGCGATCCAGCAGATCCAGGGCGCGCGCATGTTCGTCGTGCCGCCACCGGCGGTGGACGGCCTGGGCAACGCGGGCGGCTTCAAGGTGCAGGTGCAGGACCGCAGCGGCCTGGGCGAGCAGGCGCTCTACGGCGCCGTCTGGGGCACGCTGGGACCGATCTACGGCGATCAGAAGAGCGGCATCGGCACGCCCTTCTCGACCTACGACATCAACGTCCCGCAGCTGTTCGCCAACGTCGACCGGACCAAGGCCAAGCAGATGGGCGTGAGGCTGCAGGACATCTACGACACGCTGCAGATCAACCTGGGCTCGCTGTACGTCAACGACTTCAGCCGCTTCGGCAAGACCTACCAGGTGATCGTGCAGGCGGATGCGCCGTTCCGCGCCAACGCCGGCAGCATCACCGACCTGAAGACCCGCAACGAGCGCAACGAAATGGTGCCGCTGGGCGCGCTGATGAACGTCGATCCGACCTTCGGGCCGACGCGCGTGACGCGCTACAACGGCTTTCCGAGCGCGGACATCAACGGCGCCGCCAAGCCGGGCTTCTCGACCGGGCAGGCCGAGGCTGAAATGGAGCAGCGGCTGAAGAACCTGCCGCGCGGCATGACCTACGAGTGGACCGAGCTGACCTACCAGGACCGGCTGACGCGTGACATCAAGGCGGGCGGCTTCTCGATCCCGACGATGGCGGCGGTGCTGGCGATCTCGGTGCTGCTGGTGGTGCTGGTGCTGGCCGCGCAGTATGAAAGCTGGACGCTGCCGCTGGCGATCATCCTGATCGTGCCGATGTGCATCCTGTCGGCGCTGTTCGGGGTCTGGCTGTCGCACCTGCCGCCGTTCATGCAGTCGGGCGACCTCAACATCTTCACGCAGGTGGCGCTGGTGGTGCTGGTGGGCCTGGCGTGCAAGAACGCGATCCTGATCGTGGAGTTCGCCAAGGAGCTCGAGGAGCGCGGCGAGTCCATGGTCGACGCGGTGATCCATGCCTGCCGCATGCGTCTGCGTCCGATCCTGATGACCTCGATCGCGTTCTGCGCGGGCGTGATCCCGCTGATCCTGGGCTCGGGCGCGGGCAGCGAGATGCGCCGCGCGATGGGCATTGCGGTGTTCTCGGGCATGGTGGGCGTGACGCTGTTCGGCATCTTCCTGACGCCGGTCTTCTACTCGCTGCTGCGCAAGGGCACGGAGAAGAAGCGCGCCCACGCGGCCGAGCTGCGGCACCAGATCGATGCGGCGGCGCATCCGTTCCATCCGGGCGTCGACGACGCCGATCCGCCCAAGGGCACCTCGCCGAAGGGGCACGCATGATGTTCTTCCGAGTCTCTCTGATGGCCGCCGCGGCGGCCGCCACGGTGGCGCTGACCGGCTGCTCGACGGCGCCGGCGCCGCGGCAGTCCGAGGTGCCGCTGGCGTCCGGTTTCGCCAATGCGCCGCAAGGCGACGCGGCGACGCTGGCGCAGGCGCCGGTGAGCCGCTTCTGGCAGGGTTTCAACGACAGCGGGCTGGACGCGCTGGTGGCGCGCGCGCTGCAGGCCAACACGGACCTGCGCATCGCGGCGGCCAACCTGCGCGAGGCGCGGGCGCTGTCGCGCTTCGCCGATGCGCAGCTGTTCCCGACGGTGGACCTGAATGCCGGCGCGGCGCGCGTGCGGGCGCCGGACTACCAGGGCAACCCGCAGACCAACAACGCGTTCTCGGTGGGCTTCGACGTGCGCTGGGAGGCGGACCTGTTCGGGCGCCTGTCCGATGAGCGCCGGGCGGCCGCGGCCGATCTGCTGGCGGGCGAAGCCGGGCTGCGCGCGGCGCAGGTGAGCGTCGCGGCGGAGGTGGCGCGCAACTACTTCGAGCTGCGCGGACTGCAGGAGCAACTGCGCGTGGCGCAGCAGTCGCTGGACACGCAGCAGGGCGCGCTGAAGCTGGTGGCTGGCCGCCAGGAGGCGGGCCGGGGCACCGGCTTCGACACCGAGCGCGCCCGCGCGCTGGTGCAGAGCACGGCTGCGACGCTGCCGGCGCTGGAGATGGCGCTGGCGCGCACGCGCTACCGGCTCGCGGTGCTGACCGGGCAGCCGCCGACGGCGCTGGACGTGGAGCTGTCGGACGTCAAGCCGTTGCCGGGCCTGAAGACGATCGCGCTGGACCGCATCGGCACGCCGGAGGATCTGCTGCGCCGCCGTCCCGACGTGCGCGCGGCCGAGGCGCAGGCGGCGGCGGCGGCGGCGCGGGTTGGCGTGGCGCGTTCGGCGATGTTCCCGCGCATCACGCTGGGCGGCACGATCGGCCAGAACGCGACGCGGATCGGCGACCTGAACGATGGTCCGGCCTATGCGTACAACCTGGGCGCGCAGCTGGTGTGGAACCTGCTGGACTTCGGCCGCATCCGCGCGCAGATCGCGGCGGCGGGCGCGCGCAATGATGCGGCCTTCGCCAGCTACGAGCGCACGGTGCTCGCGGCGCTGGAGGAGACCGAAGGCGCGCTGGTGACCTACAACCGCAGCCAGCAGCAGGCGCAGGCGCTGTTCGACGCGGCGGTCTCGGCGGAGCGCGCCGCGCAGATCGCGCGTGAGCGCTTCAAGGTCGGCATCAGCGATTTCCTCGCGGTGCTGGACGCCGAGCGCGAGCTGCTCAACGCGCGCAATCAGCTGGCGCAGTCGCAGACCGCGGCGGCGACTTCGCTGGTCGGCGTGTACAAGGCGCTGGCGGGCGGGATCGAGACCGAAGCACCCGCACAGACCGCGGCGCGCTGACGCGCCTGCGCATCCGAGCGCCTACGCGTCGGTGGTCTTGACTCCCTCTGCCCCTTTTGGGGCGAGGGAGAAATGGCGCCGCCGCCTCACTGGCCCTTGAAAAGCCCCTGGAACTGCCGCGACACCGGCAGCTTCTCCACGCTGCCCTTCAGCGACAGCTGCATCGTGTTCTCGTCCACGCGCGTGGCGCTGGCGATGAAGCGGCTGTTGACCAGCACCGAGCGGTGCACCTGCCAGAAGATGCTCGGATCCAGGTCGCTCAGCAGCTCCTTGAGCGCGGTGCGGATCCACGCCTCGCCGTCGCGATGGACGACGCGCGTGTAGCGGCTGTCGCTCTGGAAGAACAGGATGTCATCGGGCGCGATCAACTGGATCTCGCGGCCCTGGCTGGCCTGGATCGGACGCATCGAGGGCCGCTGCGCGGGCAGCAGCTGGCGCAGCAGGTCGAGCGTCTCGGGCGGCATCGCCGGCATCGCGGGCGCATCCGCCTCCGCGCCCTGCCGCTGCCGCAGACGCTGCAGGCACTGCTGCAGCCGCGCGTCTTCCACTGGCTTGAGCACATAGTCCACCGCGCCGGCATCAAAGGCCGACAGCGCGTGATCCCCATACGCGGTCACGAACACGACCTGCGGCGGCTCCGCGAGCTGCGACAGCCGCTGCCCCACCTCGAGTCCGGACAGACCCGGCATCCGGATGTCCAGGAAGCACAGCTGCGGCTCATGCGCGAGGCAGTCGTCCCATGCGTCGCAGCCGTTGACGCTGGCGGCCACGATCTCCAGCTCCGGAGCCAGCCGCTCCAGCGCGGCGCGCAGTTGCTCGCGCGGACCTTCCTCGTCGTCCGCGATCAGCGTGCGGATCTTCGTCGTCATGCCTGTCTCCCCTCGTCGATGCTGTCGTCGTCTTGCTCGCGTCCGCGCCCCGCCGGTCGAATCAGGCGGCCGGCACCTCGACCCAGGCGAGGCACCCCGGCGCATCGGCCGGCGCCGGCTCCAGGCCGAGCGCCGCGCGGCCGCCGAACTGCGCCTGCAGCCGCTCCCGCGTGTTGGCCAGCCCCAACCCATCGCAGGCGCCCGGCGCCAGACCCTGGCCCCCGTCCTGCACCTCCAGCCGCAGCCGCCCCTGGAGCGCCTTCGCTCTCACCGCGATGTGCCCACCCCTCAGGCTGGGCTCGATGCCATGGGTGATCGCGTTCTCCGCCAGCGTCAGCAGCGTGCCGGGCGGCAGGCTCGCATGGGCCATCGCCGCCGCGGCCGACTCGTCCAGATCCAGCGACCAGGTCAGCCGCTGTCCCAGCCGCGCCTGCATGATGTCCAGATAGCTGCGCACGATCTGCAGCTCCTGCTCGAGCGGCAACCGGTCCTGCTCGAACATCGGCAGCGTCGCCCGCAGATAGCGCGTCAGCGAGCGCAGCATCGGCCCGGCACGATCGTCGCGCGTGTCCACCCAGTGCTGCAGCGACGCCAGCGTGTTGAACAGGAAGTGCGGCTGGATCTGCGCCGTCGCCAGCCGCTGCGCCAGCGCGATGCGCTCCTCCTGCGCATCCAGCTCCGCCAGACGGGCGCCCAGCTGCTGCGTCCGGTACAGCGTCAGGAACCACCACGAAGACACCGTCAGCGTCATCCCGCCCGCGCCAAACGGCAGCAGGTCGCGCGCTTCGTCGCGGTAACCCAGCTTCACCATCACCAGCGTGACCAGCAGCATCACCACGCCAGCACCCATCGTCGCCACGTTGAACCGCGTGCGCGTCGGCTGGCGCCACAGCCAGCGCGCCACGCTCAGCCCCGCGGAGGCCACCAGCAGGCCTCCAATCAGGATCACGTGCGCCAGGTGCCGCGGCAGCATCGTGTAGAACACCAGACCCAGCACCAGCACGTTGCTCAAGACGTAGCAGTCAATGCCCGTCGACCACTCCCGAAGTCCGGATCGCGCAATCTCCGCCTCACTGAAGCTGCGGCGAGGGCCCGGGAACAACAGATGACCCCAGTCGAAACGAACCCGGGCCCGATCAGCATCGGCAGAGCCATGTGATCGAGATGCAGCACCGGACTTGTCACCGGCTTCAGCGTGAGCGCTGGGCGTGGTCATGCGGCGAGTCTAGGACAGCCGTCCACAGACCGCCCGTGGATGCGGCGAACGGCAGCTTCGAGGGATGACTGGGACGCTGCCGCGACCGAGCAGCCAGCCCGGGATGCCGGTGCCCCTTTCCGCTCAGGCGCCTGCGCCCGCTCGGCATTCGCTTCAAGGGGCACCGGCATCCCGGGCTGGCACCACCACCGGGGCGGCGGCGGGAATGGCTTGAGCCAGGCATGGC
>Ga0209051_1001141_pt1 | contig 24261 bp, 19 predicted proteins | sample AraplaCvi_mMS_r2_2_FD_184286 | JGI IMG/M metagenome (GOLD analysis project Ga0209051, IMG submission 184286) | Arabidopsis root microbial communities from North Carolina, USA - plate scrape MF_Cvi_mMS_r2 (SPAdes) (version 2) | ecosystem: Host-associated > Plants > Roots > Endosphere | place...
ATTCTGGGATGCGCATTACGCGGAGCGCGAGCGCATCTGGAGCGGGCGCGTCAACGCCCAACTGCCCGGCATCCTCGCCGGGGTGACCCCCGGCCGCGCGTTGGACCTCGGCTGCGGGGAGGGTGGGGACGCCGTCTGGTTGGCCGAGAACGGGTGGAACGTGACGGCCGTCGACGTCTCCGACACGGCGATCGGACGCGCCGAGGCGGCCGCCGAGGCCCGCGGCGTCCGCGACCGCGTCACCTTCGAGCGTCACGACCTCTCCGACAGCTTCCCCGAGGGCACCTTCGATCTGATCTCCGCGCAGTTCTTGCACTCGACGGTGCGGCTGGAACGCCCGCAGATCCTGCGCACCGCCGCGAGCGCCGTCGCCCCCGGGGGTCTGCTCGTCATCGTCGACCACGCTGCGCCGCCGCCGTTCTCCAAGAAGGTGCCCCACGATCACCCGTTCCCCTCGCCGGAGGAGGTGCTCGCCGGCCTGGACCTGGCCGCCGAGGAGTGGGAGCGGGTGCGCGTCGAGGTCGTCGACCGCGACGGCACCGGCCCCGACGGTGAACCGTTCACCTGGCGCGACAACGTGATGGTGCTGCGCCGCCGCGCCTGATCGCCGACTCTGCGGCCACCGCGCAGAAGTGCGAGAGACCACCACCGTCACCGCAGAGTCGGGCCGGTGACCGCCGCGGGCCGAGCCCGGGAGTACCGTGATGCCCGCGGACGAGTTGGCCGGGCGGCCGCGGCTCACTGAGTCGAGGAAAGTCCGGACTTCACAGAGCAGGGTGATTGCCAACGGCAATCCGAGGTGACTCGCGGGACAGTGCCACAGAGAACAGACCGCCACTCGCAAGGGTGGTAAGGGTGAAACGGTGCGGTAAGAGCGCACCAGCACTCCGGGTGACCGGAGTGGCTAGGCAAACCCCACCCGAAGCAAGGCCAAGAAGGCCGCAACCTGGTTGCGGCTGCGCGGACGTTCGAGGGTTGCTCGCCCGAGTTCGCGGGTAGGCCGCTCGAGGCACCCGGTGACGGTGTGTCCAGATGGATGGTCGCCGCCGCACCCTCGGGTGCGGAACAGAATCCGGCTTACAGGCCAACTCGTCCGCCCCGCCCGTCAGCGGGCTTTGCGCACCGCCCTCTTCAGACCCGTGAGTGCGGCGTCGAGCTTCTGCTCCGCGCGGCGCGCGATCTCGGCTTCGAGCTGGAACAGCACCCCGTAGGTGAAGGTGTCCTCACCTGCGGCGTGCGCCGCCAACGCCTCCTCGGACAGATGCGCCCGGCTGACCACGCTGTCCTGATGGTCGCCAAGCAAGGACTGGATCGTCTTGGCCTCGTCGGCCACCCCGTCCTCGCCGAGGGCGGATGCCGTGTACCGAAGCTGCTTGGCCCGCTTGCGAATTGCGTGCAGCGCCTCGTCGGCGTCCTCTGGTGAGATCGTCTCGTCCGCGGCGGCGGCCTCGGCCTTCTTCGCCGACTTGCGCAGCCGCCGGTACGCCGCCCCGACGGTCACCTGCTCGGGCGCCGCGTCGGCGTCGGTCGGCGTGGGTTCGGCGGTGAGGAGCGCCTCGAGCCCGTCGAGCAGCCGGAAGTACCGCTCGGACCGCATCGCCACCAGCGACCGCTTCCAGCCGGCCCGGTAGCGGCGCTTGGCGCCGTCGACGAGCCGTTCGCGAACCGGCCCGCGGATCAGATCGTCGGGCAGCTCGCCGAGCACCGTCTCGTACTTCTCGGCCAGCACCTCGGCGTCGCGGGCGACGCCCAGGATGCCCGCCAGCACCTTGAGTTCCTCGAGCAGCCACGAATCGTCGTCGATGCCGAAGGACTCCTCCGAAGCACGCAGCAGGCTGCGCACCTTGCGGGTGATCACCCGCATCTGGTGTACGGAGTCCCACGCGTCGGCCCGAACGGCCCTGTCCCACACCAGGAGTTGTTCGACCTGCTCGGCAACGGCGCGGTGTACCGGGTCGTCCGCGCGCGCGGTGGGCGTGGCGGCGGGGCGCTTGAGCACCTTCGCCAACTTCGAGCCGTGCCCCGCCGGTTCGGCGCCCGCGTCGAACAGCCGGTTGGCCAACCGGTCCAGCAGTGCCGCGTCACCCCCGGCGCCCTCGACGAGTTCGAGTTCCCACTCCCGCCATTCCTGGGGCTCGCCGTCACCCTCGGCCGACGCGCGGACGACGTCGTCGCAGAACTCTGCGACCGCCGTGCCGTCCTGACCGAACAGCATGTCGACCGTGCGGGTGGTCGAGATGTGCGCCACCGGCCGCAGCGGACGGTCCCGCACGATCGCGAGCACGACGTCGCGCAGGTCGTCGGGGACCGTGTCATCCGGGACGCCCGACTCGCCGAGGGGGGTGCGGATCTCGGTTCTGGAGTCGGCGCCGGCGGGAAGCTTCAGATGCCAGCCCGCGTCGGGGCCGCCCGTGCGGCGCCGCAACGTGATCCGGTGCCGCGCGAGGTCCTGATCCGGCGTGTCGAAGTAGACGGCGTCGAGCCGTTGGACGGGAGACCGCTCCACCCTGGCCACCGAGGACAACCCGTCGAAGGACGGGGACACGGTGTCGCCGGTGACCGCGAACTTGCGCTCGACCTCCGTGTGGCGCGACGGCTTGCGCTTCTGGGCTGACATCTCCACCTTTGGTTCGTCGTCGTAGTGGTGAACAGGTTGCCACATCAAGGTGAACGAACGGCGCCTCGAGCAGTCGGCCCCGCCGACCGGTGGGCTAACGTCCGAGGATGCCCGAATTCGAAACGTTGAAGTTCACCCGGTCCGGCGCCGTCGTCGACGTCGTCCTCGACCGGCCGGAGGCCGCGAACGGGATGAACGCCACGTTGACCCGCGAACTCGCCGAGGCGGCGACCCTCTGCGACGACGAGGCCGTCAAGGTCGTCACCATCACCGGAGAGGGCAAGTTCTTCTGTGCCGGAGGCGATCTCAAGGCGGTGGCGTCGGCTGAGAGCCCCGGAGCCTACGTCGACGGCATGGCCCAAGACCTGCACCGGGCCATGTCGACCTTCGCCAGGATGGACGCGGTGGTGATCACCGCGGTCAACGGGGTCGCCGCGGGCGCGGGGTTTCCGCTCGGCGTGTCCGGTGATCTGGTCCTGGCCGCGGAATCGGCGTCCTTCACGATGGCCTACACCAAGGCGGGGCTGAGCCCGGACGGCGGATCGTCGTATCTGCTGCCCCGCCTGATCGGTCTGCGCAGGACTCAGGAACTCATGATCACCAACCGGGTGCTGCGTGCCGCCGAGGCAGCGGACTGGGGCCTGGTCACCACCGTGGTGCCCGACGCCGACCTGCCCGCCGCCCTTCGGGAACTGGCGTCCAGAACCGCCGCCGGCGCGCGCAAGTCGAACGCCGCCGTCAAACAGCTGCTGCTGACGGCCTATTCGTCGACGTTCGAGGATCAGGTGGCCCGCGAGGCCCAGCTGATCGCGGCGTGCGCCGACTCCGACGACGGCAAGGAAGGCGTCGCCGCATTCCTCGGCAAGCGACGGGCTGAGTTCGCCTAGAAGGAGTGCTCCTCGGCCGGGAACGCCCCGGTGGCCACGTCGGCGGCGTACTGCGTTGCCGCGCGGCGCAATTCGCCGCCCACGTCGCCGAACCGCTTGACGAACTTGGCGGTCTTGCCCGCCGTCATCCCGGCCATGTCCTGCCACACCAGCACCTGGGCGTCGCAGTTGGGGCCCGCGCCGATGCCGACCGTCGGAATGGTCAGCTTGCCGGTGATCTGGGTGGCCAGCTCCGCCGGCACCATCTCCAGCACGACGGCGATCGCGCCGGCCTCGGCGACGGCGATCGCGTCGTGGATGGTCTGGTCGGCGGCGTCGCCCCGGCCCTGCACGCGGAACCCGCCGAGACCGTTGACGCTCTGCGGGGTGAAGCCGATGTGGGCCACCACGGGGATGCCGGCCTGGGTCAGGGTCGCGATCTGCTCGGCGACCCGCTCGCCACCCTCGAGCTTGACCGCGGCGGCACCGGCTTCCTTCATGAAGCGCGTGGCCGTGGCCAAGGCCTGCTGCGGGCTCGCCTCGTAGCTGCCGAACGGCAGGTCGGCCACCACGAGGGCGTGAGGCGCGCCGCGCACGACCCCGCGCACGAGGGGGATCAGTTCCTCGGCGGTGACGGGGACGGTGGTGTCGTAGCCGTAGACCACGTTCGCCGCGGAGTCGCCGACGAGCAAGACGGGGATCTCGGCCTCGTCGAAGATGCGGGCGGTGGAGAAGTCGTATGCGGTGAGCATCGACCACTTGTGACCCTCGGCCTTCCACTTCAGAAGGTGGTGGGTGCGGGTCTTGCTGCGGGGGGCGGGCGTTTCGGTGGCGGCACCGTAAACCGTCTGCTCAGACATCGTTGTCCTCAATCTCGTCGACTCATTCCTCGAGGCCCATTCGGGTCCCCGGGTCATCTGACGCCACAAGTCTGTCACCCCTTCGCCAGAAGGTGAACCGTCGGTTGAGTGCAGTTCCTCACACATGGACAGGTGGCGGGCCTACCATCGGCGACATGCAACGGCTCAGCGGGCTCGACGCCAGCTTTCTCTACCTCGAATCCTCCGCACAGCCGCTGCACGTGTGCTCGATCCTGGAGATCGACCCGTCCACGATTCCCGGCGGTTACACCTTCGACCGGCTGCGCGACGCGCTGACCCAGCGCATCAAGGCCATGCCCGAATTTCGGGAGAAGCTCGCCGACAACCGGTTCAACCTCGACCACCCGGTGTGGGTGGAGGACTCCGACTTCGACGTCGACCGGCATCTGCACCGCATCGCCCTCCCGTCGCCCGGCGGCCGCGTCGAGCTCGGCGAGATCTGCGGGCACATCGCCTCCCTGACGCTGGACCGCACCCGGCCGCTGTGGGAGATGTGGATCATCGAGAACGTGGGGGGCGCCGACGCCGACGCCGGCGGCCAACTCGCCGTCCTGACCAAGGTGCACCACGCGTGCGTCGACGGCGTGACCGGGGCCAACCTCATGTCACAGCTGTGCACCACCGAACCCGACGCACCAGCCCCCGATCCCGTCGACGGCGTCGGTGGTGGATCGGATCTCGAGATCGCGCTCAGCGGCGCATTCAAGTTCGCGACCCGCCCGCTGAAGTTGGCCAACGTGGTGCCCTCGACCCTGACGACGGTGGTGGACACCGTGCGGCGCGCGCGCAGCGGCCTGACCATGGCGGCGCCGTTCGCCGCACCCAAGACCCGGTTCAACGCGACGGTCACCGGACGCCGCAACGTGGCCTTCGCCCAGCTCGACCTCGAGGACGTCAAGGCCGTCAAGAACCAGTTCGGCGTCAAGGTCAACGACGTCGTGATGGCCTTGGTGGCGGGGGTGCTGCGACGATTCCTGCTCGACCGTGACGAACTGCCCGAGAGCACGTTGGTGGCGATGGTGCCGGTGTCGGTGCACGACAAGTCCGACCGGCCAGGCCGCAACCAAGTCTCGGGGATGTTCGCCAGCTTGCACACCGACGTCGAGGATCCCGCCGAGCGCCTGCGCGCGATCGCCGCGGCCAATTCCGTTGCCAAACAACACAGTGCGGCCATCGGGGCGACGCTCCTGCAGGACTGGTCGCAGTTCGCCGCGCCCGCGGTGTTCGGGGTGGCGATGCGCGTGTACGCGTCTAGTCGGTTGACGAGCGCGGTGCCGGTGCACAACCTGGTGGTGTCGAACGTGCCGGGGCCGCAGGAGCCGCTGTACTTCCTGGGCGGGCAGGTGAACGCGATGTACCCGCTGGGGCCGATCTTCCACGGCTCCGGGCTGAACGTGACCGTGATGTCGCTGAACGGCACCCTCGACGTGGGGCTCATCTCCTGCCCCGACCTGCTGCCCGACCTGTGGGACATGGCCGACGACTTCGAGGTCGCGCTCAAGGAGTTGTTGAACGCCGCGGGCTGACACCCTCAACTGCGCAGACGGTTCCTCATGGCAGCATGACAGCCATGAACCTCAGACGCGGGGTCCTCGCGGCCACCCTCATCGTGCTGCTGGTGGCCGGGTGCAGCCGTCTGGTCGACGGCCGCGGCGTCATCGCCACGCCGCGGCCGGGCACGCCGATCGAATGGTCGCAATGCGAGGCCGCGTCCTCCGACGTCCGCATCCCGGCGGGCGCCGAGTGTGGAAAGCTCTCGGTCCCGGTCGATTACGCCAAGCCCGACGGTGACGTCGCCCGTCTGGCGATGATTCGGTTCAAGGCGACGGGGGAGAAGATCGGCTCGCTGATCGTCAATCCCGGTGGACCCGGCGAGTCCGGCGTGAACGCCGCCGCCTCCCTCGTCGGCGCGATTCCCGATTCGGTCCGGCAACGCTTCGACCTCGTCGGCTTCGACCCCCGCGGCGTCGGTGCCTCCACGCCGGCGGTGTGGTGCAACTCCGACGCCGACAACGACCGGCAGCGCGCCGACGACCAGGTCGACTACACCCCCGAGGGTGTCGCCCACATCGAGTCCGAGACACGAGACTTCGTCGCCCGCTGCGTGGAGAAGATGGGCGACGAGTTCCTCGCCAACGTCGGAACCTCAAGTGTCGTCAAGGATCTCGACGCCATGCGCAGCGCCCTCGGTGACCAGAAGCTGACCTACCTCGGGTACTCCTACGGCACCCGCATCGGTTCGGCGTACGCCGAGGCCTACCCGCAGAACGTGCGCGCGATGATCCTCGACGGCGCGGTGGACCCCAACGCGGACCCGGTCGAGGCCGACATCCGCCAGGCCGCCGCATTCCAGAAGGCGTTCGACGACTACGCGGCCGACTGCGGGAAGAGCCCGCGCTGCCCGCTGGGCACCGATCCCGCCAAGGCCGTCGACGTCTACAAGGACATGGTCGAGCCGCTGGTGGACAACCCGGCCAAGACCCGGGACCCGCGCGGACTGAGTTACAGCGACGCCATCGTCGGCACGATCCTCCCGCTGTACTCGCCCAACCTGTGGCGGCACCTCACCCAGGCGCTCACCGAGCTCAAGAACGGCAACGGCGACACCATGCTGGCGCTGGCCGATCTCTACATGGGGCGCGACGAGAACGGGCACTACAACAACTCGACCGACGTTCGGGTGGCGGTCAACTGCGTCGACGAGCCGCCCGTCACCGACCGCAAGACCGTCGTCGACGAGGACCGCCGCCTTCGCGAGGTCGCGCCCTTCATGAGCTACGGGCAGTTCACCGGAAACGCCCCGCTGGGCACGTGTGCCTTCTGGCCGGTGCCCGCGACGTCCAAGCCGCACCAGATCTCGGCGGCGGGGCTGCCCCCGGTGCTGGTGGTCTCGACGACCAACGATCCGGCGACGCCCTACCAGGCCGGGGTGGACCTGGCCAAGCAACTGGGCGGCACGTTGGTGACGTTCAACGGAACCCAGCACACCGTGGTGTTCCAGGGCAACAGGTGCGTCGACGACATCGCCGCGAAGTACCTCGTGGACGTCGTGGTTCCACCGCCCAGCTCGACCTGCTGACCCGGCCAAGGTCACCGTCGGATCACCGTCCGGTTGCCGACTCGCGTCTGCTCGAGCCCCGCCGGGGTGCGGAACTGCCTTGCGTGCAACCATGTTCGCCATGGCGATGGTGGGCAGGCTGATCGCGGCACTGCCCGCACTGGTGCTGGCGGCGATGCTGGTGACCCCCGTGGCGTCGGCCTCGCCGGAGGGATCGCCGACCCAGCAGTACGGACAACCCCCGGTGTGGGGCAGCTGCGCCGGGTTCCTCGGCTCGGCCACCGCGCTGCCGACCGCCCGCTGCGGCATGGTGAGCGTTCCCGTCGACTACGCGAAACCCGATGGGCCGCAAGCACAGTTGGCCGTCATCCGGGTGCCGGCCACCGGCGACCGCATCGGTGCGCTGATGGTCAACCCCGGCGGGCCGGGGGCGTCCGCCGTCGATGCCGTCGCCGCGATGGCCGCGAGCTTCGGCGACAACGACGTCACCCGCCGCTTCGACCTCGTCGGCTTCGACCCGCGTGGCGTCGGACGCTCCACCCCGCAGGTGCGGTGTCGCAGCGACGCCGAATTCGACGCCTTTCGCCGTGAATCGCTGACCGACTACAGCCCCGCCGGGGTGGCCGGCATCGAACGGCTCTACCAGCAGTACGCCCAGGAGTGCGTCGCCCGCACCGGGCAGGACTTCCTGGCCAACGTCGGCACCGCGTCGGCGGTCCGCGACATGGACGTCGTGCGGGCCGCGCTGGGGGAGAACCAGATCAACTTCCTCGGGTACTCCTACGGCACCGAACTCGGCGCCAGGTACGCCGAACTGTTCGGCGACCGCGTGCGGACCATGATCCTCGACGGCGCCGTCGACCCCAGTGCCGATCCGGTGGCGGAGAACGTCCGTCAGCTCGCCGGCTTTCAGACCGCGTTCGACGACTACGCCGCGAACTGCGCGCGGTCGGTGGATTGCCCCCTTGGCCAAGATCCGACCCAGTTCGTGGCGCGGTACCACCAACTGGTCGACCCGTTGGTGCAGCAGCCGGGCCGGACCTCGGATCCGCGGGGGCTGAGCTATCAGGACGCGATCACCGGTACCGCCAACGCGCTCTACACCCAGCGGTACTGGAAGTTCCTGACCAGCGGGCTGCTCGGGCTGCAACGCGGCACCGACGCCGGCGACCTGCTGTTGCTGGCCGACGACTACCAGGGTCGCAACGCCGCCGGGCACTACACCAACCAGCAGGACGCGTTCTCGGCCATCAGGTGCGTCGACTCGCCGTATCCGACCGACCCCGCCGCGTGGGCCGAGGCCGACCGTCAGGGCCGGGCCGCGGCACCGTTCATGTCCTACGGTCAATTCACCGGGTTCGCGCCGCGAGACGCCTGCGCGCTCTGGCCGGTGCCGCCGACGTCGACTCCGCACGCCGCGTCCTCGCCTGGGCCGGGCAAGGTCGTCGTGGTGTCGACCACCCACGACCCGGCCACGCCGTACGAGGCTGGGGTGGATCTGGCGCGGGAAATGGACGCCTCGCTGATCACCTTCAACGGAACTCAGCACACCGTCGTGTTCAACGGCGACGCGTGCGTCGACACCGCGGTCGTCGGTTTCCTGGTCGGCCTCGTGCCGCCGCCGCCGAACGCGCAGTGCTGACGGGCCCCCGGGGGCGAACGTGCCGAGCCGCTCACCATACGCAGCAGGCGTGTAACACGGAATTAACAGCGGATGCCTACGCTTCGCACATGGATCGGCAGAAGGAATTCGTGCTCCGGACGCTCGAGGAGCGTGACATCCGATTCGTGCGGCTGTGGTTCACCGACGTCCTGGGCTACCTCAAGTCCGTGGCGATCGCCCCTGCCGAGCTGGAGGGCGCCTTCGAGGAGGGCATCGGCTTCGACGGGTCGTCGATCGAAGGCTTTGCGCGCGTGTCGGAATCCGACACGGTCGCCCGGCCCGACCCCTCCACCTTCCAGGTGCTGCCGTGGACCACCAGCGGTGGCAAGCACCACTCCGCCCGCATGTTCTGCGACATCACGATGCCCGACGGTTCACCCTCGTGGGCCGACTCGCGACACGTCCTGCGCCGTCAGCTGGCGAAGGCCAGTGAGTTGGGCTTCTCCTGCTACGTGCATCCCGAGATCGAGTTCTTCCTGCTGCAGCCCGGCCCCTACGACGGCTCCGAGCCCGTCCCCGCCGACGAGGGTGGCTACTTCGACCAGGCGGTGCACGACTCGGCCCCCAACTTCCGTCGGCACGCCATCGACGCCCTGGAGTCGATGGGCATCTCGGTGGAGTTCAGCCATCACGAGGGGGCACCCGGTCAGCAGGAGATCGACCTGCGGTACGCCGACGCGCTCTCGATGGCCGACAACGTGATGACCTTCCGGTACGTGGTCAAGGAGGTTGCCCTGACCGAGGGCGTCCGCGCCACGTTCATGCCCAAGCCGTTCTCGCAGTACCCCGGGTCGGCGATGCACACCCACATGAGCTTGTTCGAGGGCGACTCGAACGCCTTCCACACCCCCGACGACCCGCTGCAGCTCTCGGCGATCGGCAAGTCCTTCATCGCCGGCATCCTGGAACACGCCAGTGAGATCAGCGCGGTCACCAATCAGTGGGTGAACTCCTACAAGCGGCTGGTGCATGGCGGCGAGGCCCCCACCGCGGCGTCGTGGGGCGCGGCCAACCGCTCGGCCTTGGTCCGGGTGCCGATGTACACCCCGCGCAAGGCGTCCTCCCGACGCGTCGAGGTACGCAGCCCCGACTCGGCCTGCAACCCCTACCTCGCGTTCGCGGTGTTGCTGGCGGCGGGACTGCGCGGGGTGGAGAAGAACTACGTGCTGGGCCCGCAGGCCGAGGACAACGTGTGGAACCTGACGCCGGAGGAGCGCCGCGCGATGGGCTACAAGGAGCTGCCCGGCAGCCTCGGCGTTGCCCTGGGGGAGATGGAGAACTCCGAACTGGTCGCCGAGGCGCTCGGCGAACACGTCTTCGACTTCTTCCTGCGCAACAAGCGCGCCGAGTGGGAGACCTACCGCAGCAACGTGACACCGTACGAGCTGAAGGCCTACCTCTCCCTGTAGCGCGGGCGTCCCGAACCCCTGCGTTACCGTGAGGGGGTGGCCAAACCAGCGACGCAGCGTCCGACGCTGCCCAGCGTCGGGCGGCTGGGGCTGGTCGAAGCCCCCGCGCGCGAAGGTCTGGACCGGCTGGGCTGGACCACCGACGCCTACGTCGAGCTGCTCTGGTCGCTGTCCCGGGCGCCCGACGCCGACACCGCGCTGCGGACCATGGTGCGCCTCGCCGACGCGCTCGGCGACGACTGGTCGGAGCTCGACCGCGCGCTGATGAAGGACCGCGGCCTGCGGGGTCGGCTCTTCGGGGTGCTGGGCTCGTCGCTGGCGTTGGGCGACCACCTCGTCACGCAGCCGACGTCATGGCACCTGCTGGCCGGGCAGGTCACGCTGCCCGGGCCCGACGAGCTGCGGCGGATGTTCACCGAGATGGCCGAGACCACCTCGGAGACAAACGATTTGCGCGTGCTCTATCGCGACCGGTTGTTGGTGCTGGCGGCGCTCGACCTCGCGCCGACCGTGGAGAACGAGCCCGTGCTGCCGTTCCCCACGGTGGGGGAGCACCTCGCGGACCTCGCCGACGCCGCGTTGGCGGCCGCGTTGGTCGTCGCGACCAGGACCGTGTGCAAGGACGCCGAGCCACCCCGGCTCGCGGTCATCGCGATGGGCAAGTGTGGGGCCCGCGAACTGAACTACGTCAGCGACGTCGACGTCATCTTCGTGTGCGACAAGGCCGACGCGATCAGCGCCCGGCTGGCCGGGGAGATGATGCGGTTCGCCGGAGAGGCGTTCTTCGAAGTCGACGCCGGCCTTCGCCCGGAGGGCAAGAGCGGTGAGCTGGTCCGCACGCTGGAATCCCATGTGGCGTACTACGAACGCTGGGCCAAGACCTGGGAGTTTCAGGCGTTGCTGAAGGCCCGCCCAGCCGTCGGCGACGCCGAACTCGGCGAGCGGTACATGGCTGCCCTGATGCCGATGGTCTGGGCGGCGTGCGAACGCGAGGACTTCGTCTCCGAGGTGCAGAAGATGCGCCGGCGGGTCGAGGAACTCGTGCCCGCCGGGGTGCGCTCCCGAGAGATCAAGCTCGGCACCGGCGGCCTGCGCGACGTCGAGTTCGCCGTGCAGCTGCTGCAACTCGTCCACGGCCGCAACGACGAGTCGTTGCACGTGGCCTCGACCGTGGACGCCCTGGCGGCTCTGGGGGCCGGCGGCTACGTCGGCCGGGACGACGCCGCGAACCTCACCGCGTCCTACGAATTCCTGCGGCTGCTCGAACACCGCCTTCAGTTGCAGCGGCTCAAGCGCACCCACATGCTGCCCGAGGCCGGCGACGAGGAGGCCATGCGGTGGCTGGCCCGCGCCGCGCACATGCGCCCCGACGGTCAGCACGACGCACTCGGCGTGCTGCGGGAGGAGCTCAAGCGCCAGAGCCTGCGGGTCTCGCGGTTGCACGCCAAGCTCTTCTACCAACCGCTGCTGGAGTCCGTCGAGGTCGACGCCCTCGAGATCTCCCCGACCATGTCGACCGAGTCGGCCGAACGTCAGCTCGCCGCACTGGGTTACGAGGGACCGCAGAGCGCGCTGACCCATCTGGCGGCGCTCACCGGCAGCAGTGGCAGGCGCGGCCGGGTGCAGCAGGTGCTGCTGCCCACGCTGCTGGATTGGTTGTCCGACACGCCGGACCCGGACTCCGGGTTGTTGGCCTACCGCAGGCTCAGTGACGAGATGGCCGAGCAGCGGTGGTTCCTCGCCTCACTGCGCGACGAGGGCGCGGTGGCCAAGCGGCTGATGCACGTGCTTGGCACGTCGGCCTTCGTGCCCGAACTGCTCATGCGTGCACCCGAGGTCATCCGGCAGTACGCCGACGGCCCGTCGGGACCCAAGCTTCTGGAGGTCGAACCGGAGAGCTTGGCCCACGCGTTGATTGCGTCGGTGGGCCGGCACACCGATCCGCTGCGGGCGATCGCCGCGGCCAGGACGTTGCGGCGGCAGGAGCTGGCGCGCCTGGCGTCGGCGGACCTGCTCGGCATGCTCGAGGTCACCGAGGTGTGCCGGGCGCTGACCTCGGTGTGGGTGGCGGTGCTGCAGGCCGCCCTGGACGTCGTGATCCGGGCGAACTCGCCCGCGACCGGTCCGCCGGCGACGATCGCCGTGATCGGGATGGGCCGACTCGGTGGCGGCGAACTGAGCTACGGGTCCGACGCCGACGTGATGTTCGTGTGCGAACCCGTCGGCGGCGCAGAGGAATCCGTGGCGGTGAAGTGGGCGGTCACGATCGCCGAGCAGGTGCGTGCGCTGCTGGGTACGCCGAGCGCGGACCCGCCGCTGGAGGTGGACACCAATCTGCGCCCCGAGGGTCGCAGCGGCCCGCTGGTGCGCACGCTGGCCTCCTACGAGGCGTATTACGCGCGGTTCGCCCAGACCTGGGAGGTGCAGGCGCTCCTGCGGGCCCATCGGGTCGCCGGTGACGAAGACCTCGGCCTCCGCTTCCTGCTGATGGCCGACAAGACGAGGTATCCGCCCGGTGGGGTGTCCGCCGAGGCGGTGCGCGAGATACGCCGGGTGAAGGCCCGCATCGACGCCGAGCGGCTGCCCCGCGGTGCGGATCCGAACACCCACACCAAACTCGGTCGCGGCGGGCTCGCCGACGTCGAGTGGACCGTGCAGCTGCTGCAGCTGCGTCACGGCCACGAGATCGAGGCGCTGCACAGTACGTCCACCCTCGACGCGCTCAACGCGATCGGGGCCGCCGAGCTCATCGCCGAGGGTGACGTCGACCTGCTGCGGCAGGCCTGGCTGACCGCGACGAAGGCCCGCAACGCCTTGGTTCTGGTGCGGGGCAAGCCAACTGACCAGTTGCCGGGGCCGGGACGGCAGCTCAACGCCGTCGCCGTCGCAGCGGGCTGGGACACCAGCGACGGCAGCGAGTTCCTCGACAACTACCTGCGGGTGACGCGACGCGCGAAGACCGTGGTGCGACGGGTGTTCGGCGAGTGAGTGCGGAGTTGCCGTTCGACGTCATGACCACCGAGGAGTACGAGCGCCAGCAGGTGGTGCACGGTGGGTTGACCGACGCCATCCGGGAGCTGATCGACGCCGGCATCCGCACCGACGTCGACGGCGCCACGGCGCTGGAGGTGACGTCGGCCGTCGAGGCGATCACCGCCCGGCTACGCACCGCGCAGCGCACCACCACCTCGACACTGCGTGACGCCGGAACGGGGAAGCCGCTGCCGTGGGCGAATCCCATAGTGGGACTTCGCAATGCGATCGCCCCGCCGATGGTGGTCCACCACGAGGACGGCCGATGCTGGGCCGAGTTCGACCTTGGCCTGCCGTATGAGGGTCCGCCGGGTCTGGTGCACGGGGGCATCTGCGCGTTGGTGCTCGACCACCTCCTCGGCGAGGTGGCCAGCGACGGACTGACCAAGGCGGCGTTCACCGGCACCCTCGAGCTGCGCTATCTGCGGGGTACCCCGTTGGGCACCGTGCGGGCCGAGGCCGTGGTGGACCGCATCGAGGGCATCAAGACCTTTGCGCGGGGACACCTCGGCGACGCCGACGGATGGACGGTCGAGGCATCCGGTGTGTTCATCCGCCCGGTCTGGGCGCGCGGAGCCGAATGAAGTTCTACGTCAGCCCCGCGTTCCTGCCGACCCTCGAGATGGTCGAATTGGCCAAGGCGGCAGACGATCTCGGCTACGAGGGGTTCGGGATCCCGGACCACGTCGTCAACCTGGAGACGCTGGCCACGCCGTATCCGTACACCAGGGACGGCGAGCGCCGGTGGCCGCCGTTCACCGACTGGCCCGACCCGTGGGTGCTGGTCGGGGCGCTGGCGTTGGTCACCGAGCGGCTGCACTTCGTCACGACGGTGTTCATCCCCGGCATGCGTGACCCCTATTCGGTGGCCAAGGCCGTCGGGACCGCAGCGCATCTGGCCGGCGGCCGGGTCGAACTGGGCATCGGTGTGGGGTGGTGTGAAGAGGAATTCGCCCTGCTGGGCCAACGATTCGACCGGCGGGGCAGGCGCACCGACGAGATGCTCGAGCTGTTGCGGGAGCTCTGGGCGCCGGGATGGACGGAGTTCGACGGCGAGTTCTACCGGACACCGCGCCTGGAGATGGAACCCACGCCGCCCCGCATCCCGATCCTCGTCGGTGGGCTCAGTGAGGTGGCGCTGCGTCGCGCGGCGCGCAACGACGGCTGGATCGGCGACCTGATCACCACCGAGCGGGCCATCGCCAGCGCCGGGCGACTGCGCGAACTGCGGGCCGAAAACGGTTTGGGCATGGATGATTTCACGATCATGACGCCCCTGGTCGACGCGTTCACCGCCGCGGACTACGAGCGTGCGGAGGTCGCAGGCATCACCCATGTGCTGACCCAGCCGTGGATGTTCTACTCGGGTCCCACGGCCACCACGGCGGAGAAGGTCGACGGCATGAAGCGCTTCCGCGAGGACCTGGCGCTGGACGGCTGAGCCACGCGGATCGGCTACGGCCTCACCTCGACTGGTCGGGTTCCTCCGGGCCGCGGAGCACCGCCAGGACTTCGCCGATCTTGTGGCCGCGTTCGACCGGATGTCGCAGCGGACGATCCGAGCGGACCTTGTAGTAGTTGCGTCGCCCCTCCCGTAGCCGGTCCAGGTAGCCGGCCTCGACCAGGTCGCTGACGATGCGCTGAGCTGCGCGCTCGGTCACCCCAACCCGCTCGGCGATGTCGCGGAGTCGAATGCCGGGATCTCTGGCGATGCAGAACAGCGTGTGCGCGTGATTGGTGAAGAAGGTCCACTCCGCCATCACAGAAGTGTAGTTCGTCATTTTCATGACCGGGGTGCCTTCGGCGACCTGCCTGTGAGCTTCCTGAAAACATAGGCACCCTGAATCGCGACATTTGACACCCGAAATTGAATACACGTAGTTTGTGTCCTATGTCAGACGGATTCAGCGCCACCCCGGGGGGCGGCCCGATACTCGAAGCACTGTTGGCGGCCACGGTCACGGCGCCGTTGCTGGTGGCGGGCGTGGCATCGGCCATCGGTCGACGGTCACCCCGACTGGTAGGCCGCCTCGGAGCCGGCACCGCGGCACTCGGACTGCTCGGCACCCTGATCCTGGCGATCGGCGCCATCGGCGGTCGGGCGGTGTCGGTGTCGGTGACCGCCGGCGGGCACGCGGTCGTGGTGATCACCGCCGACCGGCTCGCCGTGATGCTGCTGGTGCTGGTCTTCGGGGTCAGTGCGATCGTGCAGGTCTTCGCGACCCGGTATCTGGCCGAGGATTCGCGAGCGGGGTGGTTCGTCGCCGCCGCCGGATTGCTCACCGGCGCCTCCGCGGCGTTGATGACGGCCGGCACGCTGGTGGTCATCGCCCTGGCCTGGACGACGGCCGGAGTGGCGCTCTGCCTGCTGCTGGCCACCTACTGGGATTTGCCGGCGGCCCGCGACGGGGTACGGCGCACCACAGCGGCCTTCGTGATCGGCGACCTCGCCCTGTGGTCCTCGGTCGGGCTGCTCGCCGCGACACGGGGCACCGTCGACCTTCGCACGCTGCAAGCCGGGAACCTGCACGGTCCGGTGGTGGCACTGGCGGCCGCACTGGTCGTCCTCGCGGCGCTGTCTCGCTCGGCGCAGATTCCCTTCCACCGCTGGCTACCGGCCACCCTGGCCGCCCCCACGCCGGTCTCGGCGCTGCTGCACGCCGGTGTCGTCAACGCCGGCGGCGTCCTCCTGGTCAAGCTCGGAGCCCTGGTGAGCGCGTCGGGTCCGGCCCAAGTGCTTGCCGTGGGCGCCGGGACCGCCACCCTGGCCTACGGCGCGGTCACCATGCTGGTGAGGCCCGACGTCAAGGGCGCGCTGGCGCATTCGACCATGGCGCAGATGGGCTTCATGATCCTGACCTGCGGCCTCGGGCTCTGGGCCGCCGCGGTGGTGCACCTCTTCGCCCACGGCTTCTACAAGGCGACGCTGTTCTTGTCCTCCGGATCGGCCATCGCGTACCGGCGCCGGCAACGCGCGCTGCCGCCGACCGCCGGCCAGGTCGGCACGTCGGTCCCCGCCCTGGTGCTGGCGGCCGTGGCCATCGCGGTCGCGGTGACCGTGGTCCCGATGCGGCCTGGCGACCACGCCGCCGAATGGGCGCTGCTCCTGTTCGCCGGGGTGTCCGGTGCCGCGGTGACGCGGGGCTGGCTCGCCAGGCGCCCCGGTGTCGCCGGAATCCTCACCGCGGCTGTAGTCCTCGTACCGGTCGCCGTCGTCTACGTCGCGCTGATCACGACGATCAGTGCCTACCTTGCACCGGATCTGCCGGCGGCGGGATCGTCAGCCGTGGCGACGTGGGGGATCACCGGCGTCGCGCTGACCGTCCTCGCAGGCCTTGCCGTCGCCGTACGCCGGCCCCGCGCGGGTCGTCTGCAGCGGATCCTCTACGTCCGCGCCCTCAGCGCCGGCCACGTCGCACCCGTCCTGCCCCATCGCCTGACAGGAGTTCATTCGTGACGATCATCCATGCCGAGAAGGACGTCGCCGAGCAGCGCTCGCGGCTGCGCACCGAGGTCACACTGGCCGCCCGGGTGCTGCCGACGCACTATCCGCTGGAGACGTTCATCGCGGTCAACCCGTTGGCGGGTTTCGAGAATCTGCCCTTCGAGCAGGCGGTACGCCGCGCCGGTGACCTCTACGGCACGCGCGGGACACTGACCGAGGAGGCCTTTCGGACGGCCTACCGGGCCGGCCGCATCACCGATGCCGACCTCGACCAGGCCTTGGGCCGTCGCCATCCCAATCTGCTGGCGGGCTCGCCCGTCCGCTTCGGCGACCGCGACGTCACGCCGGCCGAACTGCTGCGCGGTGACCTGCTGCACGGCACCGGAACCCCAGAACCGGTGCGCCGCTACCACACTCGGTCCGAGCGGACGGACCCCGAGGTGGCCCGGGTCGTGGACGCGCAAGCCGCCAAGTGGTGTGCGGCGTTCTTCGGCTCGGCCGGGTGGTCGCTGCCCGGGCGTGAGGCCGGCTTCTACTCCGCCTGGCGGGCGCTGGCCGCCGCCGATCCGACGTTGCCGCGTGCGGTCCGGCGTCGCCTGCGCTCGGTCGCCACGCGCCCGGAAGATGCTCTCTTGACGGCACTGTCGGACGTGGGGATATCCGAGACCGACCGCGAAACCCATCTGCAGGCCCACCTCACCCGGCTGCCAGGCTGGGCGGCCCACATCCAGTGGTGCCTCGGCCGCGGCGTCGGCGTCGACCTGGTGGGTTACCTGGCGATGCGGCTGAGCTACGAGGCGGCGCTGCTCGCCGACGCTCCGGCCGACGCTCCGGCCGACGCCGTGGCACCGCAGCTGCCCTCGGCGCGCGAGCGGGCGATCCACCTGGCCCGCATCTGGGACGTTGGCGAGGTCGAGGAACTGGAGTTGGTCGCCGCCGGCCGCATCCTGGCCGCAATGCCGGTCAGCGCGCGAGAAATGTTGTGGCAGAATGCGTTCGAAGCGCACTATCGGGATGGCCTCCTGGCCGATCTGTCGTCGGTGAACGGCGCCGACACGACGACGCCGCACACCCAGGTGATCGCGTGCATCGACACCCGATCCGAAGGATTGCGCCGCCATCTCGAAACGCTGGACGGCTACCAGACATTCGGCTTCGCCGGCTTCTTCGCCGTCGCCATCCGCTTCACCGATCTGCTCGACGGCGCACCGTGCGACCTGTGTCCGGTGCTGATCGAACCGAGCCACGAGATCCGTGAGGTGCCGGCGCCGGGCGCCGCCTTCGCGGCGGCGCGCACGCTGGCCGGTATCAGCGGGCTCGCCGGCGCGGAGTCGGCCTTCCACGCCGCCAAGGAGTCACTCGCGGCGCCGTTCACGCTCGCCGAGGCCGCCGGATGGGCCGCCGCACCGCTGGCGGCCGCCAAGACACTGGCACCGGCGGCCAGCGCGCGGCTGCGCCGCCGGCTTGGTGAATGGGTCGCGCCCCCCGTCGCGACGGAGCTGACGGTGAACGACGTGCCGTTGGAGCAACGGGTGCTGTTCGCCCAGGTGGCACTGACGACCATGGGACTCACCACGGGGTTCGGGCGGCTCGTGGTGGTGTGCGGTCACGGCAGCACCACCGAGAACAACCCGTACCAGGCGTCGCTGGACTGCGGCGCGTGCGGCGGGCAGGCCGGTGGCCCGAATGCCCGCACCGCCGCGGCCATCCTCAACCAGGACGCCGTGCGGACCGGGTTGCGCGCCAGGGGAATCGACATTGGTGAGGACACGGTCTTCCTCGCCGCCCAGCACGACACCGCCACCGACCGGGTGACGCTGTTGGACGCCCATCTGGTCCCGGCCAGCCACCGCGAGCAGGTCCGCACCTTGGAGGCCGACCTCGCCCGCACCGGCGCGGCACTGGCTGCCGAGCGCGTCGTGCAACTCCCCGGCGCTCCCCGGCACCCGAGCGCGGCACGGGCCGCCCGTCACGTCACGGGTCGCTCGTCGGACTGGGCGCAGGTGTATCCGGAATGGGGACTGATGGGCAACGCCGCCTTCCTGGTCGCTCCGAGAGACGTCTCCCGCGGCCTCGACCTCGGCCGGCGGGTGTTCCTGCACTCCTACGAGGCGGACGTCGACCCAGACGGCAGCGCGCTGGAGACCATCTTGACCGCACCGCTGGTGGTGGCGCAGTGGATCAACTGCCAGTACTACTTCTCCGCGGTCGCGCCAGAGGTGTTCGGCTCGGGGACCAAGACCATCCACAACGTCGTGGGCACCGCGGGTGTGATCGCCGGTCACGACGGCGATCTGCGCCTGGGGCTGCCGTGGCAGTCGGTGGCGACGGGGGAGCGCCTGGTGCACGAGCCCATGCGACTGCTGGCGATCATTCAGGCCCCGCTGGACCGCATCGACGTAATCGTCGACCGGAACCCGATCCTGCAGCGGCTGTTCGGCAACGGCTGGGTGAGCGTGGCCGCCCGCGAGAGCAGCGGCGGTGAGTGGCAGCGGCGGACGCCGCACGGCTGGCGGCAATGAGCCGAAACCCCTTGCAACGAAGAGTTCTACGACAACGAGGAGATGATTCCATGACCCAGACGACCCTGACGAAGATGACCAAGATCGAGGTGGTGGTGGCGGGCGGCGACGCGCCGGCGGTGCGCGAACTGATCCAGAGTGTCGGCGCCACCGGCTTCACCAGCTTGTCCGGGGTGTCCGGACTCGGTCACCACGGTTACCGCCAAGGCCGGCTGCTCTTCAACCAGCAGGCAACCCTCGAACTGCTCATCACCGTGGTTCCGGAGGACAAGGTCGACGCCTTGCTGGCCGGTCTTCGCCCGCTGCTCGACGCCTCCTCCGGGGTGATGTTCGTGACCGACACCTACGTCAGCCGCCCCGACTACTTCTCCTGATCATCCACCCAAGGAAAGGTTCACCGTCATGTCCCAACCCCTGAACGTCTGGAACGGCTTGCGCTCGGGCAACCAGGCCTTCCGTCCCGATACCGACGGACCAAGCGGGTCGCCGCACGACGGCGGACCGCTCGCCGCGGTGTTCCGCTGCTCGGATGCCGACGTCGCCAGCGAGATCGTGTTGGGCCAGCGCTGGGGCTCACTGCTCGACGTGAGCACCTGGGGCCACGTCGTCGACGCGGGCGTCCTGGCGAGCCTGGAGCACGCCGTGGTGTCGATGGGCATTCCGCTCATCGTCGTCCTCGGGCACCACGACTGCACGGCCATGCACGCGGCCATGCGGGCGTGGCGCAACGCCGAGATTCCCGACGGCGCGAGCCGGGTGGCCGTCGAACAGGCGCTGTCCTCGATCGTGCGGTACGGCTGTGCGGCCGAGGGCGTCGACGCCATCGGCGCCGCGCACGTCGTCGCGGTCGGGATGTCGCTCATGGAACGCTCACCCCTGATCGCCCGCCAGGTCGACGCCGGCAAGTGCGGAATCGTCTGCGCCGCAACCGATGCCGACGGTCGGCTGCACACCTACGGCACGGCTGGCGCGCTCGGTGAGGCGGGTGGCTCCCTGCTGGAGCGCGTGTGACTCAGCGCGTGACGCGGCGGCGGGCGTCCAGCGCGATGGCACCGCCCCCGGTGAACACCAGCAGGAAGAACGCGAAGCAGTAGAGCACCGCCGCCTCGCCGCCGTCGAGCATGGGGATGGGGCCCTTCGGCAGGTGCTGGGTGAAGTAGGCGAAGGCCATGACACCCGACGCGATGAACGCGGCGATGCGGGTGAACAGGCCAAGCGCGATGAGCAGGCCGGTGACCAGCTCGAGGATTCCGGCGTACCAGAACGGCCAGACGCCGACGGGGGCCTGCTGAGCCGCCACCGGCCAGCCGAAGAGGTGGGACGTGGCGTGGCACAGGAACAACAGCGCAAAGACCACGCGGAAGAGGCTCAGCACGACGGGGGCGTGCGGGGAGAGTCTGGCGTCGAGATTCGTCAGCATGGCCAGCACTCTACTATCCGGACCCTGGTCCACATAGCTGTACCGTCCGTGTCGTCGGCGGCGTCACACTTTGCCACGCGGCACTCGCGCCATGGCATGGTTCGGCGATTGCTGACCGGGGCAACCCCGAAAACGGACGCCGGGCAGGGGCTGATTACGTTGGATCATTCCTCGGCAAATCTCAGTTCTGCGGCATGAGTCGAAGGCGGGGAAGCAGAAGGGGCGAACTACCCTCGTGCGCAGTGATCTTGGTGTGTCTTGTCGGCCGGGATCACCGTGGGCGACACCGTGTGTCGACCGTCAGCAAATCGAATGAAAACCTGCTAACTTCCTGTCCGTCCATTCATCGAGAGGGAACAGGTTGATGTTCAAGGTTTTGCTGGCCGCTACGGCTGCGGCCGTCGGCATGGGGATCACGCTCGCTCCGATCGCCGCGGCTGATCAACGGCCCTACGAGAATTGCAGCGAGGCGCACGCGGACGGGCGGTACGACATCCCCGAGGGCGACGACGCCTATTGGCCGGGCGGGGACCGTGACGGGGACGGGCTGGCCTGCGAGTAGTTACGCCCTCACGACGACGACGGCCCTCCCGGAGTGAACCGGGAGGGCCGTCGCGTCGGCGAGCCGACTTATACGTCGCGTCGGCGAGCCGACTTATACGTCGTAGTACAGCGAGAACTCGTACGGGTGCGGGCGGATCTGGATCGGCATGATCTCGTTCTCCCGCTTGTAGGAGATCCAGGTGTCGATCAGATCCTCGGTGAACACGCCGCCCTCGGTGAGGTAGTCGTGATCCTCCTCGAGCCGGTCGATGACCGCCGCCAGTGACGTCGGCGCCTGCGGGATGTTCGCGGCCTCCTCGGGAGGCAGCTCGTAGAGGTCCTTGTCCACGGGCGCCAACGGCTCGATCTTCTTCTTGATGCCGTCGATGCCGGCCATCAGCATCGCCGCGAACGCCAGGTATGGGTTGCCCGAGCTGTCCGGGCAGCGGAACTCGAGGCGCTTGGCCTTCGGGTTGTTGCCGGTGATCGGGATGCGCACGCACGCCGAGCGGTTGCGCTGGCTGTACACCAGGTTGATCGGGGCCTCGTAACCCGGCACCAGACGCTTGTAGGAGTTCACCGTGGGGTTGGTGAACGCCAGCAGCGACGGCGCGTGGTGCAGGATGCCGCCGATGTAGTGACGCGCCAGATCCGAGAGGCCTGCGTAGCCCGACTCGTCGTGGAACAGCGGCTTGCCGTCCTTCCACAGCGACTGGTGGGCGTGCATGCCCGAACCGTTGTCACCGAAGAGCGGCTTGGGCATGAAGGTGACGGTCTTGCCGTTCTTCCACGCCGTGTTCTTGATGATGTACTTGAACAGCAGCACGTCGTCGGCCGCGGCCAGCAGGGTGTTGAACTTGTAGTTGATCTCGGCCTGGCCTGCGGTGCCGACCTCGTGGTGACCGCGCTCGAGGGTGAACCCGGCGTTCTGCAGGTTGGTCGCCATCTCGTCACGCAGGTCGACGTAGTGGTCGTACGGCGCGACGGGGAAGTAGCCACCCTTCGGGCGGACCTTGTAGCCCAGGTTGGGGCTGCCGTCGGCCTCGAAGGGCTCGGCGGTGTTCCACCAGCCCGACTCGGAGTCGACCTCGTAGGACGTGCCGTTGATCTTGGAGTCGAACGTCACCGAGTCGAAGATGTAGAACTCGGCCTCGGCGCCGAAGAAGCAGGTGTCGGCGATGCCCGTGCTGGCCAGGTAGTTCTCGGCCTTGCGGGCCACGTTGCGCGGGTCACGCGAGTACGCCTCGCGAGTGAACGGATCGTGCACGAAGAAGCTGAGGTTGAGCGTCTTGGCGTGCCGGAAGGGATCGATGCGCGCGGTGTCGGGGTCCGGCAGCAGCATCATGTCGGATTCGTGGATGGACTGGAAGCCGCGCACCGACGAACCGTCGAACGCCAAGCCGTCCTCGAACACGCTCGCGTCGAATGCCGAAGCGGGGATCGAGAAGTGCTGGACGACGCCCGGCAGATCGCAGAAGCGAATGTCGACGTACTCGACGTTCTCGTCCTTGATCAGCTTGAAGATGTCGTCTGCAGTCTTTTCTGGCACTGAGAATTCTCCTTTGACTGGTGATCCGCCGTTCGACGCTAGGGACACCATATTGCGCGGCGGTCAAAGCCATGTTGCGTGGACGTTACGCGGTCGTGCTCGGGGGCCGACCTATGCTGGTTTCATGGCCCGCACCTTTGGTTCCTGGCTCTCCGGGCCGCCGCCGTCCGAGGCAGGCGACGCCAGCCAGGGGCCCAACGACTATGCCGGTCAGCGTCTTGGTCTGCCCCAGGCGGGCCCTGGGTCACTGGTCGGCACCGGCCGGCGGGTCCTGGCCGTCACGCTGGACTGGTTGATCGCGATGGGGCTGGGGTCACTGGCCGGATCGCTGGATCGCAGCGGCACGCTCGCCGACCACCGGGCGCTGGTCCTGGAGGCGATCTGGCTGGTACTCGGGATCGTCTCGGTGCGGCTGTTCAGCTTCACGCCGGGTCAGTTGGCACTGGGCCTGCAGGTGGTCTCGGTCGACCACCGCCAGCACGTCGGCATCGGGCGGTCCGCCATCCGCGTCCTGCTGGTCGCGTTGGTGATCCCCGCCCTGTTCACCGACGCCGACGGTCGCGGGTTCCAGGATCGGTTGACCGGAACGGCCGTCGTCCGGCGCTAGACCTCGTGGCGGATCTTCCCGTTCATCATGGTCATGGTGATCGTGGCCCGGTGGATGTCGTGCGGGTCCACCTCGAGGATGTTGGCGTCGAGCACGACGAGGTCGGCGAGCTTGCCGACCTCCAGCGACCCGACCCGGTCGTCGAGGCGGATCTGATGAGCCGCCCCAAGGGTGCTGGCGTGCACCGCCTCGGCCACCGACAGCCGTTGATCGGCTGGTTCCAATACGGGCGCGTCCGGTGTGCCGACCAGTTGACGCGTGACGCCGATCTGAATGGAATCCAGCGGCTTGTACGTCGAGAAATAGCCCGCCGCAGGCCAGTCGGTACCGAAGCTGATGCGGCCACCGGACTTCAGCACGGCTTGGGGCCGGTACAGCAGGTCCTTGCGGGGTGCGCCGTACCGCGCGCCCATGTTGATCACGGTGTCCGGGTCGGCCGACATCCAGTTCGCCGAGAACTGCGCGATGACGCCGAGCTCGCCGAACCGCGGGTTGTCCGAATCCTCCACGTAGACCAGGTGAGCGATGGCGTGGCGGCGCTCCCGCGGCGGGTTGGCCGTGACGGCCTCGGCGATCGCGTCCAGAGCCACCCGGGCGGTGCGCTCCCCGCAGGCGTGGATGTGCAGGTCGAAGCCGGCGGCGTCGACG
>Ga0209051_1001142_pt1 | contig 24259 bp, 21 predicted proteins | sample AraplaCvi_mMS_r2_2_FD_184286 | JGI IMG/M metagenome (GOLD analysis project Ga0209051, IMG submission 184286) | Arabidopsis root microbial communities from North Carolina, USA - plate scrape MF_Cvi_mMS_r2 (SPAdes) (version 2) | ecosystem: Host-associated > Plants > Roots > Endosphere | place...
GCAACTCGGTTCGCACACCTGGTAGCTGTAGGTGCCGGTGCCCTCGGCGCCGTCCGGGCCGAACCGGGTCCAGGTGATGTCGGTCAGCTCCTTCGACCCGTCGGCGCAGGTCTGGAATTGTGCCTGTGAGGGCCGCTCGACGGGCAGGGTGCTACCGCCGTAGCAGGCCGGCAAGGCGTAGACCGTCGGCTCGGCTGCGGCGACCACGGCACCGAAAGCCGTTGCCGAATAGAGCATCCCGCCCGCGATCAGCAGGGTCGTCGATCGTCTGAGTGCAGTCGCCATGGGCGGAGTGTAGCCACGTGGCGCAGGCGGGGGGCAAGATCAGCTCGACGGGAGAAGTCCAGCGGCCCGGTACCCGTCGACCAGGGAGTCGTAGAGCGAGACGTCGGATCGGCTACGCGCGACGAGCTGTGCCCCGGCAATCGCGGCGAAGATGGCGCGTGCCCGAGCCTCGCTCTCGCCGGAGTCCGTCGTCTCGGCCGCCGAGAGCATCTTGGCCAGCCACGCCACGTTGACGTCGGTGAAGGTCTGCACCTCGTGCTTGACGGGATCCGGCAGGTCGTCGTACTCGGCGGCCATGTAGCTGCACAGGCACATCCGGTTGTCGTTCTCCAGAGCCACGCGAAACGTCTCGGGGTATCGGCTGAGCGCGTGGACGGCGTCGTTCTCGGTGGACAACTCGTCGAGCCGGGCCGCCGAGTCTTCCCAGTAGCGTCTGGCGACGGCGGCGCCGAGGTCGGCCTTGGCGGGGAAGTAGTGGTAGATGCTTGCCGCCTTGATGCCGACCTCTCGCGCGAGGTCGCGGTAGCTGAGCCCGCCGTAGCCACGGGTCTGGGCAACGGCAGTGGCGGCAGCCAGAATCCGGTCACGAGTGCTGGTCTGTGGCTCGGTCACGTCGGTCACCCTTCCTTCGATTCGACCAGCCTACCAAGTGCCAGATAGACAACCTACCTGGCGGCAGGTAACCTCCCTGCCAAGTGGCAGGTAGGCAACGAAGGGGATTACCAATGGGCTCGTCCGAGATCACGTACTTCGACGCGACGGCGCTGGCGGAACTGATTCGCACCCGCCAGGTGTCACCCGTGGAAGTGATGCAGGCGCACCTGGACCGGATCGACGCGGTCAACCCGGCCGTCAACGCGATCGTCACCATCGCACCGGCGGCGATGGAACAGGCGCGGGCCGCCGAGGCTGCGGTCGTATCCGGTGGCGAACTCGGTGCGCTGCACGGAGTTCCGATCTCGGTGAAGGATTCCGTCGACACCGCGGGCATCCTGACGCAGCGCGGATCGCCCATCGTCGGTGGGCGCATCCCGGATCGGGACGCCGTCAGCGTGGCGCGGTTGACCAACGCGGGTGCGATCGTGCTGGCGAAGACGAATCTGCCCGAGTTCTCCTATTCGACCGAGAGCGACAACCTGCTCACGGGGCGGTCGAACAACCCCTGGAATCTCGAGCGCACACCCGGCGGCTCCAGTGGCGGCGAGTCGGCGGCCATCGCGGCCGGAATGTCGCCCCTGGGTCTAGGCACCGATCTCGCCATCTCGGTGCGTGGGCCGGCAGCGCAGACCGGCATCGTCGGCCTCAAGGCCACCCACGGGCGCATCCCGATGACGGGCATCTGGCCGCGGGCGCCTCGGCGCTTCTGGCACGTCGGCCCCATGGCGCGCAGCGTGCGCGACGTCGCGCTGGCGCTGTCCTTGCTCGAGGGACCCGACGGTGCCGACGCCTTCGCCTCGATTCCCGCCTCGTCCGACGCGGGCATCGGCCAGGCCGCGGCACGCCCCCTGCGGGTCGGCTGGTTGGTGGGGCCAGGATTCGGGCCGATCCACCCCGAGGTCGCCGCGACGGTGCAGTCCGCGGCCGACGCCCTCGGCGACGCGGGATGCGTCGTCGAACCGGTGCGCATCCCGGCGCTGGAGCGCGACTTCGCCCTCGAGGTGTTCATGCGCCTGCACGTCATGGAACTCAAGCCCGCCTTTGCCGAGGCGACGGCGGGCCGGGCGCCCGAGGAACTCTTTCGAATGGCCACGGGGATGCTGGCCGCACCCGACACCTCGATGGCCGACTTCGTCGAGGCGGAGCAGGCGGCCGACCGTCTCAGGGACGGCTTCGCCGACTTCTTCGGGCGCTTCGACGCGTTGTTGTGCCCGGTTCTGCCCCTACCGGCTCACGGCCACGGCGCCACGGAGTTCGTGATCGACGGGACGACCGTGGACGCGTCCTACGTGATGGCCGCGACGGTGCCCTTCAACGTCACGGGGCTGCCGGCGCTGTCGATGCGGTTCGGCACCAGTAGCGAGGGTCTGCCGATCAACGTCCAGGTCGTGTCGACCTGGCGGGCCGAGTCGACCGTCCTGCAGCTGGCCTCGATGCTCGAGTCGGTGAGCCCCGTCCGAGGCCTGCACCCCGATCTCTGATCGTCGTCGTTTTGCGGTCGGCCCTGCCGGGAACAGCTGTCGCCATGGCACTTCGCGTAGCAGTCACCGGGCCGACGGGCGAGATCGGGATCTCCACGATCGAGGCACTCGAGGCACACCCCGACGTCACCCAGATCGTCGGGATGGCGCGGCGGCCGTTCGATCCGGCCGAGCGTGGCTGGACCAAGACGGTCTATCGGCAGGGCGACATCCTGGACCGCGAGGCCGTCGACGCGCTGGTGGCCGACGCCGACGTGGTCGTGCACCTCGCGTTCATCATCATGGGCACGCGGGAGGAGAGCGCCAGGATCAACCTGGCCGGGACGCGCAACGTCTTCGACGCCACCGTGGAAGGTCGGCCGCGCCGCCTCGTCTACACCTCGTCGGTCGCCGCCTACGGCTACCACGCCGACAACCCGGTGCCCATCACCGAGGACGTGCCGACCCGCGGGACCCCCGAGCACTACTACTCCGAGCAGAAGGCCGCGTGTGAGGAGGCGCTGGCCGAGGCCACCGCCGGGTCGGACCTGGAGGTCTTCGTGCTGCGGCCTTGCATCGTCGCCGGGCCCAAGGCGCCCGCGCTGGCCGACGCGATGCCGTGGAATCAGTTGCCCGACTCGGTGCGTCGACTCGTGCGGGCCGTGCCCGTACTCAAGCCGCCGATGCCCGACCCCGGCACCCCGGTGCAACTGGTGCACCACGACGACGTCGCGTCCGCGGTCGCCCTCGCGGCGACGACGACGACCGCGCCGGCCGGGGCCTACAACGTGGCCGGCGACGGGCTGCTCACCTTCTCCGACGTCGGCCGCGCCTTGGGCGCGCGACCGGTGAAGGTGCCACACGTCGCGGCGGTCGCCACCTCGGAGGTGTTGGCCCGCCTGCCGTTCGTGCCCTCGGCGCTGGAGTGGTTGCACGCCGGCCGTGCCTCGACGGTGATGGACACGAGCAAGGCCAAGGACCAGCTCGGGTGGCAGCCCAGGTTCACCGCCGCCGAGACGTTGGCCGCGCTGGCTCACACCCTCGACTGACGACGTGCTAGGTCGGCGCCTCGGTGAACGTCACGACCGGGATTCGACGCCGGCCCGCCCGCCGTTCGTAGTCGGCGTAGTTGGGCACGAACTGCGTGGCGAGGGCGAACAGTCGGTCGCGTTCGGCGCCGGTGGCCTCCTCGGCGAGGAAGGTGCCGGTGTAGCCGCGCGAGGACAACGTGACGCGGGGATGGGCCGCGACGTTGTGATACCAGGCAGGGTGCCGCTCGCCGCCGTAGTTGGAGGCGATGGTGACGACGCGGCCACCGTCGGTGAAGTAGGTCAGCGGCGTACAGCGCGTCGTGCCGGTCTTGGCGCCGGTGTGGGTCAGCAGCACCTCGGGAAGCACCAGCGACAGCGACACGTGTCCGTGGGTCAGCCGGATCACCGCGCGGTCGACGCGCCAGCCGTAGCGCTTGAGGAACCGGCGTGCGGGCTCGGTGCCCATCAACCTCGCGCCGGCGGTGAACAACCGTGACGGCGCCGTCGGCTCGACCTCGGGAATGCCCATGCGTTTCTCCTATGTCAAGCAGCTGCCGTCGTTCACGATTCGCCGCCGACGCGCACCCGGGCCGGGATGACACCCCACCCGTAGGTCAGCTCACCACGGCGGGCGTGCAGGACGTCGTCGACGTGCGGCGGTGCCGCGACGAAGAAGTACGGTGCGGGGCCGCGCCATTGGAACACCTCGGCGTCGAATTCCCACTCCACGGACTCACCCTAGGACCGCGGTGCGGTTCGCGCGCCGCCCCCGTCGAGATTGCACTCACGCAGGGCCCTACTCGAACTCCTCCGGCACGAGCGCAATCTCGACGACCGAATCGTCGAGAAGTGTCGTAACCGTCAGAACTATGACGTCGGCTTGGTGGTTTGGGGCTCGGTCACAGCGGTGCATGCATGGGGGATGACCGCCCGACCGCAGCGCATCGTGATCACCGGCGCGTCGGGCAACGTGGGCGCCGGAGTCCTTCGTGCCCTTGCCCGGTCCGAACCCGACGCGGAGCTCGTCGGAGTGTGTCGCCGTCCGCCTACCCGAGGCGAGCTCTACCGGGGTGTTCGCTGGCATGCCGTCGACCTGTCGTCGCCGAGCGCCGCCGCGGATCTGGCGCCGGCGGTCCAGGGGGCTGACGTCGTGGTCCACCTCGCCTTGGCGATTCAACCCGCGCACGACGACGGGTACTTGTACCGGGCGAATGTGCTTGGTACGCAGGCCGTTCTGACCGCGATGCTCGAGGCGGGCGTTGGGCACCTGGTGTACGCGTCGAGCCTGGGGATCTACGCCCCTGGCCTCGGCCCGCCGGTCTCGGAGAGTTGGCCGACCACCGGTCAGCCGACGTCGACCTACAGCAGACACAAGGTCATGGTCGAGACGATGCTCGACGACTTCGAACGCGACCATCCCGACGTGATCGTCGGGCGGTTCCGGCCGACGGTGGTGGTGCAGCGTGAAGCCGCCTCGGAACTTCGATCGCTCTACGTGGGCCCGGCGGTCCCCCGGGCGGCGTACCGACTGCTGCACCGAAGGCTGCTGCCGCTGCTCCCGCTGCCACGAGGCCTCATGTTGCAGTTCGTCCACGCCGACGACGTCGGTGACGCGGTGGTGCGAGTGCTCCGTCAACGCGCGCGGGGTTCCTACAACTTGGCCGCCGACCCCCTCGCCGCCGGCGACATCGGCGCCCTGGTGGGTGCCCGGGCGCTGGAGGTGGCACCGGCACCGATGCGTCGCGCCGTCAGCGTCCTGCATGCACTGCGCCTGGTGGCGGTGACGCCCGGCTGGTACGACGTGGCCACCCGGTCTCCGCTCATGGACACCTCGAAGGCGCGTGACGAATTGGATTGGCGCCCAACGTGGTCCTCGGCTGACGCGGCGCGGGAGTTGATCGACGGCCTGGCCCACGGTGTGGTTGGTCCGAGTGCAGCGATGGGATGGACGGAAGGACGACGAATGGCTGAGACGACGGTCGCCGACCGCGTGCACGACACGACCCTGCTGCTGTGGTGCCTCGCAGCGTTGACGCGGGCCTCGACCCCCGGACCTCCGGGACCGGTGCACGGCGCCGTCATCGCGACCAACCTGCTCTCGGGCACGCCCGCGGCACTGGCCCGCGTGCGTCGCCGCCGTCGTGACCCGGTCGCGCTGGTGGCGCCGCCCGCCGTGGGGGTGGCCGTGCTGGCCAGCCTGCGTGGTGGTCGCCCTGCCCTGGCGGCTACCGCCGTCCTCGGGGCCCTCGGCGTCGCCGAGCGCCGCCGCGCCTCCCGAAGGACCGAACGGTGACCGCGAGCATGCCGGCCGTCGAGCCCCGGGTCGTCGTGATCACCGGCGCGTCGAGTGGCATCGGCCGGGAGACGGCGCTGCGCTACGCGGCACGACGGGACAGGCTGGTGCTGGCCTCTCGTACCGAGAGCATGTTGCAGGAGGTGGCCGGGGAATGCCTGGCTGCAGGCGCCAGGGACGTGTTGGTGCACCCCACCGACATCGGGGAGGCCGACGAGGTGCAGCGGCTGTTCGACGTCGCGCTCGACGCGTTCGGGCGGGTCGACGTCGCGGTGCAGTGTGCCGCGGTCACCGCGTTCGGCCGGTTCGAGGATCTGCCCGCCGAGGTCTTCGAGCGGATCATCCGCACCAACCTCATCGGGGCGGCCAATGTGGCGCGTTGCGCGTTGGGGCACTTCCAAGGCCGCGGCAGCGGGCACCTGGTCCTGGTCGGGTCGCTTCTGGGCCGGGTCGCCGTGCCGTACCAATCTGCCTATGTGGCAAGCAAGTTCGCCCTCAACGGGCTTGTCCGCTCATTGCGCCAGGAGAACCGGCGCCAGCCAGGGGTGCGTGTACACGGTGTCTATCCGGGGCCAGTCGACACGCCCGTGTACGACACGTCGGTCAACTATCTCGAGCACACGCCACGCGTACCTCCCAGCGCCGACGCGCCGGCCACGGTCGCCAGGGTGATCGTGGGGGAGACCGACCGCGAGCGCTCCACCGAGCGCCACGTCGGGTGGGTCAACGTTCCCGCGATCGTCGCCTACCACCTGCTGCCGGGCGTGTTCGACGCCCTGGTCGGGCCGCTCGTGCGGGCCACGCTCTTCACGACGGACAAGGGCGGTCCGCGGCCCGGACGGCGACTGCCACGGCGCCGAGACAGGCGACGGCTCACGCCGCACGGAGGTCACAGTGCGGTGTAACCCCCGTCTATGACGATCGACTGTCCCACCACGTAGGCCGACGCGTCACCCAGGAGGTAGACGGCGAGCGGGCCGAGTTCGTGGGGTTCACCCATCCGGCCAACGGGTGTGTGGGCCATCCATTCTGCGAACTGTGTCGGCGAGTTCCGCGGCACGTCGAGAGTCTGTTCGGAGGCGAAGTAGCCCGGTGAGATCGAGTTGAGCCGAATCCCCTTCGGCAACCACTCGATCGCGAGGCTCTTGGTCAGCATCGACACGCCGGCCTTGGACGCGTTGTAGGCGGCTTGGTCCTGCGGCCGGTTGACCCGCAGGCCCGACATGGACGCAATCGTGACGGCCGAACCGGTCTGGCCCGCCGCGACCAGGCGACGCGCAAATGCCCGGCATACCAGGAACGTTCCGGTCAGGTTGACGTCGACGATCTGACGGAACCGTTCGGCGGTGAGGTCGAGCGCGCTCGTCGTGTCGGCGACGCCGGCGGCGTGGACCAGGGCGTCGACGACACCCAGTCGGCCGGCGACCTCGTCGAGAGCGGCCTCGACGGACGCCTCGTCGGTCACGTCGGCGGTCACGCCGACGACGGTCGCACCGGTGGTCGCGGACAACCTCTCGGCCGCGTCGAGGACTTCGTCGCGCACGTCGAGCAGGGCCACGCCGGCTCCCGCCCGCGCCACCGCCTCGGCCATGGCCAGACCGAGTCCGCGTCCGCCTCCGGTGACCAACGACACGCGCCCCGCCAAACTCGAATCCATCGGTCCATCCTGGTCGACGACGCCACCGACGCCGGTCGGCACCCCCCGGCGGGGCGCCCGGTCGTCAGCTGACCGGCACGATGTCCGCGGCGCCGAGACGCGCGCCGTCGGCTGTCTCGTCGTCGGGCATCTCCTGGCTCTCCCGCTCGGCAGCGACCCGAGCCAGGTAGTGCGCGATCTCCCGCTCCCGCTGCTCCTCGGACCATCCGAGCACAGGTGCCATCAATTCGGCGACCTCCGTGCAGGATTCGGTTCCCCGGTCGAAGGTCTCGATCGAGATGCGCGTGCGGCGGCACAGCACGTCGTCGAGGTGTAGGGCACCCTCGTGGGTGGCGCCGTACACCACTTCGGCGCGCAGGTAGTCGTCGGCGGCGGTCAGGGAGGACCCGAGCGAAGGATCGTCGCGGATGAGGGACAGGACCTCACCCACCATCGAGCCGTACCGGTTCAGCAGTGCCGCGACACGCGCCTCGCTCAGGCCGGAGTCCGCGGCCAGCTGGGCCCGCGCGTTCCACAGTGCGCGGTATCCCTCGGCGCCCAGTAGCGGGACGTCCTCGGTGATGGAGCGCGGAATCTTGCGGTCGAAGGTCTCACCCAGGCCGTGCACGGCCTCGTCGACGGCATCCTTGGCCATCACCCGGTAGGTGGTGTACTTGCCGCCGGCGATCACCACCAGGCCTGGAACACTATGTGCCACGGCGTGTTCGCGTGACAGCGCCGAGGTGTCGGCGTCCTCCCCGGCCAGCAGCGGACGCAGGCCGGCGAACACCCCCTCGACGTCGGCCTCGGTCAGCGGCACGCGCAGCACGGAGTTCACCTGCTCGAGCAGGTACCGGATGTCCTTCTGGCTGGCTGCGGGGTGGGCCTTGTCCAGTGCCCAGTCCGTGTCGGTGGTGCCGATGATCCAGTGGCGACCCCACGGGATGACGAACAGCACCGACGAGGCCGTGCGCAGGATGATCCCCGTCGACGACCGGATGCGATCGCGTGGCACCACCAGGTGGATGCCCTTGCTCGCCCGCACGTGGAACTGGCCACGTTCGTTGGCCAGCGTCTGGGTGTCGTCAGTCCACACACCGGTGGCGTTGACGACCTGGCGAGCCCGGATCATGTACTCGCGGTTGGACTCCAGATCCACCACCCGCGCACCTGTCACCCGCTCGCCCTCGCGGAGAAGGTCGACGACCCGGGTTCGGGTGGCCACTGGCGCACCGTAGGCGGCCGCGGTGCGACCGATGGTCATGGTGTGCCGGGCGTCGTCGACCTGGGCGTCGTAGTACTGCAACGCCCCGACGAGGGCGTCCTTCTTCAGCGACGGCGCGGCGCGCAGCGCACCGCGGCGCGTGAGGTGCCGATGCAGCGGGACGCCGGCGCCGTGGCCCGACGCCTTCGACATCGCGTCGTAGAGCGCCAGCCCGGCGCCGAGGTAGAGCCGTTCCCAGCCTCGGTGCGTGAGCGGGTAGAGGAACTTCACGGGCCGCACCAGGTGCGGCGCCAGTTTCTCCAGCATCAGGCCGCGCTCGGCGAGCGCCTCGGCGACCAGTCCGAAGTCGAGCATCTCCAGGTAGCGCAGACCGCCGTGGATCAGCTTGCTCGACCGGCTCGACGTGCCCGAGGCGAGGTCGCGGGCCTCCACCAGTCCGGTTCGAAGGCCCCGGGTGGCGGCGTCCAAGGCGGCGCCCGCACCGACGACGCCGCCGCCGATGATCAGGATGTCCAGCGGGGCGGCCGCCATGTCGCGGAGTGCGACCTCGCGATTGGACGGGGAGAGAGGGAATGACTCCATGTCACTTGGCCTTTCGTGAAGGTGAGAATGTGGTGGGGAGTCCGCGACTCAACTGACGTCGACCCAGTCGAGCGTGCGCTGGACGGCCTTGGTCCACTGCGCGTGACCGGCTTGGCGCTCCTCGTCGGTCCACGTCGGGTTCCAGCGCTTGTCCTCGAGCCAGTTCTTGCGCAATTCGTCGGTGTCCTTCCAAAAACCGACGGCCAGGCCCGCCGCATACGCCGCACCCAGCGCGGTGGTCTCGGCGACCACGGGCTTGACGACGTCGACGCCGAGTACGTCGGCCTGGATTTGCATGCACAGGTCGTTGGCGGTGATGCCGCCGTCGACCTTGAGCACTTCGAGGTGCACCCCGGAGTCGGCCTCCATCGCGTCGACGACGTCGCGGCTCTGGTAGCAGATGGCCTCCAGCGTCGCCCTGGCGACGTGGGCGTTGGTGTTGAAACGGGACAGTCCGACGATGGCTCCGCGCGCATCCGAACGCCAATGGGGCGCGAACAGCCCGGAGAACGCCGGCACGAAGTACACCCCGCCGTTGTCGGGAACCTGACGCGCGAGTACCTCCGATTGTGCTGCCCCGCTGATGATCCCGAGCTGATCTCGCAGCCATTGCACCGCCGAGCCCGTCACGGCGATGGATCCCTCGAGCGCGTAGACCGCGTCGGCGTCACCGAACTTGTAGGCGACGGTGGTGAGCAGACCCGACTCGGACCGCACGATGTCGGTGCCGGTGTTGATCAACATGAAGTTGCCGGTGCCGTAGGTGTTCTTGGCCTCACCAGGGGCGAAGCACACCTGTCCGACGGTGGCGGCCTGCTGGTCGCCCAGCGCGCCGGTCAGTGGCACTTCGCCGCCGAGGGGTCCGTCGGCCAGGGTCATGCCGTAGGGCTCGGGGGAGGAGGACGGGACGATCTGGGGGAGCATCTGACGGGGGATGTCGAACAGTGCCAGGAGTTCGTCGTCCCAGTCCAGGGTCTCCAGGTTCATCAGCATGGTTCGGCTGGCGTTGGTCACGTCGGTCACGTGGACGCCGCCGCGGCTGCCGCCGGTCAGGTGCCACAGCAGCCAGCTGTCGGTGTTGCCGAACAGCGCCTCTCCACGCTCGGCGGCCTCCCGGACGCCGTCGACGTTGTCGAGGATCCACTTGATCTTTCCGCCGGAGAAGTAGGTCGCCGGCGGTAGTCCCGCCTTGTGCCGGATGGTCTCACCGTGTCCCTGGGCTTCCAGGGCGCTGGCGATCCGGTCGGTGCGGGTGTCCTGCCAGACGATGGCGTTGTACACGGGCCGACCGGTGCGCTTGTTCCACACCACGGTCGTCTCGCGCTGGTTGGTGATGCCCATCGCCGCGAGATCGCTGCTGCTCAGACCGGCCTTGCCGAGCGCGGTCTGGATGACAGAGGACGTGCGCTCCCAGATCTCCACCGGGTTGTGCTCCACCCAGCCGGCCTGGGGCAGGATCTGGTCGTGTTCGAGTTGGTGCTGGGCGACGACGTTGCCGCCGTGGTCGAAGACCATGAAGCGCGTGCTGGTGGTTCCCTGGTCGACGGAACCGACGAAATCTGGCATGGCTGAACCTCTCTGGTGACGTGGTCGTGGGGTGGCGGGCGGGGGGCTCACCGATCGGGGCGCGCGACCGCCTCGGAGACGCCGATCTCGTCGGGCAGCCCGTCTTCCGGCGGCAGGAACCTCTCGATGCAGTAGACGAACAGTGCGCCGCCGATCAGGCCGCCGATGATCGGCGCGACGATGGGAAGCCAGAAGTACAACTCAGGACCGTTGGCGGAGAACATCGCGTCGTGGTAACCGGTCAGCCATGACGCCAGGCGCGGACCGAAGTCGCGGGCCGGGTTGATCGCGTACCCGGCGTTGGTGCCCCACGCCATGCCGATGGCGACGACGAGCAGGCCGATGATCAGCGGCCCCATGTTCGACATCGGAGGATTGTTGACGGCACTGGTCACGGCGAAGATGACGATGACCAGCAGTGCGGTGCCGACCACCTGGTCGGCGAAGGCCGTCGCGATCGACACGCCCTCGCCGGGCGAGGTGGAGAAGATGCCCTGGGTGGCCTTGGTGTGGTCGGGGTCGACGGCGGCGATCTGGTCGGCGTAGACGAACCGCACGATGAAGGCCCCGACCAGTGCGCCGACCATCTGCGCGGCGATGAACGGCACCACCTTCTTGCGGTCGAAGCCGCGGAAGGCGGTCAGCGCGATGGTGACCGCTGGGTTCAGATGGGCTCCGCTGATGCGCCCGGCGACGAAGACCGCCATGGTCACGCCAAGACCCCAGCCGAAGGCGATCGAATTGTGGTCACCTGAGCCGACGGATTTCGGAAATCCTCCGGTGACGACCTGTGCTACCACCCCGCAGCCGAAGAGGACCAGGATGGCGGTGCCGATCACCTCGCCGGACAGTTCCCCTAGCAATGGGTGCTTCGTTCTCATCGTCGACTCCTCCGTACGTGGCTCTACGTCCCGGGAATGGGCTCCAAGTGGTGACCTGTTGCAACCTAGGAGCGAAATGTGACGCACATCAACGTCGCGTGTTCGACAATGTCGAACGCGCCGCCGTGGCTTTGGTGTCCAGGACGCGCCGACGAAGGGAGCACCATGCCGGGACCCATCCAGGCGATCGCGCGCGCCACGGCAATCATCGACCTGATAGAACGCAGCGACAGATCCATGCAGTTGCGCGACATCGCCCAGGACGTGGGTTTGTCCAAGTCCACGACCCACGGCATTCTGCGCACGCTGGTCGACCTGGAGTACCTCGACCACGACTCTGACACCGGTGACTATTCGCCCGGTGCGCGGCTGTCCTCGGACCAGGTCGCCGAGCTCGACGGCAACGATCTGCGGTCCGCGGCGATGCCGTGGGCGGATGCGTTGGCGCTGGGAACCGGGTTCGAAGTGTTGATGACGACGCTCGAGGGAAGTGAGGCCGAGATCGTCCACCACGTCTTCCGGCCCGACGATCAGCGTCAGACGTTGCGTGTCGGTGAACGCCTCCCGCTGCACGCCACGGGATGTGGCAAGCTCGTTCTTGCGTATTCTCCGGTGCGCCAACGGCTTCTGCGCAATCTCACCTTGGATCGACTGACCCGCAAGACGTCGACCAATCGGGCCCGGCTGGCCGCCGCGCTGACGCAGATCCGGGCCAGTGGCGTGGCCACCGCCGACGGTGAGTACGACCCCGACTCCGCCGACGTCGCCGTGCCCGTCCACGGCCGTCGATCCAGTGTGGCGGCGATCGCCGTGCATGGTGCACCCGAGCAGCTCTTCACCGGTGAGGGCACACCCAGGGCCGACATCGTCGACCAGCTGCATCACGCCGCCGCCGCGGTGATGCACGGCCTGGAAATGACGCGGTGAGCGGCCAGCGCGTCATTGCCACCGTCGACCTGGGCACGACCTCTGCGCGGTGCATGCTGTTCGACCAGCGCGGCCGCATGGTGGCAATCGCGCATCGTGAACAGCGCCAATCGTTTCCGCATCCCGGCTGGGCCGAGCAGGACGCCCTGGAGCTGTGGCGCAACGTGGGACGCGTCGTGCCCGAGGCGCTGGCGGCGGCGGGGTTGACCATCTCGCACGTCGTGGCCCTCGGCATCGCCAATCAGCGTGAGACCACGGTGGTGTGGGATCGCCGCACGGGCCGTCCCGTGGCGCCGGCCATCACCTGGCAGGACACCAGGACCGGGCCCGTCGTCGACCAAATCGCCGACCACGCCGACGACTTCCGCAGGATTGCCGAACTGGACCCGGCGACGTACTTCGCCGCGCCCCGGTTGCGTTGGCTCCTCGACAACGTCCGCGGCCTCGAATCCCGAGCCCGCAGGGGCGACGTCCTCTTCGGCACGCTGGAGTCGTGGTTGATCTGGAATCTGACGGGCGGGCCCAAGGGCGGGGTTCACGTCACCGACGTCACCAATGCCAGCAGAACCCTGTTGATGGACATGCATACGCTGCAATGGAGTTCGAAGCTGCTCGGCGTGTTCGACATTCCCGAGGCGATGATGCCCCGGATCGTGTCGAACTCCGAGGTCTACGCCACGTGCGCGACCGTGCTCCCGGGGGTGCCCATCGCCGCGGCGCTCGGCGACCAGCAAGCGGCCCTGTTCGGGCAGATGTGCTTCGAGCCCAGTGATGCCAAGTGCACCTACGGCACCGGGGCGTTCCTGCTGATGAACGTCGGGACGTCGATCGTGCGGTCCACCCACGGGTTGTTGGCCACGGTGGCCTACGCCGCCCCCGGATCGGAGACCATGTACGCATTGGAGGGCCCGATCGCGGTGGCGGGCTCGTTGGTGCAGTGGTTCCGCGACTCACTCGGCGTCATCGACACCGCGCCGCAGATCGAGACACTGGCGCGCACCGTCGACGACAACGGCGGGTGTTACATCGTGCCCGCATTCTCCGGAATATTCTCTCCCCATTGGGATTCCGATGCTCGCGGGATCGTGGTCGGGCTGACGTCCTACATCACCCGGGGGCATTTGGCACGCGCGGTGGTCGAAGCCGTTGCCTGGCAGACCTGGGAGGTGGTCAACGCGATGACCGTCGACTCGGGTGTGCCGCTGGCGCGGTTGGCCGTGGACGGGGGGATGACGTCCAACCACCTGCTGATGCAGTTCCTGGCCGACGTCCTCGACGTTCCGGTGATGCGGCCCTTCAACTCCGAGACCGTCTCCCTGGGTGCGGCCTACGCCGCCGGGTTGGCCGTGGGGTACTGGCCGGATCGAGCCGCTCTGCGGGCCAACCGCCACGTCGCGGCGGCGTGGTACCCCGACATGGATCCCCGCGTGCGTCGGCGTGAGTCGACCGGGTGGCGATCGGCGGTGTCGCGCGCGCTGACCACCGCCGACGGCCGCGCCCGTGTGTGACTCGGCGCGTCGATCAGCTCAGGGGACGGCCTACCCCGTGACGCGGTCGACTCGTGCAGTCGACGACGGCGCTCAGGGCGTCGGGCCGACCGAAGTGGAAGCCCTGACCGAAACGGCAGCCGAGCCGGCGCACGGTGTCGGCCGACTCCTCGGTCTCGATGCCCTCGGCGATCACGTCGAGTCCCAGACCGTCGCAGATCCCGATCAGCGAGCGGTACAGGGTGGCGTCGGTGGCAGCCCACGCAGTCAGGCTGCGGTCCAGCTTGATGACGTCCACCGGCAACTCGTGGAGGTACTGCAGGGAGTTGTACCCGGTGCCGAAATCGTCGAGTGCCACCCGAATGCCCATGTCCTGCAAGCGTCGTATCGCCGCGGCGGCGTCACCGAGACCCTTCACCGCCTCGGTCTCGGTGATCTCGAAGATCAACCGTCCCGGCGGTACGCGATGGGCGGTGAGCGCCTCGCTCACCGCGGCCTCGAACTCCGCGTCGCCGAGTCGCGCCGCCCCGATGTTGACGTGAACGGCGAGATGCGCTGACACGTCGGCGATGTCGGCACACACCGCGTTGACCACCATCACGTCGAGCACCCGACCCAACCCGGCTTGTTCGGCCGAGGGGACGAACAGACTGGGCTCGACGTCGCTGCCGTCGGACGCCTTCCAGCGGGCCAGCGCCTCGAGCGCGACCACGGTCTCGTCGTCGAGCCTGACGACGGGTTGATACACCATGCAGAAGCCGATGGGTCGGTCGCCGAGGGCCGAGCGCAGCGCGCTGGTGAAGTCCGGGACGTCACCGATCGACGGGCGGTAGATCACCACGGCGTCCTTGCCGGTTCGCTTGCCGGCGTACATGGACCCGTCTGCCCGGCCGAGCAGCACGTCGCCGTCGAGGAAGGGTTCGTCGAGATCGGGCAGCACCACGCCCATGCTCACGCGCAGCGAGACCGGCACCTCGTCGACGAGGACCGGAGTCCTCAGCGCAGCACGGATTCGGCTGACCAGGTCGGTCGCCGGCACCGCGGCTCCTTCGACGAGGATGGCGAACTCGTCACCGCCGATGCGTGCCACGGTGTCCCTGGGCTCGGCGACATCGCTCAGGCGCCGCCCGACCTCCTGCAGCACGCGATCTCCCGCCGGGTGCCCGAACCGGTCGTTGACCTCCTTGAAGTCGTCGACGTCGACGAGGATCAGCGCCAGCGCCCGGCGATGCGCGATGGCATCGTCGAGCCGACGGGCGAAGCTCAGCCGATTGGCCAATCCGGTGAGGGAGTCGTGGTAGGCGAGGTGCAACAGCAACCTCTGGTCGGCGTACACGCGGTCGAGGAGTGAACGATTCTGCAGCACGGTCAGCAACTGGCGGGCCACCACCAGTGCCACCACCAGCAGCCCGGTCGACGTAGCCACCACCCCGAGCGGGGGCCCGGTCACGAGTCGTGCGGCGACGACCAGTCCCACGGCGAACAGGGCCGCATACGGCAGGCCCAGCGCCCACCCGTCGGCGTGCCCCACGGGCCGCACCGCCCTGCTGCCGCCGGAGGCGCGCTCGAGCGCGGCGAACGCGATGAGCAGCGGTCCGACGACGTAGCCGGCGTTCTCCAGGGGCCTCATGATGCTGGCGTTCGCGGCAACGAGGTAGGCGTAGATGCTGTCGGACAATGCGAGTGCCACGATGCCGGCGGTGAGGTAGAGGAACCCGGTGCGGTCGGACTCGCGGACCCGGCCGAAGACGACCGCCAGGACCGCCACCGAGACCATGACGAGGTCGGTCACCGGGTAGGCGACGGCCACCACCAGGGTGATCCAGTTCGGTGCGCCGGCGGCGACGACCGGGCCAAGCGCACCGAGCCAGCTGAGGAAGAACAGCGACGTCGTGACGATCAGACCGTCGAGCATCAATCCCGTCGTCGGGTGGCGCCGGCGGACGTCACCGTCGTCGCCTCGGACCGTCGCCGCACCGGCGATGGTGAACAGGGCGGCCAACCCGAAGGGTACGTACAGCAGGAACCCGGCGTCCGCCAACGACGGGCTCGGCAGACCTCGGCCGTCGACGAGTTGGTACCACGCCCAGAGCGCCACGCCCGTCGTCCACGCCGCCATCCCGACGGCGACGAGGAACCGCCACCGTCGTCGGACGCCGGTCTCTCTCGAGCCGCAGATCAACGCCGACAACGCGGCCGCGGTCCCGGCACTGAATTGCATCGCGTTGTCGACCAGGATGGTCGTCGTCTCGCTCCACCGCGCAGAAGCGTTCACCAGCACCAGTAGGCCTGCGACGGCGAGGACGCCCACCTGCCAGCGCCGGTCCCGCGGCGTGCTCACGTCACTTCCGCGGTCCCGCGTTTGCTGACGACGCAATGTCCGGACCACCTCACCACCCTGTCACTATCACCGCCATTCGATCAATCAACGCTTCTTACTGGGCGAGAACCAACGAAATCGATCCGGCGAAGATTCTGTGCCGCCGATGGACAGGCACTGTCAGGACGTTGCGACTTCGGGGCGGCAGTGACGCGTCGACCTCGGATGACCGACGCCGAGACGGAGGGTCGGGGCACGCGAACGGGACACGCACATGCTCTTTTGGCAATCGAGGAGGAGGCCGGATCGGGGACGACTAGCTTGTCACCATGCCCAACCCCTTCGTGCCGCGCGAGCTGCTCAACCAGGCTGTCGGTGCAGCTCGAGTGAGCCTCGACGTCTACAGCTGGACCGGCAAACGGATCGTCGACACGCTGAGGCATGGACTCGACTCATTGGAGGGCAAGACCGCGGAGACGCCGCCGGATTCCGACCCGGCGGGCGAGCAGCCGGCGCCGGTCGCGCACCCGCAACCCGCTGCCAACGGGCTGGGCGGAAAGCTGCACGACCTGCTGGACCGGTCATTGGAGCAGAGCACCGGCGAGAGTCGCGCCGAGCTCTTCCATCGTCTGCTCGACCAGCTCGTCGCCGATGAAGCGCGGATTCTGGGCGCGCTGTCGGACGGATCGTCGTCGCCGATGGTCAACGTGTACAGCTGGGGACAGCCGCGTCAGTCCGGGCGCGCGGTCTTGGAGCACGCGTCGTTGATCGGGCGAACCGCCAACGTCGCCCTGCCGGAGCTGGTCCCGCACTACATCGGTCATCTCCTGGCCTTGAACCTGGTCGAGGTCAAGCCCGAGGATCCCAGTCTGGAGACCGAGTACGAGTTGCTGATGGCCGAGACGTCGGTGCTGGCGGCGGTCAAGAGCGGGGGGCGTGGCCCGATCCCGGCCAAGGTCGAGAGGATGGCGGTGGCCATCTCGCCCTTGGGCTCGGAGTTCTGGGCTGCGGCCACCGGAGAATCGCCCGAGGCATGACGACCACCACGCTGGCCATGGCCAGCTGGAGCGAGATCACCGAAGACGTCCGCGACTATTGGTGGATCTATCTGTCGATGCCGCTGATCGCCGCGTTCGTCGGGTGGAGCACCAAGATCGTCGTGGTGGAGATGCTCTACCGCCCCAAGGACTTCAAGGGCATCGGAGTCATCGGTTGGCAGGGAATCGTGCCCCGCCGCGCCGGCAAGGTGGGCTCCACCACCATCGAGCTGCTCACGGCCAATCTGCTCAAACCCGAAGAGCTGCTGGATCGCTTCGACATCGACGAGGCCCTCGATCGTCTGCACGGTCCGCTGACCGCCGCCGTCGAGGAGATATCCCGCGATCTCGCCGAGCAGGTTCGACCCGGTCTGTGGGACAGCCTGCCCGAACTGGGTCGCCGGGCAGTGCAAGATCGCATCGCCGCGCAGCTGCCGGAACTGACCACGCACTTGATCGGGGAGATCAAGTCCGACCTGCCGCGCTACCTCGACGTCCAGTTCCTGGCGGTGACGACGTTGGTGCGCAACAAGGAGAAGCTCGTCAAGTTGATGCGTGGCGTGGGTGACGACGCGATGGCGTTCGTGCGCCGCAGCGGCATCTACTTCGGCTTCGCGATCGGCGTCGTACAGATGGTGGCGTGGGCGCTGTTTCAAAATCCGTGGATCATGCCGGCGTTCGGCTTCGCGGTCGGTTTCCTCAGCGACTACATCGCCCTGAACATGCTCTTCCGGCCCATCCACCCGCAGAAGATCCTGGGATCGTTCACCTTTCAAGGCCTCCTGCACGCGCAGCGCGACACGATCACGCACAAGTACGCCAAGATCCTGGCCGAGGACCTCTTCGCTCCCGAGATGTTGTTGGACGCCCTGGTCACCGGTCCCGGGGCCGACAAGCTCTTTGCGTTGGTCGCCAGGGAGATCGAGACCGCCATGGACAAGCAAGCCGGAGGGGTGGCGGCTCCCATCGTCGCGTTGACGATCGGCACGAAGCGCTACCGGGCGATGAAGGATCGAGTCGTGGCGTTGGTGTTCGAGAGAGTGCCGTCGACGTTGTCGCAGGCCCAGGACTACGCCGCCGAGGTGATCGACCTGGAGAACACCATCGTCGAGAAGATGAGTCAGCTGAGCAACGAGGAGTACGAGTCGATCCTGCGGCCCATCTTCAAGGACGACGAGCCACTGATGATCGCCGTCGGGGCGATCCTCGGTGGCGTCGTGGGTGAACTGCAGGTCCAGATCATCGAATTGGTGACCCACTGACCGCAGTGACGGCCGACCCTGGCATCGCGTGGTGCGAGAAGGGTTGGATTGCCTCAGGGCGGGCATGTGACCGGCGGGAGTCACGGACCCCTCGAGAGCCCGTGACACCCGCGGCAGGACTCCGGTGCGGGTGTTGAGTACACAGCGTCCACGCTTCGAAGGCGCACCGGGGTCCTGACCCTCGACACCGTAGCGTCACCCACCGACAAGAGCCGGTGACGCGAGAGGGGCCCTGGCAGTACCCGCGTCGACGGGGCCTCCTCGGCACCCCCGCGAGCGCCTAGCGTCGTCGAGGAGAGACGCCGCCGTCTCTCCTTTCGAGAAGGGCGACACGTGCAGGACGTTCACTTCGCAACGCAGGCCGAGCTGTTCGATCTGAGCGGTAAACGCGCTCTGGTCACCGGTGGCACCAGGGGCATCGGGATGATGATCGCCAGGGGTCTTCTCCAGGCCGGAGCGCGGGTGGTGATCAGTTCGCGCGACGCTGAGGCGTGCGCGCGTGCGGAGGAACACCTGTCCACGTACGGTGACGTGCGTGCGGTCCCGGCGGACCTGTCCCGGCACGACGAATGCCAGCGCCTCGCGGATGCCGTCACGGCCACCGCCGGCGTCGACGTCCTGGTGAACAACGCGGGCGCGATGTGGGACGAGCCACTGGAAACGTTCCCCGACGCGGCGTGGGACACGGTCGTAGACCTCAACCTCAAGTCGCCGTTCTGGCTGGTGCAGGCGCTTCTGCCCGCCCTTCGCAGCGCGGGGACGGCCGAGGATCCCGCGCGGATCGTCAACATCGGCAGCATCGCCGCCATCCACGTCCCCCACCGGCCCAACTACTCGTACTCGAGCAGTAAGGCGGCGCTGCATCAACTGACCAGGGTGCTCGCCAGGGAACTGGGGCCGCAGCACATCACGGTGAACGCCGTGGCGCCCGGCCCCTTCCCGTCGGGGATGATGGCGGCGACGCTCGACGAGTTGGGCGAGGCGATCGCGGCCTCGGCCCCCCTGCGGCGGATCGGCCGGGCCGACGACATGGCCGGTGTGGCCGTCTTCCTCGCCAGCCGGGCGGGTGCGTACCTGACGGGTGCCGTCATCCCCGTCGACGGAGGGATCGCCACGACCGCCTGACCCGTCGGCCCCCAGGGGGTACTGGTGGTACCTCCCGTGGTGTGTGATGCGCGCCTACGGTGGACGGATGACCGCCACGCTCGATTCGCGTTCGGAGATCCGAGAATTCCTGAGGTCGCGCCGTGCCCGCATCGCTCCAGCGGAGGCGGGACTGCCCGCCTACGGTGGCCGACGCCGGGTCGAGGGCCTGCGTCGCGAGGAGGTGGCGCTGCTTGCCGGGGTGTCGGTCGACTACTACGTGCGCATGGAGCGTGGCAGCCTGGCAGGCGCCTCGGACGGCGTGCTCGACGCACTCGCGGCGGCTCTGCAGCTCTCCGAGGCCGAGCGCGATCACCTGTTCCACCTGGCCCGCCGGTCCGGAGAGCCGGGAGGCCGCCGGCAGCGCAGACCCGTCGCGACGGTGCGTCCGGCGCTGCAGCAGGTGCTCGACGCCATCACCGGTGCGCCTGCGTTGATTCGGAACGGGCGCCAAGACCTGCTCGCCCTGAATCCGCTTGGCCGCGCGCTGTTCTCGCCGATCTTGGCCGATCCGCGGCGGCCCGCCAACACGGCGCGATTCGTCTACGGGCACCCAGCCCGGGCCGAGGAGTTCTTCGTCGACTACGACCGCGCCGCCACGAATACGGCCGCGGTGCTGCGGATGGAGGTGGGTCGCAACCCCCACGACGAGGAACTGCTTGCCCTGATCGGCGAATTATCTTCCTGCAGTGCGCATTTCCGGCGGCTATGGGCGTCGCAGGATGTCCGGTTGCACGGTTTCGGCAGCAAGCGCATCAATCACCCGGTGGTGGGACGCCTGGACCTGGACTTCGAATCCTTCGACGTTCCGTCCGATCCCGGCCTGCACCTGAACGTCTACACCGCGCCCGCGGGAGGGCCGAGCGTCGACGATCTGGCCCGACTGGCGGCGTTGGTCGCCGAGGATGACGTTCACGTCCTCGGCGGGTAGCGCCTATGGCTGTTCGGGTGCGGGTGAGAGGCGGTCGCGCAGCTGCGCACCTTGCGACGCCGTCCACCGTGCTTCCACCGGTGAGATCTTGCGATGCAGTTCCTCGTGTACGTCGACGCCTCGGTCGCTGAGATACACCCGAACCTTGCGGCGGTCGTACTGGTCCACTTCGCGATAGGCCAGGGCCTGGGTCACCAGCCGGTCGACCACCCTCGTGAGCGTGGGGGCCGCGGTCAGGGTGAGCGTCTGCAGTTCTGCCATCGTCAACCCCGCCGACACCGAGAGGGCGTCCATGACGAGCCAGTGGTCGACGGCCAGGCCCGTGCCGTGCAGCTCCCCGTCCACGTGCGCGGTCAAGCTGCGGACGGCGCGGAGCAGCGTCGCCGTCGTGGACGTGCTCACGTCGTTCCCGCCCAGCGTGCTCACCATCGACGACTCCTCCGGGTTGCCCATCGGTCCTGGTAGCGCGATACTTTCAGGTGAAAGTGATGGTAGTCCATTCGTCGACGGAGTGGCAAAGGACGTACTTCCATGGATTCTCGCGGCGACGGTCCGTGGCGGGTGGCCATGGTCGTGCCCCTTCAGGGCCCCGGGGGCGTGTTCGGTCCGTCGTGCGAGGCCGTCAGCCAACTGGCGGCACGGGATCTGAACGCCAACGGGGGAGTGCTCGGGCGCGAGGTGCAGGTCGACGTCGTCGACGGCGGTGCCGATCCGCGGGTGGTGGCCCACCACGTCGACCGACTCGTCACCGCCGGTGCGGTGCACGCCGTCAGCGGATGGCACATCTCGTCGGTGCGCAACGCGCTTGCCCCCGTGATCGCGGGACGGGTTCCCTATGCCTACCCGGCCCTCTACGAAGGCGGTGAGCGACGCCGCGACATCTACTGCTGCGGCGAGACGCCGGACCGCCAGATCGCGCCGGCGCTGCGTTGGCTGCGCGACAACGTCGGCGCTCGCCGCTGGTTCGTCGTGGGGGACGACTACGTCTGGCCCAGGTCCTCGCTTGCCGCCGTGCGCGGCTATGCACGTGATCTCGGCCTGCAGATCGTGGGCCGACGTTTCGTCGACCTGGGTCGGGCCGACATGTCCGACGTCGTACGCGCTGCCGCGGCGTCGCGGTGTGACGCCGTGTTGATGCTCCTCGTCGGCCAGGATGCCGTCGAATTCAACCGCGCCTGCGCCGAACTCGGCGCCGCCGACTCGTTCATCCGCTTCAGCCCACTGATGGACGAGACCATGTTGCTCGCCAGTGGCGACGACGCCACCCGCGGACTCTTCGCTGCCGCCTCGTTCTTTCGCTCGATGGGCGGGGCCAACGCCATGGACTTGGTGGGGCAGTACCACCGAATGCACGGCCCCACCGCGCCGCCCATGAGCGGCATCGCCGAATCATGTTACGAGGGTCTGCATTTGCTGTCCCAGCTGATCCACCGCTCGGGCACGTTGACCGACATCGCCACCAGTGACCGCGTGTCCTACGAGAGCCCACGGGGCACGGTGCAATACCAGGCGGACGCCACGGCGCAACCGGTGCACCTGGCTGTCGCGGATGGTTACGACTTCGACGTGCTCGCCACGCTGACCTCGACATGACGCCGGGGAGGTGGGCCGTAGCGGTTGACACCACCGGGTCGCCACCCACATAATTCCATGTGAATATATTTCAAGTGGAAGATAACTGACGACTCCGCTCGGCGCCGCGCGGGTGCCCGATTCCGTTACGTGTCAACCCCTCTCGACCATCAAGGAGTTCCTCGTGCGTCATGGTGACATCTCTTCGAGCCCGGATACGGTCGGCGTGGCCGTCGTCAACTACAAGATGCCTCGGCTGCACACCAGGGACGAGGTCCTCGACAACGCCCGCAAGATCGCCGAGATGGTGGTCGGGATGAAGTCCGGCCTACCCGGGATGGACCTCGTGGTGTTCCCGGAGTACTCGACACAGGGCATCATGTACGACTCGGACGAGATGTACGCCACCGCGGCGTCCATCCCCGGAGACGAGACCGACATCTTCGCCGCGGCATGTCGAACGGCCAAGACGTGGGGGGTCTTCTCCATCACGGGCGAGCGTCACGAGGATCATCCGAACAAGCCGCCCTACAACACCCTGGTGCTGATCGACGACACCGGCACGATCGTCCAGAAGTATCGAAAGATACTGCCCTGGTGCCCAATCGAGGGTTGGTATCCCGGTGACACCACCTATGTGTCGCAGGGACCGAAGGGCATGAAGATCTCGTTGATCATCTGCGACGACGGCAATTATCCCGAGATCTGGCGGGACTGCGCCATGAAGGGTGCCGAGCTGATCGTGCGCTGCCAGGGCTACATGTACCCGGCCAAGGAGCAGCAAGTCTTGATGGCCAAGGCAATGGCATGGGCGAACAACACCTACGTCGCCGTGGCGAATGCCGCCGGTTTCGACGGGGTGTATTCCTACTTCGGTCATTCGGCCGTCATCGGTTTCGACGGTCGGACCCTCGGCGAGACCGGCGAGGAAGAGTACGGAATTCAGTACGCCCAGCTGTCGCTGTCGGCCATCCGCGACGCCCGTCAGAACGATCAGTCTCAGAACCACCTGTTCAAGCTGCTGCACCGCGGTTACTCGGGGGTCCACGCCGCGGGAGACGGAGACAAGGGCGTCGCCGACTGCCCGTTCGAGTTCTACAAGTTGTGGGTGACCGACGCGGAGAAGGCGCGCGACGTCGTCGAGTCGATCACCCGGGACACCGTCGGCGTCGCGGACTGTCGCGTCGGCACCTTGCCGGTCGAGCAGACCCTCGAGGCGTGAGTCTCGCTTCATGCCCCACCTGACCGACATGTTCCACGATCAGAACGCGGCCTCGCGTGCGGTCGACACCGTCGGCGCCACATCGGCGACCGCGTTCGACCACGACGTGTTCCTCGCGGAGCTGGGGCAGCGGATCCTGGGCCAACCCGACGCCGTAGCCGCCGTGGCACGGGCGCTGTCGATCGCCCGTGCCGGCATCACCGATCCCGGTCGTCCGCTGGCGAGCATCCTGCTCGTCGGACCGACCGGGGTCGGCAAGACCGAACTGGTTCGTCAGGTCGCTGCCGAAATTCGCACGGGGCCAGACGATCTGTGCCGAATCGACATGGCGGCCCTGGCCCAAGAACACTATGCGGCATCCTTTTCTGGGGCACCGCCGGGCTACGCGGGGAGTAAGGAATCCTTCACCCTGTTCGACAAGAACAAGATCGAAGGTGACGCGTACACCCCAGGCATCGTGCTCTTCGACGAAGTCGAGAAGGCCGATGCCACCGTCATCCGGGCGCTTCTCCACGTGCTGGACAGTGGGGAACTCAGGCTGGCGAACGGCCGCGAACGCATCTCGTTTCGGAATAGCTACGTCTTCATGACGTCCAACTTGGGGTCGAAGGACGTCGCCGCGGCGCAGCGAGCCGACCGGAACTCGTCCTCTCGATGGCGCCGACGCAGGGGATCTCGCTCGCCGGATCGGGCAGACGCGATGGTGGCCGCCGCAGTGGAGAGTTTCTTCGACCCCGAATTC
>Ga0209051_1001145_pt1 | contig 24140 bp, 21 predicted proteins | sample AraplaCvi_mMS_r2_2_FD_184286 | JGI IMG/M metagenome (GOLD analysis project Ga0209051, IMG submission 184286) | Arabidopsis root microbial communities from North Carolina, USA - plate scrape MF_Cvi_mMS_r2 (SPAdes) (version 2) | ecosystem: Host-associated > Plants > Roots > Endosphere | place...
GCGTTGCGCCTCGGCCTCGGCCTGCGCGGCCGCACGCTGCGACTCCTGCTGGGCGGCCTGCTCGGCGGCGGCCTTCTGCGCGGCCTGCTGCGTCACGATCGAACTCTCGGCCGAGGCGGTACGCGCATCGACGGCGATCCGCTCCTGGGCGCCCTCCAACCTGGCTTCGGTGGCCTGGGCCCGGGCCTGCTCGGCCTCGGCGTCGGCCACTGCCTGAATGCTGTTGGCGTCCTTGCGTTCCCGCGCTTGGGTCTGTTCCAGCTGCCCCTCGGCGGTCAACGAGTCGTTGCCCATCATGGCGCCGGCGACTTCCTTGGCCTTGCCCTTGACCGAATCGATCAGACCCTTGCGGGCCTCGTCGGACCTGTCGTGTTCACTCATGAATACTCCTTTGACACCGAAAGCGGTCTCATCGTCGGTCCGCCCATGACGACACCGTGGACCAGATGGCCCATGGCACGTGGATGCTCGGTCGCCGCCGAGTTGAAACGCGACGCACGGGTGAGATGCGTCGCCGTGTCCGGTCGTCCCCCGGGTCCCACGAATTCCCATCGGCCAGAATCGCTTACGACCCGCGACATTCTCGGTGGCTCGGGAGCGTTTGGGTCACCTCGGTCTGGGTAAGTGATCCATGCCGAGCGCTTTCAACACCGTGAGCACCGCCGGCTGATTCCCACCTGAGGGCCCGTTAGCGCCCCCGTCTCATCGCCACGTCCACGGCGAGCCACTTCGAGTGATCGCAGCGCCGATCGTGACACATCTGCTGGCGTGCGCAGTTGACGACGAGCAAGACCAATGAGGAGAACTGCATGTACCTCCATACCCAACAACTGATCAACGAGATCGCCGTCGACGAGCCGGATCCGGCTGCGGCCAACGCACTCCAAGAGGGGCTCGGTGGGCAGTTCGGCGAGATGCGCACGATGATGCAGTACCTGTTCCAGAGCATGAACTTTCGCGGCGATGCGGCGTCCAAGCCGTACAAGGACCTTCTCCAGGGAGTCGGCACCGAGGAGATCAGCCACGTCGAGCTGATCGGCACCACCATCTCCCGCCTGCTCGACGGCTCACCCGACTACAACGGCAAGAAGACCGATCCGGTCGACGAGCCGGGCGCCAAGGGCGCGACACCGCTGAAGATCGCGCTGGACACCGGCAACATCCACCACTACCTGGTGGGCGCCCAGGGTGCGCTTCCCGTCGACTCGGCGGGCAACCCCTGGAGCGGGTCGTACGTCTACAACAGCGGCAACCTCGTGCTGGACCTGCTGTACAACCTCATGCTGGAGTCGACGGGTCGGCTGCAGAAGTGCCGGATCTACGAGATGACCGCGAACAAGACCGCACGGTCGACGATCGCGTACCTCATCGTTCGGGACCAGGCGCACGAGAACGCGTTCGCCAAGGCGCTGGAGAGCTTGGGCGTGAATTGGGGTGCAACCCTTCCGATTCCGAAGACCAACGCCGAGCAGTTCCCCGAGGTGAAGAAGTTGGTGGACATGGGGCTGCAGAGCATCCAGTACACCTTCAGCTCCGATGACCAGAGCCAGGCCGCGAAGCTGTACCGGGGCGCGTCACCGTCGAACGACGGCACCGAGCTGAGCACCGCGGTCATGCCGGAGGGCTTCCCGATGACCATCGCGCCGGAGCGGCGCGAGGAGTTCTCGCCCGGCCTGGACAAGGACCTGTTGGCTCTGATCCAGGCGACGGCCGAGGTGGAGATCAAGGCAAACGGCTAGGACCAGCCGATACGGGGCGGGTGGATCGGTGTCGAGGCCGGTCCACCCGCCCATCGGCGTCTCGGAAGGCAGGTGACACGACGTGCCCGAGGGTGACACCGTCTACGCGCTGGCCCGACGTCTGGACGGCGCGCTGCGCGGGCGCACGCTCACCTACGGCCGGCTGCGGGTCCCCGCGCACGCCACGGCAGACCTGGCCGGGCGGAGCGTCCTGGGCCACGACACGCACGGCAAGCACCTGCTGACCCGGCTCTCCGACGGCCTCACGCTTCACACGCATCTCAAGATGTCGGGCTCGTGGACCATCTCCACGGCCGGACGCTGGCTGCCGCGGACGGTGATGCCCGACGTGCGGGTGGTGCTGCGCACAGACGGCCCCGCCGCGTACGGCGTCGAGATACCGCTCGTCGACCTGCTGGCGACGCGGGACGAGGCGCTGGCGATCGGGCATCTCGGCCCGGACCCCCTGCGGGAGGACTGGGATCTGGACGAGGCCGTCCGACGGGTCACGGCCGACCCCGCGCGACCGGTGGTGGCCGCCCTGCTCGACCAGCGGTCCGTCGCCGGTTTCGGCAACCTGTGGGTCAACGAACTGTGCTACCTGCGCGGACTCGGCCCGTGGACACCGGTGTCCGACGTCGACGTCGGCGCGCTGCTCGAACTCGGCGCCCGAGCACTGCGCCATTCGGCCACCACACCGGGCGCCATGCAGGTGACCACCGGGGTGCGACGCCGCGGCGAGCAGCACTGGGTGGCCGGTCGCGCGGGAAGGCCCTGTCTGCGCTGCGGCACCACCGTGCGGGTGGTCGCCGAGGTGCCAGGGGACCCACAGCGGCGGCGCACCTGGTGGTGCACCACGTGTCAGCCCGGGCCGCCGCGCCCGCCCGGATGACGCCCGGTCAGTCCCGTCGCAGTGCCTCGTCGAGGACCACGGTCACCCGGAATCCGCACAGCACCAGGATGTGCAGCACGAAGAGCCACAGCGCCAGTGCCGAGACCGCCCCGACGATGGGCAGGCCACCGAACGGCGCCGACCACTCGACGGGGATGGCCAGGAAGAGCACGAAGCCCTGCAGGAATCCGGCGAGGATCGCGCCGGTCGAGAATGCACCGATCACCAACGCTCGCGGGCTGATTCGGCCAGGACCGATCAGCCCGAACACCCCGACCAAGGCCGTCGACACGGTCACCCAGACGACGTGGAAGGCCACGACGACACCCCAGATCAGCGACCACCCGCTGCCCGCGTAGAGCGGACCGACGTACGGCGCGGCCACCAGGACTGCCAGAACGAGGAACGGCGCGACGGCGGCCACTCCCAGCAGTCCGGCCCGGCCACGCCAGCCGGTGAGGGTGTCGCGGGCGGCCGACATCTGCACGAACGCCCGGCGCAGCCCCTCGCCGTAGAGACTGGCCGGGAACAGCACCACCAGCGCCTGCACCCACGACATCGACAGCGCCACCTCGGTCAGCTTCCGCAGCGCCGCCGGGGTGCCATGGCCCTGCGGCAACCCGTCGATGCCCGCGTTCATCGCGGTGACGACCGTGTCGGGGCCCACCAGCGCGCCCACCGCCCACAGCGACGCCAGCGCCAGCGGCACCAGGCCGATCACGCCGAAGTAGGTCGCGCCCGCCGCCCACAGCGCGAGATCGCTGCCGGGAAAGGTCTTGCGCACTCCGGACGCGAGTTCGCGGACACGGCTCGCCGCGATCACGGGGCGCCCTGGCAGTCTGGATTCATGACGCCTCAGCGTTCCGACGACGACGAATGGTCGGAGTTGCACGGCGGCGTTCGACCGTCGCCGGTCGTCCGCGGCTGGCTGCGCGTGATTCGGGTGTTGGCATCCGGTCCGATTATCCGGATCCCGCCCGACGCCCTGTCCGTGGCCGGGGTACTCGTGCTGGCCGGGGCGTGGGCAGCGGTCGCCGGGCCCGGGTGGCCGGCACTGGTCGTGCCGCTCGTGATCCTCGCCGGCGTCCTCGACGGGCTGGACGGCGCGGTCGCGCTGCGGACCGGACGGGCCCGACCGCTGGGGGCGGTGGTGGACTCCGTCGCCGACCGCGTTGGCGACCTGTTGCTGGGCGCGATCCTGGTCGCGCTCGGCGCGCCGCCGGTATGGGCGCTGGCCGCGGTGGTGCTGGTGTTCCTGCTCGAGTACCTCCGGGCCCGCGCGCAGGCGGTCGGCATGCCGGGGGTCGGCGCCGTGACGATCGCCGAACGTCCGACGCGGCTGATCGTGGTCGCGATGGCCGCCGGCGGGGCCGCGGCGTCACCCGGGGGGATCCCCATGCTCGGCTGGGGGTGGGGTGTCACGTTCGCGGTCACCTGGACCGCCATCGGCGCCGTCGGTATGGCGCAGCTCCTGCTCGGCGTGGGGCGGACGGTCCCACCGACGTTTCCGCCGGCCCGATGAGGGTGGCGACGATCTCGGCGGACATCAACACCAGCGGAATGCCGCCCCCGGGGTGCGCCGACCCCCCGACCAGGTAGAGCCCCGGTATCGGACCGCGGTTGGCGGGCCGCCGCAGCGCGGCACGCGGACCGTGCGACGCGGTCCCGTAGATCGCCCCGCCCGGCGCCCCGGTACGCCGTTCCAGATCGGCGGGGGTGATCGTCTCGGTGAAGCGCAGGCGCGGACGGACGTCGACGCCCCGCTCCGCGAGCAGGTCGAGTACGTGCTCGGCGTACCGCTCCCGCAGGCCGGGCGCGTCCCAGTCGACTCCGCGACCTGGATCGTGAGCCGGCGCGTTGACCAACACGAACCAGCCCTCGGACTCGTCGTCCGGCCGTAGCGCCGGATCATCGGGCGAGTGCACGTAGACCGTCGGGTCGGGCACCGGTCGAGGGTGCCGCCCGAAGATCGCGTCGAACTCGGCGTCGTAGTCCTTCGGGAAGAACACCCGGTGCGCCGCTGCCGGGTGCCGTCCCGAGAGGCCGAGCAGCAGGACGAACCCCGCCATGGAGCGGGAGCTGCCACGCAACGACCGTCGCACCGTCCTGGTCTGGTCACGGGGCAGGAGCCGGTCGTAGAGGACGGTCGCGTCCGCGTTGCTCACCACGACGTCGGCGGGCACGTCGCGGTCGTCCACCCGCACGCCGGTGGCGCGTCCGCCCGCGGTGGTCACCGCCTGAACCTCGGCCCCGGTGTGAATCCGGACGCCGAGCTCGAGGCAGCGCGCCTCGAGCGCGTCGACGATGCACCGCAACCCGCCCGCGACGTACCACGCGCCGAACTCCTGCTCGACATAGGACGTCACGGCGAGGACGGCAGGCGTGCGCCGCGGATCGGACCCCGAGTAGGTGGCGTACCGGTTGAGCCAGGTCCGCATGCGCGCGTCGGGCAGCATCCGGCGGCCGAGGCCGTCGATCGTCTGCCACGGCGCCACCGTCAGCAGATCGGCCGGGCGCAGACTCATTCGTGCCAGCCCGGTGAGTGAAATGGGTTGGCGCAGAACGGGTTCGCCAACCAGTTCCCACAGTCGGCGCGATCGCTCGTGCAGTCGGCGCCAGGACTGCCCGGCGCCGGGCCCGAAGGCCTCGTCGAGAGCGGCGGGCACGGCGGCGGCGTCGTGCGGCATCGCCAGCTCCGTGCCGTCGGCGAAGCGATACGCGCTCGCCGGGTCGACGGCGAGCGGTGTCAGCGCGGCCGGGCCACCGGTGTCGGCGAAGAGTTCGTCGAGCACGGCGGGGACGGTCAGCAACGACGGCCCGGTGTCGAAGGTGAAGCCGTCGCGCTCGACGACGCCCAGCTTGCCTCCCACGGTGGCGGCGCTCTCGTAGACGGTCACACGGTGACCGGCCGCAGCCAACCGAGCCGCGACGGCCAGCCCACCGAGGCCCGCGCCGATCACGACCACCCCGCCGGTGCCCATCCCCCCGTCGCTTCGCTCCTGCCCGCCGGTGCCCATCCCCCCGTCGCTTCGCTCCTGCCCGCCGGTGCCCATCCCCCCGTCGCTTCGCTCCTGCCCGCCGGTCCCGCCGGTCACACCCTCCGCCCCTTCCACCGCAGCGTGCCCCTCGCGCGACCCACCCACGACGACACCAGCAAGCCGAGCAGCGCCACCACCGACAGGGGCTGGGCAAGCGCATCCCAGGGTCGCCCACCCCATCGTCGCGTCAGCATCCGGCCGGCGACGGCGGCGGCGTAGCCGAACATGCCGACGCGCGAGCCGGTCACCGCGGCGGCCGCGGGCACCACGTAGACGACGGTCAGCGCCGCTGCGACCGCGACCGCCCCTGCGGGTGAACCGAACGCCGCCCACAGGGACTTGCGGTAGCCCGCGCTCAGCTCGCGACCGGTCGCATACATCTGACACGTCGCCAGCGCGGACCCGTCGGCGAGGCCGGTACGGCCACCCGACGCCCGGACGGCGCGAGCCAGGCCGATGTCGTCGAGGACCGCACCCGAGACCGACTGCCACCCGCCGGCCTTGCGCAGGGCGTCGGCGTCCACCAGCAGGAACTGGCCGTTGGCCGCGGCCATCGACGGTCGCGCCGACCGCTCGGCCACCCGCAGCGGCAGCGTGGTCGACCAGGACCACGCCAGCAGCGGTTGGACCAGCCGCCCGAGGAATCCGGTCGCAACCTGTCGCGGCCACGGGCACAGCAGATCCAGGGACACCGGACCGCGCAGGACGGCGACCGCCGCGACGACGGCGTGGGGCGCCAGGACGACGTCGGCGTCGACGTAGACGAGGGTCTCGCCGCGCGCGGCCGCGGCGAGCTGGGCGCATGCGTGCGGCTTGCCGAGCGCACCCCCAGGCGGCGCAGTGCCCGCGATGACGCGTACCCGGGGGTCGGACCCGGCGACGGCGCGAACCACGTCGGCGGTCCCGTCGGTGGAGCCGTCGTCGAGCACCAGGATCTCGACGTCGTCCAGACCGCGCTGCGCCAGCAGGGACTCGATCGTGGCGGTGATCCGGTGGGCCTCGTCGCGGGCCGGGACCAGCAGCGACACCGGGCTGCCCACTGCGGGTGGGGCGGCGGGCGGGCGGCGCAGCAGCCGCAGGTTGACCAGCTGGTGGACCGTTCCGGCGCAGGCCAGCACCGATCCCGTCGCGACCAGAGCGCGTAGGGGTTTGACCGGGCGTGCGTGGGGCACCTACGAACCCTACGGAGTCGTCTCGCCGCACCCCCGGCGGGCACGGGTAACCTCGGCTTTTACGACTCTCGACGGGGGAGGTGGCGCGCGTGGCCCTGGCCGAGCTTCACGCACCCACGACCTCGCGCCAAGCGGTGTGGGCCTTGGTGGCCGCCGCCGTCGGTAGCCAAATCCTCTATCCGTTGATGCCGGAGTCGTGGCTCACGACGGTCACCATCGCCAGCGTCGTCGTCTTCTTCCTGGCCAGCGTCGCCGACGCGTACCGGGTGCTCGGTGCGGTGAGCGCGGCCGTGCTGGTGGCCGTCGCCGGTGGTGGCGGCCTCATCGCCGAGTCCGTCGGGGTGGCCACGGGCTGGCCGTTCGGGCAGTACGCCTACACCGGAACCCTTGGACCGGAGCTGCTCGGCGTCCCGGTCGTGGTGCCGATGGCGTGGGTGATGATGGCGTGGCCCGCGCTGGTGGTAGCCCGCACGCTCGCCGGCAACGCCGTGGCGGTCACCGCGGTCGGCGCCGTCGCCCTAACCACGTGGGACGTGTTCCTCGATCCGCAGATGGTCGCGGCGGGTCACTGGCGGTGGTTCGACCCCGATCCCGGCCTGCCGCTCGTACCCGGCATCCCGTTGACGAACTACCTGGGCTGGTTGGTGGTGTCGGCGGTGGTGCTGGCGACGCTGAACGCCTCGCTCCGCCGCCCCGACCGGCCGTCGGCGCCCGCCGCGACGCTGTATCTGTGGGTCTACTTCTCCTCGGTGATGGCGCACGCGGTGTTCTTCGGCCTGCCCGGCTCGGCGGTCACGGGCGGAGTCCTGATGGGCGCCGTCGCGATTCCATTCGCCGTCTCGCTCGCGCGTGGCCGTGGCCGACCCCGGGCTCACCCGTGACCGCCGAGTCCGCCGGCGGGGCCGGGCCGTGGCGGACGTGGCCCCGAGCTGGGCGTCAGACGGCGGTCAGCTCACCGACGGCTCTCGCGCGGCCGAACAAGTAACCCTGGGCGAGCCGGCACCCGGCCGTGAAGACGGTGTCGGCCTGCGCCTCGCGTTCGATTCCCTCGGCGATCACCTGCAGGCCCAGTGCCGAGCACAGGCTGATCACCGAGCGGTACAACGCCAGCCCCCGATCGGGCTCGTCCCCCACGGCCAGGCTGCGGTCTAGCTTGACGACGTGCACCGGAAGGGCGTGCAGATAGCTCAGCGAATTGAAGCCGGCGCCGAAGTCGTCCAGGGCGACCTGGACGCCGAGCGCGCCCAGCCGCTCGATGGCCGCGGCCCCCTCGCGCAGGTCGACGATCGGGACGGTCTCGGTGATCTCCAGGACCAACCGGCCGGGGTCGACGTCGTGGCGGTCGAGGGTGCGCATCACCTGATCTTCGAAACCGCGGTTGCCCAGCCTGGCGGCGCCGACGTTGACGTGGATGACCAGTGGCGAGCCGGTCTCCTGAATCTCTCGGCAGGCGAGGTCCAACACCATCGCGTCGAATACGGCACCGAGGCCGGCGCCCTCGGCGACGGCGACGAACGTGGCCGGCGGAATCTGCATCCCGTTGGGGGCAGACCACCTGGCCAGGGCCTCGACCGCGACCGGGCGGCGATCGGGCAAACTCACCACGGGTTGATAGGCCAGGCTGAAGCCCGGCGGCACCCCGCCGGCGGCCCCTCTCAGGGCGCTGGGGAAGTCGACCACCACCCCCGAGGACGGGCGGTACACCACCGCGGTGTTCTTGCCGAGCCGCTTGCCGGCGTACATCGAGACGTCTGCCTGTCTCATCAGGTCATCCGATGAAGGCACCGGGTCGGCGGCCCCGTGTTCGACCAGACCCATGCTGGCCCTTACCCGCACCGTCGACCCGTGAACGGCGAAGGGGTCCCGAAGTGCCACCCGGAGGCGGTCGGCGACCTCCTCCGGCACGTCGTCGTCGGTCTCGATCAGGATCGCGAACTCGTCACCGCCGATGCGGGCCAGCGTGTCCGACGCGCCGACGCACCGGCGCAGGCGCTCCCCGACGGCGCGCAGCAGCTCGTCCCCCGCCGCGTGGCCGAACTGGTCGTTGACCTCCTTGAAGTCGTCGACGTCGACGAAGATCAGCAGAAATCGTCCGTCGCGGACCGCGGCGTCGAGGCGCTGGCCGAACAGCAGCCGGTTGGGCAGTCCGGTGAGCGCGTCGTGGTTCACCTGATGGGCCAGGCGGCGCTGCGCCTCGTACAGCCGACTGGTCAACTGGCGCGCGGCGGCCACGGCAACGATCTGTCGGGCCGTGACCAACACGACCATCGCCACACAGAGGTAGACGACCACCGTGGGCAGGGCGAGCCCGATGAGCAGCTGTGTGGCGCACAGCACGAGCACGCTCAGGAAGCCGAGATACGGCCACACCAGCTGCGCCCAGTCCATCACCGCGTCACCGACGCCGCCGTGCGACGCCACGTCGAGCACCGCGTAGGCAATCATCAAGGGACCCAAGATGTTTCCCGCCCCACCCCACACGTCTGGGGCCTGCACACCGATGCTCCACAGGTAGGCGATCAACCGGTCCGAACCGGCCAGCAGGACGACACCTCCGGCAAGCAGGAGGTAGTTCCGCCGGTGCAACCGGTCGCGGCGATAGGCGGTGGCCACCAAGACCGCCAGCACGACGACGATCAGCTCCAGTACCGAGTAGGCCGTCACGACGGTGCCGTCGTAGGACCGGGGCAGGGCGTAGGTCGTCATCGCTCCGAGACCGCCGAGGAAGACGAGGATGGAGAACGCCGCCGCGGCGACGAGGCCGTCGAGCACGGCGATGGCCAGCACCCCGGGCGACGATCCGCTTCGCCGCCCGGTCGGCCAGCCGCCGCTGCGCACCAGCAGCATCATCGCGACGAAGGACAGGATCGGCGGTCCGAAGTAGGCGACCACGGCAGGCAGCGGCGCGGCTTCGCCCTCTTGGCCGTCGCTCAGCCACCAGAACACCTCACCCACCAGCCAGCTCGTCATGGCGGCGATGACCAGAACCCGCCAGGCCCGCGCAACCCCGGTCGTCCGGTAGGCCGCGGTCACTGCGCAGACCATCGCGCCGGCGCCGACCACCGACTGCAGGACGAGCGCAACCAGCTGGGCGACGTGGCCGCCGTACGGCGCGAGCGCGTTCAGCGCGGTCAGGGCGGCCACGACGGCGAAGATCCCGAGACGTAGCCGGCCCCAGGAGATCGACACGAAAACCCCGTTTCGGCTGCGCCGACGATGGCCCATCTTGGCACGGTGTCCGAGGTGGCAACCCACACTTGCGACAACCGGATGCCTTATCGTGACCTTAGATATTCCTTAACTTCCTTATTTTGGGTGTACCGTCGACCCGGACGCTCGGCGATCATCCCGACGGAAGGAACCGCACGTGCACCACGTACCTGAACGAATCGTCCTGGTGACGGGCGCCTCGAGGGGCATTGGCGCGGAGGTTGCGCAGCAGCTCGCCGACCCGAACACCCACGTCATCGTGAACTATCGGGAGAAGTCCAAGCGGGCAGACGACGTCGCCGCCGCCATCCGCGACGCCGGCGGGCAGGCCTCGACGCTGGGCGCCGACATCTCCGACGCAGCCGAGGCCACGGCCCTGATGGAGACGATCGAGGCCCGCTTCGGACGCCTGGACGCCTTGGTGTTGAACGCATCCGGCGGCCTCGAGATGGGTGCCGATCCGGGCTATGCCATGCGGCTGAACCGCGACGCGCAGCGTCGGCTCGCGCAACTGGCCGTGCCGCTCATGCCCGTCGACGGACGCATCGTCTTCGTCACCAGCCACCAGGCCCACTTCTTCCCCAACAAGGCGGTGCCGAAGGGTTACTCCGGGGTCGCCGCCAGCAAGCGAGCCGGCGAGACCGCGCTCTACGCCATGCGAGCGGTGTTCAGCCGTGCCGGCGTCCGCCTCACCGTGGTCTCCGGGGACATGATCGACGGCACCATCATCGTCCGGCTCCTACAGCGCCGCGACCCCGAGGCCGTGCAGGCGCGGCGCGTTCACGGAACGTTGCCGACAGTGCACGAGTTCTCCGGCGCCATCGTCAGCGCCGTCACGATGCCGAGTCCTCCGGGGATCGTCTACGTCGGCGGCGCCGACTACCTGATGACGGCCTGAGCCGAGAACGTCAGGCCGGCGGCACGTCGCCGACGGCGCGCGCGAGGATGACGCCGAAGTCCCGGTGCAGGTCGTAGTCCTCGATCCACCCTCGCAGCATCCCGACCATCTCCTCGGGTAGCGAAATGCGTTCACGGACCACCGCTTCGAGCACGCATTGGAACACCGGCGAGTAGTCGCCGACACCGAGGTGGACGAACGCGGTGTTGCGTTCGGCATCGGTGAGATGCGCGTGGACGTGATCGACGAGATCCCAGGCGAGCGTGGATTCTCGCGGTCGGTCGGTGGCCTTCACTTCAGTACCTTCGCAGCGTGCAAGTGGCGTAGGCGCCGGCATCCTGTGGGCTGCTGGCTAAACCGGGCGAGGACGTGCGCGTGGTCGACTACAACCGTATCCCGAAACGGGCTGCACCGCTGGCCGTGCGAACCGGTGGAACCACACCTCGGACTGCGGTGTACACCCCGCGTTCCTGGGTACTAGAGCACGGTGTCCACCCAGCGCCGCTCCCGCCGTCTGCCCTCGACCGCCGCGGCTCGTCCGTCATGACCGACGAGCCGACGCTGGTCTCCGAGGACCTGCGCAAAGTCGCCGCGGCCCACGGCGTCGCGACGTCCTACCGCAACGAACGCCGCGTCGCCGTGGAGGTCGACGCCGACGTCGTCGTGAAGGTGCTCTCGTTGCTCGACGTCGACGCGAGCTCGCAGACCGCGATCGAGGCCGAGTTGGCCCGGTTGGAGGAGGTCGACCGCGCCGGGGTGCTGGCGCCCACGGTCGCGGTCCGGTTGACCGGGCGGTCCCAGGAGTTTCCCGGGGCGGCCGAGCTGGTCGACGAGGACGGCACGCGCATCGAGGTGGACGGGGAACTGCCCGCCGACCTGGCGGCGGGTTGGTACCAATTGACCACGCACGGCGGCCAGCAAGTCACACTGGTGGCCGCCCCACCGAAAGTGCCTCGGGCTCAACCGACATGGGGCTGGATGCTGCAGCTGTACGCCCTGCGATCGGAGCGGTCGTGGGGTATCGGCGATCTCGGTGACCTACGCGAGTTCGTGGAGTGGACCGCCGGCGAACACCAGTCCGGCGCGGTCTTGCTCAACCCGCTGCACGCGCCGGGACCCACCCATCCGGTACAACCCTCGCCCTACACGCCGTCGAGCCGACGATTCGCCAACCCGCTGGCACTTCGCATCTCCGACGTCGACGCCTACCGGCGCGCGGATCCCGACACCCGAGCCGAGGTCGACGCCCTCCGGGTGTCGGCGAGCACGCCGCGCGTCGACCACGACCTGGTGTGGGCCGCCAAACGGGATGCCCTCGAGCTGCTATGGCGCGCCGAGGGGCGCCCGGACCCGATCGGTGCCGGGGCGGCCTCGGACGGACTGCGCGATTGGGCGACGTACTGTGCCCTGGCCGAACGGCACGGTGGCCGCTGGAGCCGTTGGCCCGACTCGCTGCGCGACGTCGGGAACCCCGCCGTCGCCGCCGCCCGCCGCGAGCTGGCCCCCCGGGTGGCCTTCCACGCGTGGGTGCAGCAGCAGTGCGCCGAGCAGTTGAACGCCGTGCGGTCCGCCGCCTCCGACGCCGGGATGTCCCTGGGCGTACTGCACGACCTGGCCGTCGGGGTGGACGCCGACGGCGCCGACGCCTGGGCACTGGCCGACGTGCTCGCCACCGGTGTCAGCATCGGGGCGCCGCCGGACAACTTCACGCCCCGAGGTCAGGATTGGGGATTGCCGCCGTGGCGCCCGGACCGCTTGGCCGCCACCGGATATGCCGCGCTGCGCGACATGCTGCAAGCCGTGCTCGCCCACGCCGACGGGCTGCGGATCGACCACGTCGCCGGGCTGTGGCGACTGTGGTGGATTCCGCCGGGCGACGGCCCCGATCGCGGCACCTACGTGTACTACGACGCCGACGTCATGCTGGCGGTGCTCGCCCTGGAGGCCCACCGAGCCGGGGCCATCGTCGTCGGCGAGGACCTGGGCACCGTCGAGCCCGAGGTCACCGAGGCGCTGGCGGACAACGAGATGCTGGGTTGCGCGGTCTCGTGGTTCACCAGGGACACCGACGCCCCCGGGGAACCGCTTCTGGCACCGGCGGATTGGCCGACGCGCGCCGCCGCCAGCATCTCCACTCACGATCTGCCCACCGCCGCGGGCTTCCTGCGCGGCGAGCACGTTCGTGCCCGGGCTGACCTCGGTCTGCTCGACGACGTGGCGGGCGAGCAGGAGCACGCCGACGCGGAACGGGCCGAGTGGGTGTCACTTCTCCAGGCCCAGGGGCTGCTGCCGGCCGGTGACGCCGCACCCGACGAAGCGTCGATCATCGTTGCGCTGCATCGGTTCCTGGCGTCCACTCCGAGCCAGCTCAAGCTGGTGTCGCCCTATGACGTCGTCGGCGAGCCGCGGCAGCCCAACCTGCCGGGGACGGTCGACGAGTATCCAAACTGGCGGCTGCCGTTGCCGCTGACACTGGAGCAGTTGCGCGCCGACCCCAGGGTCGCCGAGATCGCCGCGGCGTTTCGGGTCACGCCGCCCTGACCGCCACGCGGTCCCACAGGCGGTGACCGACCAACGCGGTGCCCAGCGTGGTGATCGCCGCGACGTACACGGGAACGCAGATGTGCAGTTTCATCAGCACGCCTCCGACGAGCGCCCCGGCGAAGATCGCCACGACCGCCCACAACCGGCGGTGGGTGAACCAGGCGAGACCGCCGGCGAACAACGTCTCGCTGGCGTAGGACGTGATGGTCGAGGTCACCACGACCGTCGTCATGTCGGTCACCGCCAGGAAGCGAGCCACCGAGGCCTGTGCTCCCATCGCGACGGCGATCGTGGCCGCTGCTGCGATTCCGCCCAACGATTGACCGTCGGTGGGCATCACCAGCAACACCGTCGCAACGGCCACGAGGAGCGCGGCGTTGGCGCTCAACGTCGCGGTGACGGTTGGGCCCCAACCACGTTCGCCGCGCCGGACGAGCCGTCCGGCGACCGCCGCCCCGACCACGTAGGCCATCAGGGCGACCAGCGGCCCGGCGACCGGCAACCCCTCCTCGGCGGCGATGCCCATGCCGAGGATCACCACGTTGCCGGTCATGTTGCCGGTGAACACCCGGTCGAGGCCCAGGTAACCGACCGCGTCGAGCGCGCCCGTCACCACGGTCAACGTCATCATCAGCCACAGCTGCAGATGACGGTCGACCAGCGGGTGCGTCTCCACCTACGACGTCCGTCGATGTCGCGCGTACTGCACGACCACGGCCGAGCCGTCGGCCCGCGGATCGGCGGCCGCGGTCAGTTCGCCATCCGCACCGGCCCGAACCGCGTTGGCCTGGCCCAGAGCCTCCGAATACGCGGGCACGTCGACGATCTCGAAGCTGGACTCGTGCAGCGACGCCAGCGTGGCGGCGTCGGCGTCGACCTCGACGACCACGGAGTCGTCCGTGCAGCCGAGCGCCTGCTGACCCACGACCGCGCGCGGCGCCGCGACGGCGTCGGCGGCGGACGCTCCGTCGAGCATGCGCAGCAGCACCTGGGTGAGGATCTGGGGCTGCCCCTGACCGCCCATCGTGGACAGCACGTGGCGCAATTCGCCCTTCTCCGTGACGATGACGGGCATCAGCGTGTGCAGCGGTCGCTTCCGGGGAGCCAGCACGTTTGGCGAGCCGGCGTCCAGGGAGAAGCTGGTCCCACGGTCGTGGAACAGGATTCCGGTGTCGGGGTCGACGAGGCCCGACCCGAAGGCGTGGTAGACGCTCTGAATCAACGACACCGCCCAGCCGTCACCGTCGGCGGCCGCGACCCCGACGGTGTCTCCACGCGGCACCGACCGCGCGCCGACGGCGTCGCCGACCGGTGTCGCCGCCCTGAGGTCGTGATGCACCAGCGCCGCCATGTCCACCGGGGCCTGACGTGGGTCGGCCAGGTACTGCGACCGAAGACGGTTGCCGTGGTGGAACACCCGCATCAACGTGGCGGCGTCGTCACCGAGCGGCGCGCTCGTGTGGAACTCCTCGATGGCCGCCAGTGCGCGAAGCATGATGAACCCGTGCGTATTTGGTGGGCTGGTGGACACCACGAGACCGCGAAAGTCGACCGATGCCGGCGCCGTGATCTCGGGCCGGAAGTCGGCGAAGTCGGCCTCGTCGAGAACCGAGCCGTGCGAGCGCAGGTAGCCCACGATGCCCGCGGCGAGGTCACCGCGGTAGAACACGTCGGGACCGCCCTCGGCCAGCGCGGCGAACGTCGCGGCGAGAGCCGGCTGCCGAAAGTCGTCCCCGGTCTGCAGCGGGCGCCCGCCCGGCCGGAAGACGCGGTCGAAGTCCTCGGACCCCGTCAGGTCGGCGTTCTCGGGGTCCGCGAGGTGCGCGCCGAGCGACGCGGCGATCGGGACACCGGCGTCGGCGGCCCGCCCGGCCGCGTTCATCAGCCGGTGCCACGGCAACCGACCACCCTTGGCGTGCAACGTCTCCCAGCCTCGCACTCCGCCTGGCACCGTGACGGTGTCGGCTCCGCGGGCCGGCAACGCCGAACCGTGCTTGGCTCGCATTGCGTCGACGTCGACGGCGGCACCGGCCCAGCCGGAGGCGTTGACGCACGTCACCTCACCGTCCGGGCTGCGCACCAACGCGATCAGATCACCGCCGAGGGCGACGTTGTGCGGGTAGACCACGGTCAGAACGGCGGCCGCCGCGACGGCGGCGTCGATTGCGCTGCCTCCCTCTCGGAACGCGTCGGTCGCCGCGTCGGTCGCCAGGGTGTGCGGGGTGGCGACGGCGCCGGTGAACGACGACGCTGGGGACATGGGCACGGCGAACGCCTCTCTGCTGAAGTGGTGGTCGGGCGGGGACGGGTCGATCAGTGGATCGTCGACAGGAAGGTCTTGGTCCGCTCGTTCTTCGGGTTGGTGAAGAGCTGGTCCGGCGGGGCGTCTTCGATGATGCGGCCGGCGTCCATCACGACGATGCGGTCGGCGACCTCCCGGGCGAACCGCATCTCGTGGGTCACCGCCACCATGGTCATCTGGTCGCGCGCGAGTTCGCGCATCACCTCGAGTACTTCGCCGACCATCTCGACGTCCAGCGCGCTGGTGGGTTCGTCGAACAGCATGACCTTCGGACGCATGGCCAGCGCACGGGCGATGGCGACGCGCTGCTGTTGACCACCGGAGAGTTGACTCGGACGCGATTCGGCCTTGTCCGCCAACCCCACTCGCTCGAGGAGCGCGATCGCATTGGTCCGCGCCTCGTCCTTGGACTGCCCGAGCACCCGCACCGGGGCGTTCCACACGTTCTCGAGCGCCGACATGTGTGGAAACAAGTTGAAGTGCTGGAAGACGAAGCCGATTTCGCGCCGCCTGCGGGCGAGTTCGGTGGTGCCGATCTTCTTGCCGTGTGCGCCGTGGGCGATGGACTCTCCCCCGACGAGCACCTCGCCGCTCGACAGCTCCTCGAGGTGGTTGATCGAGCGCAGCAGGGTGGTCTTCCCGGCGCCGGACGGTCCGATCAGCACCACGACCTGCCCGCGTTGGACGTCGAGGTTGACCTCGTCGAGGACCCGCTTGCCGCCGAGCATGCAGCAGGCGTTGCGGACCGAGACGATCGGTTCGGTGGTGTCGGTCATCGAGCGCCCTCCGCTTGCAGGGTTGCGGTCGCCGCCGCGCGCCGGGCGCCGAGCAGCCGAGCCGTGATGGGCACGCGCTGCTCGATGCCGAGCTGGCGGGCCAGCCGGTTCTCGATCCACGCCTGGATGAAGGTCCAGATCGTGGTCAGGGCGAGGTAGTAGATCGCCGCGACGATGAAGATCTCGAAGGTGTGGAACGTCGCCGAGCTGATCGACTGGGTGACGAGGAACATCTCGCTGACACCGATCACCGACAGCACCGACGTGGTCTTCATCATGCCGTTGAACGAGTTGCCCAGCGGTGGCACCATGACGCGCAGCGACTGCGGCACGATGATCCACCGCATGAGCCGCCCGGGTGTCATGCCCAACGACGCGGCCGCCTCGAACTGGCCCTTCGGCACCGAATCCAAACCTGCCCTGATGATCTCGGCGATGTAGGCGCTCTCGTTGACCATCAACCCGATGACGGCGGCTTGGACGGCGGCCTTCAGTGACCACCCGAGCACGGAGACGTCGTTGAACTGGTAGATGCCGACCGCCGCGAAACCGGTGTAGATGATCACCAGTTGGACGAGCAGCGGCGTGCCCCGGATGACCCAGATGTAGGTGCTGGCGAACCCCCGCACCAGGGCGAACTGCGAGCGTCGCATCAGCGCGATCACCAACCCGAGCAAGATCGCCAGAATCATTGCCACCAGGGAGATCCCGATGGTCAAGCCGAGCCCCTCGAGGAACGCGTCACTCGGGGCGAACAGCGACTTCCAGAAGAATTGCCAGTCGAATTGCATGGGTTACTTCTTGATGGTCAGGTCGGTCATGCCCCACTCGTCGAGGATCTTGGCGTAGGTTCCGTTGCTCTGCAGCGTCGCCAGGGCCGCCGCGATGGCGTCGTGAAGCTGCGTGTCGTCCTTGCGCGTGGCGGCACCAATGTCGATGGTGCCGAACGGTTGTCCGACGGTCTTGATCTTCGCGCCGGTCTTGGTCTCGTAGTAACCGAGGGTCTCGGCGGTGTCCATGAAGGCGTCCACTTGGCCGTTCTGCAGCTGCTGCAGCGACACGTCAGCTTGGTTGCTGCGGTTGAGGTCGACCGCGGGCTTGCCTGCGGCAGTGCACTTCTCGGACTGCTCCGTGGCCAACGACTCGGCCGTCGTCGCCACCGCGACCATGACCTTCTTGCCGCACAGGCTGTCGTCGAGGCCGGTGACGTCGGCCGGCTTGTTCTCCGAGACCGCGATGCCGGTGCCGGACTTGACGTACGGCACGAAGTCGACCACCTTCTCCCGCTCGGGCTTGACGTAGAGCTGCGCCATGATGACGTCGCACTGCTTGGCCTGCAGGGTGGGGATCACCGTGGCGAACGACGACTGGACGAAGTCGGACTTGAGTCCCATCTCCGAGGCCAGGGCCTTGCCGAGGTCGACCTCGCTGCCGACGAGTTCACCGGATTCGTCGTGGTAGACGTTGGGCGGCGTGCCGTCGTTGGGCGCGCAGATCTTCAACGTGCCGGCTTGCAGGATCGCCGGCGGTGCCACCTTTGCCGGGCCACTGGGCTCCGGCGCGGCGGTGTTCGACGACGAACAGGAGACGAGCGGTATGGCCGCCGCCACCACTAGGGCAATGAGCGCTGTCTTCAAGATTCCTCCCAGGGTCGACGCCGAGGGGTGAGGTGCGCCCACCCGCTGGCCTATCGAACGATAGGCCCGCTCGGCCGGATGCGCGAGCGTTTGCGAAATTGTTTACGTGGCGGTCACGAGGAGCGTTGCGGTCCCCTCACGGGAGGTTCGTCATCTCGAGGTCGCGCAGGCGCGTGCGGGTGACGTCCTGGATTGCCGCCAACCTCGACTGGTCGACCAGAAGCGACCGCACCACGAAGTCCGCCGCCTGTAGGGGCCGCTCCTGCCGCATCCGCCCCGACGGTCCACCCTGTTCACGAAGGGTCTCGAACAGGACGCCGTTGATCGCCCGCTGGACGAAACTGGGTTCGAACGCCACGAACTCCCCGGCGTCACATCCCCCGTCGACCACCCTCTCCAGCTGGTCGTGAAACAGCGCGATGCCCTCGCGCTCGGCCTCGAATTCGTCGAGGGCAAGGACGGCGTCCTGATAGAGCCCCCGCGCGTCGAACGGCTGCGCCAGGATCTCCCGGACGTCGCACGCGATGCCGAGGTGCAGCTTCTCGGCCCAGGTGGACTCTTCGGCGAGTCGCTCGTTCATCCGGTCGATCGACGGCCCCAGGTCCAGCTCGACCAGTGCCCGGAAGACCTCGTGCTTGGCCTGGAAGTGGTGGAACAGCGACGGTTGACGGATCTGCACCGCCTCGGCGATGTCGCGCGTCGACGTACCGAAGTAGCCACGCTGGGCGAACAACACCGACGAGGCCAGCAGAATGCGACCCCTCGTCGAGGTCCAGTCGACGGTCTTCGGCTGCCAACCCTGCCCGTATTTCACCATCCCACTGTGGCATACGAAAGCCGAAGCGTCCTAAGGCGTTCGGTCGGCCCGGGCGGTCACCCTCACCGCGACGACGACACGGCCACCACGACCTTGTCGCCCCGGCGCTCGGCCGCCGAGCCAAAGGCCTTGGCCGCCTCGCTCAGCGGATGGCGTTCGGTGACCAGGAGGTCCAGGTCGACACCGCCGGCGGCCATGGCGATCGCCCGCGGATAGGTGTCGTTCATCCGCCGCACCATCGCGAACGTCAGGCCCTTGCGCCGGGCGACGGCCGCCGGGAACGCCGAATCGTCCTGCGACGGGATGCCCGCCAGCGCGATGCGACCACCCGGCCGGGAGGCCGCGACGGCCGTCGCGATCGCCGCATCCGTTCCGGCGATCTCCAGGACGACGTCGACGCCCCGGCCGCCGGTCGCGTCGAGGACCTCTTGGGCGCCGTCCCGGTCCGAGAACACCGCGTCGGCTCCGCTGCGCAACGCGGTCTCCCTGCGATGCTCCAACGGCTCGGTGACGAAGACGCGCGCGGCACCCTGGCGACGCGCCACCTGGACGGTCAGCGCCCCGATCGGTCCGGCACCCACCACCAGCACGTCCGCGCCGGGCCGCAGATGGCTCACCGCGACCGCGTGCAGCGCGACGCCAAGTGGCTCCAGCAGCGCCCCCGCGTCGTCGCTCACCTCGTCGGGCAGCGGATGCAGCAGGTGATCCGGCCAGAGGAGCTGCTCCTGCATGGCGCCGTCCAGGGTGCCATGACCGGCGAATCGGACCGTGGGACAAAGGTTCTCGTGACCCATCCGGCACATTTCGCACGTCCGACAGGCGATGGCCGGGTCGACGGCCACCCGTCGGCCCGCGTGTGGTCCGGTGAGCGCCACGGCCGCGAACTCGTGCCCGGGCACGACGGGCCGTTCGATGCGGTTCTCGCCGATGCCGCCGTCGGTGAACCAGTGCAGGTCCGACCCGCAGATGCCCACCGAGGTGACCGCCAGCAGCGACCAGCCCGCCGGCGGATCCCCCGGCGGGGGCTCGTCGGCCACCCGCAGATCGCCGACGGCGTGCAGACGCGCGGCGATCATCGAGCCCGCCCGCTCACAGCCCGGCGGCGACGTGGTGATACACGTCGTTCCACTTCAGTTCGTGCTGAAAGCCCCGGACCGTGGTGGCGGCGTCGATGACCAACAGTTCGGTGTCGGTCATGGCGGCGAAGTCGTCGATCGTCTCGGCGTCGACTGACGTGGACATCACCGTGTGGTGCGGCGCACCGGCCATCAACCACGCCTCCGCCGAGGTCGACCAGTTCGGCAACGGCTCCCACACCGCACAGGCGACCGGCAGGTTCGGCAACTCGTGGGTGGGCTCGACCACGCGAACTTCGTTGACCACCAAGCGGAACCGCGAGCCCATGTCGCAGATGCCGAGGATGATCGCATCCGAGGGGGCCGCGGTGAAGCGCAGCCGCACCGGATCCTCCCGCCCGCCGATCGACAGCGGATGCACCTCCAGGGTCGGCGTCGCCGCCGCGATGCTCGGGCACACCTCGAGCATGTGGGCGCCGAGGATGCGCTCCTGTCCGGGCGTCAGGTCGTAGGTGTAGTCCTCCATGAACGACGTGCCACCGGGCAGCCCCTCGGCCATCACCTTCACGGTGCGCAGCATCATCGAGGTCTTCCAGTCGCCCTCGCCGCCGAAGCCGTAACCGTCGGCCATCAGGCGCTGCACCGCCAGACCCGGCAGCTGACGCAGCCCACCGAGGTCCTCGAAGTTGGTGGTGAAGGCGTGGAAGTCACCGTCCTGCAAGAACTTCCGCAACCCCAGCTCGATCTGGGCACCGTGGCGCAGGGACGCGTGCCGGTCACCGCCCGGGAGCAGTTCCTGGGCCACCGCGTAGGTGCCCTCGTACTCCCGGACCACCTCGTCGACGTCGGCGGGGCGCACCCGTTCGACGTACTCGACGAGGTCGTTGACGCCGTAGGTGTTGATCGAGGCCCCGAAGTGCGCCTCGGCCTCCACCTTGTCGCCCTCGGTCACGGCCACGCCGCGCATGTTGTCGCCGAAGCGGGCCACCTTCATGGTCGACAGCTCGGCGCGACCGAGCGCCGCTCGCACCCAGCTACCGATCCGCCGACGGGTGTTGGCGTCGCTGACGTGTCCGGCGACGGTCTTGCGCGGGGTCGACAGCCGAGTCTGGATGTAGCCGAATTCGCGGTCGCCGTGCGCAGCCTGGTTGAGGTTCATGAAGTCCATGTCGAGGCTCTGCCACGGCAACTCGACGCCGAACTGGGTGTGCAGGTGCAGAAGCGGCTTGCGCAGCGTCTTGAGACCCCGGATCCACATCTTCGCCGGGGAGAACGTGTGCATCCAGGCGATGACGCCGATGCACTCCTCGCTCGCGTTGGCCTCGCTCAGGACCTGGGCGATGCCCTCGGTGGTGGTGACCACCGGGAGCCAGCGCACCTGCACCGGAATCTCGGAACTGCCGTCGAGCCGATCGGCGATCTGACGCGACTGATCGGCGACCTGATCCAGGATGTCCGGCCCGTAGAGGGACTGGCTGCCCGTGATCAGCCAGACCTGGCTGGTGACGAGTCGGGACGCGATCATCGCTGGTTCTCCTGCGGGTTGGTGGAGGCTTGGTCGGCCTGTCCGTAGACGTTCTGATAGCGCTCGTAGAGGGCGGTCACGTTCGCGGCGTCGATCGGCGAGGTGGTGCCCAGCTGGCGGCTGATGTGCACGGTGCGTGCGACGTCCTCCACCATGACGGCGGCCTTGACGGCGTCGCGCGGCGTGCGCCCGATGGTGAACGGTCCGTGGCTGTGCATCAGCACAGCGGGAGACCTGCTGTCCCGCAACGTCTCGACGATGCCGCGGCCGATCGAGTCGTCGCCGATGAGGGCGAACGGACCGACCGGCACGTCGCCGCCGAACTCGTCGGCGATCATGGTCAGCACGCAGGGGATCGGCTCTCCGCGGGCCGCCCATGCGGTGGCGTAGGTGGAGTGGGTGTGGACCACGCCACCCACCTGCGGCATGTGCCGGTACACGTAGGCGTGCGCGGCGGTGTCGGAGGACGGGTTGAGGTCGCCGTCGACGAGGTTGCCGTAGAGGTCGCACACCACCATGTCGTCGGCGGTCATCGAATCGTAGTCCGCGCCAGAGGGTTTGATGACCATCAGCTCGCTGTCCGGCACCCGGGCCGAGACGTTGCCCGCGGTCCAGATGACGAGGTCGTAGCGGGTCAGCTGGGCGTGGAGGTCGCAGACCTCGCGCCGCAACTGGGCGATGACGCGGTTGGTCTCGGTGGTGACGGTCATCGGGACGCCCCCACGGCCTCGAGCGATCCGATGCGACGCAGGCGGCGCATCATGTCGTTGCCCCGGCCGAACCAGTCGTACAGCGTGACGTACTCGCGGTACAGCTGGTCGTAGAGTCGAACGTTCTCCGGAATCGGGGTGTAGGCGTTGCGCACTCGTTTACCCATCTGTTTGGCCGCGGCGCGCACGTCGGTGAACGCGCCCGCGGCGGTGGCGGCGTGGATCGCGGAGCCCAGCGCCGGTGCCTGCGTGGAGGGCACCGTCGACAGCGGCAGCCCGACGACGTCGGCATAGATCTGCATCATCAACTCGTTCTTGAGCAGACCGCCCGCCACCACCAGCTCGGTCACCGGAACGCCGGAGTCGACGAAGGCCTCGACGATCACCCGGGTCCCGAATGCGGTGGCCTCCAACAGGGCCCGGTACATGTCGACCGCAGTCGTCTCGAGTGTCTGACCGACGATCACCCCGGACAGTTCGTGGTCGACCAGCACCGAGCGGTTGCCGCTGTGCCAGTCCAGCGCGACCAGACCGTGTCCGCCGATGCGCTGGCGGCTGGCCAGCTCGGTCAGGTGCTCGTGCAGGGACTGGCCGCGGTTGCGGGCCTCGACCTCGTACCGCTCGGGCACGCAGTTCTTGATGAACCAGGCGAAGATGTCGCCCACCCCGGACTGACCTGCTTCGTAACCCCAACTGCCCTCGAGGATCCCACCGTCGACGGCGCCACACATGCCGGGTACGTCGCGCAGCACGTCGGAGTTCATCACGTGACAGGTCGAGGTTCCGATGATCGCCACCATGTGGCCGTCGTCGAGGGCGTCGGCAGCCGCGACCGTCACGTGGGCGTCGACGTTGCCGACGGCGACCGGGATGCCCTCGGGCAGACCGGTCCACCCCGCCGCCTCCGCGGTGAGTCGGCCAGCCGCCTCACCCAGCTGACCGATGGGTTGGTCGAGTTTGTCGGTGACGAAGTCGGCGAAGTCGGGGTTGAGTTCGGCGAGGAACTCCGACGACGGGTACCGACCGTCTTGCCGGATGCCCTTGTATCCCGCGGTACACGCGTTGCGGACGTAGGCACCGCACAGCTGCCACACGATCCAGTCGGCGGCCTCGACGAAGCGATCCATGGTCGCGTAGACACGCGGGTCGTCCTCCAGGATCTCCAAGGCCTTCGCGAACTCCCATTCGCTGGAGATCAGCCCGCCGTAGCGCGGCAGCCAGGTCTCGCCCCGTCGAGCCGCAAGGGCGTTGATGCGATCGGCCTGCGGCTGCGGGGAATGGTGACGCCACAGCTTCGCGTAGGCATGCGGCCGGTCCGCGTACTCCGGCAGCTCGCACAGCGGCGTGCCGTCGGCGAGCACCGGAACCATCGTGCAGGCGGTGAAGTCGGTGCCGATCCCGATCACGTCGCGGGGGTCGACGCCGGCCTTCTCGACGGCGGCGGGCACGGCCGTGCGCAGTACCTCGACGTAGTCCGCGGGGACCTGCAACGCCCACTGGGGCGGCAGCCGACGGTCGTGCCCGGGCAGCGTCTCGGAGACCACGCCGTGGGTGTAGACGTGTTCGGCTTGGGCCAGCTCGTGACCGTCGCCGACGCGCACCACCACCGCGCGTCCGGACAGGGTGCCGAAATCGACTCCGACCGTGTATTTCTCGGTGGTCTTCTCGACCGTCATCGGTTCTCCTCGTACGTTGCCGTGCTGTGACGGACGATCAATTCGGGGGGTAGCAGGGGGACGTTCGTGGTCGACCCGTCCAGGGTGGCGGTGACGAGGTCGATGGCTCTGCGCCCGATCGCCTGAAA
>Ga0209051_1001147_pt1 | contig 24118 bp, 19 predicted proteins | sample AraplaCvi_mMS_r2_2_FD_184286 | JGI IMG/M metagenome (GOLD analysis project Ga0209051, IMG submission 184286) | Arabidopsis root microbial communities from North Carolina, USA - plate scrape MF_Cvi_mMS_r2 (SPAdes) (version 2) | ecosystem: Host-associated > Plants > Roots > Endosphere | place...
CAGCTACCCGATCGAGGTCGGCTTCGTGATGCCCGACGGCAGCGCCTGCTGCATGCTGATACGGCCCGAACGGGAGTGGACGCACTGGGACGGCGCGGCCGAGCGCATCCACGGCATCTCGCGCACGCTGCTCGAGCACCACGGCCGCAGCGTGCCCGAAGTGGCGCGCGAGCTGAATCGCCGCCTCGCCGGACGCGACGTCTATTGCGACAACTGGGCGCACGACTACGCCTGGCTCGCGCGCCTGTTCGAAGCCGCGCAGCTCACGCCGGAGTTCCGCCTGCACCACCTGCGCGAGCTTCTCAGCGAGGCCGCCGCCGCCCGTTTCGACGACGCCCGCGATGTCGTCCGCCGCAGCCTGCACCTGCGTCGGCACCGGGCCAGCGGCGACGCGCGCGTGCTGCAGCTCAGCGTCGCGCGGGCGCGGGAGACCGGGATCGTCGGCTGACGGCCGCGCGCCATGCGGCACCTCAGGCGCGCTGCTGGGTCGCGCGCGCGAGCGCCGCGACGAGATCCTTGCGGCTGGCGGGCTTGTCGATCCGAGCGTCGAAGACGCTGGCCGCGGTCGGGTCGTCGAGCTCGTTGCACGCGGAGATCAGGATCAGGAACGTGCGCTCGTGGCGGTCGCCGGCGCGGCGCAGGCGTGAGGCCACCTCGTAGCCCGTGAGGTCGGGCATCTGCATGTCGAGCAGGATGGCCAGGTAGTCGCGCTCGGCGGCCTGGCGCAGGCCGTCGCCGCCGGAACCGGCCTCGTAGACGTCGACCCCCAGGCCGCGGATGACGTCCGCGATCGCGCGGCGCGCGTCGCGCGAGTCGTCGACCACCAGCACCGGAAGCTGCGGATCGACGCGCAGGGGCGCGTCCGCCAGGGTGTCGATCGCCGCGGAGATGGGGATCTCGACGATCACGGAGGTGCCCTGCCCCACGCGCGAGTTGACACGGATCGTGCCGCCCATCAGGTCGATCAGGCTGCGGACGACCGCGAGCCCGAGGCCGCTGCCTTCGGCCATGCCTGCCGTGACGGGCGAGCGGTAGAAGGGCTCGAACAGCCGCTCGACCTCGTCGGGCCGGATGCCGACCCCCGTATCGGAGACCTCGAGCCGGAGGACGCTCGTCTGGTCGCGCAGCTGCGCGTGGATCGAGATGCCGCCGCGCTCGGTGTACTTGACCGCGTTGGTCAGGAGGTTGTCGATCACCTGCCGCAGGCGCGCCGGGTCGGAGTAGATGCGCTGGCCCAGCTCGGGGCCGGCCTCCCAGTGCACGTCGAGGTTCTTGGCGGCGAGCGACTCCTCGACGTCGCGCAGCGCGGTATCGATCAGCTTGTCGAGCTGGAAGCCGCGGATGCGCGTCTCCAGGCGGCCGGACGACATCTTCGCGAAGTCGACGAGGTCGCTGATGCGCCCGCGCAGCGACCGCGTGCTCTCCTTGAGGCGCGTGAAGGCCGGATCCTGCACGTCGACGCGCCCGCGGGACTCGATGACGTCCATCGTGCTCCAGATCGACTGCAGCGGCGTGAGCAGCTCGTGGCTCAGCATGCCGAGGAAGCGCGCCTTGTCGCGCGCGACATCCTCCGCGCGCATGCGCTCCGACTCCGCGAGGGAGGCGAGCCGCTCCGCGCGCCGGCGGATCGCGCGCTCGCGGCGCGCGACGACCGTCCACTGCGCCGCCACCGCGCCCAGGAGGACGAGCACCGCGACGATGCCCGCGAAGGCGAGCAGCACCTGGCGGCGCACGTCCTCCACGTCGTCGCGGAAGACCGCCGAGAGCGACTGCCGCTGCCGCGCCTCCTGCCCGAGCAGCGCGAGGCGATCGAGCACCTGCTGGGCCTGCTGGCGGGCGGGCGCCACCAGCGAGCCCTGCACGGCGGGAACCGCCTCGAAGAGGCCCTCGAGCTCGACGCGCAGTTGCTGCGTCGCCTCGTCGACGGCGCCGGCCTGCGAAAGCATCAGGACGCCGGGCTGCGTGACCGCCGCACGCAGGGCGGATGCGTTCAGCTGGAATCGCCGCAGGTCGGTCGCCAGCGCCGCCGGAGCCGGCAGGCTCGCGGACGCGGCCAGGTCCCATTTCAGGGCCAGCGCGGATTCGACCGTGGCGTCGTAGAGCGTCCAGAAGCGCTCGAAGCGCTGCACCGTGGCGTTGAAACGCGCGCTCGACTCGTGCAGCCGGTTCTGCAACAGGTCGTACATGAAGTAGGTGAGGGACAGCGCGACGACGACGACGACACCCATCAGCCACGGGGCAGCGGCCGACCACCACGCGAAAGGGCCGGAGGCGGGCGCGAGCGCTTCGTCTTCGCCCTCGTGCGCTGTGCCGGCCGACTCGCCGGTCGTCGACGCGGCACCCGGGGCGGGTGCGGCCGGCGGCGGCGGGGAATCGGCGGTGACGGGCTCGGACAGCAGTGGCATCTTTCTCGATGGGCGCGACGCCGTGGCGGCGGGTCATTGCCTCACGCCGATGATACGGGCCGGACGCGGCGGCACTCCGCGCGGATCACGCGATTGGGGCCCGAATGGCGCTCCGCGACACGCGTGCCGCCGCGCCTCCGTGCCTCCGCGCCGACCCTTACGGAAAACTGCGAAGGGCCGCCCTGCGTGCCCGATACGGGGTTTATCGCCCCGTTTGCCGCGCGGTGTCGACCTCGTTGCGACGTACTGTTGGTGCCGTCAACGGAGACACGTCGTGAACACCACCGCAGTCCTTTCCCCGCTCACCTCCCCGCTTCCCCCGCTTGCGTCCACCGCCGCGCCGGGCGTCCTGCCCACGCCGGCCGCTGTCGATCCGGGTGCCGTCGCGGAAGACCCCACGCCATCGACCGCCGCATCGGCACCGCCGTCGGCGCGGCGCGATGCGTCGGCATCCCCGGCGAGCGGCGCGCGTGCCGCCGGCGCGCCGGCGCCGGCCACCGACCTGCTCGCCGGCCTCGGCCGCCGCTTCCGCGGCCCCACGCTGCGCATGCGCTTCGAGCTTCGCACGTCCATCGCGCGCCAGATCTTCCGGCGCGACTTCGTCTACGTGTCGCAGCAACTGCACGCGCTCGAGGCCAGCCGGCGCGTGCAGGGCCTGCCCCGCGACGACCTGAACGAGGCGCTCGCGGCGGTCGGTCGCCGGATCGACGCCGTGCGCACGCTGCTGCTGCACAGCGCCGCCCAGACCCGCGACCTGATCGCCCTTCATGGCCACGAGAACTCCGACATCGAGTTCGCCCGGCCGACCGAATTGCAGGCCACGATCGTCAGCCCGTACGCGCGCGACTTCATGGATGTCCTCGTGCACGCCGATGCCGCGCTCGGCGAACTGGAGCGCGCGTGGCTGCTGGGCCTGATCGAGCCGACGGAGAAGGGCCGCCTTGCCGGCGAATGCCGCAAGGCCGTCCAGGCGGTCAAGGAAGTGGTGCGACACCAGCGCCAGGTCATCGGCGCTCAGGTGCGCGAACTCAACGCCCACCGCGCGGAGGAGGAGGCGGCCTCGGCCGGCACGGCCGGACCGGAAGATGCGCCCGTCACCGAAGGGGCCGTGCATGCAGCCGAGGCGGACGAGGGCTTCGTCGAAGCATCGGAGCCCCCGGTCGAAGTGCTCGACATGGACGAGATGCTTCATAGCGCGGAGACCCCCGCGACGGTCGTCGGCGGCGCTGTCGAATCGGTCGAGTCTCGAGATGCCGAGGCGTCGCCGGGCGAGGGCTGAAGGCGTGGCGGCACCGTTCGCCGCCTGGAGGGGCAACGGCCATGATCCCGCACGGTCGCTCCGAAGCGCTCGTCCCGAAGCGACCCGCGCGCGAAAGGCGCGCGCCGTCGGTCGGGCGTGACTTCGAATCCGCTCTCGTCGCCTTCGCCCAGGGACTCGTCGTCGACGAACCGCTCGCGGGCCACTCCGATCGCTTCGCGCGTCGCATCGCCGAATGCCTGCGTGCCCGCCATCCCGCGCTTCCCGCGCGCGACCTCGCACGGTGCGTTCTGATCGCGCGACGCGCCTGCGTGTGCGAGACGCTGGAGGGTGATTGAGGGTCGACGCCTCACCGGTCGAACCCGCGGGCCGTGCCGTTGAGCGTCGCTCCCTCGTGAACATCCAGCCGGCCGCTGCGCACGTCGCCCTCGACGCGCGCGCCGGGCGCGAGAACCAGCCGGGCGGGCGTCGTGATCACGGTGCCGCCCGTGTAGTCGATGACGGATCCGCAGACGTGGACGTCGCCGCCCGCGATGAGCTGCCCCTTGAGCGAAGCCCCGGGGCGAATCACCACGGGGCCCGCGCCGCAATGCACCGTGCCCACGATCTCGCCCGCGAGCAGCAACGCGCGCGCGCAGACGCACCCCCGCAGCAGCGTTCCCGCGGGGACCACGAGGGCGTCTTCGAGAACGACGCGATGCACGCCCGCAGTCAGGGGCGCATCGGTCACGGGCGTCGATCCGGCGATCTCGCTGGGGGGCCGCGCTCGAGGCAGGTGGCCGCGGGCGCTCGTGGCCGCGGGGACGACCCCCTCGACTTCGACGGGCGACACCTCGAGCCGCAGCGCGAAGGGCTCCTCGACCACGGCCGCGGACGCTCGAGCCGCAGGTCGACCGATCTCGTGTGCGCGCCGGCTCATCGCGGATCGAGGACACCGTGATCGGTGCGCGCGCGGCCCGCGACAGGATCCGCCGGCACCGGCACATCCAGGATCGGCTCGTCGCTCGCGGGGGGCTCGTGCTCATGCGCCCGGCGGGCAGGGGTTCGGCGCCTCGCGGCCAAGGCTGCTCGGTTCACGGGGGGCGCCGCCGGAAGCGTGGCGTCTCGATTCGCCCGCGCCAGGACGAACGGCGGCACGGGCAGCGCGGCCACGGCCGCCTCGTCCATCGCCCCGCGGGCGGGATGGGCCAACTCGTGCTCCGGTACGACGGGTGGTGGCGCTGCCCGTGCCGCGGGCACCCCGGCAAGATCGACCCCGGGGACTCGCACGGGCACGGCACCGACCGGCAGGCTGCCGCTGCCGACCGCCCCCATCTCCGGCCCGAAGCGATCGACCAGCGCCCCAGCCGCAAGGCCGACGACGACTCCGAGCGCGCCGAGCGCCAGCGCCTTCGCACGCGAACGGATGGCCCCCCGCCGCGCGCCCCGAGGACGGGCGGGCGCCGGGGCGGCCTCGCGCCGCAGCATCCAGCGCCCTTCCCGAGCGTCGAACACCAGCGCGCGCCGCGCCGGCACGGTGCCCGAGAAGCGGAGCGGGCCCGATGGAATCAGGACAGTGCGATGCATGGAAGACATGGCGGCCGAGGCAGGGAATGCGAAGCGCCATCTTCCTCTCCGGGCCCGATTCCGCCCGCGTCCAAACGGGCGGATAACCGGCGGATCGGCGCCGGGCGACCCGGCCGATCCGGTGCAGGATTCGCTCGTGACCGACCCGACTCCAGACCCCTCAGACCACGACCGGCTCCGGCTCCAGCCGGATGCCGAAGCGCCCGTAGACGCTCTCCTGGATGGCGCGCGCGAGGGTGACCACCTCCGCCCCGATCGCGTCGCCGCGGTTCACGAGCACGAGGGCCTGCTTCTCGTACACGCCGGCGCGGCCGATCGACTTGCCCTTCCACCCGCACGCCTCGATCATCCATCCCGCCGCGAGCTTGAAGCTGCCGTCCGGCATCGGATAGTGCACCACGTGGGGATCGCGGCCGATGATGTCCCGGCACTGGTCGGGCGTCACCACCGGGTTCTTGAAGAAGCTGCCCGCGTTGCCGATGGCCGCGGGGTCCGGCAGCTTCGCGCGCCGGATGGCACAGATCCAGTCGAACACCTGGCGCGGCGTGGGCTGCGTGATGCCCGTCTCTGCCACCTTCCGCTCGAGTTCGAGGTAGCCCAGCACCGGCACCCAGGGCCGCGGCAGGCGCAGGCGCACGCGGGTGATCACGGTCTTGCCGGCGAGCACGTGCTTGAACACGCTGTCGCGATAGCCGAAGAGGCACATGCGCCGGTCGAGCGTCACGCCGCGCCCGGTGACGAGGTCGACGCCCTCCAGCGATTCGAAGCGCTCGGCCAGCTCGAGCCCGTAGGCGCCGATGTTCTGCACCGGCGCGGCGCCGACGGTTCCCGGAATGAGCGCCAGGTTCTCCAGGCCCGGCCAGCCGTTGGCGATGGTGCGGTCGACCACCTCGTGCCAGGTCATGCCGGCACCGGCTTCCACGATGTAGGCGTCGGGCCGCGTCTCCACGAGCCGCAGGCCCTCGACCTCGACCTTGAGCACCACCTCGTCCACGTCGCGCGTGAGCACGAGATTGCTTCCCCCGCCCAGCACGAGCTTGGCGCTGCGTCCCACCTCGGGGGAGTCGAGCACGCGGCGCACGTCCGCGTCCTGCCGGATGCGCACGAGGCGGCGCGCGGTCGCGGGCAGGCCGAAGGTGTTCATCGCCTTGAGCGAAACGTCGGATTCGAGCCAGGGGGGCAAGGGCATGGCAGAATTTTCGCCGATCCCGATCGCATCCCCAGCCTGTCCCCCGGATATCTTCATGCCCAGCTTCGACGCCGTCCTCGAACCCAATCAGGTCGAAATCCGCAATGCGGTCGACCAGTCGAGCAAGGAAATCGGCACGCGCTTCGATTTCAAGGGCACGTCGGCCAGGGTGGAACTCGGCGACAAGGGCAAGGAGATCACGCTCTACGGCGACAGCGATTTCCAGATCGAGCAGGTCACCGACATCCTGCTCGCGAAGCTCACCAAGCGCGGGGTCGACATCCGCTTCCTCGATCGCTCGGCCAAGGTCGAGAAGATGGGCGGCGACAAGGTCAGGCAGGTCATCGTGGTCAGGAGCGGCGTCGATTCGGACACCGCGAAGAAGATCCAGCAGGCGATCAAGGGCAGCAAGCTCAAGGTGCAGGCCGCGATCCAGGGCGACATGGTGCGCGTGACCGGAGGAAAGCGCGACGACCTGCAGGCGGCCATCGCCCTGCTGCGGTCCGAGATCAAGGACGCCCCGCTCTCCTTCTCCAATTTCCGCGACTGACCGCGCCGCGTCACCTCGTTGACAGATCGAATCGCACGGCCGTGCTAAAACCGTCTCCTGCGCCTGCGACGGCGCGAGGAGTCAGTGTCCATGGATCTCGAGTTCACGCCGCAGCAGCAGGCCTTCCGCGCCACGATCCGCGAGTGGGTGACAGCGAACCTGCCGCCCGATATCGCCCACAAGGTGCACAACGGACTGCGGCAGTCACGCGACGATCTCCAGCGCTGGGCCCGCATCCTCGGCAAGAAGGGCTGGCTGGGCTACGGCTGGCCGAAGGAATTCGGCGGCCCGGGCTGGGACGCCATCGAGCGCCACCTGTTCGAGGAAGAGTGCGCGCTTGCCGGTGCGCCGCGCATCGTGCCCTTCGGCCCCGTCATGGTGGCGCCGGTCATCATGGCCTTCGGCTCGAAGGCGCAACAGGAGCGCTTCCTTCCCGGCATCGCGTCGGGCGACGTGTGGTGGAGCCAGGGCTACAGCGAGCCCGGCTCGGGTTCCGACCTGGCGTCGGTGAAGACACGCGCGGAGCGCCGCGGCGACAAGTACATCGTCAACGGCCAGAAGACCTGGACCACCCTCGGCCAGTTCGGCGAATGGATCTTCTGCCTGGTGCGCACGTCCACCGAGGGCAAGCCGCAGACGGGCATCTCCTTCCTGCTGATCGACATGAAGTCGCCCGGCGTGACCGTGCGGCCCATCGTGCTGATGGATGGCGAGCCCGAGGTCAACGAGGTGTTCTTCGACGATGTCGAGGTTCCCGCCGAGAACCTGGTCGGCGAGGAGAACAAGGGCTGGACTTACGCCAAGTACCTGCTCGCGCACGAGCGCACGAACATCGCCGACGTCAACCGCGCCAAGCGCGAGCTCGAGCGCCTGAAGCGGATCGCGAAGTCCGAGGGCGTGTGGGACGACGCGCGCTTTCGCGACCAGATCGCGCTGCTCGAGGTGGACATCGTGGCCCTCGAGATGATGGTGCTGCGCGTGCTGAGCGCGCAGGCCGGTGGTGGCGGCAAGAAGGCGCTGGACATCGCGGGCCTGCTGAAGATCCGCGGCAGCGAGATCCAGCAGCGCTACTCCGAGCTGCTGATGCTCGCGTGCGGCCCCTACAGCCTGCCCTTCATCTGGGATGCCATGGAAGCCGGCTGGCAGGGCGATCACGTCGGCGCGGCGTACTGCGCGCCGCTCGCGGCGAACTACTTCAACGCCCGCAAGACGACGATCTACGGCGGCTCCAACGAGGTGCAGCGCAACATCGTCGCGCAGACGACGCTGGGCGTCTGAGAACTCTCGCCACCGCGCGCAGGACGACACCATGAACTTCGAATTCGACGACGACGAACAGCAGCTCCGCGACGCGGTGCAAAAGTGGGTCGAGCGGGGCTACGGCTTCGAGCGCCGTCGCGTCATCGTGCAGGCCGGGGGATTCAGTGCCGAGGCCTGGGGCCAGCTCGCCGACCTGGGCGTGCTCGGCCTCGGCACGCCGGAGTCCGAGGGCGGCCTCGCGCTGGGCCCGGTCGCCGCCATGCTGGCGCTCGAGGCGCTCGGGCGCGGCCTGGTGCTGGAGCCCGTCGCGGCCGTGGCCCTGGTCGCCGCGTCGCTGCTCGCGAAATCCCCGGACGCGGTGCGGGCGGCCTGGCTGCCGCGCCTCGTCTCCGGCGAGGCGCGCGTCGTGCTCGCATACCAGGAGCGCGCCGCGCGCTACCGCCTCCAGCACGTGACGGCAAAGGCCGTCCGCGCCGGCGACGGGTGGCGCCTCGACGGCGCCAAGAGCCTGGTGCCGATCGGCGACCAGGCCGACGCGTTCGTCGTCCCCGCCCGCGTGCGGGGCGAACCGGCGGATCCGGCGGGCATCGCCCTCTTCCTGGTGGAACGCACGGCCGCCGGCGTCTCGACGCGCGGCTACGCGTTGCAGGACGGCTCGCGCGCCGCGGAGCTGCGGCTCGCGAACGTCCCGGCGACCCTGCTCCTCGATGCCGGGCCGGCCTTCGCCGCATTCGAGGAGGCGATCGACATCGGCATCGCCGCGCAGGCGGCCGAGGCCGTCGGCGTGATGGACCGGCTGTTCGAGCTGACTGTCGACTACCTGAACACGCGCAGGCAGTTCGGGGTCCCGATCGGCACCTTCCAGGCACTGCGCCATCGGGTGGCCGACATGAAGATGCAGCTCGAGCTCGCGCGGTCGATGAGCTATTTCGCGACGCTCAAGCTGCACGAGCCGGCGCCCGCGCGCACCCGCGCCATCGCGCAGGCCAAGGTTCAGCTCGGTCACAGCATGCGCTACCTGGGCCAGCAGGCGATCCAGCTTCACGGCGGCATCGGCATGACCGACGAATACATCGGCAGCCACTATTTCAAGCGCCTCACGACGATGGAGATGCAGTACGGCGACACCCTGCATCATCTCGGCGAGGTCGCCGCCCGCATGCAGGAGACGGCAGGCGTGTTCGCATGAGGACGGTGCTGCTGCCTGAAAACCGCGCCAGTCGTGGTTTCCCGTGGCCGCGCCTGCTGGAGCGTGTCGCGGAAGTTCGCTAAGATCCCTCGGCTCGCCGGAACATGCCGCGGGCGACCCGCGCCGATCGGGGCCGGGGCTTGCCTTGCGAGCCCGATCCCCGGTGGCGCCATGTCGCCGCGACACCCCCGGGGGTACCATCCGCCTCCCATCGATGCCAGACCCCGAACGCCGCGCGACGCCGGCCGCCATCGAGCGGCAGATCGAATTCGAGCGCATCAGCACGCTTTACAGCTTCTCGCGGAACACGCTGATCGGCGGCATCGTCTATGCGTTCCTGCTGGTGCCGATGCTGCGGCCGTATTTCGGCCTGCCCCTCATCCTCGCGTGGGTCGCCTTCAAGGTCGGGGTCGCCACGTTCCGCCTCGTCGATGCCCATCTCTTCCGGCTTGACGAGCACCGCGCCGCCCGGCTGTCGCACTGGAAGCACCGCTTCTTCTTCTCCGTCATCGCCGACACGATCGGCTGGGGCCTCATCACGGTGCTGTTCCTGCCGACGAGCGATCCGGTCGCCAACGGCGTGCTCATCGCCGGCACCGTGGCCGTGGCCTCGGCGGGCGTGCTGGCGCTCGGCTCGCACCGCGTCGCCTCCGGCACCTTCCTCGTCCTGGCCCTGAGCCCCCTGATCGAGCAGCAGGCGCTGGCCGGCACCACCATCGAGCACGTCACGGCGGCGGCCCTGCTGGTGTACGGCATGGTGCTTTTCCACGAGTCGCAGACGGCCCACAGGCGATTCACGGCCACGATGCGCCTGCGCTTCGAGAACGCAGCGATCGCCGAGGAGCGTCACCGCGCGCTGATCTACGCGGAGCACTCCAATGCCGCGAAGACGCGCTTCCTCGCCTCGGTCAGCCACGAGCTGCGCACGCCCCTGAACGGCATCATCGGCATGACGCAGCTCCTGGCCGTCGAACCGCTCTCGCCGCTGCAGCGCCAGCGGCTGGAGGTGCTGCGCAACTCCGCGGAGCACCTCGTCACGGTGATCGGCGACCTGCTCGATCTCTCCCGCATCGAGTTCGACCGCATCGAGCTGAACCCGCAGCCCACGCTGATCGTGCAGGCGGTGCGCGACGTCACGGACCTGCTGCAGCCCGTCGCCGAGGAACGGGGCCTCGCCTTCGTCGTGCAGTTCGACCCCGAGCTGCCGGCTGCCGCCCTGATGGACGCCTCGCGCGTGAAGCAGGTGCTGCACAACCTGATCGGCAACGCCCTGAAGTTCACGGCGGCCGGCGAAGTGCGGATCGCGGTGGACATGACCAACGGCCTGCTGCGCTTCCAGATCGCGGACACCGGGGAGGGCATCCCGCCCGATGCCGTCGAGCGCATCTTCGACGCCTTCGAGCAGGGGCCTTCGACCACGGCGCCGCAACGCTCGGGGGCCGGGCTCGGACTCACGATCTCGCGCCGCCTGGCGCGAGCGATGGGCGGCGACGTGCAGTGCCGATCGACGCCGGGCCTGGGCACGACCTTCGATTTCTCGATCGCCTTCCGCGCGACGCCGCGGGCGCCGCAGCCGCGCGCGTCGGTGGCCGAGGAGCTCGCCGCCGCCCTGCCCCCGGCGCGGGCGCTACCCACCCGGCCCGGCCGCGTGCTGGTGGTGGAGGACAACGACGTCAACGCGCTCGTCGTGCGCGGCATGCTCGAGCAGATGGGCGTCGAGACCGAGCTGGCCATCAACGGGCAGAAGGCGCTCGCGAGCATGGGGCGCATCTCCTTCGATCTCGTCCTGATGGACTGCCAGATGCCCGTCCTCGACGGCTGGGAAGCCACCCGCATCTGGCGCGCGCGGGAATCGCGCCTGCGGCAGAACGCCCACCTGCCGATCGTCGCGCTCACCGCGAGCGCGGTGGCCGGCGAGCGCGAGCGCTGCCTCGCGGCCGGCATGGACGACTACCTCAGCAAGCCGTTCACGCGCGAGGCACTGGGAGAGGTGGTCGACCGCTACCTGCCCCCGGTGCCCGCATGATCACGCAGTCCGAAGCCCTCGCTCGCGGGGCCTGTCCATTTCCGGCGCTGCCGCTCACCTTTCAGCAAGGTGTCCAAGGGAGGGAGGGGCGGGCTCCGCCTGCCCCGAACCGGCCGGCCCCCATGGGGGGCAGGGAGCGCCAGCGACCGTGGGGGCGATAATCCCGCGATGCAGCTCCACCGCGGCCTCGCCTCCGACGTCACCCGAGATCTCGCGCGCCGCGGGTCGGCGCTGACCATCGGCAACTTCGACGGCGTCCACCGCGGCCACCAGGCCATGCTGGCGCTGCTGCGCAACGAGGCGCGCCATCGGGGCGTGCCGAGCTGCGTGCTCACGTTCGAGCCGCATCCGCGCGACTTCTTCGCGCATCGCGCCGGCCGCCCCGAACTGGCGCCCGCGCGCATCGCGACGCTGCGCGACAAGCTCGGCGAGCTCGAACGCTGCGGCATCGATCACGTCGTGCTCCTGCGATTCGACGCCGCGCTCGCGGGCCTCGCACCGGAGGCCTTCATCTCGGACGTGCTCGTGCGCGGCCTCGGCGCACGCTACGTCCTGGTCGGCGACGACTTCCGCTTCGGCTCGAAGCGGGCCGGCGACTACGCGATGCTCGACGCGGCCGGCGGCGCGCAGGGCTTCGACGTCGCCCGGATGATGAGCTACGAGGTGCATGGCCACCGCGTCTCGAGCTCCGCGGTGCGCGAGGCGCTCGCCGTGGGCGACCTGGGCCTCGCGACCTCGCTGCTCGGGCGCCCCTACGCGATCAGCGGGCGCGTGGCGCACGGCCGCAAGCTCGGGCGCGAGCTCGGCGAGAGCGCGCTCGGCGCGGGCGACGGCTTCCGCACGCTGAACCTGCGCATGCCCGACGCCCGCCCGGCCGCCGCGGGCATCTTCGTCTCGCGCGTCCTGGGCCTGACGCCGGAGCCGCTGCAGGCGGTCTCCAGCATCGGCGTGCGCCCCACGGTCGAACACGCGGGCCGCGTCCTGCTCGAGACGCATTGCCTGCACTGGCCGTCCGCGCAGCTCGGGCCCGACGCCGGCTACGGCCGGGTGATCAGCGTGGAACTGCTCCACTGGCTGCACCCCGAGCGCCGCTATGAATCGCTCGCCGCGCTGCGCGAGGGCATCGCGGCCGACGTGGCCGCCGCCCACGACTGGTTCGCGCGCACGCCCGCGGCCGACGCCCGCTGAACGGGCAACCCCCGGGGTCAGCGCTCGGAGCTGACCCCGGCATTCGATCTGACCCCCGCATTCGATCCGCTCGACATCCGGATCACGCCTCCCATGCCCGCAGCAGCGCGACGATCGACGCCCGGATGCCGGCCAAGGCCTCCGCTTCGAGCTCGAAGGTTCCCGACAACGTCGTCCAGGCACCGCCCCGGCGCTCGCTCTCCAGCGCGAAGTGGCCCGTGATCGGCCCGGCCTCCCGCATTTCGAGGCGCAGGTCGATCCCGGGCTCGTCGCACGCGAGCTCGGCCCGTCCCGCGCGGGCGGGCGCCTCCTGCAGCGCGCCAAGCTCCCGCTCGAAGCGACGCAGGCTCTCGCCCTGCGTGCGCGCCTCGAAGTCGGCGCGAAAGCCGCAGATGCCGGCGCGCACCCGAACACGCACCCAGTCGCCCGCGGCGGCCTCTCGCGCCTCGGCAGCGACGGGCGTCAACTCGAGCCGAAACGATGGCGTGACGATGTTCAAGCCGATTCTCCCCGGGCCTCAGAGCGTCCGGCGCAAGGCTTCGAAGAACAGCTCCGACTGCAGCCGCTCCCCGGCCACCTGCGCGGCCACGCGCTGCACCACGTCCTCGTCGACGGGTGCGAGCGGCCGCCCCGTCGACTGGGCGAGCACCTGCACCTGGCAGGCGCGCTCGAGGTAGTACAGGTCGTCGTAGGCGTGCGCGAGGCGCGAGCCGCAGACGACCACGCCATGGTTGCCGAGGAAGGCGATGTCGGCGCCGCCCATGGCGCGGGCGATGCGCTCCCCCTCGGCGACATCGAGTGCCAGCCCGTTGTAGCGGCCGTCGGCCGCGACGCGGCCGTGGAAGCGCATCGCGTTCTGCGAGAGCCTCGTGTCGAGCGCGCGATCCGCCGTGAGCGAGAGGGCCGTGGCATACGGCATGTGGGTGTGCAGCACGCAGGCCTGGGCGCAGAGCCGGTGGATCGCGGCGTGGATGAACATCGCGGTGGGCTCGACATCGTGCCGCCCCGCGAGCTTGCGGCCCGCGGCGTCGACCATCACGATGTCGTCGGCCTGCACCTCGCTCCAGAGCAGGCCGCGCGGGTTCAGCAGGAAGCGCTGCGAGCCGTCCGGCAACTCGACGCTGAAGTGGTTGCAGACGCCCTCGGCGAAGCCATGGTGCGCCGCGGCGCGCAGCGCGAGCGCGAGGTCGTCGCGCAGGCGGGCGACGGGAGCCGCGCGGAAGTCGTCCTCGTGCACCTCAGTCCCCCACGTGGATCTTGACGTCGCGCGGCGCCGGTCGACCGCCGCCGCCTTCGACGTCATCGCGCAGGCTCAGCAGGAAGGTCGCCCACTTGGTGCTGCAGTGATGCATGAACTCCACGGGCTCCTTCCAGTCGGTATGCGCGAACAGGACGAAGGTCTGGCCTTCCTTCCATTCGAGCCGGAACGTGACCTCCGTGTAGACCCACTCCTCCGGGCCTTCGAGGCAGTGCCAGCGCACGAGCTCGTCGGGCTCGGCATCGATGACGCGCATCTTGCAGAAGCCGAAATCGATGGTGCCGCCGGCATCCGCGTCGCCCGTGGCATCGGCCACCCACCAGCCGCGCAGGCCGTCGAGGGTGGTGAGCGCCTGGAAGACCCGCTCGGGCGGGGCGTCGATACCGACGCGGTGGAGGATGTCGGGCATCGCTGTCTCCTCTCGAGGAGCTAGCAGTATAGGTAAACCACTCCGTGCACCGCGGCACGCGGGTGCCATCGCGCGGGCGCGATGGATTTACCGTTGGCAAATCGCGCGCTCCAACGTACGCTCGACCATGCGGCAATTCGAGGGAGCACGGCATGGCCAAGACGATTCCCGTTGTGGTGAGCGCCAGGTCGAACACGGAGTCCAAGGCGCTCCTGGGCAAGGGCGCCGACGCGGTCGTGGCGCAGGTCGATGTCGAACGCGTGCGCGCGAACCTGGACGCGCTGACCAAGGACCTGGCCGTCATGTTCGAGACCTTGAAGGCTCCCGAATCCTTCTCGCTGAAGGAAGTGGAAGTCGGCCTGGAGATCACGGCCGAAGGCGGTGTCAACCTCATCGGCACGCTGACGGTGGGCGCCAAGGCGGCCGTGACGTTGAAGTTCGAACGGTCGTAGCGACATGCCCCGGCGCGCGCTGCTGCTCGGGGTCGACAACTACGCGGACCCCGGGCTGTTCCTGTCGTCGCCGAAGCACGACGTGGCCGCGCTCGCCGCGGCGCTGGCGCAAGGCGGCTATCCCAAGGCGGGCATCCAGACCAGCCTGTCGAGCGTCACGCCGCTGTCGACCGCGACGATGCGCCACACGATCCGCAAGTTCCTGCGCGAGTGCGAGGCCGGCGACGAACTGCTCGTGTACTTCTCAGGCCATGGCGCCGAACAGGAGCAATCGCGCCTGCTGATCCCGCAGGACTACTATCTCGAGGAGCCTCGCCCCGCTCACGAGCTCATCGGAGACGAGAGGCTCTACGCCATGGCGCGCGACTGCCCGGCGCGATCGGTGCTGTTCGTCATCGATGCGTGCCGCGACGGCGTCAAGCTGACCTTGACGGAAGACAAGGGCGGCGGCGGCGCACGAGGAACGGACGCTCCCCCGCCCGCGCACGCGACGCCCACGGTCGCCATGCTCTTCAGCTGTGCGCACGGGGAGCTCTCCCATGCCGTGAAGGATTCCCTGAGCTTCTTCACGAGCGCGATGTGCGGGGTCCTCGAAGGCGACGACGAGCGCGCCACCCTGGGTGAAGTCCTGGACGCGACGAGGACCGCGCTCGCGTCCGCCGTGAGCGGGGCCGGCCTCTCCCCGCAGACGGCTTCGCTGGACGAGCGGCCGATCGTCGGCCGGGGCGGGCCGGTCCACCTGCTCGCCGTCAAGGAGAACGCTTCCGCGCGCATTCGACAGGGGATCCACGATTCGGCCTGGTGTTCCGACCTCCGGGGCCATTCGATGTGGCGATCCCTGTCCGAAGCCCTGCCCGCCCTCGCCGACCAGGTGCTGGTGCTCGTGTTCCGCGCGGAGCAGTTGGTGATGGAGGCCACGCGCTTGCTACCGCTCCAGAGGTGGCGCGATCCGGGGGCGCCGCTGCAGGTCGTCCACTACCTCGAGATGCTGTGCCCCGGCGAGACGCTGCCCTCGCCTTCGGCCGCCCTCGCCATGGCCACGCCGTTCGTCTACGAAGCGGTCCTTGCCGCGGGCGAGATCCTGCTCGCCCACGCCGGCGATCCGCTCTCGCCGTTGACGAAGCCCGGCAAGTCGGACGATGGCCGCCCCTGGCTGGCCCTGCGCAATGCCGTGGCCGCCCAGGAGGCCCTGACGCGACGCTGCAGGCTGCTGGCGGAGCATGGCAAGCAGGCCGCCTCCGAAGACCTCGCGGCCCTGCAGATGCTGCGCTTCCTCCATACGAGCGGCGAACTGTGGGAACACTCCCCGGCGCGCGGCGGCGGATGGGCGTCGGAGCATCTCGCCACCTTCTTCGATCCCCTGGGAACGGTTGCCGCGAACGACCGCATCCGCAAGCTGATGAGCGGCAGCCGCCTGATGCGCTTCGCGCGACTTCTCTTCGCGCCGTTCGAGGACATCGAGCTCGAGCGCAACCGCAGCCTGTTCCCCGAGCTGAGGCTGGGCGAGTACCCCGACAGCTGGGTGGTCGACGAATGCGCGCTGGCGCACCTGGTCAGCCTGGCCGCGACCATGGCCAGCGACCCCCGGCGCCTGTCGCCCCTGATGGCCGAGCACCTCGGCATGGTGGACTCGATCAATGCCGCCGCGCTGACCGCCCTCCTGAACCAGAGCGAATGGCACCGCGTCGGGTCGGCCCTGTCCCTCACGATGGAAACGCCGCACGAGGTGATCGATGCCGTGCTGGAGGAAGTCGCGATCGCCGCGGAGGCTCATCGCAGCCGCCTCGCCCGCGCGGGCTGCCTGTGCGGCCTGCCCGAACGCTTCGACGCGAGCGGCCTGCATCCGGCCGTCAACAGCGACGGGCAGCCGCTCTTCCAGAAGCCGCACCTTCGGCTGACCCTGAACGAATCGCGCGTCCGCGAATTGCTCATGGGCAGGAACCTGTACGGGGAACCGAGCCTGGCGCTGCGCGAGATGTACCAGAACGCCCTCGACGCCTGCCGCCATCGGCGTGCGCGCGTCCGATGGCTGCAGGCGACCGGCAATACCCAGGTCGAGCCCTACGCAGCCACGATCGCCTTCAAGGCAGGGAAGACGCGACGGGGACGCGCCTACATCGAATGCCGCGACAACGGCATCGGGATGGCCGAGCGTCACCTGCGCCGGCTCTTCGCGCGCGCGGGGCAGCGCTTCACCGACAGCCACGAGTTCCACCTGGAGAAGGCGCGCTGGGACGAGGAAGGCATCGACTTCTTCCAGAACAGCCGGTTCGGGATCGGGGTCTACAGCTATTTCATGCTCGCCGACGAAATCCTGGTCGAGACGAAGCGCCTGCACGAGAACGGAATCGATCACGAGCCGGGCATCTCGGCCAGCGTCGTCGGAAGCGGAAGCCTGTTCCGCCTGCAGGCCGCCACGGCCGTTCCCGTCGGCACGAAGGTGCGGCTCTACCTGAACGACGGCGACCGGCTGGACGAGTTGCTGGCGGGAATCACGGGCTGGCTGTGGATCCCCGAATTCGACACGCGGATCGAGTACCCCGATGGCGACATGCGCGAGTTCCCGGCGCGGGAGCCCACCGAGGGCATGCTGCGCGCGCAGGTCTCCTTCCTGAAGATCGATTCCGCGGTGGACTCCGCGAAGGTCCCTCGACTCTTCTGGTCGCTCGAGAGAACGGCGAGAGGGGGAAGGCGCGGAAGGGAGGACCTCCATAGCGACATTCTTTGCGACGGGATCCTGACCGATGGCGAAGGCATCCCGGGCGTCCTCGTGAACCTGACGGAAGACCTCCGTCCCGAGCTGTCGGTCGATCGAAGTCGTGTCACCGATTGGTCGGCGGGCCGCTCCTCGGCGTTGCGGACGATCGCGGCGGAAGCCTGGAAGTATCTTCCCCTGTATCCCGAGATCGATCTGTGCAAGCTGGATGCCCTCTTTGCCTACTACCCGGGTGAACTGATCGAGCTGGATCTCAGCCTGCGGGCAGGCCGCATGGCCGATGTGCGGCTGCCCCTGCACACGCTGCGCGCTCCCAAGTCGATTTCCATGGCGAATCTCGGCATTTCGCCGTTCGACGCGGGACTTCTGGGGATGCTCGGAGACAAGGCGACATTCCTGGATCTCGATCTCTCCATCAAGTCGTACTGCGCATCGTTCCAGCTCGGAGCCGCCTCCCGCCGGCTCTCGGCCCTGGCCGCCGCCGGCCAGCCGATGCCGCCGGCCCTGGAACAACTCGTTCGCTTCGAGGGCTCCGGCGGCGACCTGCCCGATTGCTGCGTGCGCATGGTGGGCCGTCTCGTGCGCGCCCCGGATGGACGACTGGTGTTGCCCAGCCTCGCGCTTCTCCAGTTGGCCCAGGAGTGGAGGTTGACGCTCGGGCGGATCTTCGCGCTGGCGCAGCCCTTGTCGAAGCATGGCGTGGCGATCGCGGAACTGCCGTCCGACCTGCACGACTACGCGCGGACACCTTCGTTCGCCTATTCCCTCGATCTCGATGCGGATGCCATCCCGGAATTCACCGGCATTCCGGTCCAGATCTCCTTCGCGTCGATGCTGACCGCGCTGAGGATCATTCCCGACGAGCGCATGAAGGAGGCCTGGGACGACCTGCAGGTCGTGCGGGCGTTCAATGTCACGTTGCCGGTGGATCGACTGGAGGACTTCATCGAGCTCGTGGCCGACCCGCGCCTGCTCGAATTCATGTCGCGCGACCTGGACGGCGCCTTCCCGTGGATCGACCGGTGCACCGTGAGCCATCTCCTCAGGGCGAGCCACTCGAAGGACATGACGCTGGGCGAGATCTGGTCGCTCGCCGCGGCACCCTTGGGGAAGGTGGGTTTCGAGCTCCCCGGATTGCCCGGGCATCTCCAGGAATTCAGGATCGGCAGCCTGGCGGCCAAATTCCTTCCGGACGAATTCGAGGAAGTCGGCACCGAGCGCGTCACCCTGGGTGCATTGATTCGAGTCTGCGAGGACGATTCCATCCCCTGGGAAGCGGCGCTCGCGGCCTTGGAGCCCCTGGGCGAACTCGGGTTCGAGATTCCGGATCCGGCCGGCGCGAGGTCGTGCGTCGACGGACGCGCCGAGATCGCCAGGCTGCTTTCGAGGGACCTGGACGGCCTGGACCCCTTCCTGGATCGGATCCCGCTGCGGCACCTGATCGCGTATGCCGCGGACAAGGCGATCCCGCTCGGGGAGGCTCTCGCGCTCGCCCGTCGCCTGGCCTCCTTCGGCGTCCCGATCTGCGACGTCCCGAAGGCATCGATCGCTTTCGTGCCCTCCGAGACGCATGCACAGCTTCTTGGCAAGGGCAGGGGCGAGGGAGACGACTTGATGGACGTCGAATGGACGCGGTGTCTCGACGTGATGTTGAAGTTGTCCGATTCGGGCTTCGCGAAGCTCGTCGAGCCGCTGCGCGCCCTGGGGTTCTCGATCCAGGTGCCTTCCGCCGATGCAGTGCCGCTGCTCAGCCACCTCAAGCAGCAGGCGTCGTACAGCGACGTGCCAGGCCGGCGCATCAGCCCCTTGGAACTGGCCAGCCATTGCTGCGTGGCCCGGACCGATCCGGGCCAGTACGTCGACGCGCTCGCGTCGCTGCTGGCCGCGGGCTGGGAAGTCGAGGAGGCCTTGGCGTTCGCTCGCTTCTGCGTCGATTCGAGAGACGGCAAGGGCTGAGCCTCGCCCGAGGGACACCGGCGCGGCCGCCCGCGTCCTCGCCCGGCGCAGTCTGCCGCCGCGCCGTTAGAATGCCCGGATGCCGCTGTCACGCAGCTCCCGCTCCACCCTCCACCGCTGGCACGCCGCCACGCGGCGGCAGACCACGCGCGACCGAATTCCCAGCGGGCTCGCCTCGGCCTGATGCAGCCGGCACGGCGCCCGAGCGCCGCGCCACGAGGCCCTTCTCGACGCCGCCCGCGCCCTGCCCCCGCCCGCGAGCTGGCCGCGTCCCCCGCCGCCCTTCGAACCGCGCGAGCCCTCGACGCGCCACCTGCCATGACCGCCGACCCCTCCCAAACCGCGAACGACCTCAGCAAGCCCGACTACCGGGGCACGCTGAACCTGCCCGACACGCCGTTCCCGATGCGCGGCGACCTGCCCAAGCGCGAGCCGGGCTGGGTCGCGCAGTGGGAATCGCAAGGCCTCTACAAGCGCCTGCGCGACGCCCGCCACGGCAAGCCCCTGTTCATCCTGCACGACGGCCCGCCCTACGCGAACGGCCAGATCCACATGGGTCACGCCGTGAACAAGGTGCTCAAGGACATGATCGTCAAGACGCGCCAGCTCATGGGCTTCGACGCGCAGTACGCGCCGGGCTGGGATTGCCACGGCCTGCCGATCGAGAACGCGATCGAGAAGAAGCACGGTCGCAACCTGAGCCGCGACGAGATGCAGGCGAAGAGCCGCGCGTACGCGACCGAGCAGATCGGCCAGCAGATGGTCGACTTCAAGCGCCTCGGCGTGCTCGGCGACTGGGGCCATCCGTACCGCACGATGGATTTCGCCAACGAGGCCAACGAGATCCGCGCCTTCAAGCGCGTGATCGAGCGCGGCTTCGTCTATCGCGGCCTGAAGCCCGTCTACTGGTGCTTCGACTGCGGCTCCTCGCTGGCCGAGTTCGAGATCGAGTACGCGGACAAGAAGAGCTACGCGGTCGACGTGGCGTTCAAGTGCGCCGAGCCGCAGAAGCTTGCCGCGGCCTTCGGCCTGCCGGCCCTCGCGAAAGACGCCTTCGCCGTGATCTGGACCACCACGCCGTGGACGATCCCCGCGAACCAGGCCCTGAACCTCAATCCCGAGCTCCCCTACAGCCTCGTCGACACCGACCGCGGCCTGCTGCTGGTGGCGTCGGCGCTCGTCGAGAAGTGCCTCGCGCGCTTCGGGCTGCAGGGCACCGTGGCCGGCGAGACGGCGGGCAAGTCGCTCGACGGGCTGAAGTTCCACCACCCGCTCGCGGAGAAGGATCCGGGCTACGACCGCCTCTCGCCCATCTACCTCGCCGACTACGCGACGGCCGAGGACGGCACCGGCATCGTGCACTCCGCGCCGGCCTACGGCGTGGACGACTTCAACTCCTGCACGAGCCACGGCGTGCGCATCGACGAGATCCTCAACCCCGTGCAGGGCTCGGGCGTGTACGCGCCGGAGCTGCCGCTGTTCGGCGGGCAGTTCATCTGGAAGGTGCAGCCGGCGATCATGGACGCGCTGCGCGACGCGGGGCGCCTGTTCGCGCATTCCGAGATCGTGCACAGCTATCCGCACTGCTGGCGCCACAAGACGCCCGTGATCTACCGCGCCGCGGCGCAGTGGTTCGTCCGCATGGACGAGGGCGAGGGCGTGTTCACGAAGGACAAGGCGCCCGAGACGCTGCGCCAGCTCGCGCTCGCGGCCATCGACAAGACGAACTTCTATCCGGAGAACGGCCGCGCGCGCCTGCACGACATGATCGCGAACCGGCCCGACTGGTGCATCAGCCGCCAGCGCAGCTGGGGCGTGCCGATCCCGTTCTTCCTGCACAAGGATTCCGGCGAGCTGCACCCGCGCACGATGGAGATCCTCGACCAGGCGGCCGCCATCATCGAGAAGGGCGGCGTCGAGGCCTGGAGCCGCGTGACGCCCGAGGAGATCCTCGGGCCGCAGGACGGCCCGCTCTACACGAAGAGCACCGACATCCTCGAGGTCTGGTTCGACTCGGGCTCGACCTTCTTCCACGTGCTGCGCGGCACGCACGTGGGCACGCCGGACCATCCGGGCCACCACGCCGACGGCCCCGAGGCCGATCTCTACCTCGAGGGCCACGACCAGCACCGCGGCTGGTTCCACTCCTCGCTGCTCCTCGCGTGCGCGCTCTACGGCCGCGCGCCCTACCGCAGCCTGCTCACGCACGGCTTCACGGTGGACAGCCAGGGCCGCAAGATGAGCAAGTCGCTCGGCAACGGCGTCGAGCCGCAGGAGACGGGCAAGAAGCTCGGCGCGGAGATCATCCGCCTCTGGGTCGCGGCGAGCGACTATTCCGGCGACATCGCGGGCGACGACAAGATCCTCGCCCGCGTGGTGGACGCCTACCGCCGCATCCGCAACACGCTGCGCTTCCTGCTCGCCAACACGAGCGACTTCGACCCGAAGGCCGACGCCGTGCCGCTCGGCGACCTCGTCGAGATCGACCGCTACGCGCTCGCGCGCGCCGCGGCGCTGCAGGAGGAGATCCTGAAGCACTACGAGGCCTACGAGTACCACCCGGTCGTCGCGAAGCTGCAGGTGTACTGCTCGGAAGACCTCGGGGCCTTCTACCTGGACGTGCTGAAGGATCGCCTGTACACGACCGCGCCCAAGTCCTTCGCGCGCCGCTCGGCGCAGACCGCGCTGTGGCACATCACGCACTCGATGCTGCGCTGGATGGCGCCCTTCCTGAGCTTCACCGCGGAAGAGGCGTGGCAGGTGTTCGCGCCGGGGCAGTCGATCTCGATCTTCGTCGAGACCTTCTGGCCGCTGCAGTCGGGCGACGCGGCGCTGATCGCGAAGTGGGAGCGGCTGCGCGCCATCCGCGAGGTCGCCAACAAGGCGATCGAGGACGTGCGCACGACGGGCCAGGTGGGCTCCTCGCTGCAGGCCAACCTCGTCATCGCCGCGAACGCCGAGGATCGCGCGCTGCTCGCCGATCTCGGGGACGACCTGAAGTTCGTGACCATCACGTCCGCCGTGCAGGTCGTGGAGGCCCCCGACGGCGAGCTGAAGGTGACGGTCACGCCCTCGAAGGACGCCAAGTGCGAGCGCTGCTGGCACTGGCGCGGCGACGTGGGCCGCGACGGATCGCACCCGACCCTGTGCGGCCGCTGCACGCTGAACCTCTTCGGCGCGGGCGAAGTCCGTCGCGCCGCCTGATCGCCCATGGCTCGTTCCCGTTCCTCCCTCTCGTCCGACGGCGGACCGTCGATCTGGCTGTGGCTGGGCCTCGCGGCCGCCGTCGTGCTGCTGGACCAGTTCTCGAAGCAGCTCATCGTCGGCGACTTCCGCCTCGGCGAAAGCCGGCGCGTCACGTCGTTCTTCAACGTCGTCTACTGGTTCAACCCGGGCGCGGCGTTCTCCTTCCTCTCCGGAGCCTCGGGCTGGCAGCGCTGGTTCTTCATCGGCCTCGCGCTCGCCGCCTGCGCCTTCATCCTTTGGCTGCTGGTGCGTCATCCCACGCAGAAGCTGTTCTGCTTCGCCATCGCGATGGTGATGGGCGGCGCCGTCGGCAACGTGATCGACCGCATCTGGCGCGGCCAGGTGGTCGACTTCATCCAGGTGCACTGGCACGACTGGAGCTTCCCCGCGTTCAATCTCGCCGACAGCGCGATCACGCTCGGGGCGATCTGCCTGATCCTCGACGAGCTGCTGCGCGTCAAGCGCAGCTGATCCGGGCAAGCGCTTGCAGGCGATGACGCGCCTCCTCGTTCCCGCGGTGATCGCCGCCTGCGCCGCGCTGGCGCCGATGGCCGCCTTCGCCGCGCCGCCCGCCCCGCCCGCCGGCTTCGCGGCGGTCGACCTCGAGGCGCTCACCAGCACCGAGCTGCGCGAGCGCATCGCCAGGGGCACGACGACCGTGCTCGTGCCGATCGGCGGCACCGAGCAGAACGGCGCGCACATGGTGCTGGGCAAGCACAACGTGCGCGCGCACCTCCTCGCCGATCGCATCGCCGAGGCGCTTGGCAACGCAGTCGTCGCGCCGACCGTCGCCTACGTGCCCGAGGGCAGCATCCATCCGCCCGCGGCGCACATGAAGTACACGGGCACGATCTCGATCCCGGAGGCGGCCTTCGAGGCGCTGCTGGAATCGGCGGCGCGCTCCTTCAAGCAGCATGGCTTCCGCGACGTCGTCTTCCTCGGCGACCATGGCGGCTACCAGGAGAGCCTGGCGCGCGTGGCCGCGAAGCTCGATCGCGAGTGGGCGAAGGATCCATCGTGCCGGGTGCTCGCGAGCACCGAGTACTACCGCGTCACGCAGACCGCCTTCGAGGACGCGCTGAAGGCACGCGGCGCGACCGCCGCCGAGATCGGCGTGCACGCCGGCCTGGCCGATACCTCGCTCGCGCTGGCCGTCGATCCCGCGCTCGTGCGCCCGCAGGCCATGGCCGCGGCACCGGTCGCGGGCGTCACCGGCGACCCGCGAAAGTCCTCGGCTGAACTGGGCGAGCTGGGCGTGAAGCTGATCGTCGATCGCACGGTGGCGGAGATCCGGCGGGCGACGCAGCGCCAGTGAACTTCGGGGTCAGGTCGGAGCGGCGCGCGTCAAGGTAGTTGTCGCCTCACTTAAACAGCCAAGCGCTGCAAAGAAGGGTCGGCTGCCCTGCCGAGCATCGACTCCCGTTCAGGGTTGAGCGCCACAGGGCCGACA
>Ga0209051_1001148_pt1 | contig 24116 bp, 21 predicted proteins | sample AraplaCvi_mMS_r2_2_FD_184286 | JGI IMG/M metagenome (GOLD analysis project Ga0209051, IMG submission 184286) | Arabidopsis root microbial communities from North Carolina, USA - plate scrape MF_Cvi_mMS_r2 (SPAdes) (version 2) | ecosystem: Host-associated > Plants > Roots > Endosphere | place...
CGACATCCTGCGCGTGCAGGAGATCCGCTCCTACGAGCAGCCGACCCGAATCGCCAACACGCCCGAGTTCCTGCGCGGCGTCGTCAACCTGCGCGGCGTGATCGTCCCGATCGTCGACCTGCGCCTGAAGCTGGGGTGCACCGCCGACTTCAACGCCTTCACGGTCGTCATCGTCCTGAACGTCAAGGGCCGCGTGATCGGCGCCGTCGTCGACTCCGTCTCGGACGTCTGCGAACTCGGCGGCGACACCGTCAAGCCGGCGCCGGCCATGAACTCGCACGTCGACATGTCCTTCATCACGGGCATCGCCAACGTCGGCGAGCGCATGCTGATCCTGATGGACATCGAGGCGCTGATGAGCGCGTCGGACATGGGGCTGATCGAGTCGGCGGCCTGATTTCGATTTCCCCCATGACGAAGGAGCGCCGCGGCGCTCCTTCGTCGCTTCCGGCCCGCCCTCAGCGGCGTGCCGGAGGACCGGCGAGCAGGACCCCTGCCAGGCCCGGGCCCCGCGCGGCCGCGGGCACGCGGACCCCGGCATGACCGGTCACCACCTGGTTGCCGGCGGCCACGTCGAGCCGACCGTCGCGATCGATGTCGCCGAGGGCGAACGAGTCCGGCGTGCCGAGGTGGTTGGCGCCCGGATAGTCGTCCTCCTGCGCCAGGCTGCCGTCGGGGTTCTGCACGAACAGGCCGATGTGGCCGAAGCCGAGCACCAGGAGGTCGGCGCGGCCGTCGCCGTCGACGTCGGCGATGCGCACCGCTCCCGGCTGCTGGGACACCGCCAGCGACTCGGTCGGGCCGAAGCTGCCGTCGGCACGCTGGCGCAGCACGTGCACCTCCTCGCGGAATCCGTCGACGAACGCGAGGTCCGCCCGCCCGTCGCCGTCCAGGTCGCCGATGTCGACCCCCTGCACGCCCGAGGGCGGCTCGAGCTGCAGCGCGGGCGCGAACGAGCCATCGGCCAGCTGCCGGGCCACCGCCGCGTTCTCGCCCGGCTGGCCGCCCGAGACCGCCACCAGGTCGATCCGCCCGTCCCCGTCGACATCGCCGGCGCGCAGGTCGAGGACGCTGCGCAACGCGCCGAAGGACACGCTGCGCAGGGGCTGGAGATGGCCGGCGGAGACCGTCCAGACATCGACGGACGATCCCGCGCCGCCGACGACGACCTCCGGCCGGCCGTCGCCGTCGAGGTCGGCGAGGCGCACCAGGCGCGCGTCGGGCGCGGCATGCGTCTCGCCTGGGACGAGCCGCCCGCCCGTGTCCTGCACGAGCGTGCGCAGGCCACAGCCCGGGCCGGTGAACACCACGTCGGCGCGGCCGTCCCCGTCGAGGTCGACGATGGCCAGGGACGAGGGCGCGCAGCCGCCGGCGCTCGCGTCGAACGCCAGGACGGGGTCGCCGAGCGAGCCGTCGACGCGGCCGGCACGACGCCAGAACTGGCCGCTGTTGGTCGACCCCGACACCTGCACGTAGAGCAGGTCCGGCAAGCCGTCGCCGTCGACGTCGCCGATCGCATCGGCGCCCTCCGATGCCGGCGTGGGCGCCGCCACCGGGGGATCGAACAGGCCGGCCGCCGCCTGGAACGACACCTCGACGCCGGTGCCGGGGAGCGGGTTGCCCGCCACGTCGGTCACGCCGTCCGTGAAGCCCACGTGATAGGTCGCGTGGCGCCAGCCATTCACCGGCGTGATGGTCACGTCCGCGCCCTGCAACGAGACGGTGAACTGCAGCCGCGCGTCGCCGGGGCCCGTGACGCTGACCGTCGGAAGCAGGCCGCTCGAATCGTCGACGCGCACGCTCGCCGGATCGAGCGGCTCGCTGAAGTGCACGACGAACGGCGTCATGGCGGCGACGTCCTCGAGGGGGGCCGCGGAGACCAGCGTCGGGCCCGCCACGTCGATCCGGAACGTCCACGAGAACGCCTGGCCGAGCGGGTTGCCGATCAGGTCGGTGGCGGTGCCCCCGACCGTGGCGGTGTAGGTGCCGGACGCAAGCAGGGTGGAGGGGGTGAACCGGGCCGTGCCGCCGACGGCGTCCGCGCTGCCGGCGATGGGGTGGCCCGCGGCGTCGACGAGGGTGAAGCCCCCGGCGGCGAGGCTCTGGCCGTCGACGGGCCGGTCGAAGGTCACCGTGACCGGCAGGCCCGCGCCCGGGCTCACCTGGCCGCTCGCCGGCGCGGTCGACACCACCTTCGGCGCCGTGGAGACGCTCTTCGACGACGCCGTGCGGTAGGCCACCAGGCTGGAGGCCTGGCTGACCACCTGGCTGCTGACGCCGGGGAACGTGGTCACCGTGCTGCTGCGGACCAGGCCGAGGCCCGCGACGTACCAGTCGTCGATCTCGAGGTGCGTCGGGTTCGCGGGCCCGAAATCGATGGCGAGGCTCTCGTCGACGACGGTGTGCTCGTGCACGGCGGCGTCGAACACGCCCGCGGGCGTGCGCACCTGCTCGATGCCCACCACCGTGACCACCGAATGCATCATGAAAGTGTCGGGGATGCCGTTGTGGTAGCGGTCGATCGCGACCGTCTTGTCGACCTGGACGAAGGTGTCTCCGGCCTGCACGGGCAGGCGCAGCAGCTGCACGGGGCCGATCGCGAGGGCGGTGTCGTCCGAGCCCTCGCCCGGCGTGAGGGTCAAGCCGCTCGCGCTGGACATGTAGGTCGCGTTCGTCGTGGGGGCGCCCCCGCCCTGGGTCACGCTGCGCTGGGTGCCGCCCGGCAGCTGGTCGGCGATGGTCAGCACGCCCGTGGCCTCGTCGGCGTACACGAGGCGGTCGCCGGACTGAACCGTGAACGTCGCGAAGCCCGGCGCCTGAGCCTGGTCGGGCGCTGAACCGCCCCCGCCGCCGCATCCCGCCAACGCCAGCGCGGCCAGCAACGGCCAGCCGCCGAGCGGGCGCCTGGGCGTCCGGGCCCGCCATTCCTCTCCCGCACGCGCGCAGGCGCGCCCCATCCCCACGTGATCCCTCATGTTTCCTCCCGCCGGGCAGCCGGCGCGCGGAGCATAGCGCAGCGTCCGTGGCCGAGCGAGGTTTCCGCCCGGACGGAGGAAATCCTCACGCGCGGGCCAGGCGGGCGCGCCTAAGATGCCGCCACGTCCCCAGGACGCCCTCTTCCCCCGAAAGCTCCCACGTGCCCGACCTCATCGTCCACGGCGGCCTGCCCCTCACGGGCCGCATCACGCCCTCCGCCAACAAGAACGCGGTGCTGCCCATCCTCTCGGCGACGCTGCTCACGCGCGAGCCCGTCACCCTGCGCGGCGTGCCCGACATCACCGACGTGCGCAAGATCATCGCGGTCTTCCGCGAGCTCGGCTCCAGCGTCGAGGGCGACCTCGAGGGCGGCGTGCTGCGCATCCACCACGAGCACACGCGCTTCGACCCCGCGGTGCACCGCCTGCCCGAGGAGATGCGCTCGTCCGTGATGCTGGTGCCGCCGCTGCTGGCGCGCTTCGGCGCCGCGCGCATCGAGAACGACGTCCAGGGCTGCACGCTGGGCGTGCGCGAGATCGACCCGCACGTGGAGGTCTTCGAGGGCTTCGGCGGCCAGGTCGAGCGCAGCCCCGGCGCGCTGATCGTGCGCGCCCCGCGCCCGCTGCACGCGCATCGCCAGTGGCTGGACTACGCCAGCGTCACCACCACCGAGAACTTCGTGCTCTGCGCCGCGCTGGCCGACGGCGTCTCCGAGCTCACCAACGCCGCCTCCGAGCCGCACGTCCAGGAGTTCTGCTCGTTCATGCGCCAGATGGGAGCGCAGATCGAGGGCTGCGGCACCTCGCGCCTGATCGTCAGCGGCGTCGACGAACTGCACGGCGTCGACTTCACCTTCGTCGAGGACTTCCACGAGGTCGTCACCTTCCTCGCGCTGGGCGCGATCACGGGCGGCAACGTCGAGGTGCGCAACAGCGCGCCGCACTTCTTCCCGCTGCTCGACCGCTCGTTCGCGAAGCTGGGCGTCGAGATCGTGCACGAGGGCGGCTGGTCGCGCGCCGCGGTGCCGAACGGCCTCAAGGTGCGCGAGCCCTTCACGCGCAACATCCTGCAGAAGATCGAGGCCGCCCCGTGGCCCTACTTCCCGGTCGACCTGCTGCCCATCTTCATCGCGCTGGGCGTGCGGGCCGAGGGCCAGATGATGTACTGGAACAAGGTCTACGACGGCGCGCTCGGCTGGACCTCCGAGCTCTCGAAGTTCGGCGCGCACGCGTTCCAGTCCGACCCGCACCGCGTCATCACCTTCGGCGGCAAGCCCCTGGTGGCGGCCGAGGTCGAGAGCCCCTACATCATCCGCGTCGCCATCGCGCTCCTGATGCTCGCCTCGAGCATCGAGGGCCGCTCGCGCATCTTCAACGCGACGCCGATCCGCCGTGCGCATCCGCGCTTCGTCGAGAACCTCGTCTCGCTGGGCGCGAAGATCGAGTGGGTGTGATCGATCCGATTTTTCGGCTTCGAAGCCTTCCGCGAGGCTCATGAGCCGATCGGATCGGCTCATGAGCCAAAATTTCGGCTCATTTGCCTATTCCTCGGAAGTCGAGCGCTTTTTCAGGCTCATTCCCACTGCCGTCCGGCTCCTCAGCCAAAATTTCGGCTCGAAAGCGCAAAAAAGCGCTCGTGAGCCGAAAAATCGGCTGCGCAGCCGTTCCGGCGCTGTTTCCAGCCTGGCTTTCAGGCAAGGCGGGGTCGAAGCGCCCGCGCGAGGTCAGGCGGCGGGCCGCACCCGGGCGCCCGCGGCGACCAGCAGTTCGCGCAGGACCGCGCGGTGGCAGCGCGACTCGTCCTCGCAGTAGCAGCCCACGGAGAAGTCCGCGCAGTGCGAGAGCGCGGCCAGCAGTGCGATCGCGTGCGCGGCCTCCGGCGCCGCCATCTCCTTGCGGTAGGCGCGCGTGAACGCGTTCCAGGCGCGTTCGCCCTCCGGCGTCGGGTCGTGCTGCGTGGCCAGCGCCTGCTTCACCAGCGCCGGCGTCGGCGACAGCGTCGGGAACCACACGTCGTACCAGTCGCCGCGCGCGAACTCCGACCTCGGCACGCCGCGCGGCGGCCGCCGCACGGTGCCGATGCGCGTGCCCTCGTCGGCGGCGCGCGGCGTTCCCAGGCGGACGATGCGGACGGTCATCTCGAGCCCCTTCCTCAGGCGGTGCGCAGCGACTCCAGCTCCACGATGCGGGCCTCGACGGTGCGGCCCGTGACCTGCAGCAGCCCCACCGACACCGGCAGCCGGAAGCGCACGGGACCCGCGCTGCCCGGATTGACGTAGAGCACCCCGCTGCGCCGCTCGACCCGGGGCCGGTGCGAATGGCCGCTGACCACCACGTCGACGCCCGCGGCCGCGGGGTCGATCGCGAGGTCGTGCAGGTCGTGCAACGCGTGCAGCGTGATCTCGCCGAAGCGCAGCGTCTCGCTGGGCGCGATGGCCCGCGCCCAGGGCGCGCGGTCGTTGTTGCCGCGCACGGCCGTCACCGGCGCGAGGGTGGCGAGCGGCTCCAGCACGTGCTCGCCGATGTCTCCCGCGTGGACGATGAAGTCGCTGCCGCGCAGCAGGGCCAGCGCCTCGGGGCGCAGCAGGCCGTGGGTGTCGGAGATGAGGCCGATGCGGATCATGGGTCAGGGCTTGAACGGGTGCCGGGCGCGCCGAGCGGGTCGTCCGCGGGTGGGATCAAGCGGCGTGCCTACTCCTGCGAGGCGCGGCGCAGCGTCTCCATCACCGGGCGCGACAGCACCTCGTGCAGGCTCCACCAACCCGCCAGCAGCGCGAGCGCGCCGCCGCTGGCCGCGCCGGCGAGGGGGACCCACCAGGGCGGGTTCCAGTGGAACTCGAAGACGCGGTCGGCCAGCAGGAAGCCGACCACCAGGGCCGCGCACGAGGCCAGCAGCCCGGCGATCGCGCCGATGCCCAGAAGCTCGGCGCGCTGCACGCGCGCGAGGATCGTGGCCGACGCGCCGACGGCGCGCATCACCGCGAACTCGCGCGCGCGCGCCTCGCGCGTGGCCGCCACCGTGGCCAGCAGCACCACCAGGCCCGCGACGAGCGCGAAGCCGAACAGCAGCTCCACCGCGTGCACCACCTGGTCGAGCACGCCCTGGATCTGCGCGAGCGTGGCCGAGACGTCGATCGACGTGATGTTGGGGAAGGTCGCCGCGAGCCGGTTGTCGAAGCCGGGCCGGCCCGGCGCGTGGAAGGCCGTGATGTAGCTCACCGGCACGTCGCCCATCGACGCGCGCGGGAACATCACGAAGAAGTTGACGCGCATCGAGCCCCAGTCGACCTTGCGCAGGCTGGTGATGCGGCTCTCGAGCTTCTGGCCGCCGACGTCGAAGACGAGCCTGTCGCCCAGCTTCAGGCCGAGCGTCTTCGCGAGGCCTTCCTCGACGCTCGCCCCGTCGGCCTCGCCCGGGATCCAGCGGCCGGCCACGATGGCGTTCTGGCGCGGCAGGTCGGTGCCGTGGCTCAGGTTGAACTCCCGCTCGGACAGGCGGCGAGCGTCGGCGTCGTGCTCGTAGCGCGGCGCGACGGGCGCGTCGTTGATGGTGAGCAGGCGGCCGCGGATCATCGGGTACCAGTCGTAGTCCTTCACCGCGGCCGCCGCGAGCGCGTCGCGGAAGGCCGGGGCCTGGTCGGGCTGGATGTTGATGACGAAGCGGTTCGGCGCGTCGGGCGGCGTGGCGGCGCGCCAGCTGTCGATGAGGTCGGTGCGCAGCAGCACCAGCACCCACAGCGCCATCAGGCCGATCGCCATCGAGGCCACCTGCAGCACCGCGAACGCGGGCCGCGCGGCGATGGCGCGCGTGGCGAGCACCGCCCAGCGCGGTGCGCGCGCCTCGGGCACGAAGCGGCGCAGCAGGGCCACCGCGATCCAGCCCACGCCCGCGAACACCAGGCCCGCGACCGCGAAGCCGCCGACGCTGTACAGCCCCAGCTTCACGTCGCGCGCCGCGACCAGCATCAGCGCGACGAAGCCGGCCAGGCCGGCCCCCAGCACGCCGACCGACGCCGCCTTGGGCGTGCCGACGTCGCGCCGCAGCACCCGCAGCGGGGGCACGCGCGCGAGCTGCAGCACGGGCGGCAGGCCGAACGCGGCGAGCAGCGTCAGGCCCACGCCGAGCCCGAGCAGCGCCGGGCCCGCGCCGGGCCAGGGCAGCGTGCCGGTGGGCAGCCAGTTCGCGAGCAGCGCGAGGAAGCCCAGGTGCAGCAGGAAGCCGAGCGCGAGCCCCAGCGCGCTCGCCACCAGGCCGAGCGCGAGGAACTCGAGCGCGTGCACCGCCGCGATGCGCCGCTGGGTTTCGCCCAGCACGCGCAGCATCGCGCAGTCGTCGAGGTGGCGTTGCGCGAAGTCGCGCGCCGCGACGGCCACCGCGACGGCCGACAGCAGCGCGGTGAGCAGCGCGACCAGGCTCAGGAACTCCTGCGCGCGGGTGAGCGTCTGCTGCATCTCGGGACGGCCGTTCTCGAGCGTCTCGACGCGCACGCCGCGCACGCCGTCGGCCTTGACGTGCTGCCCGGCCCAGGTCGTGAACGCCGCGGCCGCGCGCTCCGCGCCGGCCGGCGCCGCGACGGCCAGCCGCCACGAGACGCGGCTGCCGGGCTGCACGAGGCCGGTGGCGTCGAGGTCGGCGAGGTTGAGCATGAGGCGCGGCGCGAGCGCGCTGAAGCCGGCCCCGCGATCGGGCTCGATCGTGATCAGGCCCGCCACCTTCAGCGTCGTGTCGCCGACCAGCACCGGATCGCCCACCTTCAGCCCGAGCGCGCCCGCGAGCGACACGTCGACCCACGCGGTGCCGCGCGCCGGCGCGCGGTGCAGCGACGCGGCCTCGCCCGCGTCGGCGGCCTTCACCGAGATGGCACCGCGCAGCGGATAGGCATCGTCCACCGCCTTGATGGAGGCCAGGCGCGCCGCGCCGCCCTGCGCGTCCGACGCGCGGGCCATGCTGGGGAAGTTGGCCGAGCGGCTCACCACGAGCCCGCGGCCGCGCGCGTCGCGCTCGAATTCGGCGCCGAGCGGCCGGTCGCCCAGCACCACCGCGTCGCCGCCGAGCAGTTGCGCGGCGTCGCGCACCAGGCCGGCGCGCATGCGGTCGGCGAAGAAGCCGACGGCGCTCAGCGCCGCGACCGCGAGCACCACCGCCCACAGCAGGAGCTTGAGCTCGCCGGCGACGAAGTCCCGCCAGACCTGGCGCGTCGCGAGCCGCGCCAGCGAGGCCCGGCGCGAGACGGTGGGGAATGACGGCGGAACGGAGGCGGCGGACATGCGTGCAACGGTACACCGGAATCGCGACCGCCGTGGCGCGGCCCCGGGCCCTGCACAAATGTTCGGCGGCGCCCCGAACGCAATCGAGTCGGCCATGGCGTGTGCGGATGTTTCAATCGAGTCACAGGGTCGGGATCCTTCCCGGCTCCGAAGTCGAGACAAACCTGGAGGGTCCCCATGCGTGCCATCGCCTTGTCCTTCGCCCTGCTCGTCCCGGCCGCGGCCGCGGCGCAGGGCGGCAACCCCGGCAATCCCGACACCGCCATCGGCGCGCAGAAGTGCTATCGCAGCGGCAGCAACACGATGACGACCTGCGCCAGCGCCGACCTCGCGGGGCAGGACGGGCAGCTCGGCCGCGACGCCACGGCCGGCCAGAACGGCGATGCCGACGGCACGCTGGGCTTCAGCTACACGAAGATCTGCAACAGCGGCCAGTTCGCGAACAGCGGGAGCTGCCCGGCCGACCCGCCGCTCGGCGACAGCCCCGACCAGTGGGGCTGCACCTACGACAACGTGTCCGGCCGCACCTGGGAGATGAAGACCGCCACCGGCCTGCGCGCGGCGACCGCGACCTACACGAACTACACGCCGCAGTACGACCCCAAGGGCCAGTACCGCAGCGCCACCGACGCCCAGGGCTACATCGACCGCCTGAACGCGCAGGGCCTGTGCGGGGCCACCGACTGGGTCGTCGAGCACATCGCGGTGCGCCAGGCCCTCGTCGCCTACGGCCGTCCCGCCGACGGCAAGGCGCGCGTCGACGTGCGCTGGTTCCCGACGCTGCAGCCGGGGCGCTACTGGGCGACCTCCGACCACGCGCCCGACGTCGTCCACGAGTGGACGCTGGACTTCGGCGACGGCAGCACCACCGACGCGGACGCGCGCGACGTGCCGCACTTCGTGCACGCGGTGCGCCGCTGGGTGCACAACCTGCCCGGGTCGCGCTGGCTCTACTCGGGCGACGGCACCGAGGTGACCGACGTGCAGGCGAACAACATGGTGTGGCGGCGCTGCGTCGAGGGACAGGTGTTCGACGGCACGACCTGCACCGGCACGCCGCTGCACCTGACGCACGAGGACGCGTTGAAGTACGCCCAGGGGCAGCCCGGCTGGCGCCTGCCGAACATCAAGGAGCTCACCTGGATCGTCGAGCGCGAGCAGTTCGCGCCCGCGCTCGACCGCACGGCGTGGCCCGGCAGCCCGAGCGACGTGTACTGGACGTCGACCCCGGAGGTGCGCGCCACCAAGCGCGCCTGGGCCCTCGACTTCTTCCATGGCGCCGGCTACACCGCGCTGCGCACCGAGACGCACGTGCTGCGCCTGGTGCATTCCGCGCCCTGAGAGTTCGAGCGACGTACGCGGATACCCCGCACGAGGGTCCCGACCGCCCTCGATCTAGGGGAGAATCGGCCCGAGGACGCCGAGGTGCGAGGAGGGCCGCGATACTGCGGAATCAACCCGGTCGATCTCGAGGAGGAGCGGATGAAAACCGTGTTCGTGATCGACGATCAGACCGCCGTGTGCGAGGCCGTGGCGGAGAAGATCGAGCGCGACGCCGCGAAGAACCAGCTGGGGCCGATCACCGCGGTGCCCATGTTCTCGCTCAACGAGTTCGAGCTGCGCCTGGCCAACGGCGCGCCGCCCGACCTGATCATGCTCGACCTCACCCTGCGCGAGACGCGCGGGCTGGCCACGCTGGAACGCACCACCGACATCCAGCGCCGCGCGAAGACCGCGATCCCCGTCGCGATCTTCAGCGGCGCCGATTTCGACTCGCGCGACGGCATCGACCTGGCGCGCAGCGCGATGAACGACTTCGGCGTGCGAGGCATCCTGCCCAAGGCAGTCGAGCCGAGCCGCATGTTCATCGGCCTCGGCCGCATGCTGGGCGGCGAGACCTGGCTGCCCGAGGAGCTGATCCGCGGGCTGTTCTCGTTCAAGCCCAGCAACAAGGGCGGGCTCGACGAGCTCACGCCGCGCGAGCGCGACGTCGCGCGCGGCATCGCCGAAGGGCTGCCCTCGAAGGTGATCGCCGCGCGACTGAACCTCTCGTACGGCCACGTCCGCCAGGTGGTGGGGCAGATCCTGCTGAAGCTGGGCCTGGACAACCGGACCGAGGTCGCGCTGTTCGTCAAGGAGAACGAGCACTGAGCGCGCCGGCGGGGATCGGCCTTCGGCCTGTCTCCGTCGTCGCCTTCGTGGCCCCAGGGGAACACGGGGACAGGCCGGAGGCCAGTCCCCTGTCTGCTCTCTAGTGCAGGGTCTCCGTCATGCGCCGCTCGATCACGTGCTCGGCGAGCACGCGGCTCGGCACGGGCTTCGAGAGGAACGCGATCCCGTGCTCGGCGACGTCGCGCAGCGTGGCCGGGTCGGTGTTGCCCGAGACGATGGTCGCGGGCAGGCCCGGGTAGACCGCGCGGAACTCGCCGACCACGTCGACGCCCGTGCGGCGGTCGGGCAGGCGGTAGTCGCAGAACAGCATGTCGGGTGCGCGCTCGCCGAGCATCGCGAGCAGCTGCGGACGGATCTCGTCGAAGGAGGCGCCGAAGACGACGTGGCAGCCCCAGTCGGCCAGGCGCGCGGCCATCGCCTCGCCCAGCTCGCGGTCGTCGTCGACGACCACCGCCACGACGCCCTTCAGGTCGGGCGGGGCCTCCACCGGCGCCGGGCCGATCTCGACCTGCTGGTATTCGCGCGGCACGCGGCCCTTGTAGGGCACGAGGACCGAGAAGCGCGAGCCGCGCCCGGGCGTGGAGTCGACCTCGAGCGGATGCGCCAGCAGCGCGGCCAGGCGCTCGACGATGGACAGCCCGAGCCCGAGCCCCTTCTTGCGATCGCGCTCCGAGTTCCCGAGCTGCACGTACTCGTTGAAGATGATGCGGCGGTCGTCCTCGTCGATGCCCATGCCGTTGTCGACCACGCTGATGCGCACGCGATCCCCGCGGACCTGGCAGCCGACGAGCACGCGGCCGCCGCGCGGCGTGTACTTGAGCGCGTTCGACACCAGGTTGCACACGATGCGGCCGAGCGCCTGCCGGTCGGAGAACACGATCAGCGGCGGCGCGAACACGCGCAGGCCGATGCCGCTCAGCGCCGCCTGGTCCTCGAAGCTGCGCACGCTCTCGTTGAGCAGGTGGTGCAGGGGCAGCTCGCGCGGGTTGGTCGGGTACTGCTGGGCCTGCAGGCGCGACAGGTCGAGGGCGGAATTGATGAGGCCGGTCATCTGCGCGACCTGGTCCTCGAGCACCGCGTGGATGCTGCGCGCGTGGGCGCTGTGCCCGAGGTGGTCGCGCAGCGACTCGAGGCGCAGCGCGATGGTGGTCAGCGGCTGGCGCAGGTCGTGGCTGATCGACGCGACGAGCTGGTTGAGCTGGCGCAGCAGTTCGTCGGAGCGCCGCCGTTCGGCCTCGAGCGAGATCTGGCGCAGCAGCGAGCCGCGCTGCTCCACGTGCGAGAGCAGCGCGACCAGGATGCTGAAGCCGAAGATGCTCAGCAGCAGCCCGCTGGTGGGCGCGCGCGAGCTCATGAAGGCGTAGTTCGCGGGCAGGTAGAAGCCCACCAGCAATGCGGCGACGGCGCGCCAGTTGGGAGCGAGCAGGATGGTGGAGATGACGTTGCAGATGCAGGTCATCCAGATGAAGGTGCGCTGGCCGACGGCGAAGGTGTCGGTGGGCAGCTGGGCCTTGAGCGCGTAGAAGCCGAAGGTCCACCACGCCGAGAGGGTCACCGCGAGCAGCACCCAGGCGGTGCCGTGGCGCAGCTCGCGCCGGCGTGCCGCCGCGCGATCGACCTCGACCCGGCCACGCGCCTGGAGCCAGATGCCCAGCCCGCACAGCACCACGATGCCGGCGCTCCAGCCGCTCGAGTTCAGCCACAGGCCCGGCACGCCGAACAGCTCGTGCGGCTCCTGGGTGCCCGACGCGTATGAGGTGACGATCACCGCGAGCGTCGCCACCAGGATGAAGGCGAGCCAGTAGAGCGTGCGCGCGAAGAACAGCTGCAGCAGGCGCGCCTCGAGCTCGGGCGAGCCCTGCAGCTCGCGCACCTGCGCGCGCAGGGTGCGGGCGCCCCGTTCCACGGCTTCGAGCGCCGTCACGAGGACGCCGGCCTGGTGTGCTGTCATCGTCGCCGACCCTTTGTGGTGGTCCTGTCCCTCTCGCCCTTCACGAGGATGTCAGATTAGCAGCCGCATTCTGGCCGAACCCCCACAAATGTTCGGTAGGCGAAATCACGCGCTGAAGGGGTCCTGAAGACGCGTCAAAGTGATTGAAGCCCGTCGGCAATCCCGCAGAACCCCCGCGCGGGCGGGCGATGCTGCAATCGACGCATGGACCGCCTCGCCCCGCTCTTCCTCTCCCATGGCTCCCCGATGACGGCGCTGGACGGCGGCCCGGCGGCCGCCTTCTGGGGCGAGCTCGGGCGCGTGCTCGGCGCGCGCGCCGAGCCGCCGCGCGCCTTCCTCGCGGTCTCGGCCCACACGCTGGCGCACCGCGTGCACACGCTGGGCGCCGCGCGCCACGCCGCGGTGCACGACTTCGGCGGCTTCCCGCGCGCGCTCTACGCGCTGGCGTACGACGTCCCCGGCGCGCCGGCACTGGCGCGGCGGGTCGAGGCCCTGCTCGGCGCGGCCGGCATCGAGGTCGAACCGGGCGAGGACGGCGGCCTCGACCACGGCATCTGGGTGCCGCTGCGGGCCGTGCGGCCGCAGGCCGACACCCCGGTGCTGCCGCTGGCCTTCCCGCCGGACTGGTCGCCGCGCCGGCTGTTCGAGCTCGGCACCGCGCTGGCGCCGCTGGCCGGCGAAGGCGTGCAGATCGTGGGCACCGGCTCGATCACGCACAACCTGCGCCTGGGCCTGCCCGCGCGCGACCGTCCGGTGCCCGAGCGCCCCGAGAGCGCCGAGTTCCGCGCCTGGTTCGCCGCCCGCGCCGCGGCGCGCGACTGGCAGTCTCTGTGGGACTGGCACGCCCTGGCCCCGCATGCGGACTTCATGCATCCGACGGACGAGCACCTGCTGCCCTGGTTCGTCGCCGCGGGCGCGGGCGGACTCTGCCACTTCGGCGTGCGCATCCACGCCAGCGTCGAGGGCGGCCACCTCGGCATGGACGCCTACGCGTTCGGCCCCGAGGCGCGCACCCTGGCCGACGAGCTGGCGGCGGCCGGCTGAGTACCCGCCCGGGCGGCAGGTAGGATGCGGGGCTCGCCCCGCGCCCGCCGCCATGACGACCACCACCGTCCACCCCCTGCAGGGCCCCGTCCCGCTCGCCCGCCTCGAGATCACCACCGCCCGCCTGCGCCTGGTCGCCGGCGATCCGGGCCTCGCGCAGGCCGTGTGCGACTTCCAGCGCCGCAACCGCGCGCACTTCGGCCCCTGGGATCCGCCCACGGCCGAGTCGTTCTACACGCTGGAGGCCCAGGCAGGGCGCGTCCAGCAGGCGCTCGCCGCCTTCCATGCCGACACCGCCTACCGCTACTGGCTGATCGACGCCGCGCGCTGCGGCGGCGCGCGCCTGCCGTCGCAGGAGATGGAGGTGATCGGCACGATCCACTTCAGCCAGGTCTCGCGCGGGGCCTTCCACAACGCGATGCTCGGCTACGCGCTGGACGCGGCCCACGTCGGCCAGGGGCTGATGACCGAGGCCCTGGCCGCGGCGGTGGCCGAGATGTTCTCGCCGCGCGTGAACCTGCACCGCATCCAGGCCGCCTATCGCCCCGAGAACGCGCGCAGCGGCCGCGTGCTCGAGGGCCTGGGCTTCCGCTTCGAGGGCCTCGCGCCCGACTACCTCTTCATCGATGGCGCCTGGCGCGACCACCGCGTGACCGCGCTGCGCAACCCGAACTTCGTGCAGCCGGACGGCTGGTAGGGCGCCGTCAGTTCGAGCGATCGATGGCCGAGGCGAACATCGTGTCGAGCTCTTCGATCCACAGCACCTTGTCGGCCTCGTCGACGAAGGCCGCCTCGAAGCCGTTGCGCAGCAGCGCGTAGGCCTCGCGGGCGCCGAGCGCGGGCAGGCGCTCGAACAGCTGCACGAAGTTCTCGTTCAGGTAGCCGCCGAAGTAGGCGGGGTCGTCGGAGTTGAGCGTCACGCACAGGTCCTCGGCCAGCAGGCGCGGCACGTTGTGCGCCTCCAGCGAGTCGAACACCTTGAGCTTGACGTTGGACAGCGGGCACACCGTCAAGGGCATGCGCTCGCGCGCGAGGCGCGCGACGAGCTCGGGATCCTCGAGGCAGCGCACGCCGTGGTCGATGCGCTCGACCCGCAGCACGTCGAGCGCCGCGCGGATGTAGGCGGGCGGGCCCTCCTCGCCGGCGTGGGCGACGGCATGCAGGCCCAGCGCGCGGGCGCGCGCGAAGACGCGTTCGAACTTCTCCGGCGGATGCCCCAGTTCGCTCGAGTCCAGCCCGACCCCGACGAAGTGCTCGCGGTAGGGCAGCGCGGCGTCCAGCGTGGCGATCGCGTCCTCCTCGCTCAGGTGGCGCAGGAAACACAGGATCAGGCGCACGCTCAGGCCCAGCTCCGCCTCGGCGCGCCGGGCGGCGCGCGCCAGGCCCTCGACCACCGTGCCCATCGCGATGCCGCGCGCGGTGTGCGTCTGCGGGTCGAAGAAGACCTCGCAGTGCACGACGTTGTCGTGCGCCGCGCGCTGGAAGTACGCCCAGGCCATCGCGTCGAAGTCGTCGACCGTGATCAGCACGCTCGCGCCGGCGTAGTAGACGTCGAGGAAGCTCTGCAGGTTGGTGAACGCGTACGCGGCGCGCAAGGCGTCGACGTCGGCATAGGGCAGCGTCACCCGGTTGCGCCGCGCGAGCTCGAAGATGAGCTCGGGCTCCAGCGAGCCCTCGATGTGGATGTGCAGCTCGGCCTTGGGCGCTTCGCGCAGCAGGGTCAGCAGGTGGCGGCGGTCGATGGCGGCGAAATCGATCTGGGCGGTCATGGGGGGGACCTCGGGCTCCGGAAGGAGTCGAGTATCGCGCGGCGCGCCGCGCGGAGCTGCGCGGGCGGCAGGAAGTCTCGTCCACGCCGGATTCCGCGTATGCATAGATGGTTTCCGCATAACAGGACGGCGGGCCGGCACTCAGAATCGACGGGTCGGGCTCGCAACCGGCGCACCGTCATGCGCCGCGGGCCCCGGCAGCCCCCGTCCGCGGCCCGTCAGCCGCGTCCTTCCCCTTCCGCTTTCCCGTCCGCGGAGGACCTGCTCGTGGATTTCAATTTCCAGACCGGCATCGCCGGCTTGCTGGTGGGCACCATCGTGGGTGTCACCGGCGTCGGCGGCGGCGCCCTGATGACGCCCATCCTGGTGCTCCTGTTCGGCGTGGCCCCCACCACGGCCGTGGGCACCGACCTCCTCTACGCCTCCATCACCAAGTGCTTCGGCACGGCCGTGCACCAGAAGCACGGCACGGTCGACTGGCAGATCGTGCGCCGGCTGGCCATGGGCAGCCTGCCCGCCGCCGCGCTGACGCTGTGGTGGATGCACTCCGCCGGCCAGTCGAGCATCCGCGGCGGCGTGATCATCTTCGCGCTCGGCGTGGCGCTGGCCATCACCGCGCTGGGCATGCTGTTCAAGGACCAGCTCCACGCCTTCGGCACCCGGCTGCGCGTCGGCGACAGCGAGCGCTTCAAGGCGATGCAGCCGATCCTGACCGTGGTCGCCGGCGTGCTGCTGGGCGTGATGGTCACGCTCACCTCGGTGGGCGCGGGCGCGCTCGGCACCGTGATGCTGGTCTACCTCTACCCGCTGCGGCTGAACGCCGGCAAGCTGGTGGGCACCGACCTCGCGCACGCGATCCCGCTCACCCTCATCGCCGGCCTCGGCCACCTCTCGCTGGGCAACGTCGACGGGCACCTGATGCTGAACCTGCTGATGGGCTCGATCCCCGGCGTGCTGGTCGGCGCCTGGATCAGCTCGCGCGCACCGGTGAAGCCGGTGCGCTTCGCGATCGCGACCGTGCTGCTGATCGTCTCCTACAAGATGCTCACGCACTGACCTGTCATCGCGACCCGGCCCGGCGCGCCACGCGCCCGCCGCCCGCGGCCGCCTTGGCGCCCAGCCGCTTCGCGGCGACCGGGTCGTCGTCGCGCATGAAGGGGTGCCACTTGTCGCCCTCGCGCAGCCAGTCCCAGAAGCAGATGTAGCCGCCGGGGGCCACGCCGAAGGAGCGCAGCGCCTCGCGCGCGCCGCGATGACCCAGGAAGTCGTTGCGCGCCCCGCGCGCCTCGCCGCGGGTGAAGTAGCCGGGCAGCACGAAGTTCGAGACCTCCACGCCGTCGCGCTCGTAGGTCTCGCTCTGCACCGCGTCGCACAGCTCGAACATGTGGAAGACGAGGTGGCGCCCGTCCAGCGGGTGCGGGCCCTGCACCAGCAGGTTGTTCATCGGGTCGCCGACCAGCTCGATCGCCTCGTGCGAGAGCGCCACGGTCCACGAGTCGCCGACCGACGCGCAGACGTCGAGGAACACGTGCCCGAAGGGCAGGTCGTCGCGCGTCCGGTCGTGGAAGCCCTCGGCGCCGTCGACGGTGGGCCGGTCCTGCACGTAGATCACGCCGTCGCTCGCGCGGCCCGGCACGCGCTTCAGCGGCGATCGCGGCGCCTCGCCGCCGGCCAGCTGCAGGCGCGCGCCGAACTGCCAGTACGGCTCGAAGTCGTCCTCGAACTGGCGGTTGATCGCGCGCACCGCGCGCGCCAGGTCGGCGTCGCCGAGCGTGGCGCTGCGGTTGACGATGGAGATGAGCATGGCGATCCCGGGGGACGTTCGAGCCCACAATTGTCGGCCGATCCACCGCCGCCGACTCCCCCATGAACTACGACGACGTCCTGCAGCACATCCACGCGGAACTGCGGCCGGTGATCGGCCAGGGCCGCGTCGCCAGCTACATCCCCGAGCTGGCCAAGGTGCCGCCGCACCGCTTCGGCATGGCGGTGGTGGGCATCGACGGCAGCGTCTCGACGGTGGGCGACGCCCGCACGCCGTTCTCGATCCAGTCGATCTCCAAGCTGTTCACGCTGGTGATGGCGCTGCGCCTGGAGGGCGACGCGGTGTGGGAGCGCGTCGGCCGCGAGCCCTCGGGCACGCCGTTCAACTCGCTGGTGCAGCTGGAGGCGGAGTCGGGCAAGCCGCGCAACCCCTTCATCAACCCGGGCGCGCTGGTCTGCACCGACATCCTCTGCTCGCGCTACGCGACGCCCGAGAACGCGGTGGTCGAGTTCCTGCGCCCGCTGTGCCGCAATCCCGGCGTGCACTGGGATCGCGCCGTCGCCGCCTCGGAGCGCCGCACCTCGCACCGCAACGCCGCGATGGCGCACCTGATCAAGTCCTTCGGCAACCTGCGCAACGACGTCGACCACGTGCTCGACGCCTACTGCCGCCACTGCGCCATCGAGATGGACTGCGTCGAGCTCGCCCGCGCCGTGACCTTCCTCGCCCACGGCGGCAGCGATCCGGCGAGCGGCGCGCAGATCCTCGACGCCAGCCTCACCAAGCGGCTGAACGCGCTGATGCTCACCTGCGGCACCTACGACTCGGCGGGCGATTTCGCCTTCCGCGTCGGCCTGCCGGCCAAGAGCGGCGTCGGCGGCGGCATCGTCGCCGTGATGCCCGGCGAGTGCGGCGTGTGCGTCTGGTCGCCGGGGCTGGAGCCCTCGGGCAACTCGCTGGCGGGTTCGCTGGCGCTGGAGCGCTTCACCGACCTGACGGGGCGGTCGATCTTTTGACGTGGCCGGTGAACCTCGTGCGGCCGATCACGAACTAGAACCAGGTGACGATCGCGTCGACCACGCGATCGCCGTCGTCGACCACCGGCATCCAGCGCCACTTGTCGAAGGTGGTGCAGGGATGCGAGATGCCCAGCGCGACCCGGTCGCCGACCGCGAGCCCGTGCGCGGCGTCGACGCGCAGGTAGGCGTGCTGGTCGTTGAGCTTCTCGACGGCCCATGACGCGGGCGCCGGGCGGTGCGCGTGCGTCGCGCGCGGCACGACGAACAGCGGCACGGGCATGCCGAGGTCGCAGGACACGTCGCGCTTGCCCGCCGCCAGGATCGCGAGGCCCGGTTCGGGCAGCGACTGCACCTGCGTCCACACCTCCAGCGCCGCGCGCAGGCCCTCGCCCGCCGCGCAGCCGAGGCGCGCGTTCACCGCCGCGACGAGGCGCTGGTACTGGCCGTGGTCGTGCGTCACGTAGCAGCCCGAACGCAGCAGGCCGGCGACCGGCCGGGAGAGCACCGGCCGCAGGCGCGGCACGACGAGGTCGAAGATGCCCGAGCCGCCGGCCGACAGCAGGATCTCGTCGGCCTCGAACAGTCCCTGCGCGTCGCAGGCGCGGGCGAGGCGCTCGACGCGATCCATCAGGGCGTCGGCGGCGGCGCGGTCGGCGGCGTCCTCGCCGGTGTTGCCCAGGCCTTCGTAGCATTCGACGCCGACCAGCGTCACCGCGGCGCTGTCGCACGCGCGGCGCGCCAGCGCGAGCGCCTCGTCGTGGCCGCGGCAGCCGGTGCGGCCCCCGGGCACGCCGACCTCCAGCAGCACCTCGAACGGGCGTTCCGGCGCGGTCTCCTCGATCAGCGCCAGCTGCGCGGCGGAGTCGAGCAGGAAGATGACCCGCACCTCGGGCCGCGCCCGGCGCAGCGCGTCGATCGCGCCCAGGTCGGCGCCGTCGAGCACCTGGTTGGCGATCACGAAGTTCGTCGCGCCGGCCGCCAGTCCCGCGCCGAGCTGGGTCACGTTGGCGAAGGTCAGGCCCCAGGCGCCCGCCTCGAGCTGGCGGCGCAGCAGTTGCGGCGACATCGTCGTCTTGCCGTGCGGCACGAGGCGCACGCCCTGGCCGTCGGCGTAGCGCTGCATCCAGCCCAGGTTGTTCGCCAGCGCCGTCCGCCGCACGAGCGCGAGCGGCAGCGGCAGGTCGCCGGCGGCGACGTTCCAGCCCTGCGCGCCGACCTCGGAGCGCCGCAGCGGCGCGCTGCCGTGCGGGAAGCCCTTCCAGCCGGCGTCGAGGACGGGGTCGAGGAAATCGGGCATGGCGAAGGCTCCTGGCGGCGTTGGATCGGCGGGCCGGCCCATTATCGAGACCGCGGCGCTGGCCGGCGTGCCGAAGTTCACGCCGCCGGGGCCGCGCGCGCGCCGCGGCTGAAGTCCGCCGCCGCGCCGCCGAAACCAGGGGACTCGCCCGGATCCACCTGCATGCCTCTTCGTCTCGCCGCCGCCGGCCTGCTCGCCGTCTTCCTGCTGCCCGCGCACGCCGCGGCCGGCAAGCTCGTGCTGACCGGCGGCGTCACCAGCATCGACGGCGCCGCCGGCGGCGGCCTGACGCCCTGGGCCGTGATCGGCACCAACGCGACCGAAGGCGAGGTGGGCGGCAGCCTCACGGTCACCGCCGTCAAGACCGACGCGTACGCGCTGGCCGTCCACGCCGCGGCCGTGGCGTGGAACGACCGCGTGGAGCTCTCCGCGGCGCGCCAGGACTTCGACACGGGCGCCACCGGCGCCGCCCTCGGCCTGCCGGGCCTGCACCTGCGCCAGGACGTGGTCGGCGCGAAGCTGCGCGTCTTCGGCAACGCCGTCCTCGACAGCGACACCTGGGCGCCGCAGGTCGCCGTCGGCGTCGAATGGAAGCGACTGGACGCGGGCGGCCTCGCGCCGACGCTGGCGTCGCTCGGCGCCGACCGCCGCGGCACCGATGTCTACGTGAGCGCGACCAAGCTCCTGCTCGCGCAGGCCATCCTGGTGAACGGCACCCTGCGCCTGACCCGGGCCAACCAGAACGGCCTGCTCGGCTTCGGCGGCGCGGCGCACGACGGCCCGTCGCTGCAGCCCGAGGTCTCGCTCGCCTGGCTCGCCACCCGCCGCCTCGCCTTCGGCGCCGAATACCGCTTCAAGCCCGACAACCTGAACCCGTCCGCGCTCGGCGCCGGCCTGAAGGAGGACGACTGGGCCGACCTGTTCGTCGCCTGGGCGCCGTGCCGGAACTTGTCGATCACCGCGGCCTGGGTCGACCTCGGCCGCATCGTCCCGGCCATCGAGGCGAAGCGCCAGGCCGGCGGCTACGTGTCCGCGCAGGTCGCCTTCTGAGGGAGCACGCCCCCATGTTCGCCCGCACGCTCGCCTTCGCGCTGGTCGCGCTGTCGGCCGCCGCCTGCTTCGCGCAGCCGCCCGTCGCCGCCTCGGGCCCGAAGCGCCCGTCCGCGACCCCCAAGTTCGCCGTGCCCGCCGACGACGCGCTCTACCGCGCGCTCGGCGGCCAGGCCGGCCTGGTGGCCCTGATGGACGACTTCGTGCCGCGGCTCGCCGCCGATCCGCGCATCGGCCACTTCTTCGCGAAGACCGACCTGCCCTACTTCAAGGACATGCTGGTGCAGCAGTTCTGCGTCGTCAGCGGGGGCGGCTGCCGCTACCAGGGCATGGGCATGAAGGACGCGCACGACGAGTTCGACGTGCGCATGGCGGACTTCAACACCCTCGTCGAGCTGCTGCAGGTCTCGATGGACGCGCGCGGCATTCCCTTCGCGACGCAGAACCGGCTGCTCGCGGTCCTCGCGCCGATGCACCGCGAGGTCGTCAACACGCATTGACGGCGGGGAGCCCGCGTAGACTCGCGCGCATGCCCGCCGCCCGCTCCCCCGCGCCCGCCGCCGAGCCGCGCCGCTTCGCCACCGCGCGCGCCTTCGACACCTGGCTGAGCCGGGAGCATGCGCGCTCCGACGGCACCTGGCTGCTGTTCGCCAAGGCGGGCGCCGACCAGCCGACGCTGACGTATCCCGAGGCGATCGAGGTCGCGCTGTGCTGGGGCTGGATCGACGGGCAGAAGAAGTCCGTCGACGCGCACGGGTGGATGCAGCGCTTCACGCCGCGCCGCGCGCGCAGCCTGTGGTCGAAGATCAACTGCGGCAAGGCCGAGGCGCTGGTCGCGGCCGGCCGCATGCGCCCGCCGGGCGAGGCCGAGATCGCGCGCGCCAAGGCCGACGGCCGCTGGGAGCAGGCCTACGAGGGCGCGCGCACGTCGCAGGTGCCGGACGACCTGCGCGCCGCGCTCGACGCGCAGCCCGCGGCCGCGGCCTTCTTCGCGGCGCTCGACGCGACGAATCGCTACGCGGTGCTGTGGCGCGTGCAGACGGCCGCGAAGCCGGCGACGCGCGCGCGGCGCATCGAGACCCTGGTGGCGCAGCTCGCCCGCGGCGAGAAGATCCACCCGCGCTAGGCCAGGCCTCCTAGGAGGCGTAGTCGTAGCGGCCGCCGCGCGCCAGCGCGCGCTGGTACGCGGGCCGCGCATGCGCGCGCTGCAGCCAGTCCCACAGCCGCGGCGTGGTCGCGGCGCTCACCCCGGCGCGCTGGCTCGCGGCTTCGACGGCGAAGCTCATCTGGACGTCGGCGGCGCTGAAGGCCTCGCCGGCGAACCAGGGGCCCCGCGCGAGCTCGCTCTCCATGAAGGCGATCTGCCGCCGCAGGTTGGGATCGACGAACAGGCCGAGCACCTTGTCCGCGAGCATGCGCGCGACGGGCCGCGCGAAGAAGGGCATGGGCGCCGTCTTCATCCTCTGGAACACCAGCTTCATCACCAGCGGCGGCATGGCGCTGCCCTCGGCGAAGTGCAGCCAGTACGTGTAGCGCAGCCGCGCGGGCGTGCCGGGCGCCGGTCGCAGCGCGGCGGCGGCGCCGTAGGTGTCGAGCAGGTACTCGACGATCGCGCCCGACTCGGCGACGACGAGCTCGCCGTCGGTGATCACCGGCGACTTGCCGAGCGGATGCACCGCCGTGAGCTCCGGCGGCGCGAGCATCGTCCGCGGGTCGCGCTGGTAGCGCTTGATCTCGTAGGGCAGGCCGAGCTCCTCGAGGAGCCACAGGATGCGCTGCGAGCGCGAGTTGTCGAGGTGGTGGACGACGATCATGGGCGCGCCATTGTCGCCTCGGCGGCGCCCGCGCGACGTCAGGCCGCCAGCGCGACGGGCGCGGCCGCCGGCAGGCGCAGGGCGCCGAACAGGTTCTTCGGGTCGTCCATCTCGGGCACCAGCGCCACGGGACGCCCCAGGCCCAGCTCGATCGCCTGGTCGCGCAGCAGGCGCAGCGCGGCGTAGTCCTCCAGCGCGAAGCCGACCGAGTCGAACACCGTCACCTGTTCGGGCGAGATGCGGCCCGGCACGGCGCCGGTGAGCACGCGCCAGAACTCGGTGACCGGGAAGTCGGCCGGCATCTGCTGCACGTCGCCCTCGATCCGGCTCTGCGGCTCGTACTCCACGAAGACCGTGCCCGCACGCAGCACGTCGGCATGCAGCTCGGTCTTGCCGGGGCAGTCGCCGCCGACGCCGTTGACGTGCATGCCGGGCGCGATCATGTCGCCCGTGAGGATGGTGGCGTTCGTCTTGTCCGCGGTGACCGTGGTGACGATGTCGGCGCCGCGCACGGCCTCGGCGGTGCTGGCGCAGACCACGGCGGCCAGCCCCGGCGCCGCGGCGCGCAGGTTGGCGACCAGCCTGGCGGTGGCGCCGGCGTCGATGTCGTACAGGCGCACCTCGGCGATGCCCATCAGGTGATGGAACGCGAGGCACTGGAACTCGCTCTGCGCGCCGTTGCCGATCACGGCCATGCGGCGGCTGTCGGGGCGGGCGAGGCGCCGGGCGACCATCACCGAGGTGGCGGCCGTGCGCATCGCGGTGGTCAGCGTGAGCTCGCTGAGCAGCTCGGGCCGGCCGGTGTCGACGTCGGCCAGCACGCCGAAGGCCATCACGGTGGGCAGCCCTTCGCGCGTGTTCTTCGGATGCCCGTTGACGTACTTGAAGCTGTAGAGGTCGGCGTCCGAGATCGGCATCAGCTCGATCACGCCGTCGGCCGAGTGGTTGGCCATGCGGGCGCTCTTGTCGAACTCGGGCCAGCGGGCGAAGTCCTCCTCGAGGTAGTCGACGAGGGCGCCGAGCGTCGCGGCCAGGCCCTTCGCGGCGACGAGCGCGCCGATGTCGTGCGTCGTGAGCAGGGTCGTCATGGGAATGTCTCCGTTGTCGTCAGGGACATTGTTCCGTGCCTGCACGGCAGCCGAAATGCGCAGTTCTGACTCGTTTCGATCAATAATCTGGCAAAACGCCAGAGCCCGTTAGCGTTCTGTTCAAACTTTCTTGATGGCTTCCTGATCCTTGGACACGCTCGACCAGCAACTCCTCGCCCAGCTGCGCACCGACGCCCGCGCGTCGGTCGCGACGCTCGCGCACCGTCTCGGGGTCTCGCGCGGCACGGTGAACAACCGCATCCGCAAGCTCGAGGACTCCGGCACCATCGTCGGCTACACCGTGCGCCTGCGGCCCGACATCGAGACGCCCGAGATCAGCGCCTGGACGAGCATCGCCGTCGAGGGCAACCAGACGCGCCAGGTCATCGCCACGCTGCTCGGCGAACCGGGCGTGGCGACGCTGCACGACACCAACGGCCGCTGGGACCTGCTCGCCGAACTGCGCTGCGCCAACCTCGGCGACCTCGCCGCGGTGCTCGAGCGCATCCGGTTGATCAAGGGCATCGGGGCCACCGAGACCAGCATCCACCTGCAGAGCTACAAATGACGACCCTGACCCTCGACCGCCGCGCCTTCCTCGCGCTCGGCCTCGCCCTCCCGCTGCCCGGCGTGCGGGCGCAATCCGCCCCCGCCGCGCCGTCGGTGCGCTTCCTGCCGGCGTCCGAGGCCGCGGCGGTGATCTCCGACGATCCCGGCGGCACCTACTTCGCGCGCATGAACCTGCGCGAGATCCGCGCCCGCCTGCACGCGCCCCTGCCGGGCCTGGACGTCGCCGCCGCGCGCGACGCGCTGCGCCGCGCCTACGCGACGCAGACCCTCGCCTTCAGCGACGAGGAGCAGGCCATGCTGCGCGGCATCGTCGAGCGCCTGCAGCCGCGCCTGG
>Ga0209051_1001150_pt1 | contig 24066 bp, 31 predicted proteins | sample AraplaCvi_mMS_r2_2_FD_184286 | JGI IMG/M metagenome (GOLD analysis project Ga0209051, IMG submission 184286) | Arabidopsis root microbial communities from North Carolina, USA - plate scrape MF_Cvi_mMS_r2 (SPAdes) (version 2) | ecosystem: Host-associated > Plants > Roots > Endosphere | place...
TCAGGTCGAGGGCGCCATGGGAAGATGGGACGCGTGTTGCGATGGACCACAGCTGGTGAATCACACGGCCGCGCGCTGGTAGCGATGGTCGAAGGAATGGTGGCCGGTCTCGAGGTCACCACGGCAGACATTGCCGCCGAATTGAAGAGGCGCAGGCTCGGCTACGGGCGAGGCGCCCGGATGAAGTTCGAGGCCGACGCCGTCACGGTGCTGACGGGGGTCCGCCACGGTCTGACGCTCGGCGGTCCCATCGCCGTCGAGATCGGCAACACCGAATGGCCAAAGTGGGAAACGGTGATGGCGTCGGACCCGGTCGACCCGGCCGAGCTCGACGGTGCGCGCAACGCCCCTCTGACCCGGCCGCGACCCGGCCACGCCGACTACGCGGGCATGCTGAAGTACGGCTTCGACGACGCCCGTCCGGTCTTGGAGCGGGCCAGCGCCCGCGAGACCGCGGCCCGCGTCGCCGCCGGCACCATCGCAAGGGCGTTCCTGCGCCAAGCGCTCGGCGTCGAGGTGCTGTCCCACGTCATCTCGATCGGCGCGTCCACTCCCTACGACGGCCCGCCGCCGCTGCCTGCGGACTTGGCGCGCATCGACGACAGCCCCGTGCGGGCCTTCGACGAAGCGTCCGAGAAGGCGATGATCGCCGAGATCGAAGCGGCCAAGAAGGACGGCGACACCCTCGGTGGCGTCGTCGAGGTGGTCGTCAGCGGCCTGCCCATCGGACTGGGATCGTTCACCAGCGGCGACAACCGACTCGACAGCCAGCTGGCGGCTGCCGTCATGGGCATCCAAGCCATCAAGGGCGTCGAAATCGGTGACGGCTTCGAAACCGCGCGGCGCCGCGGCAGCGTGGCCCACGACGAGATCTTTCCCGGCCCCGACGGGGCGATGCGGTCGACCAACCGGGCAGGCGGGCTCGAGGGCGGGATGACGAACGGCCAACCGGTGCGCGTGCGCGCGGCGATGAAGCCGATCTCGACGGTTCCCAAGGCGTTGGCCACCATCGACATGACCACCGGCGAAGAGGCCGTCGCAATCCACCAGCGTTCCGACGTGTGCGCGGTGCCCGCGGCCGGCGTCGTCGTCGAGACGATGGTGGCACTCGTCCTGGCGCGTGCCGCCCTCGAGAAGTTCGGTGGCGACTCGCTCGCCGAGACCAAGGCCAACGTCGACGCGTACCTGGCCTCGATCTCCGCGCGAGATGCCGCACGGGCGACGGGCTGATGGCCCCCCTGGCCGTGCTGGTGGGCATGCCCGGATCGGGCAAGTCCACCATCGGGCGCCGACTGGCCAGGGCTCTGGACGTTCCACTGCTGGACACCGACGCCAAGATCGTCGAGACCACCGGCCGCACCATCGCCGACATCTTCCGCGAGGGTGAGCCGGAGTTTCGGCGCATCGAGGCCGACGTGGTGTGCACCGCACTGGCCGAACACGACGGCGTCGTGTCCCTCGGTGGTGGCGCAATCACGACGCCACGCGTGCGCGAGGCACTGGCGGGACACACCGTCGTCTACCTGGAAATCAGTGCGGCAGAAGGTGTTCGGCGCACGTCGGGTGGCACCACCAGGCCGCTTCTCGCCGGTGTCGACCCCGGTGAGCGCTTCCGGGAACTGATGAGCCAGCGCGTGCCGCTGTACCGCCAGGTCGCCACCATGCGCATCAACACCAACCGCCGCAACCCCGGCGCGGTCGTCCGCCACATCGTGGCCAAGCTGGAGGCCACGAACGGCGACCGTCAGCAGCCGCGTAGGCGCCGCCGGTCGGCGTGGCGCAGGCTGCCCACCGTTCTCAACCCAGCACCCACCACAGAGGCCCCGCCCAGTCCTGCGGCGTTGGCCCGTCGAGCAGAGGCGCGCAATGACTGAACCCGTGACCGTGAACGTTCTCGTCGACCGGCCCTACCCGGTGATCATCGGGACGGGGCTGCTCGAGGACCTCGGCCGTGTTCTCGACGGACGCCACCGGGTGGCGATCCTGCACCAGCCGGTCCTCAACGCGACCGCGGAGTCGATCCGAGCCCACTTGGCGGAGAAGGGAATCGACGCACATCGCATCGAGATCCCGGACGCCGAGGCTGGCAAGGAGCTTCCGGTGGTCGGCTTCATCTGGGACGTGTTGGGCCGCATCGGCATTGGGCGCCAAGACGCCATCGTCAGCCTTGGTGGCGGCGCGGCGACCGACGTCAGCGGCTTCGCGGCGGCCACCTGGCTGCGCGGCGTCGACGTGGTGCACGTGCCGACGACCTTGCTCGGCATGGTAGACGCGGCCGTCGGCGGCAAAACCGGCATCAACACCGACGCGGGTAAGAACCTGGTCGGCTCATTCCATCAACCGCTCGCGGTCCTGGTCGACCTCGCGACGCTGGAGTCGTTGCCGCGCAACGAAATCGTCGCCGGGATGGCCGAGATCGTGAAGGCCGGATTCATCGCCGACCCCAAGATCCTCGACCTCATCGAAGCCGACCCCGAGGCAGCCCTCGATCCGACGGGGTCGGTGCTTCCCGAGCTCATCCGCCGTGCCGTCGCGGTCAAGGCGGAGGTCGTCGCGGCCGACGAGAGGGAGTCGCAGCTGCGCGAGATCCTCAACTACGGGCACACGCTGGCGCACGCCATCGAGCGCCGGGAGCGGTATCGCTGGCGCCACGGTGCCGCCGTGTCGGTGGGACTGGTGTTCGCAGCCGAATTGGGCAGGCTCGCAGGCCGACTCGACGACGAGACCGCCGACCGGCACCGGTCGATTCTCACGGCTCTCGGCCTCCCGGTGAGCTACGACGCCGACGCGCTGCCGCAACTGCTCGAGTACATGGCGGGTGACAAGAAGACCCGTTCCGGCGTCTTGCGTTTCGTGGTGCTCGAAGGCTTGGCCAAGCCCGGTCGGTTGGAAGGCCCCGACCCGGCGCTGCTCGTGGCCGCCTACTCGGAGATCGGGACGCGATGACGACCGTCAACGTCTTCAACGGACCCAACCTGGGCCGGCTCGGCAAGCGCCAGCCAGAGGTCTACGGCAAGACCACCCACGACGATCTGGTGGCGCTCATCGAACGCGAAGCCGCCGAGCTGGGCCTGACAGTACTCGTACGGCAGACCGACAGCGAGGCCGAGCTGCTGGGCTGGGTGCACGCGGCTGCCGACGCGAAGGAGCCCGTCGTGCTCAACGCGGGGGCGCTGACCCACACGTCGGTCGCGCTAAGGGACGCGTGCGCCGAGCTGACGGCCCCGCTGATCGAGGTGCACATCTCGAATGTGCACACGCGCGAGGAGTTTCGGCATCACTCGTACCTCAGTGGCGTCGCGACCGGAGTGATCGTCGGGCTCGGCGTGCAGGGATACCTGCTGGCGCTGCGCTATCTCGCCGCGCGCGACTAGGGCGAGGCGCCAGCCTTGTCGGTTGTCGGCTCCGAGCCGGCGGACTCAGCCTCTCGGGGCTCGGTGGGCGTGGAAGTGAGGGATTCCGTGCGGGCCGCCGACGTGCCCTCGGCCGTCGCCGACTTGTCGTCGTCGTGGTAGTCCCGCGCGCCAACCGCCGCGAAGACGTCCGTGTCGGCGCGGTCGCGCTCACTGTCGGCGACGCTGTAGCGCTGCACCGGCGGTGCCTTGCGGTCGACGAGCCCACGACCCAGCGCCACACCCGCGATGGCGAAGACGAACATCAGCAGCGCGGTGAACGCGGCGAAGGTGGTGATTTCGTTGAGCAGACCCTGGGCGTAGAGGTTCTCGTAGAACAGCGAGATGAACCAGGCGACGAAGCCGCTGACGATGCCTGCGAAGAGGCCACCGACGAGCCAGGTCATCGCCAGATCGCCACGGCGGTCGGGGTCTGGGTTGGCCCGCGCGTCGGCCCGGCCGTCGGCCAGACCCCACACGAAGGCGGCGATCGCGAACACGGCGACCAGCAGAACGCTGATCCACAGCGCCTGACTTTCCATCAGATTGATCAGGGCTCCCTGAAGCAATCGGATGATGACCATCAGGGCAGCGAACACCAGTCCGCGCAGCAACCACTTACTCATGAGGGCACAGCGTAGCGAGTACCGTCATGCGCTGTGACGATTTCCCAGCGCAGGGCGCGCCTGCGTCGCCGACTGGCCGCCGCCGACCTGGACGCCATGCTCATAACGGACCTGGTCAACGTCCGGTACCTGTCGGGGTTCACCGGTTCGAATGCGGCGTTGCTGATTCAGGTCGACGACGACGTTCCGGTGTTGGCGACCGACGGGCGGTACGTCACGCAGGCCGCGCAGCAGTCTCCCGATGCCGAGGTGGTCATCGAACGCGCGTGCGCGCCGCATCTGGCGGCGGCCGCGGCGGGCCGTGGCGTGCGACGGCTGGGCTTCGAGAGTCACGTCGTGACGGTCGACAACCACGCCGTGATGGTGAAGGCCGCGGGTGACGTCGAGCTGGTGCGGGCCGCCGGCGCGGTGGAGGCACTCCGCGAGGTCAAGGACGCGGGGGAGATCGCCCTGCTGCGGCTCGCGTGCGAGGCCGCCGACGCGGCGCTCGCCGACCTGGTCGCCGCCGGTGGGCTGCGAGCGGGTCGGACCGAGAAGGAGGTCGGTCGCGACCTGGAGTCGCGGATGCTCGACCACGGCGCCGACGGGGTGTCCTTCGAGACCATCGTTGCGACGGGTGCCAACTCGGCGATCCCACACCATCGGCCGACCGACGCCGAACTCGCCGCGGGCGACTTCGTCAAGATCGACTTCGGCGCGCTGGTCGCCGGATACCACTCGGACATGACGCGGACCTTCGTGTTGGCACCCGTGGCGCAGTGGCAGGTCGACGTGTACGACCTGGTGGCGACAGCGCAGCGCCGTGGCCGGGAGGCTCTGGCGCCCGGGGTGTCGCTGTCCGGGGTGGACGGGGCTTCGCGGCAGGTCATCGCCGATGCGGGCTTCGCCGAGAACTTCGGGCACGGTCTCGGACACGGGGTCGGGCTGGAGATCCACGAAGCGCCGGGAATTAGCGCGTCGTCCGCCGGTACACTGCTTGCTGGCTCTGCTGTGACCGTGGAGCCCGGTGTCTATCTGCCCGGCCGTGGTGGCGTCCGCATTGAGGACACGCTGGTCGTGGGCAGTGACGACAAACCCGCACCCGAGTTGCTGACCCGGTTCCCCAAGGAACTGGCGATTCTCTAAAAGGCTAGGAGTAGTACCCCCGTGGCATCGACCGCCGACTTCAAGAATGGGCTCGTCCTCCAGATCGACGGCCAGCTGTGGCAGATCACGGAGTTTCAGCACGTCAAACCGGGCAAGGGTCCCGCGTTCGTGCGTACGAAGCTCAAGAACGTGCTGTCCGGCAAGGTCGTCGACAAGACGTACAACGCCGGTGTGAAGGTGGAGACCGCGACGGTGGACCGCCGCGACACCACGTACCTCTACCGTGACGGCACCGACTTCGTGTTCATGGACGCCGAGGACTTCGAGCAGCACGCCCTGCCCGAGACGCTGGTCGGCGACGCAGCCAACTACCTCCTCGAAGGCATGCCCGTCCAGGTCGCGTTCAACGAGGGCGCACCGCTCTACGTCGAACTGCCGGTCACCGTGGAACTGATCGTGTCCCACACCGACCCCGGCCTGCAGGGCGACCGCTCCAGCGCGGGTACCAAGCCCGCCACCATGGAGACGGGCGCCCAGATCAACGTGCCCCTGTTCATCAACACCGGTGACAAGCTCAAGGTCGACTCCCGCGACGGCAGTTACCTCGGTCGCGTCAATGGCTGACCATGCCTGACCGTCGCGGTGACCACGGTCGCCACAAAGCGCGCAAGCGTGCCGTCGACCTGCTGTTCGAGGCGGAGGCTCGCGGGTTGACGCCCGCCGAGATCGCCGACGGCAGGACCACGTTGGCCGAGAGCGATTCCGAGCTGTCCACGCTGAACCCGTACACCGTGACGGTGGCGCGTGGCGTCACCGAGCACGCCGCCCACGTCGACGACCTGATTTCTGCTCATCTGCAGGGGTGGACGCTGGACCGCTTGCCCGCCGTGGACCGCGCGGTCCTGCGCGTCGCGGTGTGGGAGCTGCTCTACGCCGAGGACGTGCCGGAGCCGGTCGCGGTCGACGAGGCCGTGGAGCTGGCCAAGAGTCTGTCCACCGACGAGTCGCCAGGTTTCGTCAACGGCGTCCTTGGCCAGGTCATGTTGGTGACTCCTCAGATTCGTGCGGCTGCCGCCGCGGTTCGAAGCACTCCCGAGGTCTCCTAGCCCCAGATCAGGGGCACATGAACGCGAATGGCGGGCAGACGAACGTGCCCGGAGGAAGCGGGCCTTCGGCCCACACCCCTGGCTGCCCGGAGACTTGATGGAATTCGTGGCAGACGGTGGAGTCCCAAGAGGCCGCCAGGCTTTCGAATGGATAGGTGATTGGGTCACCCGGGCACCAGGTGCCATGGCAGACCGGATCGCACCGCGTGTCGGCTTGGGCAGTGGCGACGTCCGGTGCCAAGGCGGCGATCCACAGGGCGGCGACCGCTCCGACACCTGAGATCAGCGCCCCGGCGAAGGCCTGCTTGACCGTGTTGACCATGTTGCTTTCCTATCCAAGTCGTTCGCGCGCCGTGTTCGGCGGCGTGTTCACGGCGTCGAGTACACATCTCCGGTGTCGCTACCGATCTCAAGTTTCGCTTTCCCGCGGTCGCGTTGGATGCGGCTGGCGCGGTCTTGGGCGCGGGTGGTCTTGCGTCGGGGCATGCTCAGTCCGCCGGTGTGAGTTACCGGGACTGGGCTCGCCTTGAAGGTTGCGGTGGCCTCGGACAGTTCGGGGAACAACGGTCGGCTGCCCGGTGTGGTGGTGTGGGTGCGGCCGTCGGGTGCGGTCCACACAATGGTGCCGTCGTCGAGTTGCCGTTCGCGCCAACCGCTTTGGCCGCCCCAGAAGGTTTTCAGCAAGTGGTGGCAGCGACTAGGTGAAATACGTTTTAACTCGAGGGAGTGGGAGGCTCGTCGTCGGTGGCGGTCTCGCCCGCCTCGCCTTCATCAGGCTGTGGCCCAACTAGAACAGCCTCGGTCCACAGCCGCTCGTACTCAGCGCGAAGCGATTGCCGTGCTGGGGATGGCATGGGTGTCATGACCGTCGTAGTGCGCCCGATGCCGTTCAGCGATGTGCCGATGGTCAGAACGGCTCCGTCCTCGTTAAGCAACACTCTGTCATGGAGTTCCGTCGACTTACGTACCTCGATAGGGCGCGGCAGGCTGGAGCTGTCGAGATAGGTCTGCATCGCAGACAGCTCTCCGTTGTTGTTCGACTTGCCTGATACCAGCACTCGCGTGAGTTGCGTGCTTACGACGAGACGGTTCAAGCCGTCGATCTTCAGATACGGGTCGGCGAGGAGGCCCGCTCCCGCATTCGCAAGCTGTCCGACGAGTATCGGGTAAGCAAGAGGATCGTGCGCCTGCAGGACGACAACGCTCACGCCCTCATCGGTTGGACTGTCCTGATCTCTATCGCGCAATAACGCGCGACCGAGGTCCGTCAGGCGTAGGCCCGGATCATCCGTAGCTACGCCGGAAGCGGCCTCCAGCCACGTCAGGCGGATCAGATGATCGATCGCGGTCTCGGCGGGCTTGACGAGTTTCTGGACGTACCGGTCTGTGCCCAAAGTGCTCTGAAGCATCTTGGCGAAATGTTGAGTGGCTGGCCGTATTTGCTCGTTCAGCATCGTTTCGTACATTCGCAGAAATGAACCGCTAGTGGGGCCTTGCAACCCTGCAAGGATTGCAGGGTTTGCAGGGCCCAGTAGACCGCCTGATCCAAGATCGACACCTGGGCGTTTCTCGAGGCGGTACTCCGCCTCTGCTGGCTCGGGGTGTTCCCGCCACAACAAGATTTGACTTGCCGTTGGGTTGAATGAACTCCGGTTGCACGCCGCAACGAACGACAGCACCTCGTACTGCTCATCCGAGAGGATATTCACATGTCGATTCTATGGGCGACGTCCGTCACGCCACCTACAGAACGTCCATCCGTTTGACGATGGCATCCAGCGACGGTGTCGAGACGCCTTCACTGATCAGCTGCTTACGCGCGGCGGCGTAGGCTTTCTCGGCATCGCGCACCATCTTCGGCGCGGTGTAGCTGGTGCCGGGACGTACCGGCACGGCGGTGCACTTGCAGCGGTCGTGACCGCGCACGGCCGTCGTGGCGCTGGCGTAGGCGGCGCCTCTGGTCGCCATCGCCAGACACCAGTTGCATGCCCCGGCGTAGTTGCAGTGCCGGAGGTACCTGACGCCCTCGGCGGCGGCGTTGTGCGCGACGGTGGCGCGTTGGGCGTCCATCACCATGCGCTGGGTGGTGCCGACCAGTCGGGACAGTGCGGTCTCCACGTTGGTCGCGGCGTTGACCGCCCATCCGATCGAGGTCTCGATGCGTTCCACCGGCAAGACGTCCTCGGGTGCGGTCGCGGCGTACGGCTCGTCGGGCGCTAGGTCGCCGTACCACGCCGCGGTGACGTCGGCGACGATGTCGCCGTAGGCGGTCATCACATCCGGCAGGATCTCACGCAGCTCGTCGACCAGGCGCCGCTTCGACTCGGCGTCCCAGGTCTCTCCTGAGAGGCTACGGAAGAGGTACTCGACGTCGGCTGCGGCGGCGTCTTGCAGGTGGCCCAGCGTTGCGGTCAGCGACTCCACGGCGTCGTCGAGTGCGGTCATGACTCGTCCTCGTCGAGGTCTTCGACCCAGCCGTCGGGGTGCACGCGGACCCGTACGTTGCGGACGGGCCCGCCACCGGGCCTGGCGGACTTCGGGATTCGCCAGTCGTCGATGTCGACCGGCTGACCGGCGCGGAGTGCCGCCAGCAGTGGTCCGGGCCGACGCTGCAGGACGGCATGGTCTGCGCGAACGAGCACCAGCCGGCCGCCGCCATGTCGGCCGTACGTCGACTCCTCGCGATCGAGCAGTTCGGCGTAGACGTTCGGGCCGACACCGGCGGCGAAGGAGTCGCTGAACCTAGCCATCAGTTCCCCTGCGCTTCCGTTCGTTCGTCCAGCGGGTCGCGGCGGCGTGCTGGTGTCGCGGCGACTTCGCGACGCCGGGGCCTACCTGCACTCGCCGGGTGAAGTCAGCAGCGGCTCGTTCGAGCAGTCGCATCTCGCCGCTGAGCTTGACGAGGATGGACGGCCGCTTGTCGCCGGCCAGCTCGGCGGCGTAGACACCGGCGAGCTGTTCGCATCGGTCTGCGGCGTTCGCCGCGGCCTCCAGCGACTGCTCTTCGTGCTCGTCCCAGAGCAGCGTTCGACCGAGCTGCTTCGACGCGCGGTCAAGAGCCTCGTCGAACTCCCTGCGGAGCTTCTGGCCTGCGGATTCACCCATCTCGGGTCTCCTTGAGAACTTGGGGTCGTATTGCAAGTGATGGAAGCGGCAATGACAACCGGGGCGGGTGAGGCACCGGGGGACCCCTCCCCCCACCCCCTCGACTGGCGCCGTGGTTGCGGTGCCCCAGCGCCGACGCTGCGACGCAATGCCGGTACTCCAGGGTGGAGACCCGCGGGGTGCTGCTGAATGTCGGGCCGCCGCCAGAACCACCTACGCGAGGTGGCTTCGAGCCTGGCGACGGCCCGACCTAGTGGGATGGCGAGGCAGCGAGCGAATCACTGCCGGGACGGAGCAGGCCCCGCAGTTCTTCGCGGCGCCAAAGCCGACCCACGACTACGGCGCGACGGCCTTGTTGACCTTGACCATCGCGGCGGGGTGCGGGAAGCCGAATCCGATGCGTGCCACGGCGCGGATGGCGACGCGGTCGCTGGTGAAGAACGCGCTGGTGTCGACGACGACCTCGACGTCCTTGCGCACGACGACAAACGAAACCGCTTGCGGCACAGCCCACACGAGTCCGGTGTCGGGTGCGTCGGGGCTGGACAGCAGTGGCACCCCGGCGATGACCCGCCCCGACGGGGAGCTCGGGTCGGGCTGGAGCAGGCCCTCGTTGGAGGCGGTGGCCTTCTTGATCTTCGACAGCGCGAGAACGGTGTTCGGGTGGGTGACGAACGCGGTGACCTTCTGGCCGAGCTTCTCCGCCGTCACCTGCGCCTCGGTGAACGCGTCGAGGTTGGCGTAGTTCACCCCCGCGTAGACGTTGGACGCGGCGATCGAGCCGAGCCCCGACGGTCCGTTCGCGACTGCGTTGCCGAACCACGCGGAGTCGACCTTCCGGCGCAGGTTCTGCACCAGCCGGTCGCCTATGACCTTGGTGGCCTCGGGGCTGGAGTCGGCGGCCAGTTCCGACGAGACCACCGTGATGCCCGCGACCTTCTTGGGCGTGATGACGACCTCGCCGAGGTCGGCGTCGTCGACGTTGATCTCGGCCCCCTCGGCGACCCACGCGACGTCGGGGTCACCGGTCAGGATCGGGACGCGGTAGCTGTTGGAGTCGGTCTGCACGACCGTGCTGGCCGCGAACGCGACGGACTCCGTGGTCAGCGGCTGGATCACCAGCGCGTGAACCTCTTCGGGCCGCAGGATGCTCGCGGCGTTGACGGTGCTCTGGGACATGGCGGGGCCTCATTTTCGGGATGGCGTTGAACGACGATTCCCCGAAGCGCCTGCGTCAGGCCGTCTTTCGGGTGCCCCATCCCGGGGCCCAGATCCGGGCCGGCGATCCCGCGGCGTTCACGCCGGCCCGGTTCTGATTCTATCCGGCGGGGCGCACCGTCTCCCGAAGGATCTGGCCCAGCGAGCGCGTCTCGGCGCCCAGTGAGTTGTTGCGGTTCCGCCCGGCGACCGAGTTGGGCCGTGGCGACCGGGACAGTCCCAGTTCGGCTCGCTTGGCGTCGGCGGCGACGGTCAGGGCCTCGAGGTCGACCGTGCCGTCCTCGTTCATGTAGTCCGCCACGCTCAGTCCGGCCGCCCGCATCAGCGCGGGTTGCATGTTCAGCGACTCGACCGCTCGGTCGAACGTCTGGGCGTGCGCGGCGTCGAGTTGTGCCCGTAGGCCGTCCCGTTCGGTCTCCAGTGCGCCGATCTTCGCCCTGGTGCCCTTGGGCTTGTCGGCGTCATCGGGCTCGCCAGCGGAAGACTGGGGCGCCGTTTCGGCGGTCTCCTCGGCGGTGACCTCCTCGACTGATTCGGAAGGCGCGGTGTCGTTGTCGGCCATGATGTGTCTCCTTTTCGTGGTGAATGGTTTCAGAGCAATTGCGGCCAGCGGCGCAGGCGCACGCCCTTGGTCACGAAGCCCACCGTCGTGGTGAGTCGATTGGGTAGATCGAAGCCGAGGTGCTTCAGCAATGCGCGCTCGGTCGGGGTCGCCGGCCTGGTGAAGACGCCGATGCCCGCCTCGGTGGCACGGGCATGGTCGGCGAGCGCGGTGGTGTCCTCGGCGTTCTGCAGATCCGTTGGCAGCCATTCAAATACGAGCCAGCCGCGCGGGTCGGACTGCCTCATCTGCGGGCCAATCGCGTCGGTCATCGCCGCGCCCCCTTCGACGGCGTGAGCTTGACGCCCTGGTCGGGGCGCACGAGGACCGCGCGCAGCGATCGCTCGAAACGCTCGACGGTCCTGGCGATCTCGGCCTCGCCGGTGGCTCGGTCTCGCAACCGTTCGGCGTCGGCCTCGACGAAGAGGTTCACGGTCTCTCCGGCCGGGCCGCGCCAGAGCCACGGCTTGATGGTGACGACGTCGGTGGTGGTAGTCATTCGGTGATCCCTTCCTTGGTGGTGGTCGTTATGGCCGCAAGTGCCATTACCTCGCAGGCCAGCCCGTCGAGCGCCGATCCGGCGTCGCCGGTCATGTCGGCGAGCATCCGTACGAGCTGCGCGCCGACGTAGGCGATCGCCAGCGACTTCTGGGGGTTGTTAACCCATACCTCGGCGTACGACAGCCGTTCCTCGTCGTCCCGAACGCGCGCCAGGTCGACGAGCGCAGTCATCGCGCGGTCGGCGTCCACGGAGAGGTTCGGGTCCTTTTGGCGGCCGCCGTGATGGATGCCGGTCATGGCCTCGTCGAGTGTGCGGTCGGCCTCGTCGTCGTCGCGGTGGTCCCACTCCGTGGTCCCGACCGTGTTGGCATGGCCCGCGATTCGGCGCACCACCCACGCGGCCGACGCCGCGATGACGTGCGCTGGCGCGGTGACCGCGTTCAGGATCTCCTCGGCGGCGACGGCGCCGGCCTCGGTGCCGTCGAAAGCCCTTGCGGCGGCGATGATCGCCGGGCCGGTGGTGGTCTCGTACTCCATCGTGATCTCCTGCTCTGATTTATCGGGGTGGGTCATGACGCCGCCTGCCTGGCTCGCGCGGAGCGGCGCTTGTTGACGGCGTAGGACGCACGTCCCCACGCCTCGCTGATCGCGGGCACCTCGTCGTCGTTGCAGTGCCACGGGCCGGAGTCGTGACCGCATGGCCGGGTGGTCCACGAGCCGGTCTCGGCGTAGACGCCCAGCCGTCCGCACGTGTCGCACCGGTGCCACAGCGCGGCGGACCATTGCCATCCGGCGGGGCGGTAGACCAGGCGCGGCGGCCCGTCCTCGGGTGCCAGCGGGTCGAGCACGTGCCCCGGCCGCACCCGCTGGCCGATCAGACCGGCCGGGGGATCGGAGTCGAGGTAGCTCAGCACCTCGGGTAACGGGTGGGAGCCGACCACGATCAGGTCGCCGGTCCACTCCTTCGAGTTGGCGAGGCGCTCGGTGTGGCCGAGTGCCTTCTCGAGGCGGGCCTGGTCGGCGCCGAGCGTGCAGACCAGCAGCAGTGGCCGTCCGCCGAGCACGTGCAAGCAGTTGCCGCGGGAGTACGCCGCGTTCACTCCGATCCCCTTGAGGAATTCCGACCACGCCGCGAGCTCCGGCGACTTGGCGATCCGAGTCGGGGTGGCGGTCATCGGGGCGAGTCCGGCGTGAGGGCCGTCACGGATTGGTTTGTCCAGAACATCTGCATGTCTCCTAAAGTTGGTTGCTCGCGTTGAGCAGTCGTTACGGTGGGGGGCGACAATTTGTTGCCCCCTGTTGCCCCCTGTTTCCGCAGATCAGAGGGGGCGACACAGGGGCAACAATCTGTTGCCCCCTAGGGCAGGTCGTACATCTTGGCGCCCCCCTCAGAATCAGGTAGTTGAACGACGTCACCGCTGGTCAGAAGGCCTTCCAAGGCTGGGTAGTGGTGATCGCGCAAATTGCTGCAGGCGTCGCGGAGTTCCTTGTGGGTGCAGGGTCTGCCCATGCGTTGAAGTTTGCCGACGATGCGCTTTGCCGCCCTTCCCTCGCTGCTCTCGTCGAGCCGGACGGCCTTGACGACCTCCCGCTCGGCGGCGTCTTCAGCGCGTGCCTTATTGGCGCTGCGGTTCTGCTGGGCCACCGCCCGCTCGATCGCGCCGCGGGTGTGGTCGGACACGTCCATCACCACGCCGGCCAATCGCCAGTCGTCCTCGGTGATGACGCCCCGGTCGTCGCGGCTGGGGCTGTCGAGGATCATCAGCGCCGCGGCGACCTTGAGCCGCGTCAGCAGTCGGTGCCCGTTGAGCGGGTCGACCCGTTCGCCGCGAAGCATCGCCCGGCGGTGCGTCAGGATCTCGTCGCGGACCGCCGCCGGCACGTGCAGGTGCTCGCCGGTGGTCAGTGGTGCCGATACGTCGACGGTCAGCGGCGCGGGCGTGTCCGGCGCGACGTCCGGTGCGCCGGGGTCGTCGACCGGCATCCAGATGAATCGCTGCGGGGTGCCGCCGTCGGCCGCGTCGAGCAGCGCGCCACACCGGAGAGGCTGGGCCCCGGTGATCAAGCCCATCCGGTAGTCGTGCGCGGCGACGCGACTCCTGGTGAGCTTCTGGGCGTTCGCAAAGCCAAGCTGCTCACCCGAGTAGGTCTTGCGTAGCTCGGCGTCCAGGGTCGCGCCCTGGCGGCCTCCGAGCACCGTCAGCGTGTCCACTTCGGGTGCGGTGAAGATCACCGTGCGCGGGCGGTCGTCGTCCTCGTCGGCACCGGCCTGCCGGAACGACTTCGCCACGCCCTCGCCGGTGCCGATGGGCAATTCGTCGGGGTAGGACATGAGCCCGCCGTAGGAGAACCTGATGCACTCGCGCGCCACGGCGTCGGAGGCGTTCTTGCCCATGCCGCTTGGGCCGACGAGCGCGGCGAACATGTTCAGCGACATCGCCCCGCCCGTGGTCGGCGGCAGGGTGACGTGCGGCGGCACGGCGCACATTGCGCGCACCAGCACCGATCCCAGCGCACCCCACGGGCCAGCGAGACGGGACTGGGCGTACTGGCGGATGTGGCCGAGAACCGTTCGTTCGGACCAGAAGTCGTCCGTGGCGCCATCGGCCGGGGCGTCGATCTGGAACGCGTCGCCGGCCTGCCAGCCATCGGGGATCACGATGTCGCGGCGGGTACCCTCGGCGTCGTCCTTGCGGTACGCGCTGGCGATGGTCTTGTCGATCTCGACGTCGCCCAGCCCGATGGACTGCGCCGTCTGCGTGAGCGCGCCGGTGACCAACGCCTCGGGCAGTGAGCCGAGCCGGATGAACACCCGCAGATTCGCCGCGGCGTTGAACAACGCCAGGTTGCGCTCACCCTCCGGCGCCGTGCCGAGCTTCTGCAGCTCGCTGGCCATCGCGCCATTCGCATAGGCGGCCTCGCGGGACGGGTCGGTCGAGAACTGCTGCGTCAGGCCGGCCTTCGGCTTCGGCGCCGGCTTCGGTGGCAACAGACCGCCCTCGCGCAGCCGCTTGTTCCACGGGTCTTCGGTGAGATGAGAATTGTCGGGGTACTCCCAGGTTCCGTCGCCGGCCATCAGCGGTCACCGCCTAGAATTGCGGTAGACATCTGGTTTGGTGTCCTGCTGGGGAAGAAGTTGGCCCGGGTGGTCTGGTCGCCGCCCGGGCTTCTTCGTGTCCGCGTCATGACGCGCCCCGCACGGGCGACAGCAGCTCGGCCAGGCGGGAGCGCTGCTCGTCGGTCAGCGGCGGCGCGGAGTTGACGACCTCCCGAATGTGCTGTTCTAGCTTGAGTTCTCGCAGACGGCTGCGTGCCTCGACGAGGCGGGGGTCGCCTGCCTCGAGGTCACGGGACAGCGATGAATAGCGCGCTGCGGCGCTGCGCACGGCGGGGTTGGCGGGCATCTCGGCTCCAAGGTCAACAACGGATGGGTTGTTGACCTGGACCGGCGGAGCAGGGTCTCGACGCTAGCCTGCCGCCACGTACCAGATCGGATGCCGCGCGCACCTCGATCGAAGGGCATGTCGCGCCACCCAGAGGTTGATGCGCCCGTTCCGGTCGAGACAACCGAATTCCGGCTCCGCTTGATGGCAGGCACCACGCTACACCACCGACGGGCAAACGGTCGGCGTCTCAATGTCGGAAACCGTTGTGCCTGTAGAGGTGTCGACACCCGACACGCCTAGATGACCAGCGGGTCTTGACCTACCGCCAGACCGGCACCACGCGGTCGGGGTCGAAGCGATCGCCGTTCTTCAGGCGGTGCCCCTTGCCCACGGGATTCACGACGAACGCTGCGAGCGCGTCGGCCACGGCGCGGAACCGGTCGACGGTGAGCATGGTGAGTTCGTCGGCGACTTCGTCGGTGCCCAACGGCAGGTCCGCGAACACCCGCAGCTTCTCGGCGTCCTGCTGGCGTCGGTCGATCGCGGCGACCTTGTCGGTGACCCGATCGGTGGCCCGCCGAGCCTGCTGGGGTGTCAGGTCGCCGTCGGCCACGGCATCTGCGATCTCGTCGAGTCGCGTCAGCAGCGCCATGCGCTCCGCCCGCATCCCCTCGGCCTCGGCCTCGTCGTGCACGTCGGCCTTCAACAGGTCCAGCGCGTCGGGGCGGGCGAGGCGTTCGGCGACCAGCCCATACACCAGTGGCTCCGCATGCTCGGCGCGGATCGAGACGCCGCGACATGCTTTGCAAGAGTATGTGATTCGCTTGTCGATGGTGTGGTTACCCGACAGGTGGCCGCTACATCCGTTCCTGCCGCACCTGAGGATTCCGGTGAGGAGGTGGCGCCGCACCGACTTGCGTCCCGGTCCTCGTCCCGGTGCGCTCAGAACGGATTGCGTTGCTCTCCAAAGTGATTCATCTACGAGGGCGGGCCATGTGCCGGTGCCGACGATCTCGCCGTTGTGGGATCGCAGACCGGCGTTCCTGGGTGCACGCAAGAACAGGCTCACCGTCGATGCCGACCACGGCCGCCCGGTGAGACCGATCGCGCCGACCGCATTCCACGTCTTCGCAACGTCGGTGATGGAGCCACCGGCAAGGACGGCACGGTAGGCGTCGGCGACCAGCGGCGCGGTCGCCGGGTCGAGTTGGCGCGATCCGTCGGTGAGGTAGCCGAACGCCCGTCGCCATTGCGGCTCGCCTCGTCCGGCCTTCTGCTGAGCGGCGCGGAGCTGGCGAGCACGCTTGTGCTCGATTTCGTGGGCGGCGACCGACCCCTTCAGGCGTGCCACGAGTCGGCCTTGCGCGGTGGACAGGTCGACGTCGCCAGCCACCGTGGCCAGCGCCAGATGCCGCTCGTCGGCCAGCGCCATGAACGATTCGAGTTCGATGGGTCGGCGATGCAGCCTGTCGAGGTCCCACGCCACGACGGCGCCGATTCGACCATCGCGGATGTCGGTCAGCATCGCCTCGTAGGCCGGTCTGCGCCGGCCTGATGACGCACTGACGTCGTTGTCGGTGTACTCCGTGGGCTCCCAGCCCCTGGACTCACAAAGCGCGATGCAGTCCTCGCGCTGGCGCTGCACGCCGAGCTGTTCGCCCGATGGATCGCTGGATATACGCAGGTAGACCGCAGTTTTCTTCGTCGTCACACGTCAAATGTACTTCACCTAGTCGATGATGTCGTCGGCACAGGCATTTCAGGTTGGACGCCGCGGTCGGCCCGCACGGCCACGGGATGCTGTGGTCAACATCGCAATTCGTGGCTGGCGCCTTGCAGCCGGGGAAGCGGCAGGTCATGTCGCGGCAGCGCACGAAGTCTGTGAGCTTCTTCGACGGTCGGTAGCGGGGTTCCGGTGGTGCCTGGCCGGGGTGGACGATCCGGGTGATGGTGGCCCCGACCGCGGCCCGGCGGGCAATCGCCCCGGGCAGAAACTGCCCACCCATCAGGGCGGCGGGCCGGAGGTTGGCCAGACGTCCCGGGGTGGGGGTGAGGGCTTCGGTCAGGTTCAGCTCGCGCACCGGCTTGCTGAACATGGCGGGCGGTTCACCGTCGAGGGCGGTGCGCTCGTTCGAGATGTCAACTGCAGCAGCCTCATTGGAGGTCTCCTCCTCGTCGGAGGCGTTCTCGGGCTCGGTGTCATCGGTGCCGTCATCGCCATCGTCATCGCGGGTCGGTGCAGATGGGCCCGGTGCGGGCGGCGGCGTGGGCGGTTCGTCGAGGGTGTCCGCGCTCGCGATCACGTAGACGACCACACCCGCCGAGGGCGGGTTCTCCCCGGCTGGGCAGTCGTCGGCCTCGCACAGGCAGGCCAGGCGGTCGTTGCCGTGGGCGAGGGCGCCGATGGCGTCGGCGCGGCGTTGATCCTTGGTCCGTGGGTCAGCGGGGCATACGGTCTCGGCGACGGCACTCAAACGCAGGTCGAAGGCCGTGGCGTCGTGGGCGAACAGGGTGGCGAACACCGTCGCCATCCCGCCGCCGTCATCCTCCCCGACGTCCACTGACCGGCCCCGCGCCCGGGTCTCGGTGCGGTGCACCGCCTGAGGGTCGACGTGGGCGACGAACGCGTCCACGGTCTTCTCGAGAGCGGACATCGACATCGGTTCCCGACTACCGAGCGCCTCGGCTAGCAGTCGGTCGAGTTCGTGCAAGGCCGAGGGGTTGACGACCAGGGCGCCGCGCTGCACCACCGTCCGCACCAACTGATACGTGATGAGTCCTTCGGCGAAGAGGGCGGCCACCAGTGGAAAGCGTTCGTGCAGCGCCACGGCGATCAGGAGTTGGTTGGAGGCGGCGCCATGGGTGATGCGCTGAGCGGCGCCGACGTGGGCGGCGACGGCGTCCCAGTTGTCCAGGCACCATTGGTCGCGGTCAGCTGACCCGTCGGCGGCACAGGCGTCCTGGAGCATGCTGGCCATCGCTGCGACGCGGCGGGCGCAGGCGGCGTTCTCCACCCGCGACCACGCCTGCACCGCACCGGCACCCGAAGTACCGGCCGTACCGTCCATCAACGACTCGAACATGCGTTCGAATTTACTCTCGACGACCGGCGACTGCGCCGAAGTTCTCGCCGTCGGCCCCAATCTGGGGATGAATCGCCAACTGTGGAGAACCAGGCGCCAAGACCCCAGAATGTCAGGGCCGCATGCTAAGTGGCGATGCCCTCGCTGGCGGAGAACCGGGCGTCCTCCTCCGACGACAACCCGATGGACACGACCGATCTGTCGAAGATGGCATCGGTGAGGTAGGCCAGCGACACCGCCCACCGGTTGACCCCTCGCGGGATCGCATACAGGTGGTAGGCGCGGGTGACGACCTTGGCCGGGAAACCCGACAGGTGCACGTTCAATGGATTGGCAACCGCGTAGTGCGGACCCAGGTCGACCACCAGACCCATGTTGCGATGCTTGTACGGCTTCGAGCTCCCGAAGCCTAGACTCGCGGCGACGTTGCGGGCCAACGCCTTTCCTTGCCGCGTCGCGTGCTGGGCGGTCGGCGGAGTGATCGAGCCCGGTTGGGTCAGGTCCGGTACTGCGGCGGCGTCTCCGCCGGCGAAGACGTGCGGATGACCGGGCACCTGGAGATCGGCCTGCACCTTCAGTCTGCCCCGCTCGGTCTCCAAACCAAGCTTCTCGATGAGCGGCGCGCCGGTCACCCCGGCGACCCACGCGACGGTGTGCGCGTCGACGCGGGAGTCGTCGGTGAGGATGACGTGGTCCACGTGCACCTCCTTGAGGGTGGTGCCGAGTCTGACGTCGACCCCGCGTTCCTTGAGGACGCGCATCGCGGCGGTCCCGAGCCGCTCGCCGACCTCCGGCATCACCTGCTCGGCGAGGTCCATCAGCACGAACCTCACCGACGCGGGGTCGAACCGCATCTGCTCCGCCGCGGCGTCGGCGAGCGACCGGAGTTGCGCGACGAGTTCGGTGCCCGAATACGAGGCACCCACCACGACGACCGTCCGGCGGGCCGCCGCGAGCGCAGGGTCGTCGTCGAGGTTGGCCAGCTCGAGCTGCTGGAGCACGTGGTCGCGCAGGTAGAGCGCCTCGGCGGGGGACTTCAGCCCGCGGGCGTGGGTGGCCAGACCGGGCACGTCGAACAGCCGCGTCACCGAGCCTGGCGTCAGGACGAGGCGGTCCCAGGCCATCTCGTGCGTTCGCGACTCCGGGTCGGTGAAGGTCAGCGTGTGTCCGTCCAGGTCGACGGACTCGACGCGGCCGCGGACGGCCCGAACGCCGGGGAGCGCGTTTGCCAGGGGAATCGTCACGAAACGCGCGTCGACGACACCGCCCGCGACGTCGGGCAGCAGCGGTGTGTAGAGCATGTAGTCGACGGGGGAGATGATGGTGACGCTGACCGCTGGGTCGCGTTGGCGCATCGTGCGCGCCAGCCGGCGGGCGCATTCGAAGCCCGTGAAGCCGCTGCCGACGATCACCACTGACGTCATGTCTCATCTCCCTCGCTGGACTGGCCGCCGCCGCTTGACGGCGCTCGGGGTGGGCATACCCCGTTCATGACGATTGATAGTGATGTCGTGCGACGACTCTTGGACGCCGACGACGACGCGGTATTGGTGCTCCTCGAGGGACGCGCGCTGGTGGTCAACGCTGGTCAGCTGGATGACGACGCCCACCGCGGCGCCCTTCAGGTGATCTCCCGGACCGATTTCCTGCGACGCGTCGGGGACGCCGCCGACCTCTCCGACGACGAGGTCGGCAGGCAAGCGGCAATTCTCGACGCCGAGGTGTCCGAATTGGGCGGATGACACCGGCGATGGAATGAAACCGCGACGTCAGTTGCTGACATCGTCATGACTGACAACGAACACCCCACTGCCCTCATCGTCGGAGCGTCGAAGGGTCTCGGGCTCGCCATGGTGGCCGAATTCCTACGGCGTGACTGGCGTGTGATCGCCACCGTCCGCGGCGAGAACCGTGCGACGCTGGACGCACTCGACGACGACGGACGTCTCGAGGTTGAGAAGCTCGACGTCACCGTGCCCGAACAGATCGCGGCGCTGCGCGACCGGCTGGCCGGCCGTCGCGTCGACCTGCTGTTCGTCAACGCCGGGATCGCCCACGACAATCTTCCCGTGGCCGAGGTGAGCACCGACAGCTTCGTCGAGGTCATGGTCACCAACGCGCTGAGCCCGCTGCGCGTCGTCGAGACCCTCGAGGACCTGGTGCCCGAGTCGGGCACGATCGGCGTCATGTCGTCACGGCAAGGCAGTGTCTCCCAGAACACCCGTGGCGGGCACGAGGTCTACCGGGCCAGCAAATCCGCCCTCAACCAGCTGTTTCGCAGCTACGCAGCCCGGCACGCCGACGACCCGCGCACGCTTCTGCTGATTAACCCCGGCCACGTGCAGACCGAACTCGGCGGCGAGGGGGCCACGCTGACAGTGGACGACAGCATTCCCGGCGTCGTCGACGCCATCGTCGCCCACGCCGGTGAGGGCGGCCTGCAGTTCGTCGACTACCAGAACGCCGTCGTGCCGTGGTGAGCTCGACGTTCTGAGGCACCGCCTAGCCAACCCACATCGGGCGCCAAGGCGGCAGGCGTTGACTGACGTCATGATCCGCGAAAGAGATTCGCTCACAAGCACTGTCGTCATCGTGTTGGACGGCGGCACCGACGCCGGCCGCCGGCTGGCCCGGCGCGAGTTGGCCGACGGACGCCGCGTTGCCGTGGTGGCCCGACACGCCTGCGACGCCGTCGACGTGCTGCACGGCCATTCCGCCGACCGCGTGATGATCATCGCCGCCGACGTCGACGACCCACGTCAGTGGAGTGGTGTCACCGCGCGCGTGACGGCGAGGTTCGGCCGGATCGACACCGTCGTCCGTGCCGAGGGTGCGACGCTGCGCGCGTCCGCCTGAGTCAGGACTCCAACGCCTGGTAGGTGCGACGGACGAACCTCGGCTGAGCGGCCTGCAGCTTCGCCAACGACGTGTTGCCCGCGACTGCCGCAGCCGCCGCGTCCGAACTCAGATCGGGCAGGTTCTGGATCAGGTAGATCATGATGAGGTCCGCCGACGGGTCGGCCTGCCACCACGTGCCGTACGCGCCGGGCCAACTGAACGTGCCGAGCCCGCCAGGGCCGTAGAGCTGCCGCGACTGCGCGGCGTCGGTGACCACCGACAGGTTCAGTCCGAACCCGCGGCCACGCCAGAAGGGCATCCCCAGAAAGGGATACGACTTCTGCTGGTCGGTCAACCGATCTGAGCGCATCAACCGCACCGACTCCTCCGACAGCACCCGGACGCCGTCAACGACGCCGCCGCCGAGCAGCATGCGGGCGAACGCGAGGTAGTCGTCGGCGGTCGACCACAGCCCCGCGCCTCCGGTGCAGAAGGTCGGCAGCGTCACCGGCGCGGGACCCATCACGTCGTCGCGCAGGGTGCCCTCGTCGTCGAGCTGATACATGGTGGCCGCGCGCCTGCGGCCTTCGAGGCTGACCTTGAAACCGGTGTCGGACATGCCAAGCGGGCCCAGCACTCGGTCCTCCAGCACGTCGGCCAACGGCTTGCCTGCGATCCGCGAGAGGGCGATTCCCAGCACGTCGGTGGAATGGCTGTAGGTCAGGCGTTCGCCGGGCTGGTGGGCCAGCGGCAGCTTTGCAAGCTCGGCGAGCCACCGGTCCTGATCTTGGCGGAACATCAGCTTGCCGTACGCGCGGGACAGCGGCGGCCCCACCGAGAACGCGTAGGCCAGCCCGCTGCGGTGCGTCATCAAATCGTCGAACGTGATCGGTCGCTGCAGCGGCACCGTCGCCTCGAGCGGGCCCGCCGGGTCGGCCATCACCCGCACGTCGGCCAGCTCTGGCAGCCAGGGCGCCACCGGGTCGGTCAGTGCAAACGTCCGTTCCTCGACCATCGACATGGCCGCGGCCACGGTCACCGGCTTGCTCATCGACGCGATTCGGAAGATGGTGTCGCGCTGCATCGGCAACCCCGCGTGGACGTCGCGGTGGCCGAGTTCGTTGACCTGCAGGACCTTGCCCGCCTGCCACACCATCGTGACGGCGCCCGCCAACAGGCCTGCGTCGACTGCCTCGCGAATGGATGCCTGATTGCCGTCGAGATTCACCTGGCCAGCCTAGCCAGCCGGGCTGAGGGCTCCCGGTGGGTGTTAAGCTGCCGCGGAAGTTCGACGTCCTTTAACGATCCGTCCCGAGAGGCGGAGAAGGAGGTCCTGGGTCAGTCATGGCTTCTGCCAGCCCCGACCGGGAATTGATGTCCGCCGCGGACGTGAGCCGGACCGTTTCGCGCATTGCGCACCAAATCATCGAAAAGACCGCGCTCGACGGCGCCGACGCGCCTCGCGTGATCCTCCTTGGCATTCCGACGCGCGGTGTCACGCTGGCAGCCCGCCTCGCCGAGAAGATCCACGAATTCTCCGGTGTCACGGTGCCGCGCGGCGCGCTCGACATCACCCTTTACCGCGACGACCTGGCCGGCAAGCCGCCGCGGCCGCTGGAAGACACGTCGATCCCCGACGGTGGAATCGACGGCGCTCTCGTCATCCTCGTCGACGACGTGCTCTACACGGGACGCTCGATCCGCGCCGCCCTGGACGCACTCCGCGACGTAGGAAGGCCGAGGGCGGTTCAGTTGGCGGTGCTCGTCGACCGCGGTCACCGCGAGTTGCCGCTACGCGCCGACTACGCGGGCAAGAACGTGCCGACGTCGCGAAGCGAGAACGTGAAGGTGCGTCTCGCCGAGAACGACGGGGGAGTCGACGGGGTCTCGATCGCACCACACGGAGGGCCTGCCCGATGAAGCATCTGCTCTCGGCGGCCGACCTGAGCCGCGACCAGGCGACCGCGATCCTCGACGACGCCGACCGGTTCAGCAAGGCGCTGCTCGGCCGTGAGGTCAAGAAGCTGCCGACGCTGCGCGGGCGCACCGTGATCACGATGTTCTACGAGAACTCGACGCGAACCCGGGTGTCGTTCGAGGTCGCAGGCAAGTGGATGAGCGCCGACGTCATCAACGTCAGCTCGTCGGGATCGTCGGTGGCCAAGGGTGAGTCGTTGCGGGACACCGCGCTGACGCTGCGCGCCGCGGGCGCCGACGCGCTCATCATCAGACACCCGGCTTCCGGTGCGGCCCAACGGCTTGCGGAGTGGACGGCGGAGCCCGAGGACTCGGGACCGTCGATCATCAACGCCGGTGACGGTACGCACGAACACCCCACGCAGGCACTGCTGGACGCGTTGACGATTCGTCAGCGACTGGGTTCGGTCGACGGCAAGCGCGTCGTGATCGTCGGCGACGTGCTGCACAGCCGGGTCGCGCGGTCGAACGTGCGGCTGCTGGCGACCCTCGGCGCCGAGGTGGTTCTCGTCGCGCCGCCGACGTTGCTGCCCACGGGCGTCTCGACGTGGCCCGTGACGGTCTCGCACGACTTGGACGCCGAGCTGCCTGCCGCCGATGCGGTACTCATGCTGCGCGTCCAGGCGGAGCGGATGAAGGGCGGCTTCTTCCCGTCGGCAAGGGAGTACTCGGTGCTCTACGGACTGTCCGAGAAGCGGTCGGCTCGCCTGCCCGAGCACGCGGTCGTCCTGCATCCCGGACCGATGCTACGGGGGATGGAGATCGCGTCGTCGGTCGCCGACTCCTCGCAATCGGCGGTGCTGCAACAGGTTTCCAATGGAGTCCACGTTCGGATGGCCGTGCTGTTCCATCTGCTCGTCGGCGCAGGTTCTGAACCGGAAGGGGTGAATTCATGACGATCCTCTTGCGGTCGGTCCTTCTCTACGGCGAGGGCGACCCGGTCGACGTGCTGGTTGACGACGGCCAGATCGCCGCGATCGGCCAGGGGCTGGACGAACCAGAGGATGCCGACGTCGTCGAGTGCGACGGCAATATCCTGCTGCCCGGCTTCGTCGACCTGCACACCCATCTCCGCGAGCCGGGGCACGAATACGCCGAGGATATCGAAACCGGTTCGGCCGCAGCCGCTCTCGGTGGCTTCACGGCA
>Ga0209051_1001152_pt1 | contig 24033 bp, 25 predicted proteins | sample AraplaCvi_mMS_r2_2_FD_184286 | JGI IMG/M metagenome (GOLD analysis project Ga0209051, IMG submission 184286) | Arabidopsis root microbial communities from North Carolina, USA - plate scrape MF_Cvi_mMS_r2 (SPAdes) (version 2) | ecosystem: Host-associated > Plants > Roots > Endosphere | place...
GAGCCGCTGCGCGTCGCTCTTGAGGATCCTGTCCTTGCCCCCGTAGCTCGCCACGATCGGGCAGCTGTGGCCGAGATCGTCGGCGTTGGGCGGCCAGTTGCCGTAATTGGGTGCAGCGGCGTCGAATTCGCCGCTGGGGGCCAACAACAGACTGAAGCCGCCGCCGAGACAAAATCCGACTGATCCGATCTTGCCGGTGCAGCGCGGGTCCGCGGCCAGGTAGTTGCGCGCCATCAGCAGGTCGTCGACTGGCGCGCCGCGTCCGGTGGTCATGGCGCGACTCATCGACACCACGCAACGCAGGCGGGCGCCGGGTCGGTAGAGATTGGGAGCGAGGGCAAGGAATCCGGCGAACGCCAGACGGTCGACGATGCGACGCATGTCCGCGTTGAGTCCGCCCACGTCGTGGATGACCAGAACGCCGGGCCACGGACCGTCACCGCGCGGGTGTCGAAGGTACCCGACCAAGGGGTGGCGGTCCGCGGAGATGGTGACGTCGGGCATCGGTCAGCCTCGCAATACTGGGTTCGGAGCGGAAACCTCCTTGGCGAAGTTACCCGCTGATGTAGCTACCTAGCCGCTTGGAGCGGCGCCGTCCCCTGACCTCACTCGTGCACTTTCGCCAATGACGCCGCAGTCGAGCTGGCGGCACGGCATCATCGACGGGCACGGTCGAACCCCGTCGAAAGGCCCCATGGCAGAGCGCGAATCACCGGAGCAGGGCGACGTCGAGAACCTCGCCGACGCCCTCCTGGCGGCCGTGGAGGAAGGCGCCGAGGCGGACTCCGACGGCGAGAGATCCTCCCCGGACGTGGTCAGCGGTGCCGCCTTCGCGTTCCGCCGGCTCGCCATCGAATTCGTGCGCCGGTACAACCGCCTCGAGGTGACCGCCGAGTCTGGAGCCCCGAGCGGGCCGGTGCTGTTCGTGGCCAATCACGGGTTCGGCGGCATCTTCGACCTCAACGTCTTCGCCGTCGGCGCCACGTTCGAACAGCTGAAGCTGGATCGTGACGTCACCATCCTCACCCACCAGGTGGCCTGGACGCTGGGGGTCGGTCGACTGATCGAACCGCTCGGAGCGCGGCCGGCCAGCGCGGAGTCGGCGGAGGAGGCGTTCGGCAGAGGCGAGCACGTTGCGGTGTTTCCCGGGGGTGACCTCGACGCCGCGAAGGCGTGGGAGGAACGCAACGTCGTCAAGTTCGGCGGACGCAGCGGCTTCGCGCGGTTGGCGATCGAGGCGGGCGTCCCCGTCGTCCCGATCGTCACCGCAGGCGCCGGTGAATCCCTGTTCGTCATCTCCAGCGGTGAGCGGCTGGCGCGGGCGGTCCGCCTGGACAAGCTGCTGCGGGTCAAGTCGGCTCCCGTCAGCGTGTCGCTGCCGTGGGGCCTCAGCGTCGGCGCCGTCGGCATGCTGCCCTACCTGCCGCTACCCACCAAACTGGTCACCCGGGTGCTCCCGCCGATGACGCCGACCGACGGTGAGGACGCCGCCGACTTCGCGGTGCGGGTCCAGACGGCGATGCAGGACGCGCTGACGGACATGACGGCCAAGCGAATTCCGCTGATCGGCTAGAGAAGGTAGCGCGCCATCCCGCCGTCGACGTTGAGGGTGACTCCCGAGACGTAAGAGGCCAGCGGAGACACGAGGAAGGCCGCGACGTCGGCGATTTCGCGGGGAGTTCCAACCCGGCCGGCGGGAACGTCGTCGAGGAGGTCGGCGGGCAGCCCGCCCGGGAAGAGTTGCTCGACACGATCGGTCTGGATGTACCCGGGCGCCAGGCAGTTGACGGTGATGCCGTCGCCACCGACTTCGCGGGCCAGGCTCTTGAGATACGCCGTCGAACCGGTGCGCATCATGCTCGACACCCCGAGGTTCGGCATGGGTTCCTTGACGCCGGTGGCGGTGATCGCCAAGACCCTGCCGGCTCCGCTGTCGCGGAGATGGGGCATCGCGGCTCGCACCAGGCGGATCAGCGGCAAGACCAGCGTGTCCAGGCCGTCGACCACCGATTGCTCCTCGATGTCGAGGGCGGCCGACGGCTTGGGGCCGCCGGTGTTCCACACGACGATGTCCAGGCGGCCGAAGGTGTCGATCGCGGCGCCGACCACTGCGTCGACGGACTCCGGATCGGTCAGGTCGGCGACGTGCGCCACCGCTCCGATGGCACTTGCCTCCTCGTGCAACAACTCTCGGCGCCGGGCCGTCATCACGACGTCGGCCCCCTCAGCGGCCAGCCGGCGCGCGATCGCCAGACCGATGCCCGATGAGGCGCCACACACGATTGCCGTACGGCCGCTCAGCTCGAGATCCACGAGTGCTCAGCTCCTCCCGCAGCGGGTCGATCCTCACGGTAGCAATACCGGTCCGCCGTCATCTCCACGTCGATCTGACGCACACTGGAAACGACACGACGACGACGAAAGGTACTCGACGATGGCCGAATCGCGCCCACCCTTCCCACCCTTCGACGAGGAGGCCGCCCTTCGCAAGGTGCAGGCCGCCGAAGACGCGTGGAACACCCGTGACCCGCAGAAGGTCAGCCTGGCGTACACGCCCGACAGCGTCTGGCGCAATCGCGACGCCTTCGTCACCGGTCGCGCCGAGATCGTCGAGTTCCTGACCGCCAAGTGGGAGCGCGAACTCGACTACGCGCTTCGCAAGAGCCTCTGGGACTTTCACGACAACCGGATAGCCGTTCGCTTTCAATACGAGTGCCGCGACGCCACGGGACGCTGGTGGCGAAGCTACGGCAACGAACTCTGGGAGTTCGACGAGAACGGCCTGATGAGGCGGCGGGAAGCCAGCATCAACGACGTCGGCATCGAGGAATCCGAACGGCGCTACTTCGGGCCACGTCCCGAGGACGAACGCGGGCCCGGCCACGAGATCCCCTTGCACTGACGGAGCTAGCGCTCCCCCAGCCCCATCAGTTCGGTGACCCCGTGGTCGCGGCCGGCCGTGTAGCCCCCGTCGACGGCGATGGCTTGGCCGCTGACGAAACTGGCGTCCGAGGACAGGAGAAACGCCGCCACGGAGGCGATTTCGTCGGCACGTCCGAAGCGACGCAGTTTGTGCTCGTGGCGCAGCGACTCCCGGGGCGCCTCGAAGCCGGGCATGCCCATCACCGAGTCGAACATCGGCGTCTCGATGAACCCCGGGCAGATGACGTTGGCACGGATGCCGCTGGGCCCGTAGTCGACGGCGATGTTCTTGGTCAGAAGTACGACACCACCCTTGGAGGCGTTGTAGGCGCTGCCGCCGGCGGTGCCCTCGAGGCCTTCGATGCTCGCCAGGTTCACGATGGCGCCCCGCTCGCCGTCGACCCGCTCCTGCTGAACCATTTGACCGAGCGCGGCGCGGTTCACCACGAACGTTCCCTTGAGATTCACGCCGAGCACCCGGTCCCACTCGTCGTCGGGCAGGAGGTGCACGGGCCCGCCACCGGCGACGCCTGCCGCGTGCACGACTCCGTCGAGCCGGCCGACCTCGGCCACCACGGTGGCCACCGCGGCGCCGACCGCGGTCACGTCGAGCACGTCGGCGACCCGGTGGGTGAAGAGTCCGGACGAGGCCGCCGGGGCCTCGGCGCCAAGGTCGACGCCCACGACGCAGGCACCCTCACCCAACAGCCGTTCGACGGTCGCCCGGCCGATCCCCGACGCCGCCCCCGTCACCAGGACGCCCTTGCCCTCGAATTTGCTCATCGCGCAACCTCTCTCGCCGACACGTCCTTGGGCGACATGATTGCCCAGGCAAAGGGTGGGCACGGCCGCTTTCCCGTCATCCGGGGCGGCGCTCCGTCACGGTGTGGGCGCCAACTGTTCATCGCATCGTGATCTGGCAGGCCCGCTTGCTGGTGACCACGACCGCCGACCTTCTGTACCCTCGACGCCAGGCCCGACCGTGCACTGCGGCGGCCCCGCCGATGGGCGACGGCTCTACCACGACAGCAAAGATGTCCTGAACGAGCACAGATCGGTAGCCAGATGAACGTCCCGAGGACTGGATCCGCCACGGCGTCGACGCCGGCCGACGAAGACACCCCCGAGATCCTGAGGGGTGACGACGACCTACCCCAGGTTCTCGCGGACACCGTCACCGAGATCCTGCACACGGCGCCCAGCTCTCGCGGCGCGATCCACCTGGTGTGCGCGGCGGTGGCCATCGTGGCCGGTGCGGCGCTGGTGCCCGCGGCGTGGCTCGTCGGCCGACCCAACGCGGGTCTGGCGACGATCGTCTACAGCGTGACGATCATCGGCATGTTCAGCGTCAGCGCGGTCTACCACCGCGTGCGGTGGACCAGCCCCGCGGCGCGAAAGTGGATGAAGCGCGCCGACCACTCGATGATCTTCCTCTTCATCGCCGGCAGCTACACACCGTTGGCCCTGCTGGCCATGCCGCCGCACACGGCGAAACTGGTGCTCACGATCGTCTACTCGGGTGCCGCGGCCGGGGTGGCATTGAAGATGTTCTGGCCGTCCGCGCCGCGGTGGGTCGGCGTCCCGCTGTACCTGATCCTCGGTTACACGGCGATCTTCTTCGCCGGAGTTCTCCTGGACGGCGCGGGCCTGGCCGTGGTGGTGCTGCTCTGTGCGGGTGCGGTCCTCTACAACATCGGCGCCGTCCTCTACGGCGTGCGGTGGCCCAACCCGTGGCCTCAGACCTTCGGCTACCACGAGTTCTTCCACGCCTTCACCGCCGCTGCCGCGGCGTGCCACTACGCCGCGATCTGGCTCGTCGTCCTCTGACGTCCCGTCACCGGAGTGGCCGCTGGCGGCCTACTTCAGCGGCAGCCCGGTGATCGCCCTGGCCATCACCAGGCGCTGAATCTCGCTGGTGCCCTCGAAGATCGTGAAGATCTTGGCGTCGCGATGCATGCGCTCGACGGGGTAGTCCCGGGTGTAGCCGTTGCCGCCGAGGATCTGGATGGCCTCGTCGGTGACGTAGACCGCGGTTTCACTCGCGGCGAGCTTGGCCATCGAACCCTCGGCGTTGACGAACGGCTTGTCGTTGCGGGCCATCCAGCCGGCCCGCCACACCAGCAACCGAGCGGTGTCGATTCGGGTCCGCATGTCGGCGAGCTTGAACGCGATTGCCTGGAAGTCGCCGATCTTGCGCCCGAACTGCTCACGCTCCTGGGCATAGTCGAGCGCGTACTCGTAGGCCGCGCGGGCCACCCCCAAGGCCATGGCGCCGACCGTCGGGCGGGTGCGTTCGAAGGTCTTCATCGCGGCTTGGCCGGCAGAGCTCTTGCCCTCGCGCGCCTTGGCGATGCGTTCGTCGAACTTGTCCTTGCCACCGATGATCAAACGGCCGGGGATGCGGACGTCCTCGAGGACGACCTCGGCGGTGTGCGAGGCGCGGATGCCGTGCTTCTTGAACTTCTGGCCCTGGCTGAAGCCCTTGGTTCCGGGCGGAATGATGAACGTCGCCTGACCGCGGGACCCGAGTTCGGGATGGACCGACGCGACGACGATGTGCACGTTGGCGATGCCGCCGTTGGTCGCCCACGTCTTGGTGCCGTTGATGACCCACTCGTCGTTGGCCTCGTCGTACCGGGCCCGGGTGATGATGGCCGAGACGTCCGAGCCGGCGCCCGGCTCCGACGCGCAGAAGGAGGCGAGCAGGGGTTCGTCGACGGAGCCGAACATCTGGGGCAACCACTCCCCCAGCTGCTCGGGCGTTCCGGTGGCGGCCAGTGAGGCGGCGGCCAGCCCGGTGCCGAGGATCGACAGTGCGATGCCCGCGTCACCCCAGAACATCTCCTCGAACACGGTGAGCAGTCCCAGTCCGCTCGGCTCGGCGGCCTGCGTGGCGAAGAGCTCCACGGAGTACAGACCGACCTTCGCGGCCTCTTGGATGATCGGCCACGGAGTCTCCTCGCGCTCGTCCCACTCCGCCGCCGCGGGCCTGACGACCTTCTCGGCGAAGTCGTGAACCCAGTCACGAACCTCGATCACGTCGTCGGAGAGTTCGAGGGAGAACGTCATGCGACTGTTCCTTCCGGCGGCATCATCCCGCCCATCGGGTGGCTCGACTGGTCGCGAGGGGCGACCTTGCCACTCGGTGAACGACTGTACGCACCGAACTTACCGGGCATCTAGTTACCCCGCGGCGACGACCCCATCCGCGTCGCCGGGACCGTCACGCGCCGTCGCCGTCGCGCCGCCTGACGCGCAACACGAACGCGGACAACGCAAGTACGAGGACGACGCCGCCCAGGACGCCGATCTCGACGATCGCGCGGGAGAACTCCGGCCCCTTCTCCAGCAGAGTGGCCGCCTCGACCGACAGCACGACGATCTCCTTGATGCCGGCCAGGATGCCCACGATGAGGAACGGCTCGGCGACGATCTCGTGGGAACGCAGGCAGGCCCGGACCGCGTAGAGCAGTTCGACGAAGATGAACAGCAGGAGCAGTCCGTCGAGAACCTCCAGCATGAGCGTGGACGCCGGGGTGTTCCGCAGCCGCAGCATGGTGTTGAACTGCGCGACGAGCAACGCCACCGAACCGAACGCCAGAACGACGGCGATGGACCAGTAGACGGCGTCCTCGACGCCACTCAGCACACGGTCGGCGAGGCGCTGCCGATCTTCTTCGTCTTCCTCGACGTCCTCGTCGACGTCCTCGCTCTTGGGCATCGCCCGGGTCAGCGGTTCAGCCACCAGATGCGGCTCGACAACGCAGTCGCGAACGTGCACCACAGCGGGTAGGGCCACAGTGCCTTCGCCGCGCTGCCGTTCACGCGAACCGAGCGACGGGTCAGGTCGGCGCTGCTGACTGCGAGCGCGCCCGCCAGGACGGCCGACGGGCCGAGTTGGCGGCGGTTGAAGAAGAGCCAGGACCAGCTGCCGTTGAGCACCAGGTTGAGGGCGAGCAGACGCGCGTACGTCCGGGCCTCCGACCGGTCGCCGCGCTCCTCCAGTTCGTCGAGCGTGGCTGCCGAGACCAGGGCGAGATCGGAGTAGAGCAGCGGCCACACGATCGGGAACGCTTGGCGCGGCGGCTGAAAGCTCGGTTTGCGGAGGTTCTGGTACCAGTTCGACTCGACTGCGGGTCCGGTGGCGAGACCGCCGATCACGGCGGTTGCCGCGGCGGCACCTGCCGTCTTGGCGAGGGTGAGCGCGCGCATGCGACTCCTTTCGACTCCTGTGAACCTACCGGGCGGCGGACCCCCTCAAGCGGATTCGACGTCACAGCAACCTCGTGCTGCGGATTCCGGTTGTCTGAATGTAAATTCGTTGCGGAATCGCTTGCGAAGGGCTCCAAGATCGGCGATGGTTTACCCACAGCGCACGGGTGAATGCGGGCCGCGTCTCCACTTGGAGCGACCCGTCGCCGTGCAAGAACCAGGGAGGTCGTCCTGAGCGGCAGACACGGCACCGCCGTCGACAGCACCACCGGAGAGGGCGCAGCAATTCTCGAGCCTGGTCAGCCCGTGATCGAGATCGACCACGTGACCAAGCGCTTCGACGACTACACCGCCGTAGCCGACGCAGACTTCTCCATCGCGTCCGGAGAGTTCTTCTCCATGCTTGGTCCGTCGGGTTGTGGAAAGACCACGACGCTGCGGATGATCGCCGGTTTCGAGACGCCGACCGACGGGGCGATCCGCCTCGAGGGCGTCGACGTGTCGTCGGTGTCGCCCCACAAGCGCAACGTCAACACCGTGTTTCAGCACTACGCGTTGTTCCCGCACATGACGGTGTGGGACAACGTGGCCTACGGTCCGCGCAGCAAGAAGATCGACAAGACCCTCGGCAAGGGCGAGGTCAAGCGCCGGGTCGACGAACTCCTCGAGATCGTCCGCCTCACCGACTTCGCCAAGCGCAAGCCGGCGCAACTGTCGGGCGGACAGCAACAGCGCGTGGCGCTCGCCAGGGCCCTGGTGAACTACCCAAGCGCACTGCTGCTCGACGAGCCGCTCGGCGCGCTGGACCTCAAACTCCGCCACGCCATGCAGTTCGAACTCAAGCGCATTCAGCGCGAGGTCGGCATCACGTTCGTCTACGTGACCCACGACCAGGAGGAAGCGCTGACGATGAGTGACCGCATCGCGGTCATGAACGCGGGCAACGTCGAACAGATCGGCAGCCCCACCGAGATCTACGACCGCCCCGCCACGGTCTTCGTCGCCAGCTTCATCGGTCAGGCGAACCTGTGGCCGGGTACGCAGCGTCGGGTGGACGGCGGCCTCGCCGAACTGTCCGTGCTCGGCACCACGCTGCGGGCCAAGCCCGGCGACACCGCCATCGAATCCGGCGGTCACGCGACCCTCATGGTGCGACCGGAGCGAGTCCGCGTGTCGATCGACCCGCCGGGCGGTGACGTCGCGACGGTGGCCGCCACCGTGACCGACCTGACGTTCCAGGGCCCGGTGGTCCGCCTGTCGATGGACGCCCCCGACGGCTCTCCGATCGTCGCGCATGTCGGAACCGAGCAGAACCTTCCCCTGCTGCGGCCCGGCGACCGCGTGCACGTCGCATGGGCACCGGACGCCTCGCTGGTCCTTCCGGCCGCCGACATCCCGACCACCGAGGACCTGGAGGAGATGTTCGACGCCCCTCCGGAGCCCTGACGACCCCTCGACGACCCCTACTCCAGAACCACCGAAAGGCATTTCCATGGCGAACGAGTTCGACCCCCGACAGCTGTCCCGGATCGCGGCGACGCGGACGTCCCGGCGGCGGCTCCTCGGCGGTGGCGCGGCCGCCGCGGCGGCACTGGCCCTCGGTCCGTCATTCCTGGCCGCGTGCGGTTCCAGCAGCACGACGAGTTCCAGCAGCTCCTCGGCGCCCCCGCCGGATGACGGCAAGCCCGCGAGCGGCAACCTGCGCATCTCGAACTGGCCGCTCTACATGGCCGACGGCTTCGTCGCCGCCTTCCAGAAGGCGAGTGGGCTGACCGTCGACTACAAGGAAGACTTCAACGACAACGAGCAGTGGTTCGCCAAGAACAAGGAGCCGCTGTCGCGCAAGCAGGACATCGGCGCAGACCTGGTGGTGCCCACCCAGTTCATGGCCCTGCGGCTCAAGCAACTGGGCTGGCTCAACGAGATCAGCGACACCCGGGTGCCCAACCGCAAGAATCTCCGGCCGGACCTTCTCAACGACAAGTCCGACCCTGGCCGCAAGTTCACCGCCCCGTACATGAGCGGCATGGTCGGCTTGGCCTACAACAAGGCGGCGACGGGGCGCGAGATCACGAAGATCGACGACCTGTGGGACCCCAAGTTCAAGGGCAAGGTCAGCCTGTTCACCGACATGCAGGACGGTCTCGGCATGATCATGACCTCGCAGGGCGGCAACGTCGCCGATCCGAGCATGGATTCGGTGCAGAAGGCCGTCGACCTGGTCAAGGAGCAGAAGGACAAGGGTCAGATCCGCCGGTTCACCGGCAACGACTACGCCGACGACTTGGCGGCCGGCAACATCGCCATCGCCCAGGCCTACTCCGGCGACGTGGTGCAACTACAGGCCGACAACCCGGATCTCGAATTCATCATCCCCGAGTCCGGTGGCGACTGGTTCATCGACACCATGACGATCCCATACACCACGCAGAACCAGCACGCGGCCGAGGCGTGGATCGACTACGTCTACGACCGGGCCAACTACGCGAAGCTGGTGGCGTTCGTCCAGTACGTCCCCGTGCTCTCGGACATGACCGACGAACTCAACAAGGTCGACCCAAAGTTGGCTGCCAACAAGCTCATCAACCCGCCGCAGGACTTCCAGGACAAGCTGCACACCTGGGCTGCGCTGACCGACGAGCAGACCCAGCAGTTCAACACGGCCTACGCGGCGGTGACCGGTGGCTAGTCGTCGGGCGCGCTCGTGGCAGGAGTAGCCAGCAGCAGCCGCCAGCGCAGCAAGATCGCGCCCTACCTGATGATCCTTCCGGGTCTGGCGTACCTCGCGATCTTCTTCGTGGTGCCGTTCTGGTCGTTGTTCCGGACGTCCCTGTCGAGCATGGGTGGCTCGATCTACCTGCCGCAGTTGACCTTTGCGTGGAACTTCGGCAACTACGCCCATGCGCTGTCGACGTATCAGGACCAGATCCTTCGATCGCTGCTGTACGCGTTCACCGCGACCGTGGTGTCGCTGGCGATCTCGTATCCGCTCGCCTACGTCATCGCGTTCAAGTCCGGGCGGTACAAGAACCTGCTGTTGGGTCTTGTCGTGCTGCCCTTCTTCGTGACCTTCCTCGTGCGCACCCTGGCATGGAAGACGATCCTGGCCGACGACGGCGTCGTGGTGCAGACCCTCAACGCGATTGGGCTGCTCCCCTCCGACGGGCGGCTGCTGTCCACCAGTTGGGCCGTCATCGGCGGGTTGATCTACAACTCGATGACCTTCATGATCCTGCCGCTGTACGTCAGCCTCGAGAAGATCGATCCGCGATTGCTCGAAGCCTCGAAGGACCTGTATTCGTCGAGCTTTCGATCGTTCACCAAGATCATCTTTCCGCTGTCGGTGCCCGGCGTGCTCGCGGGCAGCCTGCTGGTCTTCATCCCCGCGATGGGCGACTTCATCAACGCCGACTATCTGGGCAGCACCCAGACGACCATGATCGGCAACGTCATCCAGAAGCAGTTCCTGGTGGTCAAGGACTACCCGGGCGCCGCGGCACTGAGCTTCCTGCTGATGGCCATGATCCTGGCCGGCGTGCTGTCCTACACGCGGGCCCTCGGTACGGAGAACCTGGTATGACGCTGCAAGAGGGAGCGGCGGTCGTCGACCTGATCGACCAACCGCGGCGGTCCAAGCGCTCCGTTCGCGGCCCAGGCAAGCTGGGCGACCTCGCCCTGCGGGTGGTCGCCGGGTTGGTGCTGCTCTACATCTTCGTCCCGATCTTCGTGATCGTGCTGTTCTCGTTCAACAAGCCCGCGGGCAAGTTCAACTACACGTGGCAGGGCTTCACTCTCGAGAACTGGGCCGACCCGTTCAAGTACCCGGCGTTGGCCGAGGCGTTGAAGATGAGCATCGAGGTGGCCGCGTTGTCCACCCTCATTGCACTCGTTCTGGGCACGCTGCTGGCCATTGCCTTGGTGCGCCAACGTTTTCGAGGAAGTGGGGCGGTCGACACCTTCCTCGTCCTGCCGCTGACGGCACCCGAGGTGGTCATGGGCGCCTCACTGTTGACCTTGTTCCTGGACCTCGGTTGGGCGACCGGGTTCACGACCATCCTCATCGCCCACGTGGCGTTCGAGATCAGCTTCGTGGCCATGACGGTGCGGGCCCGGGTCAGGGGCTTCGACTGGACGCTCGAGGACGCCTCGATGGACCTGGGCGCCAGCCCCACCCGAACGTTCTTCAGGGTGACTCTGCCGTTGATCGTGCCCGGCATCGTCGCCGCTGCGATGCTGTCGTTCGCGCTGTCGCTCGACGACTTCATCGTCACGTACTTCGTCAGCGGGTCGACGGTGACCTATCCGCTGTTCGTCAACGCCGCGACGAAGGCGGCGGTTCCGCCGCAGATCGACGTCCTGGCGACCGCGATCCTGGTGATCAGTCTGCTGCTGCTGGTGGTCGGCACGCTGTACCGGCGCAAGCGAATCGCTCCCTAGGCGACCCGGTCGGTGGAGCCGATCCGCGGTCGGTGGGTCGACAGCGCGCTGCGCGTGCGGGCCGAGAGACCACGGTCGGCAACGGGTCGGCGACGTCGGTGGATGCGCGCCACCTCGACGACGATCGAGGCCACCTGGGCCGGCTCGCCGTGGACGGTGAAGGTCCGGCGGTCCCACCACATCATCTTGGTCTCGTACCGCTCGTCGGGGTACGGCGTAGCGGGAATCGGCGCGACGACGCCGCCCGTGGACCGCCATCGCTCGAGGGTGTGCGCAGCCGAGGTGGCCATGTAGTAGTCCACGCCGAGAAGCGCCGTGAGGTGAAAGCCGCTGCGAGCGTGCAGCTTCGCCCGGTGCCGGCTGCAGGCACCGTCTCCGTTCATCCAGGCGGCCTTCATTTCGATGACGCCAGACGGGATGCGTTGGGCGAGCATGCTTCGAACGTCGGACTCCCCCGGCTGGCCCTCCCACTCGACGACGGCATGCGACTCCTCGGGTGAGCTCAGCGCGCCCTTCGTCCTGACTCCGCCGATGACACGTCCGTCGACGTCGGTCATCACCCAGAACAACGCGGTGTCGGCAGCGCACCGTTCGGTGTCGGAGTCGATCGCGTCGCTCACGCCGAACCTGGCGTAACTGGCCACGGCGCCGCGGTGGTACTCGGCGAACAGATCCGGTGCCGCCGCCGGTTCGGCGATCGTCACGGCGCATTCAGCGGCTGCGTCCCACCAGGACATGGTTCCACCGGGAACGAGGTGACCTGGTGTGGCGATTTCGAACGTGGTCATTATCCGCCTTCGTCGCTTGATGGACCGACAACGGCAATATAGTACTTTTGTCATGAAAGTGCTTCTAGCTGGGGTTTACGTAACTCATGACGTATTCAGCAAATGAATTGCCGAGTTCTAAACGGCGTTTTCAACCCAGTAGCCAATGGCGCTCGCCGCTCGGCCTCGTATGGGCGGCGACCACAGCGGATCGGCGGCACGCGGACGATTCCGTGGTTGCTCGTCGGCGCGTCGTCGTCGGCGTGGCGTAGCTGACGAGGTAATTCTGCCGCCGCGATCCGGTGCGCGTGTCGGACGTCGCCGGGGGTCAGGTGACGTCGACGAGCACGGGGGTTCGGGATCCGCTTCGCGCGGCGCCGATGCCGGCCACCACGACGAGGACGATGCCGACCACGCCTGCGCCGTCAGGATCTTGCGACAGCACCAGGTAGCCGATCACCATGGCGAACGCGGGCTCGATACTCATCAGTGTTCCAAAGGCCGCCGTCGTCAGCCGCCGCAGCGCCATCAGTTCCAGTGTGAAGGGAACGACGGGCAGCAAGATGGCGAGACCGACTCCGATCAACAGGATTTCGGGAGTGACCCGTGGGATGACCGAGGGCCCGACCACGGCGGTGGAGAAGATCGCGGCTACGCCCATCGACACCGCCAGCCCGTTGACACCCTCCACGCCGTCACCGACGCGCTGCGTCAGCAGGATGTAGCAGCCCCAACACACCGCCGCGCCAAGGGCATACGCCACCCCCACGGGGTCGACGGCACTGGCCCACGGCTGCGTGAGGAGCAGGACGCCGGCCGCTGCCAGCCCCGGCCACGCGATCCGGCTTCGTCCCCGGCCTTGGGCCACGGCGACGCCGAGGGGGCCGAGGAACTCCAATGCGCTTGCCGTGCCCAAGGGGATCCGGGCGATGGCCGCCATGAACTGCAGGGTGACCGCGGCGGTCACCACACCAAGGACGACACACGTGGCGAACGTCCTTCGGGTGAAGGCCGACGGGCGCGGCCGGACGATGATCGTCAGGAGCACCCCGGCCCAGGCGAGCCGCAACCACGCCGCACCCTCGACGCCTATGTGATCGATCAGCCCCAGCGACAACGCCAGCCCGGCCTGAACGCACAGCATCGACCCCGACGCCATCAACACCCCGGTGCGCGTCTGGTTCACGGTCATGACTGCATTGAATGGCACCACCATCGTTTGCGTCCACGTGATAAAGACCGACATACCGTCCAAAAAACATGAACGGTTGGATCAGATGCTCTCGGCCACCGCAGTGTCGTCGGAGAAATCGATCTGCGCCGCGGGATTGCTCACCGCCGTGACGACGCCCGTCCCGAATGCGCCGACCCGGTCGTAGAGGGTGGCCGAGCCGGTGCTGATGCCGTCGGCCGTCCAGTGGGAATCGGCCTGCAGGTAGATCCACTCGTCCACCGGCAACCGGGCCAGCGCCACCGTCAGGTCGCCGTTGATGTAGCCGATGCCCGCGGTGCCGAGGTTGGTGACCAGGCTGGTGCCCTCCGCGGAGTAGACCGCGTTGACCAGTGGGGAGTTGGTCACCCCCTCGACCACGTCGATCGCGCGGTTGAGAAACCTCTTCCGCGACGTGTTCCGGTGGTCGGCGATGTTCGGGCTCCAGCCGGCGTCGTCGCTGCCGACTCGCAACCGGCTGGACTCGTCCACGTCCGGCGGCATCGGGAGGTCGGCCGCCGCCGACCACTCCTCACCGCGCGGAGCCGATGAGCGGCGGTACTGCACCAGGGTGGCCTTGGCCACCACGGCGCCGTCTTGGACGAGCTCGCACTCCGAGTTGCGCACCCGTCTGCCGTCGCGCACCAACCTCGCCGTGACCGTGGTCGGCACCCCGCGAGCTGCCTTGAACAAGTCGACCGTCAGGCGGGCGGGCATGAACTCGTCGAGGCCGTATCGTTCCTCGATCGTTCGTGCCGCCAGGCCGACCAGTGCCGGACCGTTCAGATGATCTGGGCCCCAACGGCTTCGGGCATTCGGTGTTGGAAGGAAGGTATCCGCCGACGTTTGGACGAAGTGGGCCGCACGCGCAGTCATTCTCGAATCGTCGCACGGGGCGGACAATGCCAGCGTGGACACCCGTCGCCTTCAGCTCCTGCTCGCCCTGTCACGCCTCGGCTCCATGCGCGCGGTCGCCGAGGCCCTCCACCTCACCACCTCGACCGTGTCGCAGCAGATCGCGGCACTGGCCAAGGACGCCGGGGTCGACCTCGTCGAGCCCGCGGGACGCCACGTGCGTCTGACGCCCGCCGGCCGGCGGCTGTCCGATCATGCCGTCACCATCCTCGCCGCCGTCGACGCTGCCCGCCTCGACCTCGATCCCGACGCCGAGCCGGCCGGCACGCTGCGCGTCGGCGGATTCGCCACGGGCATCAGGGTGTCGCTGCTTCCGGTGCTCGCCGACCTCGCCGTCAGCCATCCACGCGTCGACGCGATCGTCAGCGAATACGAGCCCGTCGAAGCATTCCGGCTCCTCCTCGACGACGACCTGGATCTAGCCCTCGTCTACGACTACAACTTGGCTCCGGCATCCCTGAACCCCGCACTGGACGCAGTGGCGCTGTGGTCGACCCCCTGGGGTCTCGGAATGCGAACCGACGCGGCGGGCGGTGACACCGCCAATCTGGGCGACTACGCCGACGAGGCGTGGATCGTCAACTCTCGCAACACCGCCGATGAAGACGCGGTGCGCACACTGGCTGCGCTGACCGGCTTCACCCCGCGCATCGCCCACCAGATCGACAGTCTGGATCTGGTGGAGGACCTCATCCTCGCCGGCTACGGCGTCGGTCTGCTACCGCTGAACCGGCCGGCCCGCCGTGGCGTCTCGGTGCTCCGCCTCACCGAACCGACCGTCGTCATGACCGCGTATGCCGCGACCCGCCGTGGTCGTGAGAGCTGGGCCCCGCTGCGGCTGCTGCTGGCCGGGCTGTGTCCACCGCCCCCGGGCGTGCCTCACCACGACTGGCCCCGCCCAGCCGGCGGCTGACCCCCCTGCTAGCCGGTAGCCCACGTGGCCGCTAGCGGTGGTCGACCTCTGGTGGTCAGCGCCGATGTGTCGGCGCTGGCGCCACGGGAGTCTTGATGCACTCACCCAGGACCTCCGAAAGGCTCGACCATGACGAACAACAAGCTGAGCATCCTCGCCGCCACCGTCGCGTCCGCCGCTGCGGTGCTCGGTCCGCAGGCCACCGGGCTGGCCCAGGCGGCCACGGACCCGTCCTGCCCGGCCGTCGAGGTCGTGTTCGCCAGGGGCACCTTCGAGGCACCGGGAATCGGCGACACCGGTCAGGCCTTCGTCGACGCCCTCAACGCCAAGCTCGGTCAACCCGTCGGGGTCTACGCGGTCGACTACCCCGCCTCCCTGGATTTCCACGCTGCCGCGAACGGGGTTGCCGACGCCAGTCGTCAGGTCCAGACGATTGCCACCACGTGCCCGAACACCAAGATCGTCCTCGGCGGCTACTCGCAGGGGGCGGCCGTCGCCGGCTACACCACCGCCAGCGCGATCCCGGCCGGGTTCACCCTGCCAGCAGACATCACCGGCCCGATGCCGGCGTCGGTCGCCTCGCACGTCGCCGCCGTGGCGCTGTTCGGCACGCCCGACCCGTGGTTCCTGAACCTGGTCGACCACAGCGCCCCGCCCATCACCATCGGCGATGCATACGTGAACAAGACCGTCCAGGAGTGCAACCAGGGCGACCCGGTCTGCTTCCCCGGCGGCCTCGACCGGTCCGCCCACAGCGCGTACAAGACCAACGGGACCGCCGACCAGGCCGCCGCCTTCGTCGTCAACCAGTTGTCGTCCTCGGCGACGACCTCACAGACCGCTCGCGACTCGGCGTGACGGCGCCCCGGTCCGGATCAGCGTTGACCGAGCGTCAACACCTGTGCGGACCGGTAGCGCTCGAGCACGTCGGGGGTGGCGTCGGCGGTGAACGACGACGTGGCGCCGAGGGTCCAGGCCGGCGGCTCGTCGGATCCGGACACCGTCCACGCGGCCTGCCGGGCCGCGCCGAGCGCGACGTACTCCGCCGGCGAGGGCACGTGAACCGGCACGCCAAGGATCGCCGGAGCGATGCGCCGAACCGCCTCCGAGCGAGCGCCGCCGCCCACCAGAATCACCCGGCCGGCGTCGACGCCCTGGCTCGAGATCTTCTCCACGCAGAACTGAATCGAGGCGAGAAGGCCCTCGACCGCGGCGCGGGCAACGTTGGGCGGCAACAGATTTCGAGTCGTCACGCCGTGTAGTGCGCCGGCCGCGTCGGGCAGGTTGGGCGACCGCTCGCCGTCGAAGTACGGCACCAGCGTCAAACCCTCCGCGCCGGGGGGCGCAGACAACGCGAGCCGGTCGAACTCGTCGAAGTCGACCCCGAGCATCTTCGCAACCGCCGCGAGTACGGGCGCGCCGTTGAGCGTGCACACCAGGGGAAGTTGACGGCCCGTGGCGTCGGCGAATCCCGCCACGAGTCCTTCGGCGTCGTGCGGGGCGGTGTCCCCGACCGCACTGACCACGCCAGAGGTGCCCAGCGAGACCACGCAGTCCCCCGGTCCGACTCCCAAGCCCAAGGCCGCCGCGGCGTTGTCGCCGGCGCCCGGTCCCAGCACGGCGCCGGTCGTGGTTCGGCCCGCCGGCTCCGACGGACCGACGACGGGCGGCACGATCGGACGCCGTCCGCGCATGGCGAGCTCGAGCAGGTCCGGCTGGTAGGAGCTGTCCTCCGCGGCGAAGTAGCCGGTGCCACTCGCGTCACTGCGGTCGGTGCGGATGTCGGCGACGTCCGTCGAACCGGACAGCCGCCACGTCAGCCAGTCGTGCGGCAGGCACACCGCGGCGGTGGCGTCGGCGTTCTTCGGCTCGTTGTCGGCGAGCCAGCGCAGCTTCGTGGCGGTGATCGCCGCAACCGGCACCACGCCGATCCGGGCTGCCCACTCCGCGGCCCCGCCGAGCTCGTCGACGAGCGCCGCGGCCGCGTGACTGGACCGGGTGTCGTTCCACAGCAACGCGTCCCGCACGATGTTGCCGGCGGCGTCGAGGCAGACCATGCCGTGCTGTTGGGCGCCGACGGAGACGGCGGCGACGTCGTCCAGCCCGCCGGCGGCTGCGGCGGCGTCCGCCAACGCGTCCCACCAGGCTGCCGGGTCGACCTCGGTACCCCCGGGGTGCGGTGCCGACCCGGAGCGCACGATGTCGCCAGTGTCGGCGTCACAGATCAAGACCTTGCACGACTGGGTGGACGAGTCGATACCCGCGACGAGGGCCACGCCGACCTCCTTTGGTTCGTGGAACGTCCACCATAATGCGACGCTCTGCGCGGCAGACGACGCTCGGCCGGTCGAGGGTTTGCAACCGACCCACGTGGGGAACAGACCGCGCATGTTGATCCGTCGAATTGCGCGTCCCATGCTGGCCACCACCTTCATCACCCGTGGTGTGGAAGCGCTCAAGAGTCCCAAACCAGCCGCCGACGCCGCCCGGCCCACTCTCGAAGGTCTCAGCAAGCTCCCGGATCCGGTCGGCCCCAACGTCCCGACGAACGCCGAGACGGTGGCGAAGGTGACCGCGGGCGTGCAGATCGGTGCCGGCCTGCTGCTCGCCTCGGGCAAGCTGCCCCGTCTGTCGTCGGCGGCGCTGGCCGTCAGCGTCGTCCCCGGCAGCCTCGGCAGCCACGCCTTCTGGAACGAGACCGACCCGGCTCGCAAGGCCGCCGAACGCCGTGCCCTCTTCTCCGACGTCAGCCTCATCGGTGGTTTGATCATCGCCTCCGTCGACCTGGAAGGCCGTCCGTCGTTGGGATGGCGCAGCCGCCGCGCGGCGCGCAAGGTGAGCGAGCGGGTCACCAGCGTCCTGCCGTCGGAGACCCCCAATGCGTTGATCGACCCCGAGCTCGTCGACAAGTGGGGCGAGGGTCTGCAGTCCGGGCTGCACGTCGGCGCCGAACGCGGACGCGAGTTGGCCCACGTCGCCTACGAGCGCGGTTCGGAACTGGCCGACGTCGCGCTGGAACGCGGTAGCGAGTTGGCCGACGTGGCGCGCGACCGCGCACCCAAGCTCGCCAAGAAGGCGCGCAAGCGCGGCCTCGAGCTCGCCGAACTCACCCAGGACCGGAGCACCGAGCTGGCCGACGTGGCGCAGAAGCGCGGCGCCAAGCTGGTCGACGTCGCCCGTGACCGGGCGCCCGAGTTGGTGGAGGCAGCCCGAGATCGCGGCGCGGAGTTGGCCGCCCTGGCCCAGGATCGCAGCAACGAGTTCGCCTCGCTGAGTCGCAAGCAGGCCAAGCAGACCCGCAAGGATCTCAAGCGCGCTCAGAAGGAACTCGAGAAGCGCGTCCGCTAGACCCGCAGACGACGACGGCGGGCGTCACCCCACAGGGGTGGCGCCCGCCGTCGTCGTCCGACCTCAGATCACCAGGTCCAGCAGCAGTACGACGCCAAGACCGCTGACCGAGAGCACCGTCTCCATGATCGACCACGTCTTGATGGTCTGCCCCACGGTGAGTCGGAAGTACTGGTTTGACCAGCCAGAACCCGGCGTCGTTGACGTGGGAGAAGAACAGTGACCCGGCGCCGACGGCGAGCACGACCAACGACACCTCGCCGGTCGGCAGGTCCGCGACGAGCGGCACGATCAGCGACGACGCGGTGATCGTGGCGACCGTGGCCGACCCCGTGGCGAGCCGGATCAGCACCGCGATCAGCCAGGCCAGGACGAGGACCGAGATGTTCGCGCCTTCGGCCCACCTGGCGAGCAGGGTGCCGATGCCGGTGTCGACCAGCACCTGCTTGAAACCGCCACCGGCGGCGACGATGAGGATGATGCCGGCCACCGGCGGAAGTCCGGATTCGATGCAGGCGGTGACTCTGCTGCGGTCCATCCCGGCGCCGCGGCCGAGGGTGAACATGCCGACGATGACGGCGATGAGCAGTGCGATCAGCGGGGTGCCCAGGGTGTCGAACACCATCCGGACCAGGTTCGTCTTGTCGTCGATGAAGACGTCGACCAAGGCCTTGCCCAGCATGAGCACCACGGGCAGCAGAACCGAGAACAGCGTGATCGCGAACGATGGGCGGCGCTGGGACTCGCCCTCAGCGAAGCGGTCGGCGTCGAAGGTGTCGGGGGCGTCCACGACGACCCACTTCCCGGCGAGCTTCCCGAACAGTGGTCCCGCCAGGATGATGGTCGGGATCGCGACCGCGACGCCGAGCGCAAGGGTGACGCCCAGGTCTGCGTTGAGGAGCCCGACGGCGGTCAGCGGGCCGGGGTGCGGAGGCACGAAGCCGTGCATCGCCGAAAGGCCGGCCAGAGCGGGGATTCCGACGGTGATCAACGACAGCTGGGAGCGGCGCGAGACCAGGTAGATGACCGGAATCAGCAGCACCAGCCCGATCTCGAAGAACATCGGGAGGCCGATGATCGCGCCGACCAGAGCCATCGCCCACGGCAGCATCCGCGGTGACGCGTGCCCGACGATGGTGTCGACGATTTCGTCGGCTCCACCGGAGTCGGCCAGCAGTTTGGCGAACATCGCGCCGAGGGCGATGAGGATGCCGACACCGGCCGCGGTCTCGCCGAAGCCCTTGGTGAAGGACGCCAGCACGGTGGTGAGATTCTCCCCCGCCACCATCCCCACCGTGAGCGCGCCGAACATCAGCGACAGGAACGGATGCAGCTTGACGATCGTGATGAGCACGACGATCACCCCGATGCCGACGAGGAACGCCAGCAGGAGGTGCACGCCCGAGGCGACCGGCTCGGTGAGCTTCGGTGCGTCGTCGGCGAGCAGGGTCATTCCGTTGATCATCACAACTCCCGTTGGGTCAGCGCTACGTATTCATTGACGATGGAATCGATGTCCTGGTCGACGTCGACGTCGATGCCGTGTTCATCCGGGGCCAGCGGCTCGAGGGTGTCGAACTGGGAGGCGAGTAGCGACGCGGGCATGAAGTGACCGGGTCGACTGGCCTGTCTGCGGCCGATCACCTCCGGAGTTCCGGCCAGGTGCAGGAAGTCGACGTCGGCACAGTGCTCGCGCAACTGGTCCCGGTAGACGCGCTTGAGTGCCGAGCAACTCATCACGCCACCCTCGGCGTGGGCGGCCAGCCATTCCCCGATCGACTCGAGCCAGGGGCGTCTGTCGTCGTCGTCGAGGGCGTGGCCGGCGGTCATCTTGGCGATGTTCGCCTCGGGGTGGAAGTCGTCGGCGTCGGCGAAGGGGACGCGGAGGCGCTGGGCCAGGGCTGCGCCGACGGTCGACTTGCCGGAGCCGGACACCCCCATGACGACGATTGGTGCCATGCCGTTGTGACCTCCCGATCCGTGGTTCCCAGTTGTGCCAGGCATCACACAGCGTGCCCTAATGATCAGATCATTGCAAGCATTTTGGCGAAAGATCGGTTTTAAGAGCAGTCAGCAAAGATTATGACAAGATGTATGCCGTGGCCGGACCCTCAAACGTCAGCGCGCTGCACGACAGCGTGCTCACCGGGATCGGTGCCGAGATCGTGTCGGGGACGCTTCCTGCCGGCGGCGTGATCAACCTCGAGGGCGTGGGCGTGCAGTACGGCGTGTCACGCAGCGTGGCGCGGGAAGCGGTCCGGGTCCTCGAGTCGATGGGCTTGGTCGCGTCTCGGCGCCGCGTCGGCATCACCATCCAACCCGTGGAACGATGGAACGTCTTCGACCCGCGCGTGATTCGGTGGCGGCTCGAATCCGGCGACCGCACAGCGCAATTGGTCTCACTCTCCGAGCTGCGCCGCGGCTTCGAACCGACGGCGGCGGCGCTCGCCGCCCGGCGGGCCGACCCTCACCAGTGTCGCATCATGGCTGCGGCCGTGTCGGACATGGTGATGCACGGACGGTCGGGCGATTTGGAGTCATACCTGTTGGCCGACAAGGTGTTTCACCAGACCCTGCTCGAGGCGAGTGGCAACGAGATGTTCCGGGCGCTCAACGGTGTCGTCGCCGAGGTGCTCACCGGACGTACCCACCACGGCATGATGCCCGAGCGGCCCAATCCGGTGGCCATCGCCCTGCACGACGAGGTCGCCCGCGCCATTCGACTGCGCGACGAGGACGCCGCGGAGCGTGCGATGCGGGAGATCATCGACGAGGCGGTGACCGACGTCAGCTCGTCCGCAAGGTGAAGTTCATGGTCAACCCCGACACGTCGGTGACCTCCACCATCCGGCGCGCCGGCACTCCCCCCGCGACGACGTCACAGCCGGCGGAGGAACCCACCTCGCCCGTCAGCCCCCCGTCGCACGCCACCGAATCGATGCTTTCGGAGGACTTCTCGGCCACCAGCCGCGCCACCGCCGCCTCGAGCTGTTCGCGCGACAACGCCGGAGTCAGGTCGTACTGAATCGCGCCGCCGTCGGTTCCGGTGACGGTCACGATCGGTTGGAAGCCGACGGTCGTCCCCATCGCGACGTCACAGAGCACCGTCCGGCCCAGCTCGCCGACGAGGTCGGACTCGCAGACGACCGTCTGCGGTCGCTCTCCGGCAGCGGTCAGCTTGTCGGCGACGTCCCTCTGCAGGGCATCCTTCGCCACCGTCGGCGTGACGTCGGGATCCGTCGGGCCGGCGCAGCCGCAGGTGATCGCACCCACCAGCGCGAGGGTCGCCGCAGGCACCGTCAACCGCATGGCATGCATCCTTCCATCTGCCGGACGTGAAGGTGGTTGACTTCCCGGGTGAGCAGAACCCCGATCACGGCCCGCAGGCTCTTCGACCGCTTCGAACCGATCCACGCCCTGACGTACTTCGCACCCGAGGCCCGCGAAGCCCTTGCGCAGGCTGGGTTTCGAGGATTCTGGATGAGCTACTTCGGCGCTCGGGCCGCCCCGCTCGGCGCGGTGGGTCCTGACGTCGTCACGGCCGTCTTCTACAACTTCGCACCGTCGCACGTCGCACGAGCGGTGCCGGCGGCGTGGGAGTTCGCCAGCCCGTCGGACGCCCTGCGGGTGCGAGAGGATTCGGCCGTGGCCGCCCTGCGACGATGTGGGATCACCGACGGTGCCGACGTGCGCACCGCCGCCGACCTGCTGGCCACCGCGGCGGCCACGGCGCCCCTGGGCGGCCGGCCGCTCTTCGCCGCTAACCGCGCGTTGCCGTGGCCGGCGGAACCCGCGGCGCGACTGTGGCACGCCAGCACCCTGCTGCGCGAACAACGCGGAGACGCACACGTGGCGGTCCTCGTCGCCAACGGGGTCGGAGGCCGTGACTGCAACGTCCTGCACGCGCTCGCCGATCGCGTACCGCGAGAGTTCATCATGCGTAGCCGCGAGTACGACGACCGGGAGTGGCAGACGTGCGTCGACCGACTCCGCGCCGGCGGATTCGTCGACGGTCAAGGCGCACTGACGGATTCGGGCCGAGAGTTCAAACAACACCTCGAGGACTCGACCGACCGGGTGTCGCTGTCGGCGTTCGACGCCCTCGACGACGACGAACTGGAACGCCTCTTCCGTACGTTGACCCCGTTGACCAGGGCGGTGGTTGCCGGCGGCGACATCCCCGCCGCCACGCCGATGGGTCTCGGCCGCCACGACCTCGACGACGACGGCGCGCATCTGACCTAGCGCGGGCCGTACATGATCAGACCGACCCCGAGCAGGCAGACCACCGCGCCCGTGACGTCCCAGCGGTCGGGCCGGAACCCGTCGGCGACCATGCCCCACAGCAGGGAACCCACGATGAAGATGCCGCCGTAGGCCGCCAGCACGCGACCGAAGTTCGCGTCGGGCTGGAACGCCGCCACGAACCCGTAGGCGCCGAGCGCCAGTACCCCGGCGCCTGCCCACACCCAGCCGCGGTGTTCTCGGACGCCCTGCCACACCAGCCAGGCCCCGCCGATCTCCAGCAGTGCCGCCAGCACGAACAGCACCACCGACTTGAGCACCGTCACGTCCGGTTGCGGTTCCATTCGAGCCAGCCGACGCCGGTGCGGCCGTCCGCCGTCGCGACCGTGGCCCAGGCCCGCGGAAATCTGCTCAGCCGGCCGTCGGGCGACGTGAGCAGCACCGGGGCGTGCCCGCGCACGTCGACGGTGGCGGTGAGGTCGCCCGGGGTGATCTCGAGCGTGGTGCCGAGCGGCAACTCGTTCTCGCCGAACGTTTCCCGCGCGACGACCGTCTGCAGCTCGACGATCTGCCCGTTGCGCTGGACGTAACCGGCGGCCATGGCTGGTGCGCCGGGGATCCGGAGGTCGAGGCCGTGGACGTGGGTGCCGTCGTCGAGATGCAAGGCGCTCCACACCCACTCCATGCTCCACCAGTCCCGCGCCGCCCAGGAGTGGTCTCGCTGGCCGGGCACGTCGGAGAACTCGTAAGTTCGTCCCTCGGTTCGGACGGTTCCCGACACCGTGCACGGAATCTCGTAGCGGGTCGACAGGCGGTACTGATACGGGGTGCCGTCGGTGGTCCACACCAAGTCCATCTCGAGGTCGACTGGCCTTCCCGCGCGCCCGGCGAGGAGGTCGGCCGGATCGTCGTGGGCCTCTCCCCTGCCCCGCAGCGTCACCCGATGGGAGTGCAACGGCGCGGTGACGTCGAGTTCCAGCTCGACGCCGTCGGCGTGTACCCGGGTGTGGTCGGCCGGCAGCGGAGCCTCGAAGTCGAGTACGGCGATGGTGGGCATGTTCGGA
>Ga0209051_1001155_pt1 | contig 23995 bp, 38 predicted proteins | sample AraplaCvi_mMS_r2_2_FD_184286 | JGI IMG/M metagenome (GOLD analysis project Ga0209051, IMG submission 184286) | Arabidopsis root microbial communities from North Carolina, USA - plate scrape MF_Cvi_mMS_r2 (SPAdes) (version 2) | ecosystem: Host-associated > Plants > Roots > Endosphere | place...
CGCATTGCAGTGCAGAGGAAATGTTGATCAGAGTCCATCGAATATGCAGCAGACATTCGCCGAATCGTTGCGGGGTCGTCGTTTAGATGCTCCTAGGCCCTCATCGCGGGCCTCGTCCCAGAGCGGGTAGTGCTCGGCACACCACCATCGCGTTTCGATGTGCTTTGCGGAGGCCTGCCCGAAGCCTCCCCATTTCCCGCAGCCGGCCACCGAGCAGTAGTGGTTCACATGTACGCTATCGGTCGGCTTGGTCTTGTCGTCTAGTCCTACGCGTTATTTCCTGATTCCATTGTGATCAAGGTATAGCGCGGCGATCAGGATGAGACGAATCTCACCGTGATTGTCGCCGCGCATCAAGGAGGCGATCATAATACTCCTCAACCTTGCGCATAGCCTCCCGGCCTTCGGCTTCATAGCCTTGGTGCGGTAGCAGGCGCTTTGCCACTCTGCCATGACCGCACCAGAGCCACTGGTCTTTCTTCAGACCAGGCGGCTGAAGCTGGATTCTCCCGATCACGACCTCCCCGTCATACACAGACCAGTCGGAATCGCTCGGCACGTCGTTTTCGTTTTCGTCGAGCTTCGTTCGGGTCCATTTGTATTTGGGTTGATAGGGTGCCATAAAACGGAGGTCTGTTCCTAGCTTCGGGCCTGTGGAAGAACGCTCTGGAACTGCCACGCAAAAACGATCGGGAGGGGCGTTCGAATGGAGGCATTGAGCGCTAACAAACCTTTTTTGCAGAAGAAACGCATCCGCGGGCTTTGGCTCGCAACGACGACGTTTTTTGTTGTCGTGTTTCTAACTCGTCCCCTGTACGCAGGAGCGGCTTTGCACCAACTATCTGCAAACATTGGCGTCGTTCTCGTCATCGCAGGTGTTCTGGGCCGTCTCTGGGCAACGCTCTATATCGGCCAACGGAAGAACCGACACCTAATAACCACCGGCCCTTATTCCATAACCAGGAACCCGCTTTACGTTTCGTCGATGCTGGCGATACTGGGCGTGAGTTTGATGATCGGGTCCGTATTGATCACAGCCGCTTTCGTGCCGACTTTCTTTTTTCTGTTCGCCTACGCCGCGCGGCGCGAGAGCGAATATCTCAGATCAAAATTCGGCGCTGCTTATGACGAATATGCGGCACGAACTCCATTTTTCTTGCCGAACCCGCTATTGATGAAGCTGGACGCAGAAGTAACCTTCCGCACCTCGACTTTGTCTACCGCGTTCCGTGACTCCCTTTTCTTAGTAGCGTTGATTCCTCTATGTGATCTGCTGGAGTTCCTCCACAACCAGGAATACCTCCGAGCAGTTTTCTATATTCCTTGAGCGAGAGGGATTGATCTCAATTACTTTCGATCGAGGCGAGGTCTTCAAGGTCGCTAGAGGGACAATCCGTCGTTCTACGAGTTGGACGGTCCGCCATCTAGGGGCTCATTGACCTGATCTTTTCCCGCGATAGGTGTCTGGCGGCGGCAAAGCCTCGTGGGCCTGTGCTAGTGTTTCCAGCCAAACAGCCAAACCTGAAGGAATTTCCTGGTTTCCAGCTTCGAGCGCTTCGATCCAGGACAGCTCGCATTGCAGTGCAGAGGCAACGTTGATCGGAGTCCATCGGATATGGAGCAGACATTCGCTACATCGTTCTGGGGTCATGGTTTACATGCTCCTAGGTTTCGTGTGGCCTAGACGCTGTCGGCTTGCTTGGACTTGTCGTCTAGGCCCACGGCTATTTCCTGATCCCATTCGAGGAGGCGATCGTAATACTCCTCAACCTTGCCCATCACAGTTGCCTCGCTTCCCACTCTGGCCTCAATATTCCCATGACTGCCGTGTCCCACCTCTCATCGCCCACCCTGACAGACGACCGCCTTAATCCCTCATGAGAAAATCCGACTTTGTTGTAGGTTCGGACAGCTGCAGTGTTCCAGTGTATACGTTGAGTTCAGTTCTTTCGATCGCGCCATAGGAGAAAGCATGCTGCACCACCGACTCTAATAGAGCGGACGCCTGCCCCATGCCGCGAACCTCAGGAGCAATGATGACCCGGGCGACACGCGCGACGCTATTCTTCCAGTCGAAAGCAAGCTGGACATGGCCCACCACGGTTCGAGCAACGTCTACAGCCATCCAACACAGCCGTGCTGGTGGTGTCATTTTACCTTCCTCCAGCATCTGCTCAAGTTGATGGTGGGTTAGTGGATAGGTCAGATCAGGTCCGCCCCATTGCACCAGGTCGCGCTCGCTGCGAAGCCAACCGGTGAGGGTCGGGAAATGCTCACGCTCGAACTCGACAAGCCTTACCATCGGTTCTTCATGCGGTAGCAATGTCATATGAGCCTCAAACGATTCCCGTCGAGGAGTTCTATCACCTTCTGCTCTTGCATTGCATAGACAGCAGCAACCACCTCGTGCTCGGTGTACTTCTTCTCCAGCATGACACCCGGCCGATATCGAGACGGCTCACCGGCGTTCCAGGCTCTGCCTTGCTATTGGCGGCGTCGAGGATTCGCGCCTCTCAGGTCCTTATCCTGGCTCATGGGCTGCATATCCTCATATCGAATTAATTGTCTTTTTAAGCTTTGCCTGATGTAGTCAGGTAATGGCTAAGTCACCGCGTAACCAGCCCCTCCTAGCAGATGAAACGCCGCTTCGCAGCAAAGCTCGGGAGCCGCGCGACCCCTCCCAGCCGAAGCTTCCCCTGGATCCCATGCCGGCGCGCGCCGAACCATGCCTGGCGCTTCTAAAGCCACGCCCTCCGATCGGTCCCGAGTGGACGTATGAGGTGAAGTGGGATGGATACCGGATCGCAGTCCATCTCGATAACGGCAAAGTCAGGATCCTGACCCGCGGCGGCCATGACTGGACGCGTCGCTTCCCTTGCATCGAAGATGCTGCCAAACAGCTTGGCGTAGGCACCGCTATCCTTGATGGTGAAGCTGTCGTGCTCGACGAGGAAGGCCGGCCCGACTTTGGGAGGCTGCAGAACTCGCTTGGCGGGCGAGGCGGTAAGCTTTCTGCCGGGAACGCGGTCATGTTCGCCTTTGATCTCCTCTACTTCGACGGCCATGACATCAGGGAAACTCCGCTGGCTGGGCGCCGGTTCTTCCTCGAGTCTCTGTTGAAGGACGAGAAGGGCGCCACTCGTCTCTCTGAGGAAGTAGACGGCGACGGCCGCGAGATATTCACCGCAGCGTGTAAGCACGGCCTCGAGGGCGTCATCGCCAAGCGAAAGGACAGCGCCTATCGCTCAGGGCGCCTCGGCGACTGGCTTAAGATCAAATGCATCCAGAGCGATAGCTTCGTCGTCGTTGGCTACGAGCATTCGATGGCGGCGAGGGGAGGGATCGGCAGCCTTCTTCTGGTAGCTCGGAAGGGCGACGACTGGGTTTACGTCGGATCGGTCGGTACCGGCTTCAACGAGCGCAGCGCCGACTACCTGCGGAAGACGCTCGACAGGATCAAGCGGAAGACGCCGCCCGTGAAATACGAAGGCCGGCGCAAGAACCTCGTGTGGGTACAGCCGACGCTGATTGCCGAGATCGAGTACCGAGCCTGGACGCATGATGGGAAGCTGCGCCATGCCTCTTACAAGCGCCTGCGGGAGGTGCAGGACAACGCCGCAGTCTGTGAAATCTCATAATCGCGGAAGACGGTGTTTGCTACGAGAAGAAGCCCAGACACTGGTTTTTGCAGATGCAGCCGTTTGAGGGAGCGTGTCTGACGCTTCTTCTCTATCCGTCTAACTTATCCTCCGAACATCCAGGGCGAGGTCAACCAAAAGCCTCTCCCAACGAACGCTATCGCGGTGAGGACAAGTAGCAGGGCCAGGATGATGCCCGGAATGTCGAAGCAGTTCATTCCTGTTCCTCGCTAGTGCTCGCTCATTCTCTCAAGGGCCGACAACGAGCAGGTCCCGGATCCCGCTGAGAGGGGTTCATCCGCGGTATCCGGCCTGCACTATGTCCTCGGGTACGAGGACGTCTGGAAGGCTACACCTTGGATGGTCCTTCGCCGCCTTTCGAAAGTCGAACGATTTAATGGACTTAGGTCCAGGCGGAAGGTGCCTGTCATCGGACACGCAAGGCGAACGCAGCGAGGAGCCGGTGTTGCCGGCTCAACTCGCCACGCGCACCAACGGTCGCCGAGAAGGTTCGGCGCCAAAGGTGATGGCGATTATTGGCTGAGCGGCCGGCTCGCCTCGCGCGACAGGATCGCTCTAGGGAGCCGACCTACGCCGGTCGTTGGGGAACGGGTCCGGCGCTGAACGTCATGTAGCTACCGAAGCCTCTGGTTTTAACGCGACATTTCGACCGGTCCCAATGGTACTCTCCACTAAGCAAGTGCTGATTTTTCTCATTTGGATAGGCTGGAGACCGGCTCCAGGATCGAGCTAAGCCGGACCTGTGGCAACGCCGCGCATTCGCAAGGTATCGTTCTAAGGCCTGGAAGCGTCTGTCGCTGGCAATCGCCGATTGTGCAAATGCTCTGCGTCTACTTGTTCTTAAGTAGCCAAACCTTCCCGGCCATCGTAATCCCGTAGACGTCTTTCGAGCTGTCATCGTCGAGATGCCGCCGCTCCAGAAAGCCAAGTTCATTTAGCTCGTCCAAAGCTTTGGCTGTCACTGACTTCGCTTTCTGGGGCCGTTCCTTCCAGCGGTCGGACTTCGCGTAGGTCACCGTTGCATTCTGGTGCGTCCATTTATTCGACGGCTGCGGATATAGATCTCCGTCTTTGGCCAGTTTCAATGCGGCAATAAGCGATGGGGAAAGCTCAATCATGTTTAGGAACCTGTGTCGTTTGAAGACGCGTTCCTAACACAATCCAAAGACTTTGCACGTTCAGCTTTCCTGACGAGTAATTCGGGTTGGCATAGAATGATCAGCTGGAAGGAAGGCTCGGGGGTACAAGGGGTTCGAGCCTTCGGCGTCTCCAACCCCGGACGATTGGCTGGCTATTCCATCCACTCCCAAGCCGATCGTCTAACACAGCGTGGAAAACCTACCGACGACTCGGCTAGGGAACCGTTTCAGTAAATGGGGCAGGTCCTGAAGTCCAGGGACGTGCAAACCAGGTCGATCAAAACCTGCCCCTCGGGCTCTGTAAACAGGGCCCCAGTTACCATTGGAGTTTGGTAACGCAACAACAGTAGGCCGTCGATGCGCCGGGCAGCTAGGGGTTGTTTAGACCCCGCCGGCAACTGTCTGCTAGCGTACGCAAAGTCTTCCTATATACACAGCCTTTACCTTTCGATCGCAGTGTGCCCGCTCATGGAAGGCAGAACAGACCATCGAAAACGAACGTTTATTGGCGCGAAGATCCTGCTAAAGGGTGGCGCCTCCGTCCTGGATTGCGTCGTCAAGGATTTATCTGACGGTGGGGCGCGCCTGAGGGTCGATGGAGCAGTCGCTGTGCCTGAGGAGTTCGATTTGAAGTTATCAGACAGCCGATCTTTTCATTGCCGCGTTGTTTGGCGTCGGTTGGAGGCCATCGGAGTGAGTTTTCATCCCATATGATTGAACGTAGCGCCAAGGCAATGGATTCCATCGATCCCTATCGGCACGGACGGGCATCGCTCAAGATTCGGTGCCCACGCCTTCGCGTCTGGGAGGGACAGCAGGGGCAGGTTCAAGAATTGTGCGAGATCTACAGTGAGGTAACTATGCTCCATGACTTGATGTCGAAGGCTGGAGATGAGGAGGCCGCGGCGAAGTACGAGGAGCTCCGTCTCGCGCTGGAAGAGGACGTCCATCATTACCTGGTTTTCTACAACGATGCGGAAGGCGATGTTCCCCTAGCTACCATCAGTGCTTGGTGTCTATCAATGAATGACTTGCCCACTAGGCTGAATGACGGTTTTGGCCAAGGACTGATTCAACGCAGCCGCAAAAGGTCACTCGAAGCGCTTGAGGAGATCCCTTGCCTCTTCGCGCGAAAGAGCGTCAAGGGGGACATCGCGGACGACCACCGGCCAGCCTGTAAAAGTATCGATTACCGACCATAAGCCGTGAAACGTCCCGCTCTCATTAGATGATAGCGGGGCAGCATTTTCGTGAGACAATGCACTGTCTTCTAGAAACTCACGTCGCGCATTTTTCCAGAGGGCTCCGGCCGCGGCGAGAGCAATGACTGTGTGTTGCGCTCGGAAGAAGAGGCCGGTTCACTCGCAACGTTGAGGTAACGCGAACCGGCCCGACGCTGGCGTCTGGAGAGCAGCGTCAGCGCTCGAATGATAATAGCAAAGGCTCCCGCATCTCCCTAGACGACCGCAAAATCCGTACGTTTTCGCACTAAGCCTTTTTGCTGGCTAAGTGGGTAGAGGTTGGAGGTGTATCCTTCGAAATGGTCGCTCGATAGTTCCATCCATCTCATAGGGGGGCAGGATGTCGTACTTCAAAGATCCGAATCTGCCACGCAATACCGCGCGCAGACATTTTCTGGGAGTGGCCGCCGCTGCCGGTGCTCGCGTCGCAAGCTTAGCGGTCCTTACCATGGCAGCCTCGACGTTTGCCGGTGAGAGCCGCGGGCCTGCATTTGGGGTGGGGGAACGGCAATGGAAACCCAGGCGGGAACGGGAATGGCAAGGGCGGCGGAGCACAGTGCTTCCTGCGTGGGACGGCGATCCTCACCGATTGCGGCGAAAAGCCTGTCGAGGATTTGCGCGTCGGCGATAACGTTGCGTTTCCGGACGGGAGCACGCGTCCGGTCAAATGGTCAAATGGGTCGGCCGCCAGGTCTTCAAGAAGAGCGGTGCGCGCTGGCATGAGGGCGTCGTGCCGATCCACGTTTCCCGCCACGCGCTGGACAGCCGCACACCACATCCGATCTCTACCTGTCGCCCGGCCACTGTTTCTGAACGGCGTGCTGATCCGCGTGAGGGATCTCGTCAACGGCACGACAATCGCGCCGGTCGTGCCGGCCGATGACACGTCGATTGAATACTATGCCGTCCTGCTCAGTACCCACGAACTCATTCTCGCTGAAGGCGCCGCGGCCGAGACTTTCCATCCGTCGGAGAATAATCACGTGAACTTCTCAAACTTTGCGGAATGCAAGCGCCTCTATGCCGAGGAGCGCACCGTGATGACATCCTACGCGACAGTGGTGGGCGAGGAAGGCGTTTGGCAGCATTTGAAGGCCCTTCTTCTTCTGGGCGCTTCGCCTCTAGTGCCGATGCGCGATCCGTTCGGGGACGCCTGCGAAAAGATCAATGCGCAAATCAAAGAGCTATCAGTCTGAGTGGCAGCTGCCATCTGCAGACCAGAAAGGTCCGCTGAAGGAAGAGGGCCTTTATTTGCTAGCGGAAGGGGGCGCGGCTCGGCCATGTTGCCTAGGGGCCGAGAACTACCTGCTGATACCGTTGTATTCGAGGAGGCGATCATAATACCCCTCAACTATGCGCATAGCCTCGCGGCCTTCGTCTTGGTAGCCCTGATGCGGCAAATGGCGTAGCCAGAAATCTTTCTTCAGGCCATATCTGAAGCGGGATCCTCCCCACACAACCTCCCCGTCATACCCAGACCAGTCGGAATCGGTCGGCACGTCGTTGTCGTCGAGCTTCGTTCGGCGCCATTTGTATTTGGGTTGATATGCTCCCACAGAGCCGGTTTCTCCCACAACGTCTCATATGGCACACGGCCTCAATTGAACGTACTTAGGTCCGAGCGGAATGTGCCGTTCCGTTTGAACTCTATACCGGCGCCACGTCTCCCTTCGCGTAGCTTCTAATTAGGCGAGCCGGAACACCACCCTGGCGTCAAGAGCGGCCGCAAGGAATGCGGACTGCGCCTCTCCCTGAGTGACGGCGCCCGCCATCGTGCCCGCACAAGCTTCCAACGCCGAGAAGAATGCGCGACCGCTAGTCAAAGGCCAGTTTGCGATAAGCATTTCAAGGGCTTCATCTGCGGAGGCAACAGTGTGTTGAACCTTGTTGCGTTCTACGATTAGGGCGACCCATTGAGATGCCGGCACAAGGTCTCCGATTCCATTTGGTGGACCGCACAGTTAGGCAGGGGTTCGGCATGAGGGGAAAAGTCCTCGCCTGGCGATCCACTCTTGAAACCCCGGCCGTGACTCTTTGTTCCCCGGTATTTCGCGCCGGAAAGGCGGAGAAGAAGTAATTCTAGTAATTCTTGGGGGGCGAGCGTCGCATTCGACGACATGAGTTCGATCGCGACATTTGCGGCGGACTGCGCCGCGACGCTATCAGGATCGGTCCGCGTTGCTTTACACCATCTCTGGATGCGGGTAGTCGCCGTTTCAAAGTGGACGCTTAGATTGATGTCGGTAAGGAAGTTCATCTAACAGCTCCCCCTCTAGGCAAGAGCACGTCGTATCTGACTCTGCCCGGTAAAAATGGGCCGACACCTGCACTAGAAGGCAAAATTGATGTGTATGCTAATCATTTGTTAGTGCATCAAGGCTTTTCGCCCGATATGGTGGCATTCACATCGTCATCATGCCAGGCTAAGGACGCCTGTATTTCAAAATCAACGTCTTCTTTGTGACCGGCAGCATCAGTGCAGATCCAGGCTGAGCTGCTGCCCTTTGATCAGTGGCAGTGGGCGGCCGATCTCGATCTGACCGAATAGCCGCTTACGACGTTCGGCATCTCGTTCGACGCGGCCGGCGGCCACTGCCGCTAATGCGTTCGCGATGGCTTGCTCAGCAGTGTGGGTCATAAGAACTCCGTAGGAATGTTCTTATTTCGTTCTCATTTTGTGGGGTGGTCAAGTGGCGCTGGGCGGCCCCGGCGCTGTTTGAAGTGGAGTGAAAGTCTGTCGAGCGAAATGCGCTTCCGGTAAGGCGAAGAAAAGCGAACTTTCCGCTTAGTCCGCTCGACTGCCTTCCACTTTTCGCAACCATTCGGAACAAATGACGTGTGACACCATTGTCCTTCTATCAATGGAGGAAATGGAATGCCCTATGATCCTAATTCTGACAAAGGCCTCGACCTTCGCACCACGCCAGTGGGGCGTCGTGGAGGCTTCTGGGGTCCCTGGATCGCTCTCGCCGCCATCATTTTGGTAGCCGCATTTGCATGGAACCAGTGGGGCGGCATGATAACCGACCCGACTCCAACGGCATCAACCACGCCTTCTATTTCTGAACCTGTTCCGAAGCCAATTGCTCCGGTAAGCCCGCCGGCCGCTGCTCCCTCAAATCCGTCAAGCAGCACTCAGCAGTAACGGCAGTGAAAATGGCCGATGCGAATTATCGTAGGGGCGCGGTTGTCGCGCATGCTTCCACCTTATCATTGATGGCGTCGAGTGGCCTGGTTTCACATGGGCGTCTAGGGTCAGCCCGCGCTGATACCCGCGTAACTGGAAACGTGCCTTGCCCGTTCACGAACGGATCGGCACGACGACGCCAATCCACGATGCTAATGGAGATCTCGACTTCGTGTGCCACGGTGACCAAGCAAACGCCATCCAGGCAAGGCCGCGATGGGTCGCCGAAATCGCCGGCCCAGCGATTGCTGGGGTTCGCGCCCCCAAAGTAGGCGCTATGTGAGTTTGATCCTCGTGATTATCCGCCATGAGGTTTTTTTCGTGGTGAGCCATAGTAGCTTCTGGGGAACGGATTAACCGCTCCAGAAACTGCCCGCGTCCAGCTCAGGGCCGTTCTTTTGCAATCTTTTTGAAGCCTACGAGGAGGGCTGCGTCGGTCTGGAAGCTTTCCGGCGTGACGGTGCTGTTACTGGCGGTGTCCTTCGCAAATACTCCGCGCTGCGCACGTTATTTTTGCACCAAACAGTCCGGAGTGCGCTATCCTCCATGGTAATGGTCCTCGCCCTTGTGGGCCACCTCCACCCCTGAAGATTTCGTGGCGGCTTGGCGCATCTCATATCGCGGCCCATGCAGGATGTTGGTTACAAGGGTTGTCGCATGGAGACTGACAATGGCAAATCTCGAATTGACTAAGATTGAGGAGCGTCCCGGTGGACAGCTTCTATTTAATATTCGGGCGATGGTGGCCGCAGGCCAGATAGAAATGCCGATTGTAATCAAGAGCCAAGGATCAGCATCTTTGAATGAAACGATGGTTCTTCAATCCGCACTTGAATTTGCCGAAGAATTAGAGAGTGCGATTAGGCTTCGTCTCAATGGTGGACAGCCGGACCTTCAGCTCCCGTAGGGGCGAGGGCAGCCGAGCGCTGCTCTGAGCCGCTGGCCGAAATCGGCTTTCCGTTCTGTGAAGTTCTCTAGCGACATTGGAGGAGTCGCATGAGCCAATACGTTGCTGATATTGACGAAGCGCACCACGTTGAACCAGACGCACCCCTCAGCATCTCCTTCGCTACGGCTGTCCGGCAAGCGTGCCTGACTCGGCGGCATTCTCGTCGTTCCAGCGGTCCATAATAGTCTTTCGTCAACTTGCCCAAGGCTTGGCAAACCGCTGGACACCCGTTCCGCGGCCGTCAGGCAACTACACCGGGGCGTCGCCTCTCTCGGGGTTCCGATGTCCATGAAACGGAAAGGTTCTGCGAGCATGCGGTCGTCCGCCTAGCGGGCACGCATGCAGCGTAAGGGAACCTTCGTTCGTGGTGGGGGTTAGCATGGTTCAACGCTAGCTTATGGAGAACAGGTCATGCGTTTAACTACTGTAGCAGCCTCCATCTTCGCGATCTCAATGGCCAGCGCCGCCTTCGCGCAATCAAATCCCGCGCCCGCTGGATCGACCATTGACAAAAGCACCATCGACAGTGGCGGCGGTGGTACAACCGATACGCAGAACAATACCGGAGCCGCCCCGATGGTGGCAGATCCCAATACCACCAACAGCACTATTGGCAACACCAACTCTTCGGGAACAGTTGACCGTAGTCGTTGTCCAGCCCAGGCTGCACCCGGGACAACCGCGGCTCAGGGTGGCAATAGCGGCGCATCAGAAAGCCAGGCTTGCCCTGATACTGACAGCCAGTAAGGCTGGAAACGCGTCCTCGCTAGTTTTGGCGAGGACGCAGGATCAGTACAGTCACGTACGATGATCGTCCTGAGCCACTAGCAAATCCATGCTGTGAAACCACGACAGACTCAACTTCCAGCCATCGAAAATGACTTAACCGCCTGATGCCTGCGCAGCCGCAAGAACTCCTGAATTGGTGCAACATCCAATGATCAGGACACCACAGGCTGTGACCTTGATGATGGCGTCGCGGCCTTCTTCAATCTGCGGGTCAGGAACGCTTTCGCAGCGCATGTCGTGCCTGCCGTACCATGGCTTCATATCTTCCTCCCGCGGCGATCATTGCCTTCCTGCGACGGTGACCGCGGCTTCGAGAAGTTGTTCCCTTTCGCATGGTTGTAACAGAGCGGAACCTCGGAGAGATAGCAGTTGCATTCGCGGGACATCGTCATGGTCGTGGCAGCGTGCTGGTGCGCGGTGGGAGTCGGGCTTGATTTTCCGAAGGAATGGTTTCATCTCACGAACATGCTCTGCACGCTTCTCGTTTTGCTCCTCCTGCTTCTGATGCAGCATTCCCAGATTCGGGACATGCAGGCGCTGCACGCGAAGGCCGGCGAACTTATTCGCTCGACGGAGGGCCGATATAACCAGATGATCGGCGCCGGGCGTTGCGAGACCCACGAGAGCGAGCAGATGGTGAGAGACCGTCAGGCCGATGCCTGAGTGCTGTGGATCTCCTCGGCTCTTCGATCGGCGACGTCCTCCACGCATTCGGCCTTCTCGGCAAGCGTCTTGCTCATAGCCCTGAGTTCCTGCTCGTCGAGCTTCTCGATCCCCACAAACTTGTTCTGTGCCTGCGAGGTCAGGATGAGCTCGTCGAGCTTCGCCTGGAGGGCCTTGCCATCCCGGTTCTGGCTATTTTGGAGCACGAAAACCATCAGAAAGGTGATGATCGTCGTCGATGTGTTGATGACGAGTTGCCACGTTTCCGAATAGTTGAAGAACGGACCTGAAACGGCCCAAACCAGAACGAGGATTACCGCAAGAACGAAGGTGCCCGGTTTGCCGGATAGATCGGCGATGGCGGTAGCGAACTTTGAAAAGAATTTCGACATGATATTCTCCGATCACCCCTAACGACATCAAAACGTCGATCGGCGGATCAAGTTCCGCGAGCGCGATCGATCCAGAAGTTCGCATCTGGAGTAAAATCCGCTCGATCTGGCCTTACGGGAATTGGGGTTAGACGGATTTTAAAAAACTCCTCTGTCATGAGGAGTTCGAGCTGCACCGAAAAACGGTCGCCCAGCAACTCGAGCGACGCATCATGAGTGTCGTCGGCGCCGGAACAGACGGCGTCACGAAGAACGACAACGCGGTAACCCAGGTCAATTGCTCCGAGTGCCGCCGATAGAACGCAGACGTCAGTCTCGCCGCCGGTCAAAACCAGGGTGCCGACGCCCTCGGCCGAAAGTATCCCATGAAGCCTGCCGCCCATCCACGGCGACTAGGTCATCTTGTCAAAAACGCGCGCAGGAGGGACCAGTCGTGGCAGGATGGGCAGAAGATCGGGCATCTCGGGGTCTAGCCGCTCACGGGTCATTTGCCACCACTTTTCATAGTAGGCGCGCCACATGCCGGGCATGTCACCGGATCGCGAGGGGTAATGACCCGGGTGAAGATGGTGCGCTCCCAAAATCGCCCTGCAAGTTCCTCGATTTGCGGATAGACTTCCTTCTTCCACGGCACATGCCAAGGCGTTTCTTCCCCAAAGATCCGTTGCATGTCGATGCAGAGATGGATCCAGGAGCCTCTCATTCCGGTCTCCCTAGGCAGCCATCGCCACAAGCGTCCTTGTGACAGTAGGGGAGTCATAGAGTTTGGCGAAAAGACGCCTCGCGACGGCAGTTCGTCTGGCCGCGGTGTTTTCATGCCGGAGACCACGATGATCGGCCAGCGGTCGCGGGCGGAGACGGCAAGTTTCAGGCCGTCCATCCCCCCGGCATGTCGATATTGGTGAAGAGGATACAGGCTTCTGGCACAGTCTCCAGGATCCGCGCCGCATCAGCGGCATTCGATGCCTCCAGCGCCTCGAAACCGGCTTCTTCGACCAAATCAACGGCGGCCAGGAGCGAGAGAGGCTCGTGTTGGACGACCAGGACTTTCGGCTTCATGCTACTTCCTGATTTTACAGTTCTACGGCAAACTTCCCTCAGCGGCACAAGTTCCGGGGACCAGCTCGAGGCCCTGGAAAACCTTAGGCCCTTTTGCCGTACTTTTAACTGCCCCGCCTGATGGAAGGACGGCACACCCTGACGCCAGCCGGCCGGGGCCGGGGTCTCGGCCCTCATCGTCGGGGGTGGTCCCTCACTTAGCCTTCAGGTCACTTTCGGAGACGGCCTTGTGAAGGCCTTCTCTTGCAGTTTTTGCTAAGGCGTCTCGGCGCTTGTTAGTTTCCGGCGTATCCGACGATCTGGCATCGTCGGTTTCTGGATTTACAATCTTTTCGGTCATGATGCTTTCTTCGACGAGGCTCTGCTCGATCACCCAAGCCGCGCCGTTAGGCGCGGCTTCCGGTAAGATGCTACCGCAGCAGGCCTGGTTCTCGTCCGAGGGATCTAATAGATCTAGAAAGAGACGACTCACACTTTACGCAGACATGATGGCTAATGTTGCGACAGCGATGCCGATCCCAAAGGCGCGGACAGGTCTCTTCAGCTTGGCATGACCATTCGCGAAAGATCTGCGCCGGACCTTGGGCTCCTCTCTTAACACTGATCACGCGTTACCATCCTTCAACTTATCAACCTCCTCAATGATGCGATCCTTGGTGGCATCGTGCACATCCGAAGCAACAGCAACTGCTTTGTCATAGACCTCGGACGCGATGCCTTTGCCTTGCTCGGCAAGGTCGGATGCCTGCGAAGAGATGTCGGTCTTGACGCTGTCAGCCGCGTCACCGAGCAGTTCGTCCTCTGTGTCGGTGTGCGGTAGAGCGGCACCAATCGCGGCGCCGACGGCAAACGCCAAAGCACCACCGACCAGGGGCTGGTCACGGAAATGGGTCAGGATAGCCGCGTTCAGCCGGGTCGACTGATCCCTCAAGGAGGACGCGGTCGCCGATGCGGAACCCGACATCGAACTCGTCGCATTATTTACCGTTTTCCCCACGACGCCGACCGCGTCCTTGACCTGCTGCCAGGTCTCCGACGCCCAGCCAGTTGACGCGTCGAGCAGCACGCCCGCTTCGTCGGTGATCGTCGAAATCTGCTTGCCAGTCGAGTCCACAAATCCGCGATATGCTTTACCGGCGACATCCACGAAGTTTCCCGCACGATGGCCGGTCTCGTCCGTCAGTGCCTTGAACCGCTGCCCAGCCTCATCGGTGAAGTGGCTGTAGCGGGCACCACCGATTTCCTCGGGCGGACCGATGCGGCGAACGGAGCCCCGTGCCGGGTACAGAGGATAATCATCGTTGTCCGTCGAGGAGGAAGCTCCAGGCGTTTCGGTACCTTGCTTGGCCATCAACCACGCAAGACTGACGCCGATCAGGGCCACAGGCAGTGGATTGGCTTTGAGGGACCTACCTAGGTTCCTGGCATATTCGCCACCGCCGCTCCCCTTGGCGTAAGCGAGCACCTCATCGACGAGCTGGCCCGGCGACATGCGCTCCTGAATGGCATCGATGCGAGCCCCGATCCTTTGACGATCGACATCGATTTCCCGCTGGATGTCAGCGGAGGACTTTTCTTGCAAGTCGTCCATCCCATTTTCTCCTTAACGACATCGACATCGCGGCGAAGCGATGTGGTCGTTCGATCAAGTTTGAGATTGGAGCCGCGCAAAGCAGCAACTCCCCGGGAAACGAGTAGCCACGCAATGCCGCCGATGACGGCGGCGACAATCAAGGCCGAGAGCGCGCTGGCGCTCGTCTGTGTCATGCCGTTGTATACCAGAATTGCTGCCAGACCACTGACCAGAGCGCTAAGCAGCACCCCGACCGCGCCGATGGCGAGCACGAGGCCGACTACCGCGACCTCCAAGCCGCCCAGCGCTTTCGATACTTTCTCTGAAGCCTCGGTCTTTGCGAGATCGATTTCCTTTCGCAACAAACCGGAGACGTCATTGACGAGGCCGCCAATCAACTCTGAAAGCGGCGCATTGGTGTTCGGATCAGTCATTGCTGAGTCCCCCAGGGTTGGCTGGAAAGTCACTCTGCTGCGTTGCGCCGGCACCGCGGGCACCAGAGTTCTTAGCCGCGCTGGCGGCTGAGGTGCGTTTTGCGGATGCGGTTAGAAACCGGCTGCCAGCAAGGCCAGCAAGGGCGGCGACGCCCAGAAATGCAAGTGGCTGCTTGCGTCCGAACTCTTCGGCCATGCTTGCAATTTCACCAAGGTCGCGGCCTTCAATATTCTTCGCGATAGCCTGGACGCTTTCTCCGATCTGCTTTGCAAAGCGGCCAACGTGCTGCTGATCTCCATTTTGCAGTTCGGCGCCAACCTTCTGGAACGCCGTGGCAATACCGCCGACCTGGTGCGCCATGAAGTTTGTCTGTTCCGCGACAGTTTCGCTGACCTTGTCGAGAGCAGTGTTTGCTGTATCTTTGACGGCATCGGTGGCTGCGCTGAGATCTTCCTGCACCTTGTCCTTGAGATCGCTGAGATGTACTTTGTCGCGCTGTTGCTGTCCCTGATCATTGCTCGGCATCGGGCTTGTGATTGGGCTCGAACTTCCGGTCCGTTCTTCCGGCATGGTATTTCCTCCTGGTCGAATTCGCGGGAGCGATATTCCTGTCCGTTCAACCGAACAATGGCATTGATTGTTCCGCTTCGCCGGAGTGAAGGTGATTGACGCAAGTGAATTCCAGAACTGGAAGCAGTTCGAAGACCAATCTGTCGAGCCACTTTATGCGGTGGTCGCGGGTGAGCACCGCGATCTTCCATGAAAAGTGCCATGGAGGGCACTGGCCTCGGTCGAGAGCATCCGCTACCGAGCCCTGAAAACCGTGAGCGGCGGCGGATCTCTCCCAAGCAATTGGCGTAAACTTTGGAGTGACCGTGAGGACGACTCCAACGTCTCTCGCGGGAACGGTTATTTCTGCATCAGGTACCGCAATGAGCGGCTACGACACGCTGCATCCACAAGGCGCTAGAACGCTGCACACCCCCACAGGTACGGGAGTGGTAGCAATTGCTGTTTACGCAGGATTTCAGGCGGAGCTTTGAGCATGGAAGACGTACGTTTTTGCAATGCAGAAAATACCATGATTCACGCCATGACTGACGGCTTGGAAATGTGGGTTCCCAACGATTTGAGAAATATGGACCGTCACGGCATTTGGGACGAATGGGAAATGGCTCCTGCTCCCGAGGGAAACGCCGGACGACCAGCGGGAACGCATCAACACGATCACGCCGTTTCCAGAGCCGGATCTGATTTATGTCAAGGCATCGCTCAAGGCTTCGGTCGATGCTGCAGCCGAGACCGAACGCCTGAAATACATCACCGGCGGCGCTGGCCAGGCAATGACCTATCAGCAGACGTCGGACGAGGCGAAGCGCTCCATCCCGGCATTTGGATCCGGCGCCCCGATCAACGCTCCAGACTATCCGGTTCCGATGCTGAAGCCGCCGCCAACGCCGTAGCATGGCCTTAACAAAAAGGGCTGTGCAAGGGGGGTCTGGGGGTATTGGCAGTCCTCGCACAGCCCCTCTCGCAGGCGAGGACCTGCAAGGTCTCCATCATACCCACCTTCGGCTGAGCCCATCATATCCCCGTTCGTATAATCAGGCTCCTTCCTTCGAAGTGATGCCGCCTGAAATGCAAGAAGCCCGCCGGGGTGGGCAGGCTTCCTAACGCATTACAAGAGAAACTGACCGCATCTCGGTCGGTTTCATAGAATCATAACTAGCCGTACATGGCACGTACCGCTTTGGCGGTAGGGCAGCCAACCTCTACTTGGATCTGGCAAAGTGCGACAAGAGTGGCTCGGCACGCGCAAGCTCTAGGCGCAACTCGGCAGCGCTATCGGTTTTTCTGGTGTTGGCCTAGAAAGCCTGATCATCGTTGCTGGCGATGTCCGCTTCTGCGCATCTGAACGATTAGCTTTCGAGGCTCAAGTGGTGGTTCGTACCCCATCAAGACCGCGAAGCCACCGGGTACCAGCAACTGATCCCGGTCTGCTGCCGGACCTGGACAACAGAACGACGCCCCGAGACAGCCTTGCTGGGAGGTGCTTCTTACTATACTGCAGGCTTTTTCGTATCAGCGGAAGCGCCGATACTTTCCGCTAGAGCCTTTCATGTTTTGACGGAAGCATAGCCGCATTTTTGAAGTAGTTGGCGCATTCCTCTGGCTTTATGGTGCGCGTCATCCTGCGTGGCGCGGCGATTGTTGACAAAGAGGCGCGCACCGGCCAGCCCTGGACCTTAAGACCTTCATAGGGTGTGTAATCAGCGATCTTCGCCGGGCGAAAGGTGGCGAAGTATGGCGCCGCTGAAAGCTGAAGAGCGGCTCATGGTGTTACCGCAGACTCTAGTCCGTTCCCGTTCCCGGCGTTTTCGCATTTTAGTGCGGCAAACCGATACAGGTTCGCTTTGGCACGAAATGGGCTATCCAGGGCGCTACAGTTGGAGAGTAGTCTGCCGAGCCGCACTTGATCGTCGGCGGGTCGCGCGCAAGGTTGCCATGGCTTCGGGGGGAGCGAAACCATTCCGGTTTCCTATCGGCGTCAATGTATCCAAATCGATTTCGCTCGGAGTCTAATTAGACCCAAAGGCTCCAAGCTCAGTGAGACGGGTGTGGGCAGTACAGGACTGGGCGTGTCTATTTAAGTCTGCAAGTCGCCTAAGAGTTTCGGATAGGGATCGCATATTCGCTCCTGCCTGTCACAGCTAGGATGGCAATGATACAGAGCTAACGGTACGGAAGAGATTTGGTTGCTGCACTGCACAATTATTCTTCCCAGATAGTATCCGTCACCCCCTATAACAGTATCGAGATGACAAGGTGGTATGCCGCATCGATTGGCCGCGGAATTGGAAAGGCTAGGAGTTAAAGCGGTAACCGACAGGATGACAGCACGGTGTGCGGACCCTGCGGCGTACTGGCTCAGCGCGGTCCCAACTGCGGCAAGACAGAACCGCGACAAGGCCGGCGCAAGCCCCGCAACGACTGCAATCCTTCAACAAGTCAATGGCGAGGAAGCCCAAGGCAGCGCCATTAATGGTTGGACCGACGTGTAAATGCAGCGGCCAAGATACGGCCCCGTCATCTCACTCATATTTCAAGCTATGTTTCAGGTCCCTTAGGGCCTCCCGCGCCTCTCGATGTCTGGCGATTTCTTCCTGCGACACCTTCTCCTTGTAGGCGATGTTCGTTTCAGCGATCACTTCGTTGAACTGGGAGATTTGTCCCTGAAGCTCGTACGGCATACATATGGAAGTTATAGTGTCTCCCGCTGCTGTTGCTTTCCGCCTCATTGTGCCGACGTTGATTTCCCACGTCTTATTAAACATGTCGGACCACTCACGAGGGGCATCCGCCGATAGCGCAAGAACCATGCTTGTTAGCGGTCCGTGATCCGATAGGCCGGATGCGCCGTCGTTTAACGCCACGATCTTGATATCCTGAAATTCTGCCGATGCTTTGGCTCCTTCGTAAGTTGCCAAATCCACGTCAGAATGACGATCTGCGAGCAGCATTTCCAAAGCGGAGTGTTCCGGCCCGAGGGGCCGCCGATCCAAGAATACCGCCAAAGGCATCACCGTTTCATAGCCGCCTGAGGATTGATTTCCACGGTGAAGGACACACTCTGTGTGGGATATGTCATCCATGCCGAGGAACCACCGATCGCCGTTTGGGCTCGACGCAAATTCCCTAAGATTTTCCAAGCTGAGGCTCCTTCTTTCAAAATGAGGTAGAGCGCTGAAGTCGGATTGCGAGGAAATACTTTCCGCCACCCGCAGCTGTTGTGGTGAGCAACATACCATCCGCATATAAGTCGGACACGCTCTGGGATCTGATGAAGCGATGTCGCTTGATAACGTGGTCGGCTTTTCCACGTGGCAACAATCGATCGACGCGGTCATGATATCGCAAAATCAATCTGGCGAGGAACGCAGCTTTTGAGCATTCCGCGATTGGAGTTGTTTTTATAGGTGCCCGATCCGCTTGCACCCCTTCCGCGAGGAAACAGGAGAAGGGGGAGCACCTGACCAGCGAAGGAGCCCATCGCGCTCGATTCGTCCCAACTGCGATGAAATTAGGGCGAATCTGAAGCCTATCGTGATGTCAGCACGTCCCGTTCGGCGCTCAACTGTCGGTAAATAACATTAAGCTCGGCGTGTCTGGATTCTTTGATGTTGGGGGACGCCATCTCGACATCCAGTTTTTTCAGTTCCCGAGCGATTTCCGCTGATCTTGTTTCACTGCCGTCCGACGGTTTGAATTTGATCATGTTGGTCTCCAATGAGAGAACACAAGGGGCAAAACGCCTTCAACTGGCAGGTTTTCCTTGGGTTCGGTTTCGTGTTGATCGACGTTTTCGCCGATCGGCTAAATCTCGTGCTTCCGCTGGACAGGTGGTTCCTCGCCCTTCGGTTCTTGAAGCATTCTCCATCAATGCGTGACCTGATGCGTGGCTTCGGTCACAGAGTGATGTTCGGCTCCCGGTTTCCCATTCTCCCTGAGGAGCGCAGCCCAGGCCTGCCGGGCTCGCTCGACGATCATCATGCTTCCAACTCCCTTGTTGAGATCTGCAAAACCCCAACACGATAAGCCAAAAGGCCGGAAGTGTGACTGTCCCTCGATAATCATCTGCATCTCAGTGATCCGCTCTCTCCGCGGGCGACTTCTTTCATGTCACCTCCCTTGAGCGACTACCAACTGCTCCTTTCAGCGCAATAGCAAGCTTTAAGTTACATACTTGATGTATCCATGGCGAGCCAACACGTCCTGGGATCCGAAGCCATCCATCGTGAGGCAAGCAGGGTCGTTTACTTTGCTAGATCCACCAAAAACCTCAGTGGGATCGTAGCCGCCGCGGAGGCGGCGCATATTATCTCATTGCGATACATGTCGTTTCGGCGCACAGTCGTTTCTTCAGGAAGCAATTTTCACGGGCGCTTCCGTTTAAGGGCCTCCACACCCTAGCCCCAACCGAAAGGTTGACGAGATGTCATCCGATGGGTCTGCTGCGAGACTGAACTCAGACGAGCTCGCTATCATTCAACAGGTTCTTACAGAAGCAGGATATACTGGTGATGTCATGACGACGGCGCCAGCAGATTTCAACGCCGCAGCCAAGTTACTGATCGGTCTTTTCAAGCGCGGATTGAGAGGTCGCGCCGAACTCACATCAGAGCTTCACACCGCATTCGGTCGCCACAAATATGTGGCGCAGATCGAGGTCAAGGCGCTCCACCGGCATGCAATTAGAGGCTGGCTGACGAAGCGGCCTCTGGAGTGAGCATCCAACAACGGGCACGGGTGCTTCGCGTGTAATTTGCGGCATCATCCACGGCCCCAGCCGCCCCGAAACCACAGAAGTGGAGGCATTTACATGAGAGAGCCACCCACGAACAAGGTCAGTTTTGATATGACCGGTCGATCTACGCGAGCTCAAAATCGTCCTTCGAAGCGAAAACCTTCTGGAGGATGAAGACTACCTTGATAGCTTGTTCGACGAGAAGAGGATGCTGGAGAAATGCCATCTGCTGGCGTTCTTTCAAGCCGATCAGGCCACCCAGGCTGAATGGATCTGGACGCAGCACATTAAAAAGCGTCTTCACGCATGAACTCGGTTAATCACTGCCGGCGTTCAGGCTGCGATCCGCGATGACCACTGTGGTGCGCCCGGCGGCGCTTTTGATTGAGCCGCTATTCACTGGACAATGAGTGCCAAAGGTGACCTAGTCACATCACAGGACTGCTCTCTATGTCCTTTGCGCGGCGTGGGGTGGCGTCACGACGAGGGCATGCCATCACCGCGGTAAGCCCTTGCGCCGGCACCTCAACCGTCTGCACGATGAATCTTTTTCGATTTGGATTAGACGGTACAGCGGTTCGATCCCCATCAAGGCGATGTCGTTTGTTTACGTCCGGTCTGCTTTTTTGGGGAAAGACTATCAGGCCGCCAGCTCAAGTCGCGCTCGACCAGAAGACCAGCAGCTTCTTCGATCATCGCGATCCGGAGAAAGTGAAGTGGCTCGGCACCCGCAAGCTCTAGGCGCTATCGCTCGTGTTGGCCTGTGAAGCCTGATCACGCGGTGCTCGCGACGTAGGCTTGTTGCGCATCTAACGATCACCCCCGGCTCGAACGGCGGTTCGATTCCGTTCAAGACCTATAATAGCCGATATTACTCGTCACAGTATTGACCTGTAACGACACCATCGTTACAGGGCTTGTAACGATGGTGTCGTTACGTTATATAGCGTTATCACATTGGAGTTGCCTATGCCGACGTCACAAACGAGCAAGAATGTGGACGCAAGTGTTCCACTAAATATCCGTATCAAACCCGCAACGCGCAATCTCATCGACCGCGCGGCTGAACTGCTGGGCAAGACACGGACGGATTTTATGTTGGAGGCCTCCGAACGCCGCGCCGAGGAAGTGCTGCTCGACCGTACGGTCTTCACGGTTAGCCCCGAGGCCTATGCCGAGTACCTTGCGCGGCTCGATGAGCCCGCGCAGTCGAATGAGCATCTGAAACGCACAATGTCGACTAAAGCTCCATGGGATGAGGCGTGACCCTCACTGCCCCTGCTCCTTTGGCCGAACATCATGAGCTTGTAGAGTTTGATTCCGGCGTTCCAGAGTTGGATGATTGGCTGCGCCGACGAGCGCGAGCCAATCAGGCGGGAGGTGCGTCTCGTACCTTCGTGGTCTGCGAGGGAAATCGAGTAGTTGCCTATTATGCTCTCGCCTCCGGTGCGGTGAGGACACCAGAAGCACCAGGCCGATTCAAGCGAAACATGCCAGATCCGATCCCAGTCGCCGTCCTTGGTCGACTGGCTATCGAGCTTTCCTATCAGGGGCGAGGTATTGGTCGGGCGTTGGTGCGTGATGCCGGTCTGCGTCTTCTCAATGCCGCCGAAATCCTCGGTATCCGCGGCGTGCTGGTACATGCCATATCCGATGACGCACGTGCCTTCTATGAAGCTGTTGGATTCCTGCCATCTCCAGCCGACCCGATGATGCTGATGATTGGATTGAAAGATCTCAGCAATGCAATGAGCGCGTAGACGGTGTCATCGCGCGTTCGTTTTCAGCTGAAGCTAGGCGGTATCCTCCCGCGGGTGCTCAGAACCTGTTTTTCGGACGGTATGTCAGCGATTTCGATGCTAGCGGCCCGGCGTATTGCATTCGCTGCTCCACATCCGAGGTTCGCAGCAGTCCGGGCCCTGTGCTGACGCTCCTGCGGCTGCCCTTCCTAACGCCAATCGAGTGTCGCGAATTCCTGCTTCCCGCGCGTTGTCGCGCGCCGCCATGCTGAAAGCTCCGATACGCTTCTTTGTTTTATGAAAAACACCTAGCGCGAGACCATCCTAGCGTTTGCTTCTCAGCCCAGAAGCAAAGATCAGCTCCGAGGTTGCGTCAGCGCCAAGGCGACCGTCAATGCAGCAAGGACGGCGGTAAGGGTCAAAGGCCCAACAGCACCGTAGTGATCGACAATGTAGCCGCCGAAAACCGCGCCGATGCTGATGGCGACCTGAAAAGACACCACCATCAGGCTGCCGGCCGCCTCCAAAGCGTCCGGCGCCCCGCGGGAAAGGTTGGTCGGTAGAACAACCGGCGCCATGCCGAAGGCGAAGCCCCAAAGCGTGACGAGGGCGAAGGCAATTCCGGTTTGAGCGCCCCAAAGCACCAAGGCAAATGCAGCAAACGCCATTAGCACTGCCGTGACAGCAAGTGCCAGTCGGATACTCGCGTCGGCCATCCGGCCACCGGCAACATTGCCGATTACGGAGGCGATGCCAAACCCAAGCAGTGCCAGGGCGATGGATCTGGTTTCAAGAAGCGTCACTTGTTCAAGGAAGGGCCGCACATAAACCGAGCCGGCAAAATGACCCGTCATTAGCAAAAGGATAGCAAGCATCCCCAGTTGAATGTCACGCCGCCGTGTCAGCCGGAAAACATCGGCGAGACTGTTGCTCGTGCTTGCGGGCAGTGTTGGCAAGCTGATTGCCTGCAGCAGCATTGCGAGTGCGGCAAGTCCCGCTGTCATGGCCATGGCGCTGCGCCATCCCAGCCAGTCGCTGATCAAAGCACCCATCGATGGTGCAGCTATTGTGGCGAGCGAAACGCCGAGGGTGACGATAGCCATGCCTCGGCCCGTCGCATTGGTGCCGACCAGCCTCGCCACGACCGCAACTGAAAGCGCCCAGAAGCCGCTAAGCGCGATGCCCAACCCGGCCCGGCCCAACAACAACAGCGAAAAATCGGTCGCCAATGATGCAAGAATATTGGAGCCGATCGCCAATGCACTGAGACCGACCAGCACTGTCTTACGATTCAATCTGCCAATGAGAACATTGCTTAATAGGGCGGTGACAGCACCGACAGAAGCGGTAGCGGTGACGACCTGTCCGGCGGTCCCCTCGGTAATGCCGAGATCGTGCGCCATCGGCGTCAACAGGCCGGCCGGCAGGAACTCGGCCGATACGAGTGCAAAGCTAGTGGCCGCCATCGAAAGAACGGCAGCCCAGGTCGCCGCGTTCCACGTGGATGGCTCGGGGAAATCGACGCCAATTGCTGCCCCGTCAAGCTGGGATGTTGTGTCCGTCATAGGTTTATCTCCTTAGTCAGGAGATCTCATAGACGACCTTCTCAGGATGATCTGTATCCTAAAGTCCGAAATCCATGCCCATTCGTCCGGAATTTGTGCGGCGCACAACGCCGGGTGAAACTTTAGTAATACGTTTGAAGGCGCGAGCGAAGGATGCCTCAGACTCGTAGCCTAACCGTGAAGCGACCTCGGCAACCGACATGCTGCTCTGCCCCAACAACTCGCGGGCAAGCTGCATACGCAGTCGGGCGAGATAATGCGCCGCGCCTTCTCCCAAAACAGCGCTGAAACGCTCGGCGA
>Ga0209051_1001157_pt1 | contig 23986 bp, 22 predicted proteins | sample AraplaCvi_mMS_r2_2_FD_184286 | JGI IMG/M metagenome (GOLD analysis project Ga0209051, IMG submission 184286) | Arabidopsis root microbial communities from North Carolina, USA - plate scrape MF_Cvi_mMS_r2 (SPAdes) (version 2) | ecosystem: Host-associated > Plants > Roots > Endosphere | place...
GGCCGGGCGGGCTTTCGGCCGCCGGGCGCTCCTCAAAGGACCCGGCAACCGCGCGTAAGGCCGAGGAGAAGAAGCGAGGTCAGGGCGCGCGTATTGTCACGCAGGGCGATGCGGCCGCGTGCAATGCTGTTGGAAATCTTGGCGCCAGTGGTCTTCATGGCCGCGCTTATAACCTCGGGCAGTGGAACTGGCAAGCCCTCAGGCACAACGACCTTCCGCTATCTCGACGAGGCCCGGTCTTTCCAAATCTTCACTAGCCGGGACAGGGCGAGCATCAGCCCGCCCGCGATCAGGCCCCAGAAGGCGCCTGATATGCCGCCGAAGGAAACGCCGGAGGCGGTGACGAGGAAGGTGATCGCCGCCGCCTCGCGCGAATCCGGCACCTGGAACGCCGACATTGCCGAGGACGAGAAGGCGCCGACCAGGGCCAGCCCCGCCACCGCCTCGATCAGGATCGAAGGCGCGAGCGCGACGAAGGCCGTTACCGCGCCGGCGAGCAGCCCGAGGATGACATAACCGACGCCGGCGATCAGCGACGCCCAATAGCGCCGCTTCGGATCGGTATGGGCATCCTGCCCGGCACACATCGCCGCGGTGATTGCCGCCAGATTGACGGCGTGGCCACCGAATGGCGCCGACAGCAGCGAGAAGAAGCCGGTGACGGCAAAGAGCGGACCGGGCTTGGGATCGTAGTGATTGACCTTCAGGACCGCGATACCCGGGATATTCTGTGAGGCCATGGTGACGATGAAAAGCGGCAGCGCGATCGAGACGAGGCCGGCAAGATTGAACACCGGCCGGACGATCTCCGCCGTCGGCACCAGCGATTGTTCCAGCGATCTGAGCGCACCCTCGGGGATATCGACGCCGAAGGCGAGCACCAGCGCGAAGGCTGCGAGTGCCGCCGGCACCGCCCAGAGCCGCTTGAAGGCGCCGACGACGATCCAGGCGACAACGATCGGCAGGCCGAACAGCGGATTGAAGCCGATTGCCTTCACCGGCGCGAAGCAGAGGCCGATCAGCACGCCGGCGAGCATCGCATTGGCGAGCGGCGCCGGAATGGCGGCCACCGCCCGACCGAGCGGCTTGAAAAGCCCCGCGACGATGATCAATACAGCACAGATAAGGAATGCCCCGACCGCCGCATTGAAGCCGCCCTCGATAGCCCCGGTGCTTGCCAGCAGTGCGGCGCCCGGCGTCGACCAGGCAATGCTGATCGGCAATCGGGTCACGGCGCTCAGCACGATCGCGCAGATGCCCATGGAAATCGACAACGCCATCAAGCCCGAAGCCGCCTGAGCATCCGTGGCGCCGACCGCCTGCAGCCCGTGCAGCACAACGGCAAAAGAGCTGGCGGAACCGACGAAGGCAGTCAGCAGCCCCATGAACAGGGCCTGGACGGAAAAATCTTTGAGCATGGCGGACTCGTGGGCTGCAGGAGTGACGCATGGAGCATGATGGCTGCCGCAGGCGCAAGTCCGGAATCAGCGCTTTCCGTTCAACCCTTGCGGATAACCGTCTTCATTCAAACCAGCCGAAGATAAAACGCCCTCGCCTGCGATCGGCAGGCAAGGGCGGCTTCTTGGCAGCTTTTGGCTGAGAAAGCTCAGATGTCGGACTGCGACGTCACAACCCGCGAAACGAGGCCATAGTCCTTCGCCTCTTCGGCAGAAAGCCAGTAGTCGCGATCCGTATCCTTGGCGATCTTGTCGAGCGGCTGGCCGGTGGCCGCCGCCATGATCCTGTTCAGGCGCTCATTCATCTTGATGATCTCGCGCGCCTGGATCTCGATGTCGGATGCCATGCCGCGCGTGCCGCCGGAGGGCTGGTGCAGCAGGAAGCGCGTGTTCGGCAGGCACAGGCGCCGCTCTTTCGGAACCGCGACATAGATCAGCGCGCCGGCCGAGGCGACCCAGCCCGTGCCGATCATCCAGACCTTCGGCTTGATGAACTTGATCATGTCATGGATGGAATCGCCGGATTCGACGTGGCCACCGGGCGAATTGACATAGATGCGGATGTCCTCGTCACTGGCTGCGGCAAGCGCCACCAGCTGCGAGCAGACCTTCTGCGCCAATTCCTGATTGATCGGTCCGTAGATGAAGATCGAACGCGACTTGAAAAGATTCGCCTCCGTTTCCTTGCCGAGCGGCAGTTCCTTCGTCTTGTCGTCCTGGTCTTCGTCGTTCATTCGAACCTCTTGGAGATGAATTCGGCTTCCCCGCACATAGTGCGACTCAATGCCTAAAACAATGTGGGAAAAACACAAGGCACCGAAGCGATGGAGATATCCTTAAGAAGCCGCGGGCCGTTCTGCAAGCCTTACTGAAATGTAACGGTGAAAGGCTTTGAAAAGCCTGAATCGGTTCCTACCTCAACCTCACGCAGCGATAGCTGCACCGAAAAACCATGGAGCGCTTTACGCGTCCGGTCGGATACGAGAGCGCTTCGGACCAACAGGAGGCAGACATGTCACCCGAAGAACGCCAATTGCTGACCGCCCTCTTCGACCGTGTGCGCACAGCAGCGGCCCAGCCGCGCGACCGCGACGCCGAGGCCCTGATCGACCAGGCAACGCGCGAACAGCCCTCCGCCACCTATTATCTCGCCCAGGCCGTCATCGTTCAGGAAAAGGGACTGGAAGCGGCCGCCAATCATATCAAGGAACTCGAAGAGCATGTCCGCCAGCTGGAAGCCGGCGCGAGTGAGCACCGCCAGGCCGAACAGGGCGGCGGCTTCCTGAGCTCGATCTTCGGCAACACCCAGACGCAGCAGCCGGCACCCGTCCCTTCCAATCACGGTCCCTGGGGTCAGCAGTCCCGCGCCTACGACGATTCCCGCGGCTGCGACCGCGATGGCCGCCAGCCGCAGCAGCAACAACCAACCGGCCCCTGGAGCCAGCAGGCCTATGCGCCGTCCGCCGGCGGCAGCTTCCTGCGCGGCGCGCTCGGCACGGCGGCCGGCGTTGCCGGCGGCATGCTGCTTGCCAATTCGCTGAGCGGCATCTTCGGCAATCACATGTCCTCGCTCGGCTGGGGCTCGCCCTTCGGCGCCAACCCTTTCGGCAATGCCAGCGCGCCTACCGAGGAAACCGTCATCAACAATTATTATGGCAATGACGACACTGGCCAGGCGTCCGACAATGCGGCCGATAATAACGACAACGACAATGTGCAGCAGGCCGATTATGACGACGGCGACGATTACAGCGATGACTCGTCTAGTGACGACGTTACGGATGTTTGAGGTTCAACCGACAAGGATGGGTGGCAATTGGTATTCGATTGCCGCACCGTATCCCGGCCCTTCGCTTGGGCTCAGGGCGTTCGCCGCTGCAATCGATTCACTGGATCGATTGCTCGGGCTGCGCCCGACCGCGGCTCACCCACGTCCGCGATAGGTGGCGACGCCCTGCTCCGGCAGCCACACACCTTCCGGCGGCTTGCCGGTCTGCCAGAAGACGTCGATCGGAATGCCGCCGCGCGGATACCAGTAGGCGCCGATCCTCAGCCACTTGGGATCAAGCAGCTCGACGATGCGCTTGGCGATGTAGATCGAGCAATCCTCGTGGAAAGCGCCGTGATTGCGGAAGGAATGCAGGAAGAGCTTCAGCGACTTCGATTCCACCAGCCATTCGCCCGGAATGTAATCGATGACGATATGGGCGAAATCCGGCTGTCCGGTCATCGGGCAGAGCGAAGTGAATTCCGGCGCGGTGAAGCGCACGACGTAATCGGTGCCGGCATGGTTGGACGGCACTTTTTCAAGCACTGCCTGCTCCGGCGATTGTGCGGTTTCGGTTTGCTGGCCCAGCATCGAAAGGCTGGAAACATCGGTATTCGGCATCATGCCTCCTTGACGACTTTGACGCGGATTCCATGGGCCTTTTCGCCCTCCGGCTCCACGTGAATGGCTATTTTGGCGCCCTCGTGCACCGCACTGATGGCATCCTCAAGGCGGTCGCATATATCATGCGCCTGCCGCACCGACATAGTGCCGGGAACCACCATGTGAAAATCGATGAAGGTGACGGCGCCGGCCCGCCTGGTCTTCAGGTCGTGTACGCCGATCGAGCCTGACGCATGGGTGGCGATCGCCTGCTTGATCGCCTCCTCCTCGCGCGGCTCAACGGCCTGGTCCATCAGCCCTCCGATCGATTGCGAGATCACCTTCCAGCCCTGGTAGATGATGTTGACGGCAACCAGAATGGCAAGCACCGGATCGAAGATCGCATAACCGGTCGCCAGCGCCAGCAGCAGGCCGGCGAGCACGCCGACGGAGGTCACCACATCCGACAAGATATGCTGCCCGTCCGCGGCAAGTGCGGCCGAGCGATGTTTGCGCCCGGTCCGGATCAGCAGCCGCGCCCAGACCGCATTGATGACACCGGCCGCGAAATTGATCGCAAGCCCGAGCACCGGCGCATCGAGCATGCGGGGCTCGGCGAGGTAGCCGATCGCCTCGTTGACGATCAGGAGTGCGGCGACCACGATCAGTACGCCCTCGGTGACCGCCGACAGATATTCCGCCTTGTGATGGCCGAAGGGATGGTCGTGATCGGCCGGCTTCTGCGCATAGCGAATGACGAAAAAGGCGATGAAGGCGGCAACGACGTTGACCGTCGATTCGAGCCCGTCCGACAGCAGCGCCACCGATCCGGTGACCCACCAAGCCACCATCTTCAGGCCCATGACGCCGAGCGACAGCGGAATGCCCCACATCGCCAGCGTCCTAACCGTAAGATCGCCGTTGTCACTCATATCGTCCTCCTGCGGTTGCGAATGAATTGCAGGGTCCAAGCCATTGAAACGCAAAACCGCCCACGCGAATGTCGCGCAGGCGGCCCAGTTGAGGGTGATATGGGCGATGATGATGGATTTGTCAAAGGAGAATGCCACTCCGTTCACAGGCGTTGCCGCCCCTCGCCGGAAAGCTGCCTTGCGGCGCGACTCAGCCGATCGGGTAGGAAAGGTCAGCCTGCGGCCAGCGCAGGAGAGCGGCCTGCCCTGCCGGCGTCAGCGCGTAGACGCCCTTTTCCTGGCGCTCGAACCATCCATAGACGTTGTCGCGCAGGATCGGACCGGCCTTTGACGTCAGCGCCTTCATATCTCGAGGCCTTACGATTCCCCGATCGAGTGCCGAAGCGCAAAGCAGCGCCTGCTGACGGTAGGCGGTCATGATCGGCGCCCGCGAGCCGCCGCCAACGGCAGGATCGCCGCGGCGGCGCTGATGCTCCTTGACGAGGCGCGTGCGCCGCTTCGGATTGGTGCGCGGCATCGGCGAGACGGAACTGACGATGACGCTGACCTCACCGCCGTCGGAGACGCCGAGCATGCCGATGCCGAGCCGTCGACAGAGGTCGCGGTAACGTTTATCGGCCTCCCGCCCACGCCCCTTGGCCGAAACGCGGGCCGCGATCCAGACTTCATCGCTGATGGCGGCGCGGTCGACTGCCTGGAGAAGCAGTTCGAGGTTGAAGGAAAGTTTCAGTTCGCAGACCACCACGACCGGCGGCTCGCCCTCGCTCAAGCCGACGAGATCGCATCCGGCGACCTCGCCCTTCACGACATAACCGGCCGCTTCGAGGAAAGTTTTGACCGGCAGGTAGAGCGACGTTTCCACAGCGAAAACGGCGACTCAGGCGGCGTTGAGATCAGCAATCTCGCCATATCGGGCGAGCAGTCGCGGTGAGGACATGTCGCCGGTTTCTTCGTCGACGATCACGGCATAGGCCGCCACGCCGACGAACCGCTCAGCCATCGCCGAGGCGATCTTTTCAGCGCTGACGGAGTTCGACGCCTGGCGCATTTCGCCGGGCACAAGATTGCCGCGGTTCTTGCGGTAAGGGAGCACGATGAACTTTTCAGCATTGGCCACGGCGATAATTCCCGGTTAATCGTTCCTGAAATGTTCTGATTTGCACGATAAAGTCAACCGCTGAATGGCCGCCCGCCCTTCCCGTGACAAGGAAGGGCGGGGCGGATAGCCATCAAGCAGCCTTCGTCTTCGCCTTGCGGGCCAGATGCGCCACGACATTTTCGATCATCCGCATACCGGCATCGCCGCCGAGCGTCATGATCGATTCCGGATGGAACTGCACTGCGGCGATCGGCTCCTTCTCATGTTCGATGCCCATGATCGTACCGTCTTCGCTTTCCGCCGTGATGATGAACTCGCGCGGCAGCGTCGAAGGATCGGCGAAGATCGAGTGATAACGGCCGACCGTCACTTCCTTCGACAGGCCGGAGAAGACGATGCCCGGCTCCAGCACGCGGATGCGCGACGGCTTGCCGTGCATCGGCAGGGCCAGATGGCGCAGTTCCCCGCCATAGGCTTCGGCGAGCGCCTGCAGGCCGAGGCAGACGCCGAAGATCGGCAGGTTGCGCGCCCGCGCCTTCTTGATCGTCGCCTTGCAGTCGAAATCCTTGGGCGTTCCGGGTCCCGGCGACAGCACGACGAGGTCAGGATTCAGCCGGTCGAAGATCTCGTCCGGCACCGGCGTGCGCACGGTCGAAACCGTCGCCCCGGTCTGGCGGAAATAATTGGCGAGCGTGTGAACGAAGCTGTCCTCATGATCGATCAACAGGATGCTGACACCCTTGCCGACGCTTGCGACGTCGCGCTGGATCTTGCCGGAATTGCCCGTTTTGGCATCGCGGATGGCGGAAAGCATGGCGGAGGCCTTCAATTCTGTTTCGGCTTCTTCTTCCTCTGGAATGGAATCGTTGAGCAGCGTCGCGCCGGCGCGCACCTCGGCGATGCCGTCCTTGATGCGCACGGTGCGTAGCGTCAAACCGGTATTCATATCGCCGTTGAAGCCGACCATGCCGATCGCCCCACCATACCATGCGCGCGGGCTCTTTTCATGGCTCTCGATGAAGCGCATCGCCCAGAGCTTCGGCGCGCCAGTGACGGTGACGGCCCAGGCGTGGCTGAGGAAACCGTCGAAGGCATCCATATCGTCGCGCAGCCGCCCTTCGATGTGGTCGACCGTATGGATCAGGCGCGAATACATCTCGATCTGCCGGCGGCCAATCACCTTGACCGAGCCGGGTTCGCAGACGCGGCTCTTGTCGTTGCGATCGACGTCGGAGCACATGGTCAGCTCGGATTCGTCCTTCTTGGAATTCAAAAGCTTCAGGATCTGCTCGCTGTCGGCGATCGGATCGTCGCCGCGTTTGATCGTGCCCGAAATCGGGCAGGTCTCGATGCGGCGGCCGGACACGCGCACGAACATTTCGGGCGATGCGCCGACCAGATATTCCTGGCTGCCGAGATTGATGAAGAAGGAATAGGGCGACGGGTTGATCGCCTTCAGCCGCCTGGAAATGTCGGAAGGCTTGCTGTCGCAGCGCTCCATGAATTTCTGCCCCGGCACGACTTCGAAGAGGTCGCCCTTGCGGAAACTTTCCTTCGCCTTGGTGACGAGCTCGGCATATTCGCCCGGCCGGTGATCGCTCTTCGGCGGAATGGCATCCGTGTGCTTGAAAGGCTCCGGCGCAATATCCTGCGCCTTGCCCTCGGTCGTCACGCCGCCCTTTTCGAAATCGTAACGGTCGATCCAGGCCTTGGCGGCGTAATTGTCGACGACGAGGATCTCGTCGGGCAGGTAAAGCACCATGTCGCGCTGGTCGGAGGGCCGCGTCAACTTCAGATCGATTGCGTCGAACTGGAAGGCGATGTCGTAGCCGAAGGCGCCGTAGAGCCCGAGGCTCGCATCCGCGTGCGAATAGAAGAGGTCGGTAACGGCGCGCAGCACGGTGAAGACCGTCGGCATCTTCGAGCGCTCTTCCTCGGTGAACACCCGGTCCGGCGTCTTGACGGAAAGGTCGAGGCGCCGGGCGGAGGAAGCGCCGAGCACGAGGTCGGAGACCGTCTTCAGCCGCTCGGTCACGAAGCCGAGAAGCACCTCGCCGCGCTCGTTATAGGCCTCGATCCAGACATCGCGCCCGAAGGAGGAGATGCCGAGCGGCGGATCGACGACGGCGGTATCCCAGCGCGTATAACGGCCCGGATATTCGTAGTTCGACGAGAACACCGCACCGCGGCGCTCATCGAGCTTGTCGATATAGGAAGAGACCGCGTCGCCGTAGGGGATCGCACGCCGCTGCCGCGTGACCGATATCCCGCCCTTGGTCTCGTAGATTTCCGCACCATCATCCCGCAGGATCGTTACCATTGTTCCACTCCGTTATCGGGGCCCGGACGACAGGCGGCGATAAATAAAAAAGCCGCCTCGAAGTTTCGGGCGGCTCACTCGTCGTCGTCTTTGGACACGATTGGTCGAGGCCGCCTTAGCGAGCCCACCACCAAACAGCAATGTTCAAGGACTTGATCATGGAAAAATTGTTAGCCTGAGATCAGCCGCCGCGCAAGAGGCGATTGCGCGAATGAAAGAGGCGGCCCGAAAGCCGCCCTCTCCCCAGCCTCGAAGGCGTATCGACAATCAGAAGGTCTTGGTGAGCGAGACCTTGAAGGTACGGCCAGGCTCGGAATACCAATCGCGCGGCTGCGATGCCGTCGAGACAAGATTGACGTCCCGCACGGCGAGCGCATTGAAATATTCCTGGTCGAAGATGTTGTAGACGCCGGCTTGAACGCGCAGGCCCGGCACCTGTTCCGGCGTCCACCAGCCGGTCAGGTCGACGATTGCATAGCCGGGCGCATCGAAGGTCGTATCGGCGGTCGAGCCGACAGTCTTGAGATGATCGGTGAGCATGCCCGCCGCAAGCGTCGAGGAAAGGTCGAAGCCGAAAGTCTCGTTGCTCCAGCCACCGCCGACGATCGCCTTGAAGGGCGCCACCGAGCGCAGGCGCTGGGCGGTTTCCTCGTTCCTGCCGTAAGCATAGGCAAGTGCGGCGTGCAGGTTGATGCCGTTATTGAACGTCTTGTCGGCGCTCGCTTCGACACCCGAGATCGTCACACTGCTGATGTTGGTATAGTTGAACTCGGTGATACCGGTGGAGGCGTTGACGCTCGTCACCGTTTCAATGAAGTTGTGGTACCGGTTGTGGAAGAGCGCCAGACGACCGTTGAAATCGCCTGTGTCGAAATTGGCGCCCATTTCGACACCGTAGCCGGTCTCGGGCTTCAGGTCGGGATTGCCGAGCTGGGCATAATTGCCGCCCGCATTGTAGAAGCGGCTATAGAGTTCGTCGACAGTCGGGGCGCGGAAGGCCGACGACAACTGGGTGTAGAGTTGCACATCGGGTGTCAGCTCGTAGGTGGCAAGCGCCTTCGGCGAAGCATGCTGATCGCTGCGATCGGACAGCGCACCGAATTTTGCAAGCGCGGGGTTGCTGGCGAAACCGCCACCCGTCGACGGATCATAGCTGAACCAGTCGAAACGAATGCCCGGCGTCAGCGCAAAATTCGTATCGCCGAACTCGATTTTGTCCTCGATCGACAGGCCCATCGTCTTGCTGTCAACATCCGGCACTTCCGACTGGTTGTTGAGCGAGGGGCACGTGGTCGGCGTCGGGCAAAGCGCGGAGCTGTACTGGCTCCAGGCCGACGTCGTCGCGTCGAGCGTTGCCTTTACCGAATGGCGGACGTTCGAATATTCGAAATCTTTGGTGACCGTGCCGTGGAAGCCCCAGGTCTTATTTTCGATCTCGTTGTTGCGGCCGTAGGCGACATTGGCCGCTGTGCGTCCCTTGCTGCCCGACTCCTTTTTCAGATCCTGCCAGTAAAGGACGGCCCGTGCGCTGGTGAAGAATGCATCCGAGGACTGTGCTTCATAGTCATAGTCGAGCGATACACGATCGCGGTCGCGCAGTTCGCGGCCGTCATAGTTGTCGATCATGTAGGTGCGTCCGGTTCCCTGCAGATCTCTCAGGTCTGTCTGGAGATCCCGGCGGAACCGTTCCGCCGTCAGGCCGATGCGATGACCGCCTTCCAGGTCCTGGCGGAGCTTGAAGAGCAGGTTGTGCTGGTCGAAATCGGCGGGATCGGCCTCGGTGCGATACCGGCCATAGACGTCGGTGTTGCCCATGTTCGCCCGCTCATGGCCCTTGCGGTAGCCGCCCTGAAACAGGATTGACGTGCCGCCGATCTTCTTCGCCGCGGCCGCCGAGCCGGAAAGGCTGCTATCTTCGCTGTCATAGGTAGACTTGACGATCGCACCCCAGTCACGGCCTTCCGGAATGATATCCTCCGGCTCCAGCGTGTTGACGACGATCGCACCACCGAGCATGCCCGAGCCGCCCTTGCTGGAATCCGCGCCGCGCACGATATTGAGCGACGACAGAGAGTTGAAATCGAACGTGTCACCGCCGCCGTTGGCGTTGGCCGGGGCAAATGCACCCTGGCGTGCGCTGTTCGAGAGATAGGGGATTGGAATGCCATCCACCACGGTCAGGATGCGTGCGCCGGAGAGGCCGCGCAGATTGACGCCGGCATCGCCGCGGGAGAAGTTCACGCCGGGATCGACCCTGCGTCCGAGGTCTTCGAGATTGGTGACCTGTTTCTCGTCGAGTTGCTTGTCGGTGATCTCCGTTGCAAGCGGCGTGTCGGCGACGCTGCCCGGCGCCACGCGTTTGCCTTTGACGACGATCTTCTGCAGGACGGTGCTGTCATCCGTCGTCGCTTGCGGCGTGGTTGCCGCGGCGCTTTGCGCGAAAGACTGCGAAACTGGAAGAACATATGCGGCTGCCGTGCAGACCAATAGCACCGAGCGCCAATACCGGACGATCATAACCTACCCTCTAAATGATGATTACCGGGCTGGCTGGTCGTGGCGCGTCGAACGCTCGAGGGGCTGGCTGGGCTTTTGCGGATGAAGGCGATGCAGAATTCCGCCCTCTTTTTGCCGCATAAAAAACATGACAAGTTCTGTCAACATAAACCGGCAAAATATGTTGAATAAATTGATCAAGTTTTAACGATGTTTCCTGACGTTGCGCAATTGCAACGAAAATCGCCATAATGCGTTACCCCTACGCAATCGACATGACGGAAACGGATGCGTTGAGAAAACTTTCGATACTGGCGATCCTTCTCGCCGCAGCCACCTTTCTTGCCGGTGCCCGCCTGCCCCCGCACGGTCCCCTACCCCAGCCTCGACCGGATGCTGCCGGTTCGACCAGCCCTTCTCCACTCCCTGATAAGGCTGAACCGCCGGCACCGAATGATGTGCCGGCACCTCAGCCAAAACCTGATGTGAAGGAACCGGAGACCCCTGCACCAGACCAGCCGGCGGCGCCGTCCACCGAACCGAAAAAACCCGAATCGGCAAAACCCGAACCGGCGGAACCAATGCAGGGCCCGCCGCTCCCGCCGGGCCAAGGCCCGCAAACGCCGGAGGAAGACAACAAGCCGCCCGCCGAGCAGACGCTCGAAGAGCAGCATCTGACGATCGAACCGGAAAGCGATGCCGAGCACGCCGAATGCACCGCTGCGCTTAAGGCCTTGGGCGTCGTCTTCAAGGATGTCCCACGCATCGACGACGGCAACGGCTGCGGTATCGACAAGCCGATCATCGTTTCCGAAGCCCTGCCCGGCATCACGCTGAAGCCGGAGGCGACGGTCCGCTGCCCGGCCGCACTCGCCCTTGCCCGCTGGATGAAAGAGAATGTTATTCCGGCAGCCTCTGCCGCTCTGCCGGAGCAGGGCCGCCTCACGACAGTCAACCAGGCAACCTCCTATATGTGCCGCCTGCGCAACAGCGCCGGCACCGGCAAGATCTCCGAACATGCCCGTGGCAATGCCATCGACATTGCCAGCTTCCATTTCGAGAAAGGCGAAGACGTCGCCGTCCGCTCCCGCCGCGAGGACGCGACGCTGACCGGCGCCTTCCAACGCACCGTCAGCGCCGCCGGCTGCCTCTATTTCACCACCGTCCTCGATCCCGAAAGCGACGCCGCCCACGAAACCCATTTCCACCTCGACGTGATCGAAAGAAAAGGCGGCTATCGCTACTGCCACTGATCATTCAATGGCCGCGATCCTCGCTTGAATCGTGCAGCGAAAATAACCAAATGGAAGCTGCGACTTGGGGAATGGGGTCAGCGGCCAATGAAAATCATAGCGAGTATCATTTCGGTTCTCCTGATCGTCGCCGTCGGCTTCATTTTTACGGGTCGATTGCATTGGCTTCCTGCTATAGGAATGCTGTTCCTCGGCGCGCTGCAAAGCCTTTTCATCTGGCTGTTCATCGACCCAGACTTTGAAAAGCGTCGCGAGCGGTGTCTGCTCGAGCGCTGGAAAGCCATCCCTGGATCAGAACAACCCCTCGATATAACCCTGCTCATTCAGGAAAATCCGTTCCGCCGACGGTGACTTCGGCAGCCCGGGCATGGTCATGATCTCGCCGGTAAGGGCGACGACGAAGCCAGCTCCCGCTGAAAGCCGCACCTCGCGCACGGTAACGATGTGGCCTTCCGGCGCGCCGCGCAGGCTCGGATCGGTGGAGAAGGAATATTGCGTCTTGGCCATGCAGACCGGCAGCTTGCCGTAACCCTGCTCCTCCCATATCTGCAACTGGTCGCGCACCGCCTTGTCGGCCGTCACCTCGCCGGCATGGTAGATCTTCGACGCGACGATCTCGATTTTCTCGAACAGCGAAACATCGTCGCCATAGAGCGGCTGGAATTTCGCCTGGCCGGATTCGGCGAGCTCCACCACCTTGTGCGCCAGTTCCTCGATGCCGGCCGAACCCAGCGCCCAGTGGCGGCAAAGGATCGCCTCGGCGCCGAGCCTCGAAACAAATTCCTTCACTGCCGCGATTTCGGCGTCGGTATCGGAGATGAAATGGTTGATCGCCACGACCACCGGCACACCGAACCGGCGGACATTGGCGACGTGGCGGCCAAGATTGGCGCAGCCCTTTTTCAGCGCCGCGACATCCTCGGTGCCGAGCTCCTCCTTCTTCACCCCGCCATTCATCTTCAGCGCCCTCACGGTTGCGACGATGACCGCCGCATCCGGCTTCAACCCGGCCTTACGGCATTTGATGTCGAAAAATTTCTCGGCGCCGAGATCGGCCCCGAAGCCCGCTTCCGTCACCACATAGTCGCCGAGCTTCAGCGCCGTCTTCGTCGCCGTCACCGAATTGCAGCCATGGGCTATGTTGGCAAACGGCCCGCCATGCACGAAGGCCGGATTGTTCTCCAGCGTCTGCACGAGGTTCGGCTGCATCGCATCCTTCAGCAGCACCGCCATGGCGCCATCTGCCTTGAGATCGCGCGCATGCACCGGCGTCCTGTCGAAGCGGTAGCCGATGATGATGTCGCCGAGACGCCGTTCCAGATCCTTGAGGTCGGTGGCGAGGCAGAGGATGGCCATCACCTCGGAGGCGACGGTGATGTCGAACCCGCCCTGGCGCGGGAAGCCGTTGGCGACACCGCCGAGCGAGGAGACCATGCTCCTGAGCGCTCGGTCGTTCATATCCATCACCCGCCGCCAGGTGATGCGGCGGATGTCGATATTTTCCTCGTTGCCCCAGTAGATGTGATTATCGACCATCGCCGCCAGCAGATTGTGCGCCGAGGTGATCGCGTGGAAATCGCCGGTAAAATGCAGGTTGATGTCTTCCATCGGCACGACCTGGGCATAACCGCCGCCGGCCGCGCCGCCCTTGACACCAAAGCAGGGGCCGAGCGAAGCCTCGCGGATGCAGACGATGGCCTTCTTGCCGATCCGGTTCAGCCCGTCGCCGAGACCCACGGTCGTCGTCGTCTTGCCCTCGCCCGCCGGCGTCGGATTGATCGCGGTGACGAGGATCAGCTTGCCGTCCTTCTTGTCCGCTTGCCCGGCGATGAATTCGGCGCTGACCTTTGCCTTGTCGTGACCGTAGGGGACGAGCTGCCCGACCGGAATGCCGAGCTTCGCGCCGATTTCGAAGATCGGCTTCTTGGCCGCAGCGCGCGCGATTTCGATATCGGATTTGATTGATGGCATGGATGTTCCCCGTCCCGGCCTACCGCGGGGCGCGGAGGCGTTTTCCCTCTCATCGGGATAGCGAAATATCGGCGAGGTGTGAATAGCACTGCGCCTTGCAGCGGCCACGCCGGATGTTTATGTGGCGGTCAACGATCGCGGTTTTATAGGGTGAAGACATGAAGGCACTGGAACTGATCATCGAGCGCATCATCCTGTCGAGCCGCTGGATACTCGTCGCCTTCTATATCGGCCTGGTTGGGGCACTCGCCGTCTATGCCGTTTCCTTCGGCTACAAGCTGCTGAAGATCGCTTCCGGCGTCTTCGCCCTCGACGAGGCGGAGATGATCCTTGCCATGCTCAGCCTGATCGATGCGGCTCTCGTCGCGAGCCTGATCGTCATGGTGATGATTTCGGGCTATGAAAATTTCGTCAGCCGCTTCGATGAAGCGAGCGAAGCCGACAACGAAGTCTCCTTTCTCGGCAAGCTTGATTCAGGCAGCCTGAAGATCAAGGTCGCCTCCTCGATCGTCGCCATCTCCTCCATCCACCTGCTGCAGGTCTTCCTCAACGCCGACAAATACGCCGACGGCAAGATCATGTGGCTGACGCTCATGCACCTCGCCTTCGTCGCCTCCGCCGTCATGCTCGGCTTCCTGGAGAAGCTGATGAGCGTGACGTCGAAGAATGATTTGAAGGATAAGGAGTAGCCGGCGGAAGAAAAACAATTTCAGACCGGCAACAAGCAGTCGCCCACGGGCAACAGCGATGGGCCATCAGGAAATGTTCTTCCGCAGTCCGATATCAATTTGCCAACGCTGTGGCAGGAACGATCCCGGCCTTCTGATTTCCGAGGCATCGGAGACTTTCCTTCGCGTCTGGCCCACAGAAATGCAGGCCGGGCTCTTCACCGTAAGGAATGATACCATTGATGATGCCGAGATCGAATGCCTGCGAACGCAGTATCTTGTCTCGCTCGATCGACGTCGCGAACATCATCGTCTCATATGTCTGGGGACCGACGCCCATCTCGTCGAAATAGGCGAAGAATTTCGTATATTCAGCTGTCGTGGGCCGGACGAGGCCGATATCGGAATATCCGACAAGCCGCGGCATTCCGCTCATCAGGACAAGAGTACAGCTCGAAAGGCAGTATGCACCGCCGGCGGAGACCTCGCCTCCAGTCGGTCCGCTTTTGACCATGCTCGCCTTGCAACGCGGGTCCAGCGTCGGGCAGTGGGGCAACCGCGTTCTGCCAATCGAAGTCTCTAGACCAGCAGCCCGGATTGCACGCCCCATCGCAAAAGCCGCGTCCATGTCTCCGCCATAGGATTGCAGGACGACCGGCAGCTTTCGTTCACCAAGCGTTTTCAAGATCGCCTGCAGCCGAGCCGGTGTCTCCGGCGTAATCTCTCCTTCGGCAGAAATCCATTGGGTGCACTCGTCCTGGCAATTGCCGTTGTACATCAGCAGAAAATCCATCGGCCGGTTTTCCGGTGGAGTCTCGCTTGTGACCGCGGCCACATCCTGCGCCGGCGCCTTGGATACAGGCGTCGCAGCCACCACGGGCGCTTGGGCGACCGGGTGGCCGTGACAGACTGCCTCGGCCGCTGCATCCCTCGCGCAGAGCGGCATGCCGGGCCACTCATTGTAGGAGAGCATATCGGTGATCAGACCCGTCCGAAGTGCCTCCGCGGGCAGTACGATGTTGATATTCTCAGGCGTGGCGCTCATCATCAGGCCGATCACATCCTGGCTGACGCCCATTTCCTTCAAATAGGCTGTCAACGCAGCACCGGCCTTCTTGCCGAGCTTGGTGGAACTGCTCTGCCCTGCTGATTTGCGTCCAACCTCCTTGCGGGAGATTTCCTTCTTCTTGCCGTTCACGATCTTGTATTCGATGCGGTAGGAGACACGCACCTTGTTATAAACTGTCGTGATCTGGTGAACGCCGATCAAAGCCCATTGCGACGCGACACGCGACGTACCGCCGGCCAATACAAGCGGACAGGCGGAAAAACAATATGCACCTTCCGAATAGGCGTAGCCAAGCGCGGCCCCATCCTTTGTGATAGCGGCATCGCAACGCAGATCGTCGGCCGGGCAATCCTTCAGCCGTGCGCCACCGACCGCCGTCTCAAGACCGGCTTTGCGGATCATCCGGCCCATCGCATAAGCGGCCTCGACATCACCGCCCTCGGACCGGAACACGATCGGCAGTTTCCGGCCGCCGACCTTCTTCAGCATTTTTCGGAGTTGGGCCGGTGTATCAGAAGTTATGCGACCCTCTGCCGACACCCATCCCGGGCAGTCTTCCGTGCAGAGGGGATGGTGCACGAGGATGAAGCGCATTGGCGGCTGCCCTGCCTGCTTCTTCTCTCCGGCAGCCTGCGAGGTTGCAGCTCCGATCGGCAGAGTCAAAAATAATAAAACAAGTAGTATCGGGGAAAGCAGGGACTGCACGAAAAAAGAAATCGCAGAGCGCACGATTAAATTGCCTCAATTATACATGGCAAGATGCTTAGCAATTGCCTTGATCGCCAGCAAGCCGGATTTCAGCACCTGTTGCCGCCGCCTCCCCCAAGTGATTCTCTCCGTGCATCACTGCGCAAGACCCATGGCTATGCGGCGTGAAGGAGATCGAAGATACCGTAACGGTATATCTGCAAGTCAAAACTCAACTAAAGCGCGATCACCCCCCAATAATTTTACACAATTCGAGTAAATCAGCTTGCGCTAAGTCAATTGGGACTAGCATCCCGCCGGCTTTCTGTGTTTGATAGCGTTAACATTGGGGCAGCCGGGGGCGTACAGATGTCTTATATGACTACCTCTGAAAGACAATCATCGCTTTCGGCAGAGCTTGCCACTGCACGGACGCGCAGCCTGTTTGCGCAAGCGCTCGGCAGGGTCTCCGCCGCCTTCGGACTGTCGCATGCGACCCTGATGCACGCGCCCTCCCCGGAAGACCTCCTGCTGAAACCCCTGCTGATCGAGAGCTCGCTTCCGGCCGCCTATATCAAGGAGTTCGACCGCGCCCACATGATGCGCGGTTGTCCTTTCGGCTTGCGGCTGAGGGAATCCGCCGTCCCCCCGGCATGGCATCTGAACGACGCCGCCAATGGTCAAGCCTTCCCCGCCGAACTGCGCGCCCTGATGCTGCGCCATGACATACCGGCGGGCGTTGCCATGCCGACCATTGCTGCAAATGGCCAGCGCCTGGTCTTCTGGTTCTGTGGCGAGCGCGCCGCACTCGGCCAGAGCGAGGTCAACGAGCTGGCAGTGATCATTCTGCATGCGCTCGATGCATATAATACAGTCAAGCGGAATGAGGAATGCGCGCATAACGCGCTGTCGACCAGAGAACTGGAAGTTGTGCGGTGGACTGCCCAGGGCAAGACCTCGATCGAAATCGGCCAGATCCTGGCGCTCTCGGATCATACGGTAAACGCCTACATGACCAACGCGATCAAAAAACTCGATTGCGTCAACCGCACCCAGTTGGTCGCTAAGGCAATTCGATTGAAGCTGATCAACTGAGGTATCGGAACAGAGTCTGGACGTCGTCCCGTAATCTGGGGACCCGTGATCTGGGGGAAACGTGTCTCTTCGCTTCGAACAGCCCGTCAGCGACAAGACTGAGCAATCCCGCGCCCACATCGGCATCACCGATGCGGAAATCGTCCAGATGCTTGCTGCCTATCGCCTTTTCGGCTTCTGGCGCATCGACATCGAGGCGGGACATTTCTTTGCAAGCGAGGACGTGCACGCGATTTTCGACCTCCCCTACAGCGACGGCCCCGTCAATCTGGCCGAGCTGATGTCGCGCATCCATGAGGACGACCGCAGCCTGATCGCCCAGACCTTCGAAGAGGCGAGCCTTCACGGCGTCGGGTTCCATTTCGTATACCGCGTCTGCAATCGGCTTGGCGGCCACAAGCTGGTGCGCAGCGTCGGCCGTTTCCGGGACGGTCAAAGCGGCGGCGGCATCGTCGGCGTCACCTATGAGTTCGTCGAGAGGCTGCGCGTCGTCGGCTTCGAGGACGATACGAGACTGCGCTGCCCCCCGAATTTTAGCGGTCGAGCACCGAGCGGATCTCGACGAGGTTCGAGCGCACCCTCAGAATATAGAAACCCATGGTGGCGAGATGGCTCGGCATGATCCAGCCGTCTTCGCGCCCGTTCGAGATGATCGCCGGCTGAATGCGCAGCGCTGCCTGGAACTGCCGCATCGTGCTGCCCCACACCGCTCCGAGATTGCGCTCCTGCACCACCTGCGAGAAATCCGCCTGCGCGGCGGCAAGGATGGCGTAGTAGGCGTAGAGCTGGCCATAGGCAAACCAGAACCGGTCGTCGGCGCGCGTATCGAACCAACCGCGGTTGTGATTTTCCGAACGTTCGGCGAGCATGTCGGACGTACCGCCGAGATCGTTGGCGATGCGGTCGATGAACTGCATGAGGTTGTCGGCGCGGCCGTCGAAAATGACGCTGCAGGCGGAAAGATCGGTGTTGAACTTGCGCAGACTGCCGATCGCCGAGCGGTAGTAAGAGGGCGTCGGCGTCTTCGGCCCGAAGGGATTGAGCCCGAAATACCAGCTGTATTCGTCGAACTGCAAGTTACCGCGGGCGCTCTGCAGATCGTTGTTGATGCCCGACGTGCCGCGGACCCGCCCCAGCGTATCGACAAGCTCCGCCGACGTCCGGCGGACCGCCTGATTGATGCCGCGCTGGAACGACGCCTTATTATCAAGGAAAGGCGTGTGATCCCAGTCGATGCCGAAAAAGCCCATTTTATAGAGCAGCATCGAGGAGATCCATGCGTTCTGATTGACGTTGAAGTCGGTCAGGTCGGCCGTGACGTCAACGATGGCGGAACGCTGGCAGGTCTTGGCGGCTGAGCTGTTGCTTCCCTCCGCGACCGGCACGTCCTGTCCTGCGGCAACCTTGCGCTCGGAAAGCCGGTATTGGTCGACGAAGGCGGTGTTGAAATTCGACCAGACCTGCGTCTGCCAGAAGAAATAGCCGTAGAGCACGACGAAGAGCGCCACGAGCGCGATGACCGGCAGCCGGATCATCCAGCTCCGGCGCTGATACCAGCCATGCGCGGCAAGAAAGGGCCAGAAGGCCCAGGCGGAAAACAGGCGGGCCCAGCGACCGATCGTCTGGCCGATCAGCCTGAAAAAACCGGCTATCCGATCAAGCATCGTCGTCTCCTGTCAGGCGAGGCAAACGCCACAGCGCCGCGCGTCTTTTCAGACGCGCTAAGGACGCTGTAACACTTTCAATTACTGCAGAATTCCTTAAATCGATTCCGATTTAAGGAATTCTGCAGCGGGACATTGCCATCCCACATATGCGCTCGACGGGCCGAGCACAACACGAGCCCTCGATTTTTCGGATGAATGCATCGCGACAGCGGCGCGAACGGCCTCGCGGGTCAGGAACGCAGGAAAGGCAGGCTGAAACGGAAGGACCTGCGTACCGTGTCGATCAGAGGCGCTCCCGATGTCTCCGGCAGCGGTTCGGCATAGGCGGGAAACCTGCCGGCGAATTCCAGATCGGCGCGGCTCTTGCGCCGCTCCAGATCCTGGGCGACCAGCATGCCCTTCTCGAACAGCCCGATCGGCGCGGCGATATCGGGAAAGAGTTCCGGCTTGATCCGCATCTTCATGCCCGGCCTGTCGGTATCGACCTGCGCCTGGTAGATGATCAACCGCTCCTCGACGTCGATCATCAATTTGCGCAGCAGCACGTTGCAGGCGGCGATCCGGCCGTTCAGCGAATCCACAAAGCTCTGGAACAGACCGATGAACCGTTCGCGCCGCTGGCTGTCGTCGCGCATCTCGTGCTCTCCGGCGGAAATCTGCTCGGCCTCCGCCTTCAGCGCCCGCCGCTCCGCCTCCATCTGCTCCCAATGCGCCCTGTTGCCGTAGACGCCGATACGGCCCTGCGTCGTTAGCGCCTTGGCGTTGAGCTCCTTCATCTTGAGACGGGCGATATCGATGGAATCGACCAGCCGGCGCCGTTGCTCGACGATGTCGACGAGACCGCGTTCGGCGACCCTATGCCGCCCTATGGTCGCAGCGCGCTGGCCGGCGATCAGCCTGGCGAGCGCATCCGATTTCGTCAGAAGCTCGAGCAGTCGTTCGATGACCGGAGCCTCGCGCACGCGTTCGGTGTACATGCGCCACATCCGCTGGCGCGACGTCCAGCCGGCCATCTTCTCGCGCAGCGTCAGCCCCCGAAAGCTGTCGAGATCGGCGGAAACCTCGGCCGTCAGCCGGTCGAGGGAAAAGACCAGCTCGGCCTGCAGCGCGTCGAGTGCTTCAGCATCGGCGATATGCGCCTGGAACCGAGCGTTCTGCTCGAGGAAAACCTCGTCGGCCGACCGTGCTTCATCGCCGCTAAACGCGCTGATCGCGCCCACACAATAGGCTCCGTCGACCGCAACCCTCTCGGCAAGGCTGCCGGCAGCTTCGTATTGGCTTTGGAATGGCGGAGGTTTGCGCACAGGCGTCTCCAGGGAATCTCATATCGCCCAAGCTAGAGCATGATGCCGAAAAGTGTGAAGCGGTTTTCCGCCCGGAATTGCGTAAAATGGAAAGCAGGTCGCTTGCGGCGCCAAAGAAACAGGCGGCAGCCGCGTCTTCAGACCGGCTCGGCAATCCAGGCCCCGTTCATCGCTTCATCCCAATGCCTGCGGCAGAGCGAGACATATTTCTCATTGCCGCCGACATCGATCTGCGCGCCTTCGTGCAGCACTTTCCCCTCCGCGTCGAGCCGCACCACCATCGTCGCCTTGCGCCCGCAATGGCAGATCGTCCGCACCTCACGCATTTCGTCGGCGATCGCCAATAGTTCCTGCGAGGCCGGAAACAATTTGCCCTGGAAATCGGTTCGGAGCCCATAGACCATCACAGGAATGCCGAGCCTGTCGACGACGCGGGCAAGCTGCCAGACATGGACGGGCGTCATGAAATGCGCCTCGTCGACGAAAACACAGGCAATCGGCGCCCCCTCTCCGCTCAGCGTCGCGATCAGCCGGAACAGGTCCTCATGCGGCTCGAAGGGGATGGCGCTTGCCTCCAGCCCGATCCGCGAGCCGATGACGCCCCGGCCGGTGCGCTCGTCGAAGGCGGCGATCAGCTGCACCGTGCGCATGCCGCGCTCCTGGTAATTATAGGAGGCCTGCAGCAGCATCGTCGACTTGCCGGCGTTCATCGTCGAGTAGTTGAAATAGAGTTTTGCCATCCGATCTCTCCTTGATCGGTTTATTGAAGCTCATAATGGCAAAGAAAAGCCCCCTGGCGGCGATAATCACAGGAATCCCAGCCCGAAAATCGCCGAGCCGCCTGAAAACCAGGTGCCGCGAAAAATCCGCCGACGTCGCAATCGCATGGGTCGATACGACGCAAACGCACTGAGGTCGCTTGTCAAACTCGGCTATTGGTGGTTGGCTTGGGAACTTAAAGACTGGGAGTCTAAAATGAAAACAACAAGCACGTTCAAACTGGTTACTGCAACTGCCGTCGCCGCCCTCTCCGTTGCGACCGCCGCCTTCGCCGCCGATCCTGACAGCTGCTCCACGGTCCACTTCTCGGATGTCGGCTGGACGGATATCACCGCCACCACCGCCACCGCAGCCGTCGTCCTGAAGAGCATCGGCTATCAGACCGACGTCAAGGTTCTCTCGGTGCCGGTCACCTACACCTCGCTGAAGAACAAGGACATCGACATCTTCCTCGGCAACTGGATGCCGACGCAGGAAAAGGACGTCCGCCCTTATCTCGATGACAAGTCAGTCGAATCCTTCGGCCCCAACCTCGTCGGCGCCAAGTACACACTCGCCACCAACGCCAAGGGCGCCGAACTCGGCATCAAGGACTTCAAGGACATCGCCGCCCACAAGGACGATCTCGACGGCAAGATCTATGGCATCGAGCCCGGCAATGACGGCAACCGTCTGGTCATGGACCTGATCGAAAAGAACACCTTCGGCATGAAGGAGATGGAAGTCGTCGAATCCTCGGAACAGGGCATGCTCGCTCAGGTCGCCCGTGCAGAGAAAGCAGGCAAGCCCGTCGTCTTCCTCGGATGGGAGCCCCATCCGATGAACACCAACTTCAAGCTGACCTACCTCACCGGCGGTGACGACGTCTTCGGTCCCGACTTCGGCGGTGCCAAGGTCTATACCAATGTCCGCGCCGGTTATCTCGATGAATGCCCGAATGTCGGCACGATGCTGAAGAACCTGAAGTTCTCCCTCGACATGGAGAACCAGATCATGGGCAAGATCCTCGATGACGGCAAGGAGCCGGAAGCTGCCGCTTCCGAATGGCTGAAGGCGAACCCTTCTGCGCTCGAGCCTTGGCTCGCAGGGGTCAAGACCCGCGACGGCAAGGGCGACGCATTGGCGGCCGCCAAGACCGGTCTCGGCCTTTGATGTTATGAACGGGGCGGCGAGCCGCCCCGTTTCATTTTGTCCATTGTTGATTTTTTCTGGATAGGCGCGCGCTCTTGAATTGGATCACCGACTTTAAGATTCCCATCGGCCCCTGGGCAAAATCCTTTGTGGACTGGCTCACCTCGAACGGCGCATGGTTCTTCGACCAACTCGCCTCCGTGCTGTCGCACGTTATCGACGGGCTGCTTTTCGTGTTGCAGAAGCCTCACCCGCTGATCGTCATCGCCGTCATCGCCGCCATCGCCTTCTGGCTGCGCCGATCGATTGCGGTGACCCTCTTCACCTGTCTTGGTCTGTTGCTGATCATGAACCAGGGCTACTGGAAGGAAACGACGGAGACGCTCGCTCTTGTGCTGGCCTCCACTTTCGTCAGCATGGTGATCGGCATTCCGCTCGGGATTGCAGCCGCCCGCCGCGCCTGGATTTATGCCGCCATGCGCCCAGCGCTCGATCTCATGCAGACCATTCCGACATTCGTCTATCTCATTCCGGCGCTCATCCTGTTCGGCCTCGGCATGGTGCCGGGGCTAATCGCCACCGTCATCTTCGCAATCCCCGCCCCTATCCGGCTGACGCGCCTCGGCATCATCTCGACGCCGCCTTCGCTTGTGGAAGCCGCCGTCGCCTTCGGCGCGCGGCCGATGCAGGTGCTGCGCAAGGTAGAACTTCCCTTCGCCGCGCCGCAGATCATGGCGGGCCTCACCCAAACCATCATGCTGTCCTTGTCGATGGTGGTCATCGCCGCCCTCGTCGGCGCCGATGGTCTCGGCGTGCCTGTCGTGCGGGCGCTGAACACCGTCAATGTTGCGAAAGGCTTCGAAGCCGGTCTCTGCATTGTCATCCTGGCCATTATTCTCGACCGCATGTTCCGCGCGGCAGGTGAAGGAGACGGAGCATGACCGCGGTAAACTTCAAGGATGTCAGCATCATCTTCGGCGACCGGCCGGAAACAGCGCTTGCCATGGCCGATCAGGGCAAGACACGTGACGAAATCGGCGCTGCTACCGGCCTCGTGCTCGGCGTCGCCAATGCCTCGCTGACGATCGAGGAAGGCGAGATTCTGGTGCTGATGGGCCTTTCCGGCTCGGGCAAGTCGACGCTGCTGCGCGCCGTCAACGGGCTCGCCCCGGTGGTGCGCGGCGATGTCGCGGTCTCCACGGCCACCGGCTCCGTCAATCCCTACAAATGCAATGCCAAGGCCCTGCGGGAGCTGCGCACCCACACCGTCTCCATGGTGTTCCAGCAATTCGCTCTTCTGCCCTGGCGCACGGTCGCCGAGAATGTCGGCTTCGGCCTCGAACTCGCCGGCATGCCGGAGGCCGAACGCAAACAGCGCGTCGGCGAGCAGCTCGAACTTGTCAACCTGGCGAAATGGGCCGACCGCAAGGTCAACGAGCTCTCGGGCGGCATGCAGCAGCGCGTTGGACTGGCCCGTGCCTTTGCCACCGGCGCCCCGATCCTGCTGATGGACGAACCGTTCTCGGCGCTCGATCCGTTGATCCGCACCCGCCTGCAGGACGAACTTCTGGAGTTCCAGCGGCGGCTGAAGAAGACCATCCTCTTCGTCAGCCATGATCTCGACGAGGCCTTCCGCATCGGCAACCGCATCGCCATCATGGAGGGCGGCCGCATCATCCAGTGCGG
>Ga0209051_1001162_pt1 | contig 23957 bp, 25 predicted proteins | sample AraplaCvi_mMS_r2_2_FD_184286 | JGI IMG/M metagenome (GOLD analysis project Ga0209051, IMG submission 184286) | Arabidopsis root microbial communities from North Carolina, USA - plate scrape MF_Cvi_mMS_r2 (SPAdes) (version 2) | ecosystem: Host-associated > Plants > Roots > Endosphere | place...
GCCCTTGCCGACGACGGCGTCGATGCCGTCCTGCCAGCTGCGGTAGCCGCCGAGGATCCGGACGACCGCGACGTCGACGCCCTCGAGCAGGGTGTCGAGTTCACCGTCGACGAGTCGGCTCGGATTCGTCCACCGGTACCGCGCAGAGCTGGCGCGAGCCGTCATCAGGTCGGTATCCGACGTGGACAGCAGGAGAACGGTGGGCTGGTGCACCTACCATTCGTACCGCATCGGGGTTACCGGTCGGAGTTGCCCCAACGGCCGTACCACGATTGGTTGTAGGGCAGACCAAGTATCGCCAGTAGTACGAGCACCACTGCCGCGAATGCGACGAGTCCCACCATTGCCGTTCCTCCTGCGTCGTGCCGATCAGTTGGATTGAAGGTAGTACCGCCGGTACCGGTTGAGCGGGTTTGGTGCGGGACCGAACAGGTCGCTCGCGAACGTGACGGAGGTCACAGTTCAGGAGTTCGAATCGTCGGTATCCGAACGCTGTCCACGACGCGGTCCCCGTGGGCCAATTGATCCATGGCCAACTCCCCCGTGATCGTGAAGCTCGGCGCGAACATCGGCGCCCGGATCGACGGCGTCCGACTTGGAGGTGATCTTCCGGCGTCGACCGTCGAGGCGATCAACGACGCACTCCTCGAGCACAAGGTGATCTTCTTCCGCGACCAGCACCACCTCGACGACGAAGGCCAGCTCGACTTCGCCCGGACCCTCGGCACACCCACCATCGCGCACCCGACGGTCACCTCGCGCGGCACCGACGTGTTGCCCATCGACTCGCGGTACGACAAGGCGAACTCCTGGCACACCGACGTCACCTTCGTCGACCGGATCCCCAAGGCCTCGCTGCTGAGGGCGATCACCCTGCCCGAGTACGGCGGTACCACCACGTGGGCGTCCACCGAAGCCGCCTACGACCAGCTGCCCGCGCCGCTCGCCGCGCTCGCCGAGAACCTGTGGGCCGTTCACACCAACGACTACGACTACGTCAAGGACGTCGCCGGGGACGACCATCGCGACGCCGACACCGTTCGCCAGTACCGCGAGGAATTCGTCTCCGAGCACTTCGAGACCGAGCATCCGGTGGTCCGCGTGCACCCGGAGACGGGACGGCGGGTGCTGCTGCTCGGCCACTTCGTCAAGAGATTCGTCGGCCTCGGCACAGGCGAGTCGACCACGCTTCTGCAGCTGTTCCAGGCCCGTGTGACGAGGCTGGAGAACACGATTCGGTGGAACTGGAGCCCCGGCGACTTGGCCATCTGGGACAACCGGGCCACTCAGCACTACGCCGTGTCCGACTACGACGACCAGTACCGTCGCCTGAGCCGGGTCACCCTGTCCGGCGACGTCCCGGTCGACGTGCACGGTGCGTCGAGCCGCGTGATCGCGGGCGACGCGTCGCACTACTCGGAGGTCGTGGCGCCGGCTCGTCTGGTCGCCGTACCGTAGGGGGATGGCCCGAACTCGCGACGACGACGCCTGCCCCGGCGCACTCGCCGTGCACCAGGCCGCCGACGGCGCCCTGGCCAGGGTGCGACTGCCCGGCGGCATGATCGAGGCGCCCCAGCTGGAGGCGCTGGCGTTGGCCGCTGCCCGCTTCGGTTCCCCGGCAATGGAACTGACCTCGCGCGGGAACGTCCAGGTCCGCGGGATCACCGACGCCGACGGGTTGGCCGACGCCATCGCCGATGCGGGCCTGCTGCCCTCGGCCACCCACGAGCGCGTGCGCAACGTGGTCGCCTCACCGCTGACGGGCCGCCGTGGCGGTCTGGCCGACGTGCGGGACATGGTGCGCGCCCTCGACGCCGCGATCCAGGCCAACGGCCAACTGGCGGCCCTACCGGGGCGGTTCATGTTCGCGCTGGACGACGGACGCGGCGACGTCTCCGGGCTGGGAGCCGACGTCGGCCTGCACTTCCTCGACGACGAGACCGCCGCACTGCTGGTGGCGGGCGTCGACACCGGCGTGCGTACCCGCGACGGCGTCGCACTGTTGGTTCGAGTGGCCGAGCGGTTCGCCGACATTCGTGGAACAGCTTGGCGGACAACCGAACTCGACGACACCGGTCCTCTCCTGGAGGGCCTGGCACCGACCGCGGAGCCCGGGGCGGTCTGGCCCTCCGTCGCCCGCCCGCCGGTGGGCTGGCTTCCCCAGGACGACGGACTGGTCGCCCTCGGCGCTGCCGTGCCCCTGGGGGTCCTGAGGACCAGGGTCGCCGAGTACCTCGCGGCGGTCGGCTCCCCCATCGTGATCACGCCGTGGCGCTCCGTGCTGGTCTTCGACCTCGACGAGGCGATCGCCGACACCGCCCTACGCGTGCTCGCCCCACTGGGGCTGATCTTCGACGAGGCGTCGCCGTGGCTCGACGTCAGCGCGTGCACGGGCAGCCCTGGCTGTGCGCACTCGATCGCCGACGTCCGTCGCGACGCCGCGGCGGCCGTGCACGACGGGACCGCCGGCTCACACCGGCACTTCGTGGGGTGCGAACGTGCCTGCGGCAGCCCTCCGGTCGGCGAGGTCCTGGTCGCCACCGCGAGCGGTTACCAGCCACGCCACCCGTAGGGTGATCGAGTGCTCGACTACACCCGCGACGCCGCCGAGATCTACCGCCAATCGTTCGCGATGATCCGTGACGAGGCCGAGCTGGCACGGTTCCCCGAGGACGTGTCGCGCGTGGTCGTCCGGCTGATCCACACCTGCGGTCAGGTCGACGTCGCCGACCACGTCGCCTTCACCCCGGGCGTCGCCGACGCCGCCCACCGCGCGCTGGCCGCGGGAGCACCGGTGCTGTGCGACTCCTCGATGGTCGCAGCGGGCGTCACCCGATCCCGGCTGCCCGCAGGCAACGAGGTGGTCTCGCTGGTCGCCGATCCGCGAGCGGCCGACCTGGCCGCAGCGATGGGCAGCACGCGGTCAGCCGCCGGTGTCGACCTGTGGGCCGACCGACTCGGGGGCGCGGTGGTGGCGATCGGCAACGCGCCCACCGCGCTGTTCCGGTTGCTCGAACTGCTCGACGAGGGCGCTCCCGTGCCCGCCGCCGTACTGGGCGGTCCCGTCGGCTTCGTGGGCTCGGCGCAGTCCAAGGACGAGCTGATCGAACGCCCGCGCGGGATGGACTACCTCGTCGTGACGGGACGTCGTGGCGGCAGCGCGATGGCCGCGGCCGCCGTCAACGCGGTGGCGACCGAACGGGAGTAGACAAGTGTCCAGCGAGCCGGTTAAGGTCCGGCCCCATGACTGGGCGCATCCCGCCGGCCGTCTCGATCCCCCGCAGTCCGACGGACGTGACACCGCAGTGGGTCGAAACCGTGCTCGCCACCGAGGTCCGATCCGTGGACGTCACGCCCATCGGTACCGGGCAGACGGGCGCGACCTATCGACTGGCCGTCCGGTACGCGGCTGACGAGCCGGCGCTGCCCGACACGTTCGCGATAAAGCTCTCCTCCCAGGACGACGCCGTGCGTGACCGCGTCGCCCTCGGGTACCGCTCCGAACACGCCTTCTACACCGACGTCGCCGACGTCGTCCGAGTGCCGATCCCCCGGCACTTCCATTGCGAGATCTCCGACGACGGAGGCGATTTCGTCCTCCTGCTGGCCGACATGGCGCCCGCGGTCCAGGGTGACCAGATCGCCGGCTGCTCGGCCGACGAGGCCGAGCTGGCGGTCCGCGCCCTGGCGGGCCTGCACGGCCCCACGTGGTGTGACCCGAGGTGGCCGGCATTCGCGGGCCTGGTGATGTCGACGGCGACCGAAGACGCCATGAAGGGTCTCGGCGACGTGGCCGTGATGGCCTCCCAGATGACCCTGGACCGGCTGGGTTCGCGGATGACGGCCGAGGACCGCGACCTGATCACCGAGGCCATGGCGACCGTGACGCCGTGGCTGATGGCCGACCGCGACCGCTTCGCGTTGATGCACGGCGACTACCGCCTCGACAACCTGCTGTTCACCCCGGACCGCAGTCAGGTCACCGTGGTCGACTGGCAGACGTTGGGCGTCGGGCTGCCCGCCCGCGACCTGGCGTACTTCACCGGCACCAGCCTGTTGCCCGAGACCCGGTCGGCAGTCGACCGGGACCTCGTCGCCGCCTACTACGCGGAGTTGTCCGGTTACGGCATGGCCGATTACGACTTCGAGACCTGCTGGCGCGACTACCGCGTCGGCATGCTGCAGGTGCCGTTCCTCTCGGTGCTCGGCTGCGCGTTCTCGGTGGCGACCGAGCGCGGCGACGAGATGATGCTGGTGATGATGCACCGTGGGTGTCAGGCCATCCGCGAACTCGGCAGCCTGGATCTGGTCAGAGCGCCCTGACCCACGCCGCGGCGTCGGCCACGGTGGGCACCGCACGCACGTCGTCGGGCAATTCCGGCCGCTTCACCATGATCACGGGGATGCCGAGGTCGTCGGCGGCGGTGACCTTGTCCCGTGTCATGTCGCCACCGCTGTTCTTCGTCACCAGCGCGTCGATCCGATGCTCCTCCAACAGCCTTCGCTCGTCGGTGTAGCGGTAGGGGCCCCGCGAGAGCAGCAGGTGGTGGCGTGGCGGCAGCTCCACGTCGTCCGGGGAGGTGACCGCGCGAATCAGGAACCACGCGTCGACGTCGGCGAACGCGGCGCTGCCAGAGCGCCCGGTGGTCAAGAACACACGCGAAAAGCGTTGCCGGACAACCACGTCCGCAGCCTCGACGTCGGAGCCGACCACGATCGCGTCACCGGGCGGCCACGCGGGTCGCGCCAGGACGACGTGGGGCAGACGTTCCTCGCGGCAGGCCAGCGCCGCACTGGCGGTGATGCGGGCGGCGAAGGGGTGGGTGGCGTCGACGACGGCGTCGACCCCTTCGTCGCGCAACCAGCGTCGCAGACCGTCGACGCCCCCAAACCCCCCGATGCGGACCTCGCCCACCGGCAACGCGGGATCCGGGACGCGTCCGGCGAGCGAACTCACCACGGCGATCTCGGGATTCAGCTCGGCGGCCAGCGCCCGCGCCTCTGCCGTCCCACCGAGCACCAGCACGCGCATCAGTGCCGGCTTCCGCGGCGCCGCCCCGACGAGTAGAGGTAGCTGTCGGAGAAGCCGTCGGCCGCCAGGACGTCGCCGACGACGATCACGGCGGTGCGGGTGACCCCCGCGGCGTGCACGCGTTCGGCCAGCTCGCCGAGGCTGCACCGCAACACCGTCTCCTGCGGCCACGACGCGAAGGCCACTACCGCACAGGGGGTTTCGGGACCGTACCCGCCGGCGATCAGATCGGGCACGATCGCGTCGACCTGGGCCGCCGCGAGGTGCAGCACCAGCGTGGCGCCCGGTGTCGACAGCGTCCGAAGGTCCTCCCCCGGTGGCATCGCGGTCGACAGGGTCGCGACCCGGGTCAGCGTCACGGTCTGGGCGACGCCGGGCACGGTCAGCTCGCGACCAAGGGCGGCCGCCGCGGCCGCGAAGGCGGGCACCCCCGGCACCACCTCGTAGTCCACGCCTGCCGCGTCGAGCCGGCGGCACTGTTCGGCCAGGGCACTGTAGATGGACGGATCCCCGGAGTGCAGGCGCGCCACGTTCAGCCCCGCGGCGTGCGCGTCGGTCAACTCGCCGATGATCTGTTCCAGCGTCAGCGGTCCCGTGTCGACCACCCTGGCGTCCGGCGGGCACAGCGCCAAGAGATCGTCCGGCATGATGGAGCCGGCGTAGAGGCACACCGGACACCGCTTCAGCAGACGTTCTCCGCGGACGGTGATCAGGTCGGCCGCACCTGGCCCGGCACCGATGAAGTAGACGGTCATGGCTTCGTCACCACCCACTGGGTGACGGGCATGGCAGCGCGCCACCCGGTGAAGCCCCCGACGGGCTCACCGCCAAAGTGCTGAAACCGTCTCAACGTCCCACCCATCCGCGAATACCATTGTGCGACGACCGCTTCGGACTCCACGGTCACCACGTTGGCGACCAGACGGCCGCCCACGGGCAAGTGCTCGAAGCAGCCCTCGAGCAGGCCGGGGTGCGTGACGCCCCCGCCGACGAAGACGGCCGTGGGCTCGGCGGCGCCGTCGAAGTCGCCCGGCGCCGCCCCGCGCACCTCCACCGCCGCACCGAACGCGATCGCGTTGGTCTCGATGCGGGCCCGGCGGACGGCGTCGCGTTCGAATGCCACCGCGGCACAACCGGATGCGCTGCGGCACCACTCGACGGCGATGCTTCCCGAACCAGATCCGACGTCCCACAGCAGCTCGCCGGGTCGCGGACCCAGGGCGGCGAGCGTGACGGCTCGAATCGACTGCTTGGTGAGCTGCCCGTCGTGGACGAAGGCGTCGTCGGGCAGGGCATGGGCGACCCGGTCGTCGGGCAGATACCGCACCGCCATCACGTTGAGCTTGTCGACGTCGTACGGCGGGCGGCCGGCCCACTCCCGCGCGGTGGCCGAACGGCGGCGCTCTAGCGGACCGCCGAGCTGCTCGAGAATGGTGAGTTCGGAGTCACCGCGGCCGGTTTCGGCGAGCAGCCGCGCCAGCGTGGCCGGGCTGTCGGCGTCCCGCGAGAGCACCACCGCCTGGCCCCCGCGACGCACGGCCGTGTGCACCTGCGCGGTGACGAGGCTGATGATCTCGGTGTCCTGAACCGCCCAGCCGACCCTCGCGCACGCCAACGTCACCGACGACACGTGCGGCAGCACCGCCACCCGCTCGGGGCCGTACATCCGGATCAACGTGTTGCCGATTCCGTGCAGCAGCGGGTCACCGCTGGCGATGACGTGCACGTCGTCCTGCGCGTCGTCGAGCAAGGTGCGCAGCGCCGGCAGCAGTGGGGACGGCCAGGCCCGGCGGCGTGCCGACACCGAGTCGTCGAGCAGGTCCAACTGCCGAGGTGATCCGTAAACTACATTCGCCCTTGACAATTCGACTCTCGACGCGGTGGGCAACCCCGACATCCCGTCGGCACCGATCCCTACGACGACGATCATCGGGGCAACCTACGCCAGATCGCCCGCGGCATCAGCCGCAGCGCCACCACGAGCACGGCCAGCGACCGCGGCACCCAGATCTCGGTGCGCCCACCGGCGAGCGCTTTAGCCACCGCGTCGGCCACCTGCGCGGGGGTGCTGGACAGCGGGGCGGGCGACATGCCCTCGGTCATCCGACCGATGACGAAACCGGGCCGAACCAGCAGCAGCCGAACACCCGAGCCGTGCAGGGCGTCGGTCAGCCCACGAGCGAAGGCGTCGAGGCCCGACTTGGCCGAGCCGTACACGTAATTGGCGCGCCGGGGTCGGACGCCGGCCACCGACGAGAACACCACGATCACGCCGCGGCCCGCCGAGCGCATCGTCGCCGCCAGCACGGTCAACAGGCTGACCTGGGCGGTGAAGTCGGTGTGCACGATCGCGGCGGCGTGGGCGGGCTCGACCTCGGCACGGGCTTGGTCACCGAGGATTCCGAAGGCCAGCACGGCGGTCTCGATCGGGCCGAATTCGGCGACGATCGAGGCGACGAGCGGCGCGTGTGAGTCGAGTGCGTCGGCGTCGAACTCGCGGGCGTACACGGCCGCGGCGCCGGCCGCCGTCATGGCCGCGACTTCCTCGGTCAGTCGGTCGGCGTTGCGGGCTGCCAGCACCACCGTCGCGCCGCTGGCCAACCGGGTAGCGAGTTCGATTCCGATCTCGCTGCGCCCACCGAAAACGACTAGCAGGCGGTTGTCCGCCGTGTCCTCCATGGGTGCGATTATGTCCTGCGCTAGGTTGGACCCCGATGGCGAAGGCAACTACGCGACTGACGAACGATGCGTTGGCGTTCCTGACCGAACGGCACCTCGCCATGCTGACCACGCTCAGAGCCGACAATTCCCCGCACGTCGTCGCCGTCGGATTCACGTTCGACCCCAAGACGCACGTCGCGCGGGTCATCACCACCGGCGGATCGCAGAAGGCGGTGAACGCCGACCAGCGCGGTGTCGCCGTGCTCAGCCAAGTGGACGGCGCCCGATGGCTGTCGCTGGAGGGCAGTTCGACGGTGAGCGCCGAACCGGAGGCCGTCCGCGACGCCGAACTCCGCTATGCCCAGCGGTACCGCACGCCTCGGGTCAATCCCCGCCGCGTAGTGATCGAGGTGCGGATCGAACGCGTGCTGGGATCGTCGGATCTGCTCGACCGCAGCCAGGACGCCTAACTTACTTCGCTTGCGCCGCTGACACTTTCGTAGTTATCCACAGGCTGGCGTCGGGGTCTGTTGCGCGTCGGTGTGCCCGGGTATCGTCGAATGTATGTTCGAGTCAGTGGCCACCTCCACGAGCGGCACCTCGGGTGCCGGCGGGGTGGAGGCGTGGTCGCGGGCGGAGTCCGCGGCGTGTGCCCGCAAGGTCGCCGAGATGGCGGAGATGTTTCAGGCCGCCCATGCCGCCGACGGGTCCGATGAGCGGGACCTGTGGTGCACCGACACCTGGGACGCCGTCGCCGCTCACCTTGGGGCGGTCTTGCGGATCACCCCCGGCGCTGCGTCGAATCAGCTTCTCGTCGCGGTGGCGTTGCACGAACGGTTCCCCCAGGTCGCCGAGGTGTTCGCCGACGGGCTGATCACCTACGCGGTGGTGCGGACTGTCGTGCAGCGCGGTGCCTTGGTGGTCGACCCGTCGGCCCTGCATGAACTCGACCGACAGCTGGCCGAGGCGTTGCGTGACCGCGAACCCATGTCGGTGGCCGCGCTGGAGAAGACGATCGACGCGGTCGTCGCCCAGGTCGACCCGCAGGCGGTGATCCGGACCGAGACCCGGGCCCGGGGTCGGTCGGTGGAGGTTGGGGAGGATGACGGCAGTGGCATGGCGACGGTGTTCGCGACGCTGTTCGCGACCGATGCCAAGGCGTTCGACGCCCGGTTGGACGCCTTGGCCCGTACCGTGTGCCCGGCTGACCCGCGGACCCTGGATCAGCGCCGCGCGGATGCCTACGGCGCCATGTGCCATCGCAACGACCGCCTGGCCTGCCTCTGCGGGACCGAGGACTGCACCGCCGCGGACAACCCACCCGCGACCGGGGTCGTGGTCTACGTGATCGCCAGCCAGGAGACGCTCGAGGAGCGGCCGACGCCGGAGCCGGCGCCACCGGCGCCTGAACCGACGCCCGACAGTGGCCCGGACGGGCCGAACGGTGTCGACGACTGCGAGGACGCCGACGCCGCCGACGACGCCGAGATCACCGACCGCGATCAAGCATTCATCGACGAAGCCACCGAAGACTCAGCCAACCCCAACGAGGCAGCCGCACAGCGCGAGTCGACCGATATCCCCGCGAACCCCGACCGATCGAACCAGCCTGCGCCGCAATCCGAGTCGCCCGAGAACATCCCCCTTGGCGCCGTCGACGAGCGCACCGCCCTCGACGGCGAACCCCCGCCCATGTTCACCAAGCCGCTGCGCGAACTGACCCTCACTGAAGCCCTCACTCCCGCCCCGGGGCGGCTGGCCAACCTGCGGCCCGCCGCGCTGATGGGCGGACAGTTCCTACCCGGGGCGATCGCCTGCCGCGCCACCATCGGAGCCACGATCACCCGGATCGTGCACCCCGGGCAAGCCCCACCCGAACCCCGGTACCGGCCCTCGAAGAAACTGGCCGACTTCGTCAGATGCCGCGACCTGACGTGCCGGTTCCCGGGCTGCCGCGCCCCGGCCACGAACTGCGATCTGGATCATACGATTCCGTGGCCCTGCGGGCCCACCGCGGCATCCAACCTGAAATGCCTATGCCGACGACATCACTTGCTCAAGACATTCTGGGGCGGCCAAAAAGGTTGGCGGGATGAGCAATTCGACGACGGCACCATCGTGTGGACCGCACCCGACGGGCGCAATCACACCACCACACCGGGCAGCCGACTGCTCTTCCCCGAGTTGTCCGAACCCACCGCGGCAGTAACCGCGACCGGGACACCCGCGGCACACACCGCCGGCCTGACCATGCCCCGACGCACCACCACCCGCGAACAGGACCGCGCCAACCGCATCCACCGCGAACGTCAGACGGGCACCACCACGAGATCGCGGGGCCGGTCGTTGACGGACTGCGCGCCGTCGCTGGTGACGATCACGATGTCCTCGATGCGAGCGCCCCAGGAGCCAGGAAAGTAGATGCCCGGTTCGATGCTGAACGCCATGCCCTCCTCGAGTGGCAGATCGTTGCCGGCGACGATGTAGGGCTCCTCGTGCACGGAGAGCCCGATGCCGTGACCGGTGCGGTGCACGAAGGCCTCCGCCAAGCCCTCCGCAGCGAGCACTTCGCGCGCGGCGGCGTCGATCTGCTCGGCGGTGGCACCCGGCCGCACCGCTGCCACCGCTGCCTGCTGCGCCCTCTGCAGGACCGCGTAGCGACCCGCGACGTCGTCGTCGGGTTGGCCAATGCTGTAGGTCCGCGTCGAATCCGAGTTGTACCCGGGTTCGTAGGGACCACCTATGTCGACGACCACCACGTCACCCGCTTGCAGCACCCGATCGGAGCACTCGTGGTGCGGATCGGCTCCATTCGGGCCCGACCCGACGATGATGAACGCCGCCTCCGAATGCCCCTCGGCCACAATGGCTTCGCCGATGTCGGCGGCCACGTCGGCTTCGGTGCGGCCCGGCACCAGGAACTCCGGAACGCGTGCGTGCACCCGGTCGATCGCGGCTCCCGCCTTGCGAAGCGCGTCGACCTCCGCGGCGTCCTTGATCATCCGCAGCCGGCGCAGCACACCGGTGGCCAGCACCGGCACGGTGCCCAGCAACTCCGCCAGCGGAAGCAGGTGCAGCGCCGGCATTGCGTCGGTCACCGCCGTGGCGACCGGCCCACCTCCGAACACCGCGGCGACCATGGCGTAGGGATCGTCCCCGTCCACCCAATCCTGCACGCGCAGGCCGAGTTCCGTCACAGCGGACTCCTTGAGCGCTGCCAATTCCATGCGGGGGACGACCACGGTGGCCTCGCCGTCGGTGGGCAACACCAACGCGGTCAGTCGCTCGAAGGTCTGGGCCCGCGACCCGACGAGATAGCGCAGGTCGTACCCCGGCGTGATGACCAAACCGGCCAGGCCGGCGTCGGCAGCCGCCGCCGTCGCCGCCCGCAAGCGTTCCGCGTACACGTCCGTGCCGAATCTGCCGATGTCCATGCCGTCGAGATTAATCGGCGCGCCGATAGGTGGCGACCTCGATCAGGTTGCCGTCGGGGTCGCGGCAATAGTGCGACGTCATCGGGCCGAGCGCCCCCGTCTTGGGGACCGGCCCCTCGGTGATCTCCACACCACACGAACGCAGATGCTCCCCCACGGCCACGGCAGCCGCGTCGACGATGAAGCACAGGTCCAAGGTGCCCGGAGCGTCGACGGCCGCGGTCACCCAGTTCGGTGCGCCGGTGGGGCGGACGTTGAGCTTCTGATCGCCGAACCGCAGGGCAATGCGGCCGTCGCCGAAGACCTCGCGCGTCATCCCGAGCACCCGGACGTACCAGTCGATGGTGCGGTCCACGTCGAATGTGTTGACGACGACGTGATCGATGCGGTCCACGGACAAGCCCATGGCTCCATGAATACCGCACGCTACTGTCAATCGATGACCGCACCCGTCCTGCTCCTCGACGGCGCCAGCATGTGGTTCCGCTCGTTCTTCGGGGTCCCGTCGTCGATCACCGCGCCCGACGGTCGCCCGGTGAACGCGCTCCGCGGCTTCCTCGACGCCGTCGCGACCCTCGTCGCCAACCACCGTCCCTCGCGGCTCGTGGTGTGCCTCGACCTCGACTGGCGGCCACAGTGGCGCGTCGACCTCATTCCGTCGTACAAGGCGCACCGGGTGGAGGAGGAACGCGCCGCGGGCGAACCCGACGTCGAGGAGGTACCCGACGAGCTCATTCCGCAGGTGGACATGATCATGGCGATGCTCGACGCCTTCGGCATCGCCACCGCCGGCGCACCCGGATACGAGGCCGACGACGTCCTCGGCACGCTGGCCACCCGCGAGCGAACCGACCCCGTCGTCGTGGTCAGCGGAGATCGGGACCTGCTCCAACTCGTCGCCGACGACCCCAACCAGGTCAGGGTCCTCTACATCGGTCGCGGCCTGGCCAAGGCGACGCTCTTCGGCCCCCGGGAGGTCGCCGAACAGTACGGAGTGCCACTCGAGCGCGCGGGCACCGCCTACGCGGAGCTGGCGCTGCTGCGCGGTGACCCGTCCGACGGCCTGCCCGGCGTCGCTGGCATCGGCGACAAGACCGCGTCCACCCTGCTCGCGCAGTACGGCTCCCTGGAGAAGATCATGGCAGCCGCCGGCGATCCGTCGTCGAAGATGCCTGCCGCACAACGCAAGAAGCTCTCCGCGGCAACCGACTACGTGACCGCGGCGGAGAAGGTCGTCCGGGTGGCCACCGACGCCGAGGTCAGCACGTCGACCGACTCGGACGTGCTGCCGCTGACCGCGCGCGATCCGCGTCGGGTCGCCGAACTCGCCGGGGAGTACGGCGTCACGTCGTCCGTCGGACGCCTCCAGAAGGCGCTCGACGGACTGCCGTCGGCCTAGTTAGCGAGGCCTGCCGACCTCGTAGGTTCCGCTGTCGTCCTGGAACGTCACGGTTACCTGGCGCTTGGTGCCGTCGATGCTGACCTCGCAGTCGAAGGTCCCGCCCTTGACCACCTTCGGGTTGGCCCCGTTGTTGCAGTTGACGTCCTGCACGTTCTTGGCGCCGTAACCGTTGGTCGAGTCACTGAGGATCTGCTGCACACCCGACTGGGCGGCCTTGACGTCGAGGTTGGTGGTCATGAAGAACCCCGGCTTCCAGAAGCCCAGGATGCCCACGACGACGACGATGACCGCCACCAGGGCGCCGACCACGCCGAGGATGAGCCCCCTCGACTTCTTGGAACCCGCATCGGTCGACGAGTACGGCGAGAACTGCTGATTGGGATCGAACTGCCCCGGCGGCTGACCGTACTGCTGGTTCGGGTCGTACTGGCCGTACTGCGGCGGTTGCCCGTACTGCGGCGGCTGACCGTACTGGGGTTGCTGCGGGTACGAGGACGGGCCGTACGCGGTGGGCGGCTGCTGATACTGCGGCTGACCGTACGTGGGCTGCTGGTACTGCGGTTGCCCGCCGTACGCAGGTGGCTGCTGACCATAGGCGGGAGGTTGCTGACCCCAAGGCGACTGCTCCGGCTGCGGCTGTTCGGTGCCCTGAGGCTGCCACGCGGGATCGGCCGGCTGCTGACCCGCCCACGGCTGGGTGGGATCGGATCCCTGCGGTCCGCTCATCGTCTCTCCTTGGTTCCATCTACAGTCAAAATCGAAACGTTGGCCACACCCTACCCCGCATCAACAGCGACGACGCCGCGCCGAATCGCGTCGATCGCGCGTTTCGCCGACGTCCGCAACGCCGGTGTCGGGGCGGCATTTCGCACCTGGTCGAGCAGATCGAGGACCTGGCGACACCACCGCACGAAATCGCCTGCGGACAACGGTGATCCGCCGCCCGTGGCATCGGATGCGGCCAGGGCCGCCGACAGGTCGCCCGTGGTGGCCCAGCGGTGGATCGCGGCCACGAAACCGACGTCGGGCTCGCGACTCGCCGGCAGCCGGTGCTGCTGCTCCTCGGCGCGAATCTCCGCCCACGACCGGCGAGTCTGCGACAGCGCCCGTCGCATGCCGGGCGTCGCGCCCTCGACAACCGCTGACCCGCCAGGAGTGTCGCCTCGCGACTCGAAGAGCACCGCGGACACCACCCCGGCCAGTTCGGCTGCGTCGAGTCCGTTCCAGGTGCCGCTGCGCAGGCATTCCGCCACCAGCAGGTCGCTCTCGCTGTAGATGCGCGACAGCAGCCGTCCGTCGTCGGTGACCACCAGATCGCCGTCGGCCGTCCGCTCGATGAAGCCACGGCCGGTGAGCAGCAGCACGATTCGGTCGAACGTGCGGGCCAGCGAATTGGTCGCGGCGTTGACCTTCTTCTGGATGTCGGCGTTGTCCCGCTCGATGCGCAGGAAGCGCTCGACGAGCCTGACTCGCTCGTCGCGGTCGGCCAGCTGGTGGGCCGGATGGGCCTTCATCTTCTCGCGCAAGCCGGCGAGTTCGGGGTCGACGTCGTGCTCCCGATCTTGGCCCGGCTGACCACGTTTGGGCCGTCCCGCGGGCACCGGCAGGCCGGCGGCCGCCGACCGCAACGCCGACGCGACGTCCCGGCGGACCCGAGGTTGGCGGTGCTCGACGCGCTTGGGCAGCGTCATCGACCCCACCCGCGACGACGACCCCGAGAAGTCCGTCGACGAAATGCGGCCTGCCCAGCGGTCTTCGGTGAGCACCAGCGGTCTCGGATCGTCCCGATCGCCGGCCGGCTCGAGGACCACTGCGAGACCACCGCGGCGTCCCTGCCCGATGGTGATGATGTCACCGCGGCGCAACGCCGACAGCGCGTCGTTGGCCGCCTGCCTGCGCTGCACCCGCGACGCCCGCGACTGCGCGCGTTCGCGGTCGGCGATCGTCGCCCGCAACCGGGCGTACTCGAGGATCGGCGCGTCTCGTCCACCGAACTGAGCGGCAATCTCGTCCATCATCTTCTCGCCCCGGGACACGCCGCGCACCAGGCCGACGACGGAGCGATCCGCCTGGAACTGTGCGAACGACCGCTCCAACAGTTGGTGCGCCTGTTCGGGCCCCATGTGGTTGGTCAGGTTGATCGTCATGTTGTAGGACGGGGCGAACGAACTGCGAAGCGGGAACGTGCGGGTGGACGCGAGGCCGGCGACGTCGGCGGGTTCGACGTCGGGGTGCCACAGCACGACGGCGTGTCCTTCGACGTCGATGCCGCGTCGCCCGGCGCGCCCGGTGAGTTGGGTGTACTCCCCCGGCGTCAGCGGCGCGTGTTGCTCGCCGTTGAACTTGACCAGCCGCTCCAGCACGACGGTCCGCGCGGGCATGTTGATGCCCAGAGCGAGTGTCTCCGTGGCGAACACGGCCTTGACCAACCCGGCGGTGAACAGCTCCTCGACGGTGTGCCGGAAGACCGGTAGCAGGCCGGCGTGATGGGCGGCGATGCCGCGGAGCAACCCCTCGCGCCACTCGTAGTAGCCGAGCACCACCAGGTCGGCGTCGTCGAGATCGGCGCACCGCCGGTCGATCACCTCGGCGATGCGCGCCCGCTCCTTCTCGTCGGTGAGCCGCAACGACGACCGCAGGCACTGCTTCACGGCGGCGTCGCAGCCGGCCCGGGAGAACACGAACGTGATGGCGGGCAGCAGGCCCTCGTGGTCGAGGACGCCGATGACGTCGGGCCGCGACGGCGGGCGGTAGATGGTGGGGCGGCCGCCGCCACGGTTCCCCGGTCGACCTCGGCCGCGGGGCTGCCAGTCCGACAACCGGTCGGCTTCACGCCGATGCGAGATGTGGCGAATCAACTCGGGATCCACCAGGCTGCGGTCGCCGGTGGCCTCCGACCCCTCGAAGAGGTCGAACACGCGCTTGCCGACCATCATGTGCTGCCACAGCGGGACGGGTCGGTGCTCGTCGACCACGACGGTGGTGTCGCCGCGGACCGTCTGGATCCAGCCGCCGAATTCCTCGGCGTTGCTCACCGTCGCCGAGAGGCTGACCAGCCGCACGTCCTCGGAGAGGTGCAGGATGACCTCCTCCCAGACGGCGCCGCGCATCCGATCGGCCAGGAAGTGCACCTCGTCCATGACGACGTGGGAAAGGCCGTGCAGCGCATCGGAGTTCGCGTACAGCATGTTGCGGAGCACTTCGGTGGTCATCACGACGATCGGGGCGTCGCCGTTGACGTTCTGGTCACCGGTCAGCAGCCCGATGCGCTCGGCGCCGTAGCGCTGCACCAGGTCGTTGTGCTTCTGGTTGCTCAGCGCCTTGATCGGCGTGGTGTAGAAGCACTTTCGCCCCGCGGCGAGCGCGAGGTGCACCGCGAACTCCCCCACGACGGTCTTGCCGGCGCCGGTCGGCGCGCACACCAGGACGCCGTGGCCGTTCTCCAGCGCCTTGCAGGCGCGGACCTGAAAGGCGTCGAGGGTGAACGGCAGTCGTGCCGTGAAGTCGTCGAGTCGCGTCGTGCCGGGCGACGGGTCAGGTGGCTTGGTCATCGATGCCCAGTCGAGACGGGGCCGGCACGGCGGTGGGGACGTCGACGGGCTCCACGCCGCCGATGGGGGCCGCCTGGTCGTCGGGGATGTCCTCGAGCGCCGCTCGGCGCGCCTTGCGCTTGTCGTTGAATCGGGCGATCTGGATGGCGAACTCGAGGAGCAGCGACAGGGCGAGGGCCAGCGCCAGCATGGAGAACGGATCCGAGCCGGGCGTCGCGAAGGCGGCGAAGACGAACAGCCCGAAGATCAGTCCGCGTCGCCAGGACCTCAACTTCTCGTACGGCAGCATCCCGACCAAGTTCAGCATGACGATCAGCAGCGGGAACTCGAAGCTGATGCCGAACACCAGCAGCAGGTTGATCAGGAAGCCGAAGTACTGGTCACCGTTGAGCGCGGTGATCTGCACGTCGCTGCCCACGGTGAGCAGGAAGGCCAGCGCCTGGGACAGCACCACGTAGGCCAGCACGGCACCGCTGATGAACAGCACCGCCCCGAAGCCGACGAAGACCGACGCGAACCGGCGCTCCTTTTGGTAGAGCCCCGGGGTGATGAAGGCCCACAGCTGCTGCAGCCACACCGGGCAGGCCAGCACGACGCCGGCGGTCAGCGCGACCTTGAACCGCAACATGAACTGGTCGAAGGGTGCGGTGGCGAGCAGTCGGCACTGGCCGTCGGGGGCGATGTCGGCTCGCGACGACGCGGGCAGCGAGCAGTAGGGCGCCCGGAGCCAGTCACCGAGGCTGGGCAAGCCGAAGAACCCGTGGGAGTACCAGACGAAGCCGAAGATCGTCGTCAGCAGAATGGCCGCCACCGCGATGAGGACGCGGTTGCGCAGCTCGTGCAGGTGGTCGACCAACGACATCGTGCCGTCGGGATTGGCTTGCGATCGCCGCCGGCGAGGATCGAGCCGTTTGAAGATTCCAGGGGTGCGCACGGGGTGTCTAGACGCCAATCAGCTGCGCAACCTCGCGGTGCGCTAAGGGGATGAGTGAGATCAGGCGGATCGTTGCTCGGGAGACTGCACGGGTGCTGCCTCCGGCTGAACTCGTTCCGACGTGATGGGCGCGGGCGCCGGGTTCGGCGTCTCGGCGTCCTTGCCGTCGGACTGCATTTCCTTGATCTCGGACTTGAAGATTCGCATCGACTTGCCCAGCGAACGTGCAGCGTCGGGAAGCTTCTTGGCTCCGAACAGCAAGACGAACACCGCGATGACGATCAACCAGTGCCACGGCTGTAGACCACCCAATTTGGACACCTCCAAGTGTTGCGGACGAGTCTACCCGTCCTGGTCGTCGACGACGGCCTCGTAGGCCTCGAGCGCCGCCGCGGCGGCGTCTCGGACCCGGTCGGCCAACGCCCGTGGTTCCAGTATGCGCACCGCCGAGCCGAAGCCGAGGACGAAGCGCACCATCCAGCCCTCCGAGGCGTACGTCATCGCCGCCTCGAAGGGACCGTCGGGATGCTCGCGCACCACCCGCAGCGGGTAGTAGTCGAACATCCACGCCGCGGACCGGTCGATCAGCAGCGTCGCCGCAGGCAGCGAGGGGTCCGCGTCGAACAGCGACGTGTCAGGTCGGGCGGCCACGGCGGGCTCCGGCGGGGCGGCCTTCTCGTCGAGGACCCGCGCGTCGACGATGCGGTCGAACCGGAAGAGCCGGACGCCTTCGGCGGTTCGGCACCACGCCTCGAGGTAGGTGTGATCGGCCACCAGGACGACGCGAATGGGGTCGACGACGCGGCTCGACAGCGCATCGTGGCTGGCCGAGTAGTAGTCGATGGCCAGCGCGCGGCCGTCACGCACCGCCCCGCGCACCGCGGCGGCGATCCCGCTCTCGATGGGCGCCGGTTCCTCGATCGCGGCGTCGGCACCCTCGCGGGACCCGGTGGCGGTCCCCGCGGCGGACTCGATCTTGGCGATCGCGCTGCGGGCGGCCTCGGGGTCGACGATGCCGGGCACCTCCAGCAGGGCCCGCAGCGCCACCAGGATGCCCGTCGCCTCCGGAGAGGTCAGGCGCAATGGGTGATCCATCCCCGCCGAGAACGTCACGTCGATGGTGTCACCGGAGAACTCGAAGTCGATGAGGTCGCCGGGGCCGTACCCGGGCAGGCCACACATCCACAACTGGTCGAGGTCCTGGGTGAGCTGGGACTCGGTCACCCCCAGCTCGGCGGCGGCCTCGGCCCGGGTGATCCTGGGATTGGCCTGGAAGTACGGGACCATGTTCAACAGCCGAACCAGCCGCGTCGAGACGCTGCTCACGAGTGCTCCCGCACTCCGGCGTGGGCGCGGAGCCGCTCGACGACGTTCTCGCGCAGCGAGAGCGGGGCGACGACGACGGCGTCCGCACCACAGCTGGCGACGTCGCGCGCCAGTTGATCCTCGCGGCTGACGTCCAGCGCGATCTCGTCACCGGCGCGTCCGGCCAGCGCGTGCGGCGTCGTGGTCACGGCCTGGCGCCGCAACGCCGTGCCGCGACCCTCGGCCACCCAGACCCGGGCCTGCGCGCTCGGCGGCGCGTCGGCGACCGCGAGATGCACGATGTGCCGCAGGTCGACGCCGTCGGGCCGGTGCACTGCGTCCCGGGGGCCGATCGCCGTCACGTCGGCGTCGATGCGCGACAACCGGAAAGTCCGGGTGGCGTCGCGGGTGCGGTCGTGCCCCACCAGGTACCACCGCCCGCGGAAGGTGACGACGCCCCACGGCTCGACGGTGCGTTCGGTGTAGGGCTCGCCGCGTGACGCGCGATGCTTGAACTGGACGGCCTGCCCAGAGTCGATCGCCGCCAACAGGATTCCCAGGACGTCCTCCGACCCACGCAGCCCCGGCAGCGCGGCGGTGGTGGTGATGGCGACCGCCGACTCCGGCGCGTCGACGTCCACCCCGGCTGCGCGCAACTTCAGCAGCGCACCCTGGGTCGCCGTCACCAGCTCCGGGGACTCCCACAACTGAGTCGCCATGGCGACGGCGGCGGCCTCGTCCGGGGTCAGCTCCACGGGCGCCAGCGCGTAGGCCTCGCGGTTGATCCGGTAGCCCTCCGTCGGATCCATCGACGACACCCGCCCCGTCTCCAGGGGGATGCCAAGGTCGCGCAGTTCGTTCTTGTCCCGCTCGAACATTCGCGAGAAGGCCTCGTCACTGGGGCTCTCGGCATAGCCGGAGACGGTCTCCCGGATCCGCTCGGCCGTGATGAACGATCGGGTCGACAGCAACGCGATGACGAGGTTCATCAGGCGTTCGACTTTGGAGATCCCCACCCAGAGAGCTTAAGGCGTGCCCGAGGAGGCCACCTACATCGACGCGATGAGCCGCTTCACGCGTTCGTCGACCGACCGGAACGGGTCCTTGCACAGCACCGTGCGCTGCGCCTGGTCGTTGAGCTTGAGGTGCACCCAGTCGACGGTGAAGTCCCGGCCCGCGGCCTGCGCGGCGCTGATGAACTCGCCGCGGAGCTTCGCCCGGGTGGTCTGCGGCGGTTCGTTGACCGCCGCGTCGATGTCCTCGTCGGTGGTGATGCGCGCCGCCAGGCCCTTGCGTTGCAGCAGGTCGAACACGCCCCTACCGCGCTTGATGTCGTGGTACGCCAGGTCGAGCTGCGCGATCTTGGGATCGGACAACTCCATGTCGTACCGGTCCTGGTAGCGCTCGAAGAGCTTCTTCTTGATGACCCAGTCGATCTCGGTGTCGACCTTCGCGAAGTCCTGGCTCTCGACGGCGTCGAGCTGACGCCCCCACAGATCCACCACCTGCTCGATCTGGGCATTGGGCTCGCGGGTCTGAAGATGTTCGACGGCGCGGCTGTAGTACTCCCGCTGGATGTCCAGCGCGCTGGCCTGCCGACCACCGGCCAGCCGCACCGGGCGCCGACCGGTCAGGTCGTGGCTGACCTCGCGGATGGCGCGAATCGGGTTGTCGAGCGAGAAGTCCCGGAACGGCACGCCCGCCTCGATCATCTCGAGCACCAGCGCCGCGGTGCCCACCTTGAGCATCGTGCTGGCCTCGCACATGTTCGAGTCGCCCACGATGACGTGCAGGCGGCGGTACTTTTCGGCGTCGGCGTGCGGCTCGTCGCGGGTGTTGATGATGGGCCTGCTGCGGGTGGTCGCGCTGGAGACGCCCTCCCAGATGTGTTCGGCACGCTGGCTCAGGCAGAACGTGGCCGCCTTGGGCGTCTGCAGGACTTTGCCCGCGCCGCAGATCAATTGGCGGGTGACCAGGAACGGCAGCAGGACGTCGGAGATCCTGGAGAACTCGCCGGCGCGCACGATGAGGTAGTTCTCGTGGCAGCCATAGGAGTTGCCCGCGGAGTCGGTGTTGTTCTTGAACAGGTAGATGTCGCCGCCGATGCCCTCGTCGGCCAGCCGCTGTTCGGCGTCGACGAGGAGGTCCTCCAACACCCGCTCACCTGCGCGGTCATGCGTGACGAGCTGAATGAGGCTGTCACATTCGGCCGTCGCATACTCCGGGTGCGACCCCACGTCGAGGTAGAGCCGGGCGCCGTTGCGGAGGAACACGTTGGAGCTGCGGCCCCACGAGACCACGCGCCGGAAGAGATACCGCGCCACTTCGTCGGGAGACAGCCTTCGGTGACCGTGAAAAGTGCACGTCACACCGAATTCGGTCTCAATGCCCATGATTCGCCGCTGCACGTAGTCGAGCTTACGGGTTGTGCGTGCCAGGCGTCGTGACCATTCGCCCCGGCGTTGCCTCGGGACGCTACGGTGGGGCGACACGAGTGGCGCAAGACGAGGAGAATCTGATGGGCTTCAACCCCCGGGACGCGATCGAATCGGTCAAGGACATCGCGACCAACGCCGTCGAGCGGTCGGCTGACATCGTCGACAGCGCGGGCCACATCATCAAGGGCGACGTCTCCGCCGGCGTGGAGGGCATCGTGTCGAGCTCGATGGACATCGCCACGCATTCGGTGCACAAGATCAAGGAGATCGCCACCGGACGGGGCGACGACCTCGACGACGTCGTCTAGGACTCCTCCACCGGGAGCAGTGCCTCCAGTGCCGAACCCGTGATGCGTCGGAATGCGCGCCGCGGGCGGCTGGCGTCCAGGATCGCGATCTCCAGCGTGGCCGGACCCAGCGTGCGGGTCTCGGTGCCGTTGGACGCGGCCGCCGCAATGCCCGACTTGAGCGCGTCGACGGCGATCTTGACCGCCTCGCTCAAACTGGCGTTATCGGTGAACGACTCGTTCAACGCGGTGATGATCGGTTCGGTGGTCCCGCCCATGACGACGAAGTGCGGTTCGTCGGCGATGGAGCCGTCATAGGTGATGCGGTACAGCTCAGGGTGTTTCGGCTCCCCGAAGTGCGCCACCTCGGCCACGCACAGCTCGACCTCGAACGGCTTGGCCTGCTCGGTGAAGATCGTGCCCAGCGCCTGGGCGTACACGTTCGCGAGCTGGCGGCCCGTGACGTCACGCCGGTCGTAGGCGTAGCCGCGGGTGTCGGCGAACTGGATGCCCGCGACCCGCAGCTTGTCGAACTCGTTGAACCGGCCGACCGCGGCGAAGCCGACCCGGTCGTACAGCTCGGAGACCTTCTGCAGGGAGCGCGACGGATTCTCCGCGACGAACAGCACGCCACCCGAGTAGGCCAGCACGATCACGCTGCGGCCACGGGAGATGCCCTTGCGTGCGAGCTCCGAGCGCTCGCGCATCGCCTGTTCCGGCGAGATGAAGTACGGAAAGCTCACAGCTCTACCGTCCCTTCGTCGATGCCGAAAGACTCGTCACGGGAACGCCTTTCGATGACTTCACGGGCCAGTCCGGCAATTCGCTCCCGGCTGACCTCGACCGCGCCGTCGGCTTCGATGATCACCGCCGTCGGGTAGATGCCGCGGGCCAGATCGGGACCGCCGGTGGCCGAGTCGTCGTCGGCCGCGTCGTAGAGCGCCTCGACGGCAGCCGCCAGCGCGGAGTCGGCGTCGGTCACCCGGGAGTACAGCTTCTTGATCGACGACTTCGCGAAGATCGAGCCCGAGCCCACCGACTGGTAGCCCTCGAGTTCGACGTTCCAGCCGCCGGCGGCGTCGAACGACACGATGCGTCCGGCGCCCTCGGGGTTGGGATCGTCGAGGTCGTAACCCACCAGAAGGGGCAGCGCCACGAAGCCCTGCAGGGCGGCACCGAGGTTGCCGCGCACCATGATCGAAAGCCGGTTCACCTTGCCCGCGAAGGTCAGCGCGACGCCTTCGACCTTCTCGTAGTGCTCGAGTTCGACGGCGTAGAGCCGGGCGAACTCGACGGCGATCGCCGCGGTGCCTGCGATCCCGGTCGCGGTGTAGTCGTCGGTGACGTGAATCTTCTGCACGTCACGCCCGGCGATGATGTTGCCCTGCGTCGACCGGCGGTCACCGGCGATGAGGACGCCACCGGGGAACTTGATGGCCACGATCGTGGTGCCGTGGGGCACCGCGTTGGTCGCCGTCGGGTCGCCAGCCACGAGGTGTCCGTCCGGCCGGCCCGTCGGGAGAAGATGCGGCGCCTGCCGGCGCAGCAATTCGAAGAACGACGACGTGTCCATCGACGCTCCGGGGCTCTGCTGGAGGAATGACGGCCGATCGTTATGCGGCCAGGTCACTGTCCGCCCTTTTGGACATACGCGCGCACGAAGTCCTCCGCGTTCTCTTCGAGGACGTCGTCGATCTCGTCGAGCAGATCGTCGGTGTCCTCGGAGAGCTTCTCGCGACGCTCCTGGCCAGCCGCAGTGCTGCCGGTGGGATCGTCGTCATCGCCGCCGCCACCACCACGCTTGGTCTGCTCCTGAGCCATCGCTGCCTCCTGCTCGTCTCAATCCCCGCCAGTTCTCTCACAGTACCGGTCCAGGTCTGGGTTACCGCTCGTCAGGTCGTCAGCTGCGCGACGAGTTCGGCTGCGCTGTCCACCGAGTCGAGCAGCGCTCCGACGTGGGCCTTGCTTCCGCGCAGCGGCTCCAGCGTGGGGATCCGCACCAGCGAGTCGCCGCCGAGGTCGAATATCACCGAGTCCCAGCTGGCCGCGGCGATGTCCGCACCGAACCGGCGCAGGCACTCACCACGGAAGTACGCGCGCGTGTCGGTGGGCGGGTTGTCGACGGCGTCGATCACCTGTTGCTCGGTGACGAGGCGCTTCATCGAACCGCGTGCCACCAGCCGGTTGTACAGCCCCTTGTCGAGCCGGACGTCGGAGTACTGCAGGTCCACCAGGTGCAGCCGGGGCGCCGACCAGCCGAGGTTCTCGCGCTGCCGGAAGCCCTCCAGCAGCCGTAGCTTGGCGGGCCAATCGAGGATCTCCGCGCATTCCATCGGGTCGCGCTCGAGCAGATCCAGCACCGTCGCCCACGTCTCGAGGACCTTCGTTGCCGACGGATCGGGATCTCGGGCGTCGACCAGTTTGGCCACCCGGTCGAGGTAGATCCGTTGCAGCGCAAGGGCGGTCAGTTCCCGGCCGTCGGTCAGCGCGATGGTGGCCCGCAGCGACGGGTCCCGGCTGACGACGTGCACGGCGTGGACGGGCCGCGCCAGCGCGAGGTCGGAGAGGTCGAGCCCGTGAGCCGGGCCCTCCTCGATGAGGTCGAGCACCAGCGAGGTGGTGCCCACCTTCAGGTAGGTCGACGTCTCGGCCAGGTTCGCGTCGCCGATGATGACGTGCAGGCGCCGGTACTTGTCGGCGTCGGCGTGCGGTTCGTCGCGGGTGTTGATGATGCCGCGCTTGAGCGTGGTCTCGAGGCCGACCTCCACCTCGATGTAGTCGGCGCGCTGGGTGAGCTGGAAGCCGGGTTCGTCACCGGCGGGGCCGATGCCCACCCGACCCGACCCGGTGACCACCTGACGCGACACCAGGAACGGCGTCAACCCGGCGATCACCGCGGAGAACGGGGTCTGG